>Ga0137384_10003640_pt1 | contig 12297 bp, 10 predicted proteins | sample SagtaG_2_FD_104922 | JGI IMG/M metagenome (GOLD analysis project Ga0137384, IMG submission 104922) | Vadose zone soil microbial communities from Sagehorn Ranch, Mendocino, California, USA - Sage2_R_60_16 metaG | ecosystem: Environmental > Terrestrial > Soil > Vadose zone | place: USA... | reverse complement strand
CGTGGCTCGGCAACTTCCGCCATCTGGTGGTTCGCTACGACCGCTCGCTCACGATTTACAGCGCATTCTTTCATATCGCCTGTTCCATGATCGTCTTACGGAGGGTTTTGAAATAGCTTCTAGGTACTGATACCAAAACCCAGTTTTCCTTTCTCAATGCTCCCCGTGAGCAAAAATCCTCTTACATTTTCCGTTTTCGAGGCCTCTGTATAGTAGGCGGTGATTTCTTACCGGATAGGCGCCAACAATTAGGGCTTCAGTCCGCCATTCTAGCCCCAAAGGCTGCCTGTATACGCCCCACAAGTCGCCCCAGAAGTCACAGCCGCCGCAGCCAAACCAGTCTGTCCAGGCGGAGCTTACGCATGAATGCGGAAACGATTCTGTGAACGGACTTTCTTTCCGGGGCTCAGATTTTTTTTAGGAAGACTGTTGAGGTTTTGCCAAGACAAGGCCTCTGTATAGATAGGGAGCTTTTCTTTTGAGGTGCCAACTACTCGCGAAATGCCATGCAATGGGCTCCTGGGCCTAAAGTTAAAGGAGAGATCGGCAGTGTCGAGAGGCTACGACGGGCCAGAAATCGATGATTTTCGTGAGTCCGATTTTGGTAGGGGACGCGACCCAGATAGGGATCGATCCTCGGGCTGGAACAATCGGCTTGCTCTTCACAATGTCCACCGGGAAGAAGACCGAGCGGACAAACTCGACCGTGAAAGCCGGGAACGCCCGGACAGAGACCGCCCAACATTGCCGCGCGAGGAACGCGTCGAGGCGATTCTCTCTAAAAGAAGCAGAACTAAATACGCCGATCGAGACCAGGAGTACTCGTTGCGGAGTTCCGAAATTCACACCCTAGGTGAAGTCGGCAAGTTCCGCGTTGTGGGCCTAAGCGACTTGGCCGAATTTGCCTACAAGGGCGACCGTTCGCGCGCGCGAAACGACATCGAAAACCTCGCAAGCCAAGGACTACTGACGCAGACCACGATAGCCGATCCCGAACACAACCCGACTCAGGTCGTGACGCTCGCCAAGGAAGCCCACAGGCTCTTGTCTCGCGGCAAGGTTGTCCCTTCAAGCCAAGTCACCTACCACGGCCTGAAGAAACCCAAAGAGGCCTTCCACGACGCCGATCTCTACCGGCTCTATCACAAGGTCACCGAAGAAATCGAGAGCCGGGGCGGCAGGGTTCTTCGTGTGAAGCTCGACTACGAAATGAAGCGAGAGCTCTATGCTCGGCTGGCCCGCACAACCGCAAATAAGCGCTGGGATTGGGACACCTTACGGAAAGAAGTTGCCAAACGGTATCACCTGAAAGTTGTGTCTGGCCGGATTCCGATCCCTGACCTCCGCATTGAGTATGTCAACGAAAACGATAATGAGATTCAGCGGCGCGATCTGGAACTTGCCACGGAACACTATCGTCCGCGTGGGCTTTCGGAAAAGGCTCGCGCTGGCTTTGAGCTCTATGCCCGACGCAGTGAGACCGACCGGCTCCGTCGTATCCGCGATGACCGGGAGTTAAGTGCTGCGATCTTCAGCCTTTGACTTTATGAGCATCCCAGAAGGCAAAATCGCCAAGCTCCAAGCCTTCGGCTACACCGAAGTAGAAGCTCGATTTCTCTACCTTGTGGCAACGCATTCGGGATACTTCACGCTTCGGCAGTTCCTCGACTTCGCCCATGCCAAGAGCGGCAAGCGCAACGCTCGCTTAGTGCAAAAGCTGTTTGGCCTGGGCCATGCTAGCGCGCGGAGATACACGCGTAGAAACCTTGTGTTTCAACTGCGTTCGAGACAAATCTACGCCGCTATCGGGAAGAATCACCTACGGAATCGCCGGGAGCACGAACTCCCTCACATTAAGACTCGGCTCCTGGCGCTTGACTTTATCCTCGCTCACCCGGAAGAGACGTATTTCGAAACTGTCGAGGAGAAACGCCGGTACTTCATCGACCGCTTCAAGATAGAAGAGGGCCTGTTCTCCCCGACAGCGGCGAAACGCCTTGGCATCTCGTTTTCCGACCGCTTCCCCATGAGCATTGCCTATCCGCCACCCGAATACATGCCCGTGGTCACCTTCACATACATTGATCCGCAACACCAAAAACTTGATGCCTACATCACACATCTGCGCACGTATCGGCCTTTGTTCCGACGACTTCCCGCGTTCCAATTCTTCTATGTTTCTACTGCTTCGGGTCGGCAAAACGAGACTGCACAACTTTTCTCGTTCCTCGTGGAAGGCAAGGGGATTTCCGATTTGATTCGGTATTTCGACCACCAAACGAAGTGGGACCGTAAGCAGTGCGGGCTTCTGACAGAAAACGATGTGCTCTTCCTCAACAATGCTAGGAAGCGATTCACCGGGGCGAGCATCGCCACCCTTTATTACCTGTGGAAACGAAATCGGCTCCCGAAGGACCTTCAACCCGAGGCCACTCCGCCCTCAACATCCGCACAGAAGATCTTGTTCCGAGCCGTCACAGTGCCAGGCCATGAGGCCATTTTTGGCGACAGCACCAAGAACTGGGGTGACGGCTGGGAGATCCGGGGTACTTCGGGGGTGCGCTCCTTCCCGGGTCATTAGCAAGACCAACCAAAGCCTTCAGAGAACGGCAGATGCGCAAGGAAGGAGGTGACATATGCACGCGGGCAAAACTCTAGGATGGGCGGGAGCGACCCCATTCTGGACGGCCTTCAGCCGCCCAAAAGTCTTTGGGGTCGCTCCCGCCCATCACGCAGGAAGTGTGCCCTTGTTTTGCCCGCGTGCATACAAAGATGTAAGCAACCGTGAATGCGTAGAAGAAACGATCTGAAATAGAGAAAGGAGAAAGTCTCGATGGCAGTACTGAAAGCACCACCCAAACAACCTAAAACCACAGTTGTCCAACTGAGGCTCGATGATGAGGCAAAGATGAAGCTTGCGAAGTACGCTGAGTTTCTCGATTGCTCCCCGTCCTACGTCGTGACAGAAGCCCTGAAACTCGTCTATCGCAAAGACAAAGACTTCCAGTCCTGGCTATCAGGCCAACACACAAAGAATCCCCAACCCAATTCGAAGGGAGACGTTTTCCAACTGGAATTGAAATAGAAACCATGCACCGCCGCCTCCAATTCGGTATGCGTGAGAACCCAGCGTCCGACCGACGACATGGCTCACGCCTCGCTGTAAGCACTGAGTTAAGCTCGCATTGCATCAAAGAGGAGAATCCCGAACGACAAAGCGGCGGCGCGCTTGCTGACCGAGTATGCGCTGATGCCCATTCTTCCGCACACGCCGGCCAAAACGAGGTGACCACAGCGGGAATAAAAGGCGGAACAGCTTCGTCGGAACAGGCGTTTGGATACGGGCACTCTGTTGTTGAACGTCCGCTAACGTGCGAAGAGGCTGCGGGACTTATCAGGGTTCACCCAAAAACCGTTAAGCGCATGGCTCGCAGCGGAGAACTGCCCGGTCACTTCCGCTTTGGTCGTTGGTTCTTCTACGCATCCGAGCTGGACTCCTGGATGCGGACAGAGTTACATTCGTCACGTCACTCGCGCCGCTAGAACAAAAGAGGAGAATCTCCGATGTTCAAGCGAGCGCGATATCAGTTCGGGTATTTACGTCGTAAACCCCGCAAGCGTGGGCCTGACGTTTGGGTTTGGGAGCGCAATTCTTCTGGACCAGGCGGCAGGCGCAAGAGGGAAGCAGTGATTGTCGGCAACGTTGAGCAATATCCTACGGAAGCGAAAGCGTGGCTGGCGGCGGAGTCATTCCGCCTGGCGGTCAACTCCGAACCACAACGTGAAGACGTGTTGTTCGGCGTTCTTACTGACCGCTATATGCGGGAAAAACTTCCCCGTCGTCACTCCACGGCGAGCAAGTACCGTTCGTGGATTGTTCACCACGTGAAACCGAGGTGGGAAAGCGTTCCGATAACCAAAGTGAAACCCTTGCTTGTGGAAGAGTGGCTCACAAGCCTCGCTCTCGCACCAAAGAGCAAGGGGCATGTGCGCAGCATCATGCACATTCTATTCAACTGGGCGATGAAATGGGAATACATCGATATCGACAGGATGAATCCCATCAGCCTCGTCAGGGTAGAAGGTTCATCGAAACGGTTGAGACAGCCGAGAATCCTTTCTGTGAAGGAGTTTCGGTTGCTTCTGGACCATCTTCAAGAGCCAATCAGAACAATGTGCATAGTTGCGGCATGCCTTGGCTTGCGGGCGAGCGAGCTTGTGGGCTTGCAATGGGGCGACTTTGACTGGAAGAACCAGGAAGTTCACATCCAACGGGGAGTGGTCATAGGCCGGGTAGATGAAGTCAAGACTACTAACTCAAACAGGAGACTGCCGGTGCATCGTAATCTCGCAGATCTTTTGCTCGAGTACAAGGCTGAGACTGCTCCCGAAGCAAGCAAGGAAAATTGGCTGTTCCCGAGTCCGTATGGAACTGGGCGTCCGCGTTGGCCATGGACGATTCAACGCGATCACCTGCTTCCTGCCGGATTGCGTGCCGGCCTAGGCCCATTAGGTTGGCACAGCTTTCGGCACTCGTACTCCACGTTGCTTCGTTCGTTACAGGTGGACTTAAAGGTTCAGCAAGAACTTCTCCGTCACTCGGATATTCGCACGACGATGAACATTTACACGCAAGCGGTGCCCGACGCGATGCGAGAGGCCAACAGCAAGGTCGTTGAAATGGTTCTTCCAATGCGAAAAGTGGGATGAGAAAACGAGGCGGCAAAAAGGCGGCAATAAGAGTTCCGAAGGATTCTAAGTCCTTCCAACTTCGTCCAATCGCCTCCTCCTAACTACTTGAAGTATCAGTGAAAAGTAACTTCGACTCCCACACGCTTCCGCCATATCTCATATTCCAAAAGTGATCTCATTTGCAGAACAAATGGCAAGACCAGTCGCGTTTGGCTTCGAGCGGCTCTTATTCTTCTGCTTCCTGCGTGACGATGTGCACATCCACGGCGGGCGACTCGCGCAAGAAGCGATGCACCGCCGAGAGATAGAGATATTTCCTCCAGTCATGCACGGGAGCCCGCCCGAAGATTACCTGCGTGATGTGCTTCGAGCGGACAAATTCAGCAACCGAATCCGCGACGCTTTTCCCCTTCAGCTGAATCACTTTGGCTCCCAGGCTTTCCGCGAATCGCAAATTGGCCGCAAGCGCGTTCGGATTCGACTCCTTCGGGCCAAACTCCCGGTCCACGTGCACCACGTACAATTCGGCGTCCATGCGCCGCGCCATTCTCGCGCCCCTGGCAATCAAATACTGCCCCGCGGGATTCGCGGAAATGCACACCGCCATGCGCTCCCTCACGCCCCAGTTTTTTCGGATGTCTTGCGCCTCCATGTACGACTCGAGGCTGCGATCCACTTGTTCCGCCACCTGGCGCAAAGCCAGCTCGCGCAGCGCGATTAAATTGCCGCGGCGGAAAAAATTCTTCAGCGAACGCTCGACCTTTTCGGTGCTATAGACGTCGCCTCGCTTCATTCGGTTGTGCAGCGCTTCCGGCGTCAGATCCACCATAACCGTTTCGGACGCCGTCAATGGCACCCAGTCCGGCACCGTTTCGCGCACCGTAATTCCCGTGATCGAGCGGACTACCGGAGCGAGGCTCTCGATGTGCTGAATATTTAATGTCGAAATCACATCAATCTTGGCCGCCAGAATTTCCTGCACGTCTTCGTAGCGCTTGCGATGTTTGCTTCCCGGAATGTTGGTGTGCGCAAGCTCGTCTACCAGCACCACCTCGGGACGCCGCGCCAAAATCTCGTCCACGTCCATTTCTTCAAAAATTGTGCCTTTGTATTCAATTTTCTTGCGCGGGACGGCTTCCAACTGTTGGGCGAGCTCTTCAATGCCATGGCGACCGTGCGTTTCCACTACGCCAATGACCACGTCTTCGCCGCGGCTGCGCCTTCGCAGTGCTTCACTCAGCATGCTGAACGTTTTTCCGACGCCCGGCGCGTAGCCCAAAAAGAGCTTGAAGCCCCCCCGCGCCTTCTGGAGCGGCGAAGCCACTTCCAGCCATTCTTCGGGCTTTTTCGGCAAGTCTATCTCCACATGGAATCGCCGGCCTGGGCTAGAATGTACCCATGCAGAGATTCCTCGGCGGCCGTATCGCGGGAGCTGCAGTTTCCCTCGTGGCCGTGGCCCTGATTACTCTTTTCTACTCACGCGTACTGCACGTAAACCAGACGACAGTCGCACTGTCTTTTCTTCTGGCCATTCTAGCAGTATCGGCAGTGTGGGGAATGGTCGTTTCCGCCTTCATGTCGGTGGTAGCGACGGTAGCTTTCAATTACTTTTTTTTGCCGCCTGTAGGGACTCTTACCATCGCCGATCCTCAAAATTGGGTGGCCCTGTTCGCCTTTCTCGTTACGTCGATTACGGGAAGCCAGTTTTCCACGCGCATTCGCAAGGAAGCCCTCGCGGCGAACCAACGCAGAAGGGAAGTGGAGCGCCTCTATCGCTTCAGCCGGCAATTACTCGGCGAGGGGAACGTCATTCAGTTGATGAACGCGATACCAGACTACATTGTCGAGAGTTTTGAAGTCGGGGCGGCGGAGCTTTTCCTTCCACAAAAGGACAAGTTTTATCGCTCCGGATTCGGAGCTGCCCACCTCGATGAAGAGAAGATGAAATCGGCATTTTTGCGCGACGAAATGACTCTGGACGCCGAGCATGCCGAGTATTTCACTCCCGTGCGCATGGGTGTGCGTCCCATTGCCAGCCTGGGAATCTCCGGTGCGCCGCTTTCGAAGCAATCCGTCGAGGCCATTGTGTGCATGGTCGCCATCGCCATCGAACGCGCGCGTGCTGTCGAACAACTCGGCCAAACCGAAGCAGAAAGGCAGGGCGAACGTTTGAAATCCGCCCTGCTCGATTCCATCACCCATGATTTTCGCACACCGTTAACTTCGATGAAGGCTGCCGTCACCGGTCTGCTTACTTCGGGCACCACGAACACTCCACAATCCCGCGAACTTCTGACCATCATCAACGAGGAGTGCGATCGCCTGAATCATCTTGTCGAAGAAGCCGGCGAAATGGCCAAGTTGGAGGCCGGGGAGGTCGCGCTGGACTTGGCGCCGACGCCCATCGAGGAAATCATTGATGCTGCCCTCGCCCATTGCAAAAGCGCTTTAGGTGGACGCCAAATTAGCGTTCGTATAAGCGACGGTCTTCCTCCAGTCCGCGCGGATTTGGAACGCGCCAAGGAAGCGCTTGTTCAACTCATCGACAACGCCAACCTCTATTCGCCAAAAGACAAGCCAATTACGATTACCGCCGAACTTACCGGCGACACCGTGACGACCAGCGTCGCGGACCGCGGCCCAGGCATCGACGATTTTGAGCAGACCATGATCTTTGACAAATTCTACCGGGGAAAAGATCAGCGGTATCTCGTTCGCGGCACCGGCATGGGATTGCCCATCGCGAAAGCCATCATTGCGGCGCAGCAGGGGAATATCAGCGTCACTAGCCAGTTGGGCCACGGCTCCGTGTTTTCGTTTACTCTCCCTGTAGACCAACTGCAGCCTTTAAGTTATGCCCGGAAGGACGGCCGGTGAACTCCGCCAACATTCTTGTCGTTGACGACGAGCCGCAAATTCGCCGCGTCCTCCGCTCCACGCTTACTACACAAGGCTACGTGATTACCGAAGCGAAGACAGGCGAAGAAGCTCTCGAATCCCTCCGCAAGGAACGGCCCGACCTGATCCTCCTCGACATGAACATGCCCGGAATGGGCGGCGTGGAGACGTGTCGCGAGATTCGCCGCGCCTTGGACGCTCCGATCATCATGCTCACGGTGCGTAACGCTGAACGCGACAAGGTTGCCGCTCTGGACGCTGGGGCCGATGATTACGTCGTCAAGCCCTTCGGCATCGAAGAGCTTCTGGCACGAATTCGCGCCGCGCTGCGCCGCTACGCTCCCGGTGACGCTCTTCCTCCGTTTGTATCGAAAGATCTGACGATCAACTTCGAGGCCCGCCAGGTGACCGTGCGCGACCGCGATGTCCACCTCACTCCCAAGGAGTACGATGTCCTCAAACATTTGGTTGCCAATCAAGGCAAGCCGCTGACACATCGGCGCCTTTTGCAGGCAGTGTGGGGACCCGATTACGGCGAAGAAACCGAAAGTCTGCGTGTGGTCATCAACCAATTACGGAAGAAACTCGAGATAGATCCTGCGCGTCCCAAATACATTGTCACGGAGCCGTGGGTCGGCTACCGCTTCCAGCCTCCTCGCACTAGTGTTGCCAAGTCTTCTGCATGAAAAGGATGACGCAAAGCTTATTTCTACGGATTGCTGGCGTCCAAATCCAGATTCAATTCCAAAACCCGCACGCGGGGCTCGCCAAGAAACCCAAGCTGCCTGTCCAAAGTATGCTTTTTAACCAGCCTGCGAACCTCTGTTTCACTCATTCGGCGCTCTCGCGCTACCCGGGGAACTTGAAATTCCGCCGACGCAGGCGAGATTTCCGGGTCGAGGCCCGAACCTGACGCCGTGACCAAATCGATGGGCACAGCTTGCGAAGGATTCTCTGCATGATCTTTCTGGACGTCCGCTTTCACGCGTTCGAGCAAAACCTTGTTCGTGGGCCCCAAAAACGACCCCCCGCTCGCCGTAGGATCGTAGCCGCTTCCGGCAGCCGACGGCCGCGAATGAAAATAGCCGCGCCCCGTGAAGTTCTGGCCGATAATCCGCGAGCCGACGACCTTGCCGTTTCTCTCAATGAGCTGTCCGTTGGCTTTATCCGGGAAGAGCGCTTGAGACAATCCCGTAATCACCAGCGGGTAGACTAGGCCAAAAAGAACCGTTGTCACCAGCGTGAACCAAAACGCAATCCCCACATTTTTCTTCATAAACTGTCCCTCAAGCCAGACCTAGGAAGGGAAGCAGCATATCGATCAGCTTGATTCCCAAAAATGGCGCGATGATTCCGCCGACGCCGTAAATCAGAAGATTGCGCTGCAGTAACGCCGCCGCGCCGACAGGCCGGTAGCGGACGCCGCGAAGAGCCAGTGGGATCAGCGCGATAATGATGAGCGCGTTGAAAATCACGGCCGACAAAATCGCGGATTCCGGCGTGCGCAAACGCATAATGTTGAGGACATTGAGCACCGGAAAGGCCCCTGCAAACATTGCCGGAATGATGGCGAAGTACTTGGCCACGTCGTTCGCCACGGAAAATGTCGTCAGCGCGCCGCGCGTAATCAGGAGTTGCTTGCCGATTTCCACAATTTCGATCAGTTTCGTCGGGTTGGAATCGAGGTCCACCATGTTGCAGGCTTCTTTGGCGGCCTGCGTACCGGTGTTCATCGCTACTCCTACATCTGCCTGTGCCAGTGCGGGAGCGTCGTTCGTTCCGTCGCCCGTCATGGCCACGAGCTTGCCCTTGGACTGTTCGCGCCTGATAAGCGCCATTTTGTCTTCAGGTTTGGCCTCCGCCAGAAAATCGTCAACGCCGGCCTGGCGTGCGATGGCCGCAGCCGTAAGTGGATTGTCGCCCGTTATCATCATCGTTCGAATACCCATCGCGCGTAGATGATCGAAGCGCTCGCGCATTCCGCCCTTCACGACGTCCGTCAGGGCGATGGCCCCGAGCACCCGCCGGTTTTCCGACACCAACAAAGGCGTCCCGCCCGAATTGGAGATCTCTTCGATGCGCGCTTTAAGCTGCGATGGAATCCCATCTCCGCTGGGGCTGATGAACCGCGCTACTGCCTCGGGAGCGCCCTTGCGAATTTCCCGGCCGCCAATGTCGACACCCGACATTCTCGTCTGCGCCGAAAATGGAATGAAGTTTGTATCGTGTGTGGCAACCTCCCGGCCTCGCAGGTTGTAGCGCTCCTTGGCCAGCATCACAATCGAACGTCCCTCCGGGGTTTCATCCGCCAGGGAAGAAAGCTGCGCAGCGTTAGCCAGATAGTTTTCTTCAACTCCGGGCGCGGGATAAAACGCAGTCGCCGCACGATTGCCCAGTGTGATCGTGCCGGTCTTGTCCAGCAACAACACGTCCACGTCGCCAGACGCCTCAACTGCACGGCCCGACATGGCGATCACATTCCGCTGAATCAGCCGGTCCATTCCCGCAATCCCAATCGCTGAAAGCAATCCGCCAATCGTCGTCGGAATCAGGCAAACCAGCAGGGAAACCAGCACAAAGACGTTCTGCGGCGCTCCCGAATACACGGCGAACGGCTGCAGCGTCACAACGGCGAGTAAAAAAATAATCGTTAGTCCTGACAAAAGAATGTTCAGGGCGATCTCATTGGGAGTCTTCTGCCGTGAAGCTCCTTCCACGAGCTTGATCATCCGGTCGAGAAAGGTTTCTCCGGGATTGGAAGTAATACGCACTTTGATTTCGTCGGATAAAACGCGTGTTCCTCCGGTAACCGCCGAGCGGTCTCCTCCAGACTCGCGAATCACCGGGGCGGACTCACCCGTTATTGCCGACTCGTCCACCGACGCCACGCCCTCGATCACTTCGCCGTCGCCGGGAATAAACTCTCCCGCCGCCACCACCACAATGTCGCCGGTGCGCAGCTTCGAACTGATAACGGGTTCAATGCTACCGTCGCCGCGCAACCGGTGCGCCTGCGTCTCCGCGCGCGCCTTGCGCAGCGTATCGGCTTGCGCCTTGCCGCGCCCTTCGGCCATGGCCTCAGCGAAATTGGCGAACAAAACGGTGAACCACAGCCAAAGTGTGATTTGCAGCCCAAAACCAAAGTGTCCTGCATGATGCGCTGCGTTCCAGATCAGCTGGATGGTGGTCACGACAGCGCCCACTTCCACCACAAACATGACGGGATTCTTCGCCATTGTCCGCGGTGTTAGCTTGCGAAAGGAATCCACAATGGCTCGCGAGAGGATCGCGCTGTCGGCCAGCGATTTTTTACGGATTTGCGTAATTTCAGAAATGAGTTCCATAGCCGCCTCAGAATACCTTCCCCGCATGCATCAGCAAATGTTCCAGAATCGGCCCAAGGCTCAGGGCCGGAAAGAAAGTCAGGGCTCCCACAATTAAGACCGTCGAAACCAGCAGGCCGCTGAACAACCCCCCTGTCACGGGAAACGTTCCTGCGGATTCCGGAACCGTCTTTTTCCTCGCGAGATTTCCCGCAATCGCCATAATCGGAATGATCATGAAGAAGCGCCCCAGAAGCTGCGCTGTCGCCGTTGTCGTGTTGTACCAAAGCGTGTTTCCATTCAATCCGGCAAACGCGGAACCGTTATTTCCCGTAGAGGAAACATACGCGTACAGAATTTGCGACAACCCGTGCGGCCCGGGATTGGAAATCCCCGCAGTCCCATAGGGTTTCACCACCGAGACCGCAGCAAAAACAAGAATCGTAAACGTCAGGATCAGCACGGCCAGCATCGCCATCTTCACGTCATACGATTCGATTTTCTTCCCTAGATATTCCGGCGTGCGCCCCACCATTAGTCCCGCGATGAATACCGCCAGCACCACGAAGACGAACATTCCATAAAGCCCCGCCCCTACGCCTCCAAAAACCACTTCGCCAAGCATGATATTGACCAGTGGCACCATCCCGCCGAGCGGCGTGAACGAGTCATGCTGGCCGTTGATCGCGCCGCAACTTGCGTCTGTCGTGACCGTGGCGAAAAGCGCGGAATTCGCGATTCCAAAGCGCACTTCTTTGCCCTCCATGTTTCCGCCTGAATTCAGCGCGCTTACATTCTGATCCGTTCCTGTCAAAAGGGAATTGCCTCGCGCCTCCGCCCAATACGCCGTGCTCACGCCCGCCAAAAACAAAAACGCCATCGCCGCCCAAACCGCCCAGCCGTGCCGCTGGCATCCCGTCATGCGACCGAGCGTGTAAGTCAAGCCCGACGGAATCGCAAAGATCAGCACCATCTCAAAAAAGTTGGAAAAGGGCGTCGGATTCTCAAACGGATGCGCGCTGTTGGCGTTGAAAAATCCGCCACCGTTCGTCCCAAATTCCTTGATGGCCTCTTGCGAAGCCACCGGTCCTTGCGCAATAACCTGTTGCGTCACGGTTTGCGTGGTGGTCTTGCCGTCTGCCCCGGTAACTTGCGCCGCGTACGGCTGAATCAAATCGACCGTCGTGTACGGCTTCAAGTTTTGCACCACGCCCTGCGACACAAGCACGAGCGCGCCCACCATGCAAAACGGCAGCAGCACCCACAACAGGCACCGCGTCGTATCCACCCAGAAATTTCCCAGCTTGTTCGTTTCTCTCCGCGCGATTCCGCGAATCACCACAACGGCCAGCACGATTCCTACCGCCGCCGAAACGAAGTTGTG
>Ga0137384_10003631_pt1 | contig 12310 bp, 8 predicted proteins | sample SagtaG_2_FD_104922 | JGI IMG/M metagenome (GOLD analysis project Ga0137384, IMG submission 104922) | Vadose zone soil microbial communities from Sagehorn Ranch, Mendocino, California, USA - Sage2_R_60_16 metaG | ecosystem: Environmental > Terrestrial > Soil > Vadose zone | place: USA: California... | reverse complement strand
CACGGGACCAGCATCACGGGGTACTTTGAGGATAGCACGAGCTCCTCCCCCAAAGGCCGGCCGATCGGTGCCCGTCTCATTTGCGGCACGGCGAGGACGAACCTGTTCGGTGACGTCGATTGGGTCGTGTTTGCGAGAGACCGAGGTGAACCGGGCGTCGACGATGAGTTCATCATCCGGCTGAGGCGATCCGGCGTCATCGTCTATACGACCGAAGGCGATTCGGATCACACCCTGGGCGGCTCGGGCCCCGGAGGCGGAAACATCCAACTCCACAAGCCCAACCCCTCGACCACGGGATCCTTCGGGGGTTCTTGCCCCGCCTTGTTTGGGGGCGCGTAGCGGTGCCTTAGGAGGTTCGCGCGAGGGTCTTCGGTAACCCCCCGCGCGATTGACGGCTGCAAACGGCTCCCCGGGGCTCGCCGCGAAACCCCCGGGGAGGTATTTCGCCAGCCCCGTTTGGAGATGTCGGGTCGGGCATAGTTCGATCGGCCTGCTGGGCAATCTCCGACCCTCAATATTGGACGGTGACAATCCCCCCTGTGGTGGCAACCTGCAAAGGAGTCGATCCATGATGAAAATTGCAAAGCGTTCCTATGCAGCAGCTTTGATATCAACGTTCGGCCTGACCTGGATTTCGCCTCAGGCCCTGGCGCGAGTCGAGGAAACGGATCCGTCCGTGAGCTACACGGTCGGGTGGACGCAGGGCGATACCAGCGGGACCTGGAGCGGCGGGACCGCCGCGGTCTCGACTGCGCCGGGCGCGCAGGCCGCGCTCACTTTCACCGGGTCCTCGGTCAGCTGGATCGGCGGCCGCACGCCCGGGACCGGTATCGCTCGTGTATTCCTCGACGGCAGCCTCCTTGCCGAGGTCGACACGTATTCAAAGACCGAGGAGGTCCGGGTACCGATGTTCGAGGCAACCGGCCTCGCCAACGCGAGCCATACGTTGACCATCGAAGTAACCGGTCGGCAAAACGCGTCCGCGACCGGAGCCCTCGTCATCGTGGATGCGTTCGATGTGCCCGCCGCGACGATCTCGCGCCTGCAGGAAACGGATCCGTCGGTCACCTTCACCGCCGATTGGGTTCAGGACAATCCGGTTGTCACCCTGTTCCCGAGCATTACCCAGGGCGTGACTCAGGGCAATTCGCTTAGATCGTGGAGCGCCGGCGCTGCTCGGGTTTCGACGACGCCGGGCGCGCAAGCGACTTTCACCTTTACGGGCACGGCGATCGACTGGATCGGCGCTCGCGGAACCCAGAGCGGGATCGCTCGCGTATCCCTGGACGGCGTCTTCGTCACCGAGGTCGATCTGTATTCGTCCACGGAACAGATCCAGGCTGCCGTCTTCACGGCAAAGGGCCTCGCCGACACGAGCCATACCTTGACGATCGAAGGGACCGGCCGGCAGAACGCGGCCTCGCAGAATGCCTTGATCGTAGTGGATGCGTTCGACGTGACGACCTCGGGAACGCGCCACCAAGATACCGATCCGGCCATCGCCTACGGCCCGAATTGGATTCAGGGGAATCGGGACAAGGCATACAGTGAGGGAGCCAGCGCGGAATCCAACATTGTGGGCGCGCAAGCGACCATCACCTTCACCGGCACGGGGATCAGCTGGATAGGTGCCCGCGGACCGCAGTGCGGGATCGCGCGCATCTTCCTGGACGGCGCCTTCGTCGAGGACTTCGATACGTACTTCCAGACGGAAGGCCCCCAGCACACTGACTTCTCGATAAGCGGCCTGACTCCCGGAACTCATACGTTGACGATCCAGGTGATGAACGACAAGAATCTTCTTTCGACGGATCGCTGGATCCTGATCGACGCGTTTGATGTTACCCCATGAGCTGGGGTGATCGCCCCTTCGGGTCCGTCGCGTGAAGGGGTGCTCGCTCTGGGATATCGGGTAACTACTTGAACCGCGGCGTTCCAGCGCACGAAATCTCCGCTCGGTCTATCGCGAGTTTCGCGCCAGAGACACGTAGCGGAGGTCGCGGCGAGCGCCCGACGCTTGTTCGGCATCAGGAGTATACCGGGCGCCAATTTAACGGCTATCACCGCCTCGCCCTTCGCGACGGGCACGACGTTCACGTGAATTTTAGATGATAAGTACCTTCCATCTTGAAACCTTATTCGGGAGCCGGTCGCTCTTGCGGGACAATTGGCTATGTAAACACATCATCAAGGATTTGCGATGCCATGAAACGATGACGGAAGAGGAAATCGACTCATTACGTATGGTTTCCCTTCACCGGACTCTGGTTTCGGCTATATCGAAATTACCTTATTACCGGAAGATCCCAAATCGGGTTCCGGTTGCACGGTCGGTTGAAGTGCTGCACGAGTACTTTCCGATCATCAGCAAGGAGACCCTGCTTGAGAACCGGGACAAACTGTATCCGAACGCAGGGAAGCCTAGGCCATGGAACTCGGTAGGGAAAACCAGCGGCACAACTGGAACTCCTTTGTCCGTGTTCAGAAGCCCGAAGTCGGTGCTGATGGAGAACGCGTTTTTAAGAAGGCACTGGGAGTGGGGCGGGTACCACCACGGCATGCCGCGTGCGACACTTCGCGGCGAAATGGTAGTGCCATTGGATCGCACGGCTCCACCGTTCTGGTTTTGGAATCGATACAACAACCAACTTCTGATTTCTTCCCGGCATCTCAGGGATGCTTGCGCGGATGCGATCATCGACGAATTGGAGAGGTTTTCGCCAGTGATGTTGCAAGCGTATCCGTCGACCGCATTTACCCTCGCCCAGCTCATGGCACACCGGAATCGCCGTCTCAGCATTCCAGTGATATTTACCGCTTCCGAACCGCTCTATCCTCATCAGCGCGAATTGATAGCGGAGAGATTCGGCGCAAAGGTCATGGACATGTACGGAATGGCGGAGCGAGTGGCGTTGGCCACGGAGTGTGAGTTTGGATCGTTGCACGTCAACCCGGACTATTCGTACGTCGAATTGGTCGACTCCGATGGACAGCCTACTCGAGACGTTGGCTACGTCGTTGGAACCACTTTTCATAACCTTGCGATGCCGCTGGTGCGCTATAAACTTTCGGACCGAACTCGTTGGATATCAGGCGGATGCCGCTGCGGACGACCTTTTCCGATGATCGAGCCGGTCACCGGAAAAGTAGAGGACAGCATTTTCGGCAGCAACGGCGCGTTCGTCAGTCCATCGGTGCTCACGTTCGCGTTCAAGGGGGTGCAGAACATCAAGAAATCCCAGGTCGCCCAGGTTGCTCCCGAACGCTGGGAAATCCGACTCGTCCCGGCACCGGGATTTGGAGCAGATGATCAGCACAAGCTCGTCGACAACATTCACAAGCTGGTGGATCGCGGAGTGAGCGTCGACGTCGTACTGAGAGACGAAATACCCTGTACAGCGTCTGGAAAGTTTCGATGGGTGGTGAATGAGTGGTCCCGCGCCGGCGAATTGCCTGGGCCCTCACGACGGAAAAGGACTGATGCAAGATGTGCGGGATCGCCGGTTATCTGAGGTTGCGTCCGGAGAGCTCCGCGCCGATCTCGCCCAATGTGGCGAGGGAGATGCTGGCTGCGATCCGCCGGCGGGGACCGGACGGAGAAGGCCAGTGGCGCTCCGCCGACGATCTCTGCTGGCTCGGTCACCGGCGCCTCGCCATCATCGATCTGCATTCCGGCGACCAGCCGATGTGCAACGAGGACGGGACGATCTGGACCGTCTTCAACGGCGAGATCTACAACTACGGCGTGCTGCGCACCGAACTCGAGGCGCAGGGTCATCGTTTCAAGACCCGCAGCGATACCGAGGTGCTAGTGCACGGTTACGAGCAGTGGGGTCTACGCGGGCTGGCGGAGCGATTGCAGGGCATCTTCGCCTTCGCCGTATACGATGCCGTGGAACGTACCCTGTCCCTTGCCCGCGACCCGATGGGGGTCAAGCCGCTCTACTGGTGGAGCGACGGAAATGCGCTGCTCTTTGCGAGCGAGATGAAGTCCTTGTTGCGCCATCCTGCCTTGCGCGACCGCAGGGTGAACCGGGCAGGCGTGGCGCAGGTTCTCGTGACCCGCTACGTGTCGCGCCCGAACACGATGTTCGATGGGGTGTCGCGCCTGCCGGAAGGATGTTGCATGGCGGTTGACGTGAACGGCCACTTGCCCACGCCCCCGCAGCGTTATTGGGATGTGCGTTACCCATCCGAGCAAGTCAGTCTGGAAGAGGCGACGGAGCAACTGGATAAGCTGCTCAAGCGTACCGTGGACATGCAGTTGATGTCGGACGTACCGTTGGGCGTGCAGCTCTCCGGGGGCGTAGACAGCAGTATCGTGGTCGCCCTGATGGAAACACTGCGCCGTGAGAAAGGGGATCCGGCGCCGGTGAAGACCTTTTCCGTGGGCTTCGACGTCGCCGAGTTCAGCGAGCTCGGCTACGCGCGCAAGGTGGCCGAGCGCTACGGCACCGAGCACCACGAAATCACGGTCGGGTTCAAGGATTTTGCCGAGGAGCTGCCTTTCCTCGCCTGGATTTACGACGAACCGATGGGCGAGCCTCCCGGAATCCCCACCTATTTCATGTGCCGCGAGGCGAAAAAGCACGTGAGCGTGATGCTGTGCGGGGAGGGCGCCGACGAGCAATTCGGCGGCTACTCCAAGTACATGTTCGACCAGTTCTCTGCGGCATTCGACTGGATTCCGTCCGGGGTTCGGAATACGTTCTTGCGCGGCGTCGCCAGCGGCTTGCCCTTCGCGGGCCGGCGTCTGCGCAGCATGGCGGAGATCCTCGCGATCGCCGATGCTCCGCGCCGCTTCGCGTCTTGGTACGGAGGCTTCGACACCAAGCTTCAAGCCCGTGTGCTGTCCGAGGCGATGCGAAACGAGATCGGCGATGGCGGACTGGCCGATGCGTTCGACGAAATCGTCAATAGCTGCGACAGCGGCAGCGCCCTCGATCGCTTCCTCTATTGCGATGTTCACACGCGACTCGTGGACGATATCCTGGTCAAGAGCGACCGGATGAGCATGGGAGCCGGCATCGAAGCCCGCGTGCCCTTCCTCGACCATAAGCTCGTCGAGTTCGCCGCACGCCTGCCACAACAGCTGAAGGTCAGCGGGTTGAGCTCGAAGATCGTTCTGAAGCGGCTCGCCGAACGCTACATCCCGCGGGAGACCATCTACCGCCGCAAAGTCGGTTTCACCGTTCCTCTGACCCGCTGGTTCGCCGGGCCGTGGCGCGGCCTGATCGATGATGTGCTGCTTTCCGATCGCTGTCTGGACCGCGGCTATTACAACGCCGATGTGGTGCGCGGCATCGTGGGCGATCATGTTAACCGCTGGGTCGACCGGGAGCAAGGGATCTGGCTGATGCTCGCCCTGGAAATGTGGCATCGGCTGTTTGTGGACGATGATGGCAGCGAGGCGGCCGTCGACAGGGTCAAGGCGGACTTCGCCCGCTCGCTGGGCACGCTGGCGGCCGCGGCATGAGCCCGGCGCAGTTCGCGGCAGGCGCGATCGCTCCCGTGGCCCCGACCAGGCGAAAGGTCGTTCTGTTCGGCCCATCCCTGGACGCTGTGAGCGGCGTATCGACCCACGTGCGGATGCTCTTTGCCTCCGATCTGGCGCGGGACTACGACCTGCTCCATTTCCAGGTTGGCAGCGAGGGACGCCGGGAGAATGCTCTGCAGAAGCTGATGCGGTTCACGCTCAGCCCTTTCCATCTCGCGTTTTTCCTGCTGCGAACCGGCGCCGAGGCCGTTCATATGAACGTTTCGCTCGATCCGAAATCCTTTTGGCGGGATCTCGTGTATGCGATCGTCGCCAGGCTCCTCGGACGGCGCGTGGTGAACCAGATCCACGGCGGAGCGATGCCCCAGGATTTCTTCTGGGGGAACGCCTTTCTGACCTGGCTCCTGCGGCGCTTTCTCGTCTCGAGCGACGTGGTCACCGTTCTGTCCAGCGCCGAACTGGCTGCCTACCGTGCGTTTGATTCACGGATAAAGGTCCATCTGATTCCCAATGCGATCGATCCGGCAGGGCTGGCCGATCAGATGCGTCCATACAACACCGACGGACCCCTGAAGCTGGTCTATGTCGGCCGGCTCGTGCGCAGCAAAGGGCTGTTCGAGATCATCGACGCTCTTGCGGAACTGAAGCGCGCCGGACGGCAGTTCAATCTTTGCATAGCCGGAGGGGGCCCGGACCAAGGCGAATTGATGGCGGTTACGGAACAGGCGGATCTCAAGGATCGCGTGCAGTTTCTCGGCAGCGTGTTCGCGGAAGAAAAATGTCGCCTTTGGCTAGGTTCGGATTTGTTCGTCTTTCCGACGATGCACAACGAAGGGCTGCCGTATTCCCTGCTGGAGGCGATGGCGGCGGGCTGCGTTCCCGTAACCACGTCTGTCGCCGCGATTCCCGACGTGATGCGGGACGGAGAACACGGCCTATTTGTATCGGTGAAGAATGCGGGCGCGCTGGCGAATGCCGTAGCCGCTCTCGATGACGATCGTGAACGCCTGATACGAATGGCCGAGGCTGCACGGCGACGGGTGCTGGAGCAGTATACGGTTGCACGGCTTGCGGACGATTTCCGAACACTCTACGGCCGCTGCCTGGCTTGAGACGCGCAGTGCGTTCATGGGAAGAAACGGCCAAGGAAAACGCCTCGGCTGGAGAGCGTGTCCGGGCGTATTGGAACGACAGGCCCTGTGATTCGGAGCTGAGCGATCGAAACCGGCTGTCCCGGGAGTATTTTCTGGACATCGAGCGCCAGCGCTATGAGCTTCAACCCCATATTCTTGAAAGCCTGTCAAAGGTCGACTGGCGCGGGAAGCGGGTTCTCGAGATCGGCGCCGGCGTAGGGATCGATGCGCGCAACATCATCGGCAGGGGGGGCGTCTACACCGGCATCAATGTCGATCGGGGATCGACCGAAGCAACGTCGCACGCGTTGCGTGCCTTCTCGCTTCCCGGAATCGCGCTCGAACGCGACGCGACCTCGCTCGAGTTTCCGGACGGCACGTTCGACGTCGTGTATTCGTTCGGGGTGTTGCACCACATCCCCGACGTCAAGAGAGCGGTCGCCGAGATCCGCAGGGTTCTCAAGCCTGGCGGCGAACTGCTGGTCATGCTGTACAACCGCAGCTCGATCAACTACGCGGTTGAGATCATGTTCCTGCGCAAACTGGGTCTGCGTATCTTGCCGGTGCCCGGGGTAATCGCCCTGCTTGGCTGGATGGGACTTCCGCGCGAGAAACTCCAGCGTCACAAAGAGCTGCGCAGGCAGAAGAGGGCGATGACCGACCAGGATTGGCTGAGCCGCAATACCAACGGCCCGGACAATCCCTATGCGCGGGTCTGCGGGGCGAAGGAGGCGGCAGAGCTTTTTGCGGCTTTCCAGATCGAGAGCAACGAGGTGTATTTTTTCGATCACCGACACTGGGGCGTGCTGGGCCATCTGGTTCCGAGAAACCTGCGCCGGGCGCTGGGCCGGCGTTGGGGCTGGCACCGAATCGTGTATGCGAGGAAAGCCTAGTCGCTGATCCGATCGGACTATATCGCCCCCCCGCGGTCGAGGCGCGACTGTCAACAGCCCCTCCTTATGCTGACGGAAAGCTGCTGTGGACACCCCTCAATCTGAAGATCTGCACCGACAATATGCTCGGGGATGATTTCGTAGAACCTGGACTCCGGCTCGAATCTCGTTCCGTGGCCGCGGAAGGGATGGAATGGTTCCGGTGGCGCCTCAACCGTCTGCGCTGCATGACGCCCATGGAAGTTTCGCATCGCTTTCTTCGCGCGCTGTCGATGCATGCGGAGCGCGCCGGCCTGCTAGGCTCGGGAGCCGTTCCCACGCCGGATCTTGCGGCGGCGCCTCGTCCCTGGGTGCGTGCCACGGCGAATGTCGACGCGGCGCGCTACCTGGCCTCCGCCGACCGCATCGCGGCGGGCAAACTGGATGTGTTTGCCCTGCGGGACGTCGATCTCGGCTCGCCGCCGCGCTGGAATCGCGATCCCAAGACGGGCGTGGAAGCACCCCTCGGCTTCAGCAAGCTGCTCGACCACCGTAACCCCCGGCTGGTCGGAGACATCAAGTATCTCTGGGAGATCAACCGGCATCTGCACCTGGTGACGCTGGCGCAGGCGTACGCCCTCGGCCGCGATGCGCGGTATTTCCACGTTATCCGGCAGCATCTGGAGAGCTGGTTCACCTCGTGCCCCTACGGCAGGGGCCCCAATTGGTCGAGCGCGCTCGAGGCGGCGATCCGGCTGATCAACTGGTCCGTCACTTGGCAGTTGCTCGGCGCTGCAAGCTCGCCGCTGTTCGAGGGCGCCGAGAGCGCCCGGTTCCGCCAGCGCTGGCTGGAATCGGTCTATCAGCATGCGCAGTTTGTGCGCGGCTACTTCTCCCTTCACTCATCGGCCAACAACCACCTGATCGGCGAGGCGGCCGGCCTGTTCGTCGCCGCCCTGACCTGGCCCCATTGGTCGAGCGTGCGCGCCTGGCTCGCTGCGGCGAGGGCGATTCTGGAAAGGGAAACGCTGCTGCAGAATGCCCCCGATGGCGTCAACCGCGAACAGGCGGTGTCGTACCAGCAGTTCGTTCTGGATTTCCTGCTGCTCTCTCTTCTTGCCGGCAAGGCGAGCGGACTGCGGTTCTCCCAGGCGTACGAATCGCGCATTGAGGCGATGCTCGAGTATCTGAGCTCGATCATGGACGCGGGGGGCAATGTTCCGATGTTCGGCGATGCCGATGATGGCGTGGTCGTCAGGCTTGCCCAGGGCGGTGATTTTTCCCCCTATCGATCGTTGCTCGCCACTGGGGCAGTCCTGTTTCGAAGAGGTGATTTCAAGCTCAAGGCAGGGGCACTCGATGACAAGACGCGCTGGCTCCTGGGCAGCGAATCCGAGGCGATGTTTCAGGCGCAAGGCACGGCACAAACGCGGCTTCCGCCGCGGCAAGTATTTCCGGCGGGCGGCTATTGCATCCTCGGTTGCGACTTCGAGACCGACTGTGAAATCCGCCTCATCGCCGACGCGGGACCGGTGGGCTACCGGAGCATCGCCGCCCATGGGCATGCCGATGCCCTCGCGTTTACATTGTCCGTCGGCGGCCTGGAGTTCCTGATCGATCCCGGAACCTATGCCTACCACACGCAAGGCCCGTGGCGCGCCTATTTTCGCGGTACCTCCGCCCATAACACCCTGCGAGTGGACGGAAGGGACCAATCGCAGTCGGGCGGAAACTTCATGTGGCTGGGGAAAGCGCGTGCCGGCTGCAGCCTCTGGTCAAGTACGGCCGAGAGGGACCTGTTCGAGGGCTGGCAAGACGGATACATGCAGCTGGCCGACGCCGTGATGCACCGGCGGCGGATTGCTCTGAACAAGGCGGCAAGACGCGTGGTGATCGAAGACATCCTGCAGATGGCGGGGGAGCACGATATCGAGCTGTTTTTTCACTGCAGCGAAGGGTGCAAGATCGATCCCCTGCCGGACGGATACGCGGTCAGCCAGGAGGCAAAAACCCTCATCATTCGGCTGCCGCATTTCAAGGGGGGCCGCTCGTGCGTCTATCGCGGCAGCAGCGCGCCGATCTCCGGCTGGGTATCGAGACGGTTCGACGAAAAGCAGCCGTCGCCGACCATTGCATGGCGCGCCCGGCTCAAGGGCGAGGTCGTCCTGTGCAGCGAGATCATCTGCTGATCCGGGGGAGTAGTTGTGCCGACTCCCGGAATCGCCTCGACGCCATAACCATGGAAGAGGCCCGGGGAGCATTGCGGGCGGATATCAAGAGAACCTACGGGTATCGGCAAGGCGGGAGACTGCGCAGAACCTTGAACTGCCTGCGTTCGGGACGCAGGAGTCGCTGGTTCGAATCCAGTCACCCCGACCACTCTTACATCAAGCACTTTCCTTCTCGCTCACGTAGCCCGCAGCCAGTTCTCGATCGTCAGACCTGGGATGCGTATGAAATGGCGCGAGTTGTCCGTTACGCAAACCGCATCCACAGCGATCGCGCTGCGCGGGTTGAGGCGGGCGTTGCGGGTGACCCCGCGCTCGACGACCTCGCGGAGGGCGAGTGCTTGTTGGCCCTGATGGAGAAATTCCAGCCCGCCGAGAATACGTAGTCGACATTGGCTTGAAAGCGCGCCACCGGATTCTCCGATGACACGGGGAGGATATAAGGCGGATTTGAGACCGGCAATAGGCGAAAAACTCCCTCCATTGTCAGGAATGGAAGGAGAACCAGGACCGAATAGAAGAATATTTTTTTTCAGGGCAACGCCCCGATCCGATTCGCCTCTCAACGGGATACGGGGCCCTCCGCGATGACGGGGACTCGTGCAAGCACGGGAGCGAGGAACTCAGACAGTGCTTCGGCCGCGATGCGGTGGCCCCGGGCGTTGGGATGGCCGTCAGTCGGCGAGACCCAGAACTGCGTTCCGTCCAGGCCCCAGAAGGCCGGGAGCAGGTCAAGGCAGGTGATGGAATGGGCGCGACAGAATCCCGAGACCGCTTCGTGGTACTCCTTGATGGGGTAACCGGACTCGGTAAACCTCGCCATTGCGGGGATGATCACGACGACGAGCTGAATCCTCCTCTCGTCGCAGAGCCTTTTCATGTCGAGCAGCGCCGTCTGGACCCGGCGCCAGTTGAAGTTGGAATCGGCATACTGATCCTTGATTTCGCCCACTTGCCCGAGCCCCTTGACCCCGAGTGGACGCAGAACGACTCCCAGACGGGGTGTGAGCCAGGCGAAGAACAAGGAGTGCTGCTTCAGGAATACGACGCTGGTGTTGATGCCCGACCCGAACCGCCGGGCAAGCGGGAGAGCGTCCGGCGCTGCGTCGGCGCCGCCGGCCGTCTGGCTTCTTCGGCCACCCTCTGTGGGTTCCACGTCGTTGTAGAGAAATCCGACTACGACTACCCGGGGATGGAACGCCAATCCCAGCTCCCGCAGTTGCGCCAGCTCCTGGACGGTGTTGTAGCCGGGTATGCCGAAGTTCAGAACTTCCACCGGCGGGCGGCCGTCGGTGTGGGAGTTGAGCAGAGTTTCAGTCATCCGTGGATAAGCTTCTTCTTCCGCCACGCCCTGGCCGAAGGTCACAGAGTCGCCCAGGGCGAGGATTCGAACCGTCTCTCGGCTTGGCTCCATCGAGCGTTCTCGATCCCGCAGACCGAAGCGGTTGAAAGACACCGAGACCCCCGCCTGTAACCCCTGCCCATGAGGCCGGCCCGACCACTCCATCTCCGACGATACCTTTGCGTAGAGTCCGGGCGTATCGGGCGGGGGCGAGAGCAGCCGGAGGGTCAGCTCGGCGACCAGGCAGGGGAGGGCCGCAGCCACGAGCGCCAGGGCCACGTTGAAGAATAACAGCCTGGCCTTGCGTCCCTCAATCAGGCTCAAAAGCCATCTCATAGTTCTGCCTTAAAGCGGGGTTCTGTTCTTCCTTGCGCAGATAGCAGTTCCCGATCGCGAGGACATCGAGCTCGTTTTCCCATGAAGCACCGGAAAGCGTCCCTGCGGCGTGCAGATGATGGGCTCGCCCCTCACGTTGAAGCTCGTGTTCACGAGCACCGCACAGATTTGCCTGGCCGTGTGAAAATAAAACCAGTGGAAACGGCGCGGATCATGTTCCGTCCGGGCTGTCTCCTTTTGTCCCGTATCCACCTGTTTCCAGAGTCCGGCGAAAGTCGCAACCTCTCCGGGTCTCTCTCTTTAGCAACGTAGCCATTTCGTAGCCACTTCCAGTCCGAAACACGCTCTTCCTGTCCTTTTCTGTCACGATTGCGCGGAGTCGGCTTGCGTAAATCGTTGATAAATTGTCGTGACGAATTTAGGACCCGAATTCCCCCGGAGTGCAAGCGGTGATCGTTTTCAGATTCGGGCAGTGGCTTGACTCGCAACCGGCACCCGCTCATGAGATCTGGCATGTCTCCGCACCGTGGCGTTCAGCGACAAGCCTGAGGTCCACGCCCGCACGCCGCTCTGAAAACGGCTGCTGGTCCGTTCGGCCTACTTCTCGTCCTGCGGTTGCAGCAGGAGCGTCAACAACCCTTTCCTATGCTGTGAGCGTTTCACCGAGCGAAACGCGGTTCAAGTGCTGGACCAAGCTTACCGATTGACCATGCGCCGCGGGGCCATTCCGGCGATCTGAACCGGGTGCGGTCGCCGCCGCTGATCCGGAAAACCTCGTCGATGATCGAGACGCCGCCGCCCGAGGTCGCCCTGAGCCGTAAATTCGCATTCACGGCCATCATGCTGTCGTTCGTGATTGCCGTAACGCTGGTCTTTTTTGAGCTCGCGGTCCGATTCAT
>Ga0137384_10003628_pt1 | contig 12314 bp, 8 predicted proteins | sample SagtaG_2_FD_104922 | JGI IMG/M metagenome (GOLD analysis project Ga0137384, IMG submission 104922) | Vadose zone soil microbial communities from Sagehorn Ranch, Mendocino, California, USA - Sage2_R_60_16 metaG | ecosystem: Environmental > Terrestrial > Soil > Vadose zone | place: USA: California... | reverse complement strand
TGTTCGATCGCTCGGTCACCGCGGTGCAGAGCCTGGTCGACGCCTGCAAGAAGATCGCTCCGGATCTCGGCAAATGAGCTGAACCTGCCGTACCGATCGGAGTTCCGGATTTCATGGATATTCACGAATATCAGGCCAAAGCGGTGTTGCACGAATTCGGCGTGCCGGTCCCGCGCGGCATTCCGGCATTCACGGCCGGGGAGGCGGTGTTGGCTGCGGAAAAGCTCGGCGGCCCGGTGTGGGTGGTCAAGGCGCAGATCCACGCCGGCGGCCGCGGCAAGGCCGGCGGCGTGAAGGTCGTCAAATCGCTCGACGCGGTGCGCTCGGAAGCGGAGCGGCTCCTGGGCTCGACGCTCATCACCGAGCAGACCGGGCCGGAGGGCAAGCTCGTGAGCCGCCTCTACGTCGAGGAAGGCTCGGCGATCGATCGCGAATACTATCTCTCGGCCGTGGTCGATCGCGCCAGCGGCCGCGTCGCCGTCGTGGTCTCGACCGAAGGCGGCGTGGAGATCGAGGAAGTCGCGCGCACACATCCCGACAAGATCGTCACCTTCGCGGTCGATCCGATCATGGGAATCCTCCCGCACCATGGCCGCCAAGTCGTCGGGGCGCTCGGGCTGGGAAACGAAGCCGCTGCGCAGGCCGGGCGCATTCTGGCCCAGCTCTACGCGGCCTTCCTGGCCAAGGACATGAGCCTGCTCGAGATCAATCCGCTGGTGCTGACCAAGTCCGGGACGCTCATCTGCCTCGACGCCAAGATCGGCTTCGACGACAACGCGCTCTACCGCCACCCCGATATCTCGGCGCTGCGCGACTTGGGCGAAGAAGACGAGAAGGAGATCGCCGCCTCCCGGCACGACCTCAATTACATCGCGCTCGACGGCTCGATCGGCTGCATGGTCAACGGCGCCGGCCTTGCCATGGCGACGATGGATATCATCAAGCTCTACGGCGGCGCGCCCGCGAATTTCCTCGACGTCGGCGGCGGGGCCTCCAAGGAAAGAGTAAGCGCCGCGTTCAAGATCATCACCGCCGATCCGAAGGTGAAGGGCATTCTGGTCAACATCTTCGGCGGCATCATGCGCTGCGACATCATCGCGGAAGGCGTGATCGCCGCCGTCAAGGAGGTCGGCCTGAAAGTGCCGCTGGTGGTGCGGCTCGAAGGCACCAACGTCGAAATCGGAAAGAACATCATCGCCGACTCCGGCCTCAACGTCATTCCGGCGGACGATCTCGATGACGCCGCGCAGAAGATCGTCGCGGCCGTGAAGGAAGGCCGCTGATGCCGGTGCTGGTCGACAAGAACACCCGGGTGCTGTGCCAGGGATTTACCGGGCGCAACGGCACGTTCCATTCCGAACAGGCAATCGCCTATGGCACCCGGATGGTCGGCGGCACCGCACCTGGCAAGGGCGGCTCCATCCACCTCGGCCTGCCGGTGTTCGACACCGTCACCGAAGCCCGCCGGGAGACCGACTGCGATGCCAGCGTCATCTACGTCCCGCCGCCCGGCGCCGCGGACGCGATCTGCGAGGCGATCGACGCCGAGATCCCGCTGATCGTGTGCATCACCGAAGGCATCCCGGTGCTCGACATGGTGAAGGTGAAGCGGGCTCTGCAGGGATCGAAATCGCGGCTGATCGGACCGAATTGCCCGGGAATCATGACCGCGGGAGAATGCAAGATCGGCATCATGCCCGGGAAAATCTTCAGTCGCGGAAAGGTCGGCATCGTGTCTCGCTCGGGCACGCTGACCTACGAGGCCGTCTATCAGACCACCCGCGAGGGATTGGGCCAGACCACCGCGATCGGCATCGGCGGCGATCCGGTCAAGGGCCTGGAATTCATCGACGTGCTGGAGCTGCTGCTGGGCGACGCCGAGACCGAGGCGATCGTGCTCATCGGCGAGATCGGCGGCACCGCCGAGGAGGCGGCCGCCCACTTCATCCGCGACGCGGCCAAGCGCGGTCGCCGCAAGCCGGTGATCGGCTTCATCGCCGGACGAACCGCTCCACCCGGGCGCCGCATGGGCCATGCCGGAGCCATCATCTCCGGGGGCACGGGCGACGCGGAATCGAAGATCGAGGCGATGCAGGGCGCCGGCATTCGCGTCTCGCCGTCGCCCGCGCGAATCGGCAAGACGCTCATCGAACTACTGAAAGCCTGATTCACCGCTTGCAACTTTTTCCGATCCCAACGACAACATCCATAGTAAAAGGGGCATCGCCGGACCTCGGCCGGCAATCGGGATGGGCCGCGGCATAGAGCTCGCGGCGCCCAGGATGGGAATCCGCCACATGTCTCGCCAGGACGCCAACGCTGCATTCGCTCGCACCTCGTTCCTGTACGGCGGCAACGCCGCCTATATCGAAGATCTCTATGCCCGCTATGAGAACGATCCGGCTGCGATCGACGGCGAGTGGAGGGCGTTCTTCGAGAGCCTGCGCGATGGATCGGCCGAGGTTCTCAAGAGCGCCCACGGTCCTTCCTGGAAGCGACCGAATTGGCCGATTCCGGCGCGCGACGAGTTGGTCTCGGCACTCGACGGCTATTGGCTCGAGACCGACAAGGCGGTCTCGGACAAGATCAAGGCACGCGCGCAGGCCGCGGGCGCGGAGCTCACCGAAGCGCAGGTCCAGCGCGCCACCCGGGATTCGGTGCGGGCCTTGATGCTGATCCGCGCCTACCGGATCCGCGGGCATTATCACGCCAATCTCGATCCGCTCGGGCTCGAGCCGCCGAAGGATACCGAGGAGCTCGACCCGCGCTCGTACGGGTTCACCGAGGCCGATTACGACCGCAGGATCTTCATCGACCACGTGCTGGGGCTGGATTTCGCCAGCTTGCGCGAAATCGTCGCCATTCTGCAGCGGACCTATTGCCAGACGCTCGGCGTCGAATTCATGCACATCGCCGACCCGGCGCAGAAGGCCTGGATTCAGGAACGCATCGAGGGACCCGACAAGGAGATCACCTTCACGCGCGAAGGCAAGCGCGCCATCCTCAACAAGCTGGTCGAGGCGGAAGGCTTCGAGAAATTCCTCGACGTCAAATATACGGGGACCAAGCGCTTCGGCATCGATGGGGCGGAATCGGTCGTGCCGGCGCTCGAGCAGATCATCAAGCGCGGCGGTGCGCTCGGGGTCGAGGAGATCGTGCTCGGCATGGCGCACCGCGGTCGGCTCAACGTCCTGGCTCAGGTCATGGGCAAGCCGCACCGGGCGATCTTTCACGAATTCAAGGGCGGGTCGTGGACCCCCGACGAGGTTGAAGGCTCCGGCGACGTCAAATATCACCTCGGCGCCTCCTCGGATCGCGAGTTCGACGGCAACCGCGTGCATCTGTCGCTGACCGCCAATCCCTCGCACCTCGAGATCGTAGACCCCGTGGTGCTGGGGAAGGTCCGCGCCAAGCAGGAGCAGCACGACGATCATATCGAGCGCATCTCGGTGTTGCCGCTCTTGATCCACGGCGACGCGGCATTCGCCGGCCAGGGCGTGGTCGCCGAATGCTTCGGCCTCTCCGATCTGCGCGGCTATAGAACCGGCGGCTCGCTGCATGTCATCATCAACAACCAGATCGGGTTCACCACCTATCCGCGCTACAGCCGATCCTCGCCGTATCCCTCCGACGTCGCCAAGATGATCGCGGCGCCGATCTTTCACGTGAACGGCGACGACCCGGAGGCGGTGGTGTTCGCCGCCAAGGTGGCGATCGAGTACCGGCAGAAATTCCACAAGCCGGTCGTCCTCGACATGTTCTGCTACCGGCGCTACGGGCACAACGAGGGCGACGAGCCCATGTTCACCCAGCCGCTGATGTACAAGAAGATCCGCGCGCATCCGTCGACGCTGGAAATTTATTCGAAGAAGCTGATCGCCGAGGAAATCGTCACCGAAGGCGAGGTCGAGAAAATCAAGGCCGACTGGCGCGCCCGGCTCGATGCCGAATACGAGGCGAGCGGCGGCTATCGCGCCAACAAGGCGGACTGGCTCGACGGCCGCTGGGCGGGACTGAAGACCGGCGGCGACGTCGAGGATGCCCGCCGCGGCAACACCGGCGTTGCGCTCGAGACGCTCCAGGAGATCGGCCGGAAGATCACCGCGGTGCCGGCGGACTTCAAGGTGCACCGCACGATCCAGCGCTTCCTCGACCAGCGCCGCAAGAGCATCGAGACCGGGACGGGAATCGACTGGACGACCGGCGAGGCGCTGGCGTTCTGCTCGCTGCTACTCGATGGCCGTCAGGTGCGCCTGTCCGGCCAGGACAGCGAGCGCGGCACGTTCTCGCAGCGCCATTCGGTCCTGATCGATCAGGAGACGGAGGGCCGCTACCTCCCGTTCAACCACCTCCGCGAGCAGCAGGCCCGCTACGAAGTGCACAATTCCATGCTCTCGGAGGAGGCGGTGCTCGGCTTCGAGTACGGCTACTCGCTCGCCGAGCCGAACACGCTCACGCTGTGGGAAGCGCAATTCGGCGATTTCGCCAACGGCGCGCAGGTGCTGTTCGATCAGTTCATCTCCTCGGGCGAGCGCAAATGGCTGCGCATGTCGGCGCTCGTCTGCCTGCTGCCGCACGGCTACGAAGGCCAGGGACCCGAGCACTCCTCGGCGCGGCTCGAGCGCTTCCTGCAGATGTGCGCCGAGGACAATATGCAGATCGCCTATTGCACGACGCCGGCCAATTATTTCCACATCCTGCGGCGCCAGCTCAGACGCGAGATCCGCAAGCCGCTGATCCTGATGACGCCCAAGTCGCTGCTCCGGCACAAGCGCGCGGTCTCCCGGCTCGAGGAGATGGGCCCGGACACGAGCTTCCACCGCCTGCTGTGGGACGATGCGCAGCTCCTGTCCGACGAGAAGATCAAGCTCGTGCCCGACAAGAAGATCCGGCGCGTGGTCCTGTGCACCGGCAAGGTCTATTTCGACCTCTACGAGGAGCGCGAAAAGCGCGGCATCGACGACGTCTACCTGCTCCGCGTCGAGCAGCTCTATCCGTTCCCGACCAAGGCACTGGTCCAGGAACTCTCCAGGTTCAAGACGGCCGAGATGGTGTGGTGCCAGGAAGAGCCGCGCAACATGGGCGCCTGGTTCTTCGTCGACGTGTTCCTGCAATGGGTGCTCAACCAGATCGGCGCCACGCACCGCCGCTTGCGCTATGCCGGCCGTCCGGCCTCCGCCGCGACCGCGACGGGGGTGATGTCCAAGCACCAGGCTCAGCTTCGAAGCCTGCTCGACGATGCGCTGGGCTGAGTGCGGTCATCTGCCGGCGCGAGTGAGATGATTCGGCAGCCATCAACCGATGCTGCCGTAACCGCGAGATGATCATGACGACAGAAATCCGGGTTCCGACGTTGGGCGAATCGGTCACCGAGGCCACTATCGGCCGCTGGTTCAAGCAGCCCGGCGAGGCGGTTGCGGCCGACGAGCCGGTGGTCGAGCTCGAGACCGACAAGGTCACGGTCGAGGTGCCTGCTCCGGCATCGGGTGTGCTCGCCGAGATTCTGGCCAAGGATGGCGAGACCGTCGCGCCGGGCGCCTTGCTCGGACAGATGCAGGAAGGCGGCGCGCCCGCCAAGGCTGCCCCGGCGCCCGCCAAAGCCGCGCCCGCGGCCCCGAAGGCAGCGCCCCAGCCGCCGCCGCAACCCAAGCCGGCCGCGCCGCGACCCGCCGCCGTGGATGTGCTGGCGCCTTCAGTGCGCAGAATCGCCGAGGAGAGCGGCATCGATGCCGCCCACGTGTCCGGGACCGGCAGGGACGGACGCGTCACCAAGGGCGACATGATCGCGGCGATCGAGCGCGCCGCGGCGGCGCCCACGCCGGTCGCGCAGCCGGCAGCGGCCATCCAGATGCGTGCGCCTTCGCCGTCAGATGATGCCGCGCGCGAGGAGCGCGTGCGCATGACCAAGCTGCGGCAGACGATCGCGCGCCGGCTCAAGGACGCGCAGAACACCGCCGCCATGCTCACGACCTTCAACGAGGTCGACATGGGAAGCGTCATGGCGCTGCGCAATCAGTACAAGGAGCTGTTCGAGAAGAAGCACGGGGTGAAGCTCGGGTTCATGGGCTTCTTCGTGCGCGCCTCGATTCAGGCGCTCAAAGAGCTTCCCGCGGTCAACGCCGAGATCGACGGCACCGATGTCATCTACAAGAACTATTATCACGTTGGCGTTGCAGTCGGGACCGAGAAGGGGCTCGTCGTTCCCGTGCTGCGCGAGGCCGACCAGCGCTCGCTCGCCGACATCGAGAAGACGATCGCGGATTTCGGCAGGCGGGCGCGTGAGGGCACGCTGAAGATCGAGGAGATGCAGGGCGGCACCTTCACCATCTCCAACGGCGGCATCTATGGATCGCTGATGTCGACCCCGATCCTCAACGCGCCGCAATCCGGCATTCTCGGCATGCACAAGATCCAGGAGCGCCCGATGGCGGTCCGCGGCGAGATCAAGCTGCGGCCGATGATGTATCTGGCGCTCAGCTACGACCATCGCATCGTCGACGGCCGCGAGGCGGTGACGTTCCTGGTGCGGGTGAAGGAGAGCCTGGAAGATCCGGCGCGGCTGATCCTGGACTTGTGAAAGATTTTCGCGTCATGCCCGGCCTTGTGCTGGGCATCCACGTCTTGACCCGAGATCGGAGAACAGACGTGGATGGCCGGGACAAGCCCGGCCATGACGGTCTGCGAGTGCGGAGCTAGGTCATGGCATACGATCTCGTCGTCATCGGCAGCGGTCCCGGCGGCTATGTCTGCGCCATACGCGCCGCCCAGCTCGGCATGAAAGTCGCCGTGGTGGAGAAGCGGGAGACGTTCGGCGGCACCTGCCTCAACATCGGCTGCATCCCGTCGAAGGCCCTGCTGCACGCCTCCGAGCTGTTCGAAGAAGCCGGGCACACGTTCGAAAAAATGGGAATCAAGCTCGGCGCGCCGAAGCTCGACCTTCCCGGCATGATGCAGTTCAAGGACCAGGGCGTCGACGGCAACGTCAAAGGCGTCGCGTTTCTGTTCAAGAAGAACAAGATCGAGGCTTTTCAGGGAACGGGAAAAATCCTCGCTCCCGGCCAGGTCGAGGTCCGGACCATCGAGGGGAAAACCCAGGCGATCGAGACCAAGGCGATCGTGATCGCCACTGGGTCCGACGTCGCCAGGCTCAACGGCATCGAAATCGACGAGACGCGCATCGTGTCCTCGACCGGGGCGCTGAGCCTCGACAAGGTGCCGCAGCGCCTGCTCGTGGTCGGGGCCGGCGTCATCGGTCTCGAGCTCGGCTCGGTGTGGCGGCGGCTTGGCTCCCAGGTGCTGGTGGTCGAGTTCCTCGATCGCATCCTGCCGGGCATCGACGCCGAAGTCGGCAAGCAATTTCAGCGCATCCTCGAGCGTCAGGGGTTCGCGTTCAAGCTTTCCTCCAAGCTCACCGCCGTCGATGATTCCGGCAAGAAGCTGAGGGCGAAAATCGAGCCGGTGTCCGGCGGTGCGGCGGAGACGATCGAGGCCGATGTGGTGCTCGTCGCAATCGGGCGCGTGCCCTACACCGAAGGACTGGGTCTGGAAGCGGCGGGCGTGAAACGCGACAATCGCGGCCGCGTCGTGGTCGATCGGCATTTCGCCAGCAGCGTCCCGGGCATTTATGCGATCGGCGACGTGATCGCCGGCCCGATGCTCGCCCACAAGGCCGAGGACGAGGGCGTCGCAGTCGCGGAAATCATCGCCGGCCAGGCCGGGCACGTGAACTACGACGTGATCCCCAACGTGGTCTACACGTATCCGGAGATCGCCACCGTGGGTAAGAGCGAGGAGGAGCTGAAGGAGGCCGGCATCGCCTACCGGGCCGGCAAATTCCCGTTTACCGCCAACAGCCGCGCCCGTGTCAACCTCACCCCGGAAGGTTTCGTCAAGGTCCTGGCCGACGCCAGCACCGACCGGGTGCTCGGGGTGCACATCGTCGGCGCCGACGCCGGCAACATGATCGCGGAAGCGGCGATGGCGATGGAATTCGGCGCCTCCTCGGAAGACATCGCGCGCACCTGCCATGCGCATCCCACCCTGAGCGAGGCGGTGAAAGAGGCGGCACTGGCGGTCGACAAGCGCCCGATCCATATGTGAGGCACGGGCACGAATTCGCCGCTTTCGCGATCCCTCTTGAGGGCGGCCGGACTAGGCTGCAACGGACAAAGGTTCCAATCGCATGCGGCGCTGGCTCAAACCGGTCTGGATCTTCCTCGCCATCCTGTTCCTGATCGAGGCGTGGCTGTGGGATCACCTGGAGCCGATCGTCGCCCGGATCGTCGCAGTGATTCCCTGGCAGCGCCTCAAGGCGCTGCTCGCTCGCTCGATCGACCGGCTGTCGCCCACGGCAACGCTCGTCGTTTTCCTGGTGCCGGTGGCCGTGATCATTCCAATCAAAGTGGTCGGCCTGTGGCTCGTTGCCGAAGGCTATTGGGTGCACGCGGCCGGCATGCTGCTGCTCGCCAAGCTCGCCGGGCTCGGCACGACCGCGTTCGTGTTCGACGCTTGCCGCGACAAGCTGCTGCAGCTGGTGTGGTTCCGGCTGCTCTACCAATCCTTGATCGCGTTGCGCGATTGGGCTCACGGGATGGTGGATCCCATGATGCGAAAAATCCGCCGCCTGATCTGGCTGTCGAGGCCGCAGCGCGCGGGCCGCTTCTTCCGGCGAATCGCACGCATCCGCCGCCATGTGCAGCGTCCGGACGAGGTGGCCTCGCCGCCGACAGATCCGCCGCCCGGGCCGGCGCGCGCGATCAGATGAAATGCAGCCCGTGCAAGGCGTTGGGCGCGTAATAGCCAATCGCCATCAGCGCCACGCCGATCACCCCCAATGCGCCGCCGAGCCACGCCAGCACCACCATCGAGGTAATGACCGACGCCGATGCCAGCACGATGCCGATTTGCAGTGCCGCGGAGGCGATCTCGTAGTGATGATATTCGGCGAAGGCAACATCGCGCTCCTTCTCCTTGTCGCGGGCCTTTTCCTCCAGCTCCTTGCGACCTTCGTGCTTTTCGGGATCCGACTGGTAGCGATCCGCGGTCTTCTGCCAGCCGGCGATGCGTTTCTGCTTGGCTGCCTTGGCGTCCGGATCGCTCGTGCTCGGTAGATCCAATTCCATGATCTCTGCGGCCGTCCGCAGCGTCGTCTCGCGCATGTGCTTGGCCTGGTAGAACGCCCACAGGTTCGCGGCCTCGATATTGGCGCGCAAGCCCTCGGTCTGCGCGCTCTTGCCCAGCGTCTCGGCGAAAGCCAGGAATAGCGCCAGGACCGAGATCAACAGCGCGATCTTCTTGTTCGAGCCGGCGATGTGCTCGGCTTCCTCGGCGTGCTCTACGTGTTCGTGTGCGCCAGGCATGGCTATCGTCTCCAGCGAATTGCACCGAATCGACGGTGTAACGAACCGCTCGCGCGCGCAAGAGGGCTGCGGCGGGCGGGTGTTTGCGGATCACGCCCGCGGATGCGCGTTGCGATAGATTTCGATCAGCCGCTCGGCATCCACCTCGGTGTAGATCTGCGTGGTCGAGAGCGAGGCGTGGCCGAGCAGCTCCTGAATCGCGCGCAAATCGCCACCCCGCGCGAGCAAGTGCGTGGCGAAGGAATGCCGTAGCGCGTGCGGGGTCGCGGTCTGCGGAAGCCCTAGCGCGCCGCGCAGCCCCGCCATCGCGAGCTGCACGATCCGGGGCGATAGCCGCCCGCCCTTGGCGCCGACGAAGAGCGGATCTTCGGCGGCGAGCCCATAGGGGCAGATCGCGACATAATCGGCGATGAGGCCGAGCACCTGCTGCAACACCGGAACCATGCGGGTCTTATTGCCCTTGCCGGTGACCACGATGGCGTCGCCTTGGCCGGGTTCCGGCACTTCGTGGCGCTCGAGCGCGAGCGCCTCGGAAATGCGCAGACCGGAGCCGTAGAGCAAGGCCAGCACCGCGGCGTCGCGCGCCAGAATCCAGGGCTCGCGATCCTCTCCGGCGCGCAGCTCGGTTTCCACGATGCGCTTGGCGGCGCTCACCGCGAGCGGCTTCGGCAGGGTCTTGGGGAGTTTGGGCGAGCGCACGGCGGAGAGCGCGCCGACCGCACCCTTGCCGTTGCGCTCGAGATGGCGGGCGAACGACCGCGTGCCCGCAAGCGTGCGCATCAGCGAGCGCCCGGTAAGGCCCGCCGCCCGACGCGCCGCCAAGAACGCGCGCACGTCACGCGGCTCGAGCTGTTCCAGATCCGCCAGGGTGAGCTTCTTGCCGAGATGTTCGGCCAGAAACCCCAGCCATTGCCGCACGTCGCGCCCATAGGCTTCGAGCGTTTTTGGCGAATAACGGCGCTCGGCGCCGAGATGCTCGAGCCATCGCTCCACCGCGCCGGCGAGGTCCGGTCGGGCGAAGGCAAGCATAACGCTTCGATTTTCCTGCGAGCTTCGTTGGTTGCGCATAAATAGCTGCAACTCCGGTCGACCTCCCCTCCAGGGGAGGGTAAGTGCGCGTGTCGCTCCGCCGCGCCTTGACACCCCGCGAGTTATCTCACCCCTTTCCTTCACCTTTCGTTAACCGGATCGCCGGCCGGCCATGCCCAAGCAAATTGTCAAGGTCCTCGTGCCGGTCGCGCTCGATCAGGCCTATTCCTATCGGGTGCCGGCGGGGCTCGAGCTTGCCCCCGGCGATCTCGTGCGCGTGCCGCTCGGTCCGCGCGAAGCGACCGGCGCGGTGTGGGGCGAGGGCGTGGCGGGGCCCGGGCTCGACAATCGGCTGAAAGACGTGGCCGAGAAGCTCGAAGCGCCGGCGCTCAAGCCGGAGCTGCGAGCCTTCATCGACTGGGTCGCCGACTACACGCTGAGCTCGCGCGGCATGGTGCTGCGCATGGCGTTGCGCATGGGCGAGCAGCTCGGGCCGGAGCGCCCGCGCGTCGCGGTGCGGCTTGCGGGCCCGGCGCCGCTGCGCATGACCCCGGCGCGCAACAAGGTTCTGGCCGTCCTCGCCGACGGTCTGCTCCGCGCCAAGCGCGACGTCGCCGAGGAAGCCGGCGTCTCGCCCGGCGTCATTGACGGCCTTGTCGACGAAGGGACGCTCGAGACTGCGGCGCTTGCGCCCGAGCCGGTCGCGCGCCCCCCTGATCCGGATTTTGCCGCGCCGGACCTGAGTGCCGCGCAGGCCGGGGCCGCCGACGCGCTGCGCGCCGCGGTCGCGACGGGTGGCTACTCGGTGACGCTGATCGACGGCGTGACCGGCTCCGGCAAGACCGCGGTCTATTTCGAAGCCATCGCCGAAGCGATCCGGCGCTCCCGCCAGATTCTAGTCCTGATGCCGGAGATCGCGCTCACCGCGCAGTTTCTCGACCGTTTCGCGGAGCGCTTCGGCGTGCGTCCGGCCGAATGGCATTCGAGCCTATCGCCGCGCGTGCGGGCGCGCACCTGGGCGGCGGCGGCCCGTGGCGAGATCGAGGTCGTGGTCGGCGCGCGATCCGCGCTGTTCCTGCCCTATGCGGATCTCGGGCTCGTCATCGTCGACGAGGAGCATGACCCGGCCTACAAGCAGGAGGACGGCGTGCGCTATCACGCCCGCGACATGGCGGTGGTGCGGGCGCATATCGCGAAAATTCCCATCGTGCTGGCGTCGGCGACGCCCTCGGTCGAGACCGAAGTCAACGCGCGGCGCGGGCGCTACGCGCGGCTCTCGCTTCCCGAGCGGTTCGGCGGCCAGCACCAGCCAGCCATCGAGGCCATCGATCTGCGCCGTGAAGGCCCGCCGCGCGGACGCTTTATTGCGCCGCGGCTCGCCGAGGCCGTGCAGGCGACGCTCGCGGGTGGCGACCAGGCGCTCCTGTTCCTCAACCGGCGCGGCTACGCGCCGCTCACGCTCTGCCGCGCCTGCGGCTTTCGGCTGCAATGCCCTCATTGCGATGCGTGGCTGGTCGATCATCGCTTTCGGCGCAGCCTGGTGTGCCACCATTGCGGGTTCTCGACGCCGCGGCCTGCCGCGTGCCCGAAATGCGAGGCGAAAGATTCCTTCGTGGCCTGCGGTCCCGGCGTCGAGCGGCTCGAGGAGGAGGTCGCTGCGCTGTTTCCGCAAAAGCGCATCCTCGTGCTCTCGAGCGATCTCGTCGCGACCGTCGAGCGCCTGCGCGAGGAACTCGCCGAGATCGAGCAGGGCAAGGTCGATCTCGTCATCGGCACCCAGCTCGTCGCCAAGGGTCATCATTTTCCCAAGCTCAACCTGGTCGGTATCGTCGACGCCGACCTGGGGCTCGGTTCCGGCGACCCGCGCGCGGCGGAGAAAAGCTTCCAATTGCTGCACCAGGTCGTCGGCCGTGCCGGACGCGAGGC
>Ga0137384_10003624_pt1 | contig 12325 bp, 13 predicted proteins | sample SagtaG_2_FD_104922 | JGI IMG/M metagenome (GOLD analysis project Ga0137384, IMG submission 104922) | Vadose zone soil microbial communities from Sagehorn Ranch, Mendocino, California, USA - Sage2_R_60_16 metaG | ecosystem: Environmental > Terrestrial > Soil > Vadose zone | place: USA... | reverse complement strand
GCATGAGCGTATGTCATAGTGATTGACGCAGGACGAAGAGACCATCTTAGCATTTTTGCAGCAATTATCCATAACCTGAAATTGGTGAAAATCATGATATGACTCACGAGGACTACGAGTACCAGCAGCATGGAAGGGAGATAGCGATGCGTCACCACGAGACGCTGAGAGGATTAGACATCAAGCATATCCTCAATAGAGGCGAGCAATCTGTTCAGCTCAAAGGGTTTTTGCAGGCCAATGATATTTCGTCGCTCTAACTCTTTCTTTGGAAGATTGGCGCTTATCATGATCGCGGGAATGTCTTCGCGTCCTGGTAGCGCATGAAGCTGATCATACAATTCAAGCCCATTCGTATGATCAAGCCAGTAATTGAGGATGAAGAGAACCGGTTGGATGGCTTGTGCTTCTTCCAAGGCACTTTGTGTATCCGTGACCCACAGACTCACATAATCGGTTTCTGACTTGATCACTTCAGTGAGAAGACTCCCAATCCCAATATCATCTTCAACAATTAAAATGATATTCCCAGGCTGACTTCTTGTATGCACCATCATATATCCTCCCTCCATTTTAAACACGTACATAGCTATGTGACTGGTTTCACCAGTGATCTCAGGTCTTACCTGCATATAGGTCGGACACCCGTTGCGGCTTTCTTCGGATGGACAAATACAACCGTTTTCCCAGTTGACACGTGCTATGCAAAGAAGATTCCAGAAAAGTCGATAGCATTTCCAATACATTTTGAAACATTTCAGCCTCCCATCTCGTGCTGTATTAGTAAGATAGTGTTAATTATTGACCATCCAAATACGTTTGAACACTCTCGATGAGGCTGTAGTAATGCACCCTATCCTGGAATCTCTCTTTCAGCGTTATCCCGATCTATCTTCTTGCAGAGAAGACATACAACAGGCTATCAGCGTACTTGAAATCTCATTTCAACATGGTGGCAAATTACTCATCTGTGGGAATGGTGGTAGTGCCGCCGATTGTGAACATATTGTTGGTGAACTCATGAAGAGCTTTTCCCTTCCTCGCACTGTTCCCAGAAAGATCCGTCGCACGCTTATAGAAGCATTCTCTGCTGAAGGAGCTTATCTGGCCGACTATTTACAGCAAGCGCTACCAGCCATCTCGCTTACCAGCCACAGCGCATTGAGCACGGCCATCGCCAATGATGTTGCTGCTGAGATGGTCTTCGCCCAACAGGTCTATGGCTATGGCAAACCCGGTGATGTGCTCTTAGCTATTAGCACGTCCGGTAGATCACGCAACGTGATATGCGCACTGCAGGTTGCAAAGGTTTTAGAGATACGCACCATTGGTCTTACAGGAGCTTCAGCGGGCGCCTTTCCTGATCTCTGCGATGTCACTATATGCGTTCCCTCCAATGGAGTTATCGCTATTCAGGAACGCCATCTCCCAATTTATCATGCTATCTGTCTAGTATTAGAAGAGACGTTTTTTGGCAATCATTACGGGGAAAAACTTATGGCCAGCTCGTCTCATTCACCGGCGTAATCATCAACTCCTGGACCGCGGACTCGGGGGAGACCTGGACCGCGTACACAATTGCATCGGCCACGATAGCCGGATCTTGCAAGTTTTCCGGGTCCGGCATTGGTATGCCCTGCACTTTGAAGCGATCAAAAAAATGTGTACGCATTCCGCCCGGTATAATCGTTGTTACACGGATACCAGCCTCACGTCCCTCTACGCCCAGACCACGGCTGAAACCGATCATGCCCCACTTCGTCGCGTGATATACAGAAGCGTTTGCCCACGCTCGTAGCCCCGCAGTCGAACCAATATTCACGATATGCCCACCGCCTTGTCTGCGCATAATCGGGAAGACTGCTTTAGCAAGCAAAAATGGACCGCGCAAATTCACATTCACCGCGCGATCCCACTGTTCAAGTGTCAGTTCTTCTACCGAGTAGGTATAGTCCACGGCCGCACAGTTTACTACAATATCTAGTCGCCCCAACTGCTCGTATACAACGTTCACCGTTGTCGTGACAGCATCAGTATCGCTGACATCACACCTGAGCGCCAACGCCATCACATCCTGTTGCTTGATTTCGTCACATACACGTATTGCCCCGGCGCTATCAATATCTACGCAGGCCATGTTACAGCCAGCAGCCCCCATGGCACGAGCAGTGGCCTCACCCAGGCCGCTGCCAGCGCCGGTAATCAAGGCCACTCTTCCTTTAAGAGTATGTTCGTTCATGTGATAACTCCTTTAATAGTTCGTCGAATAACTCTGTGGCATTGCGCTGACGATTCTCTATCGTGGTGGGCAAGCCGACATGATACGTGCCACTCGGCAGAATGCCACAACCTCCATATGTGTTGAGCAGCAAAAACTGAGCTACGACCTCTTCACCGGCATGTTCAGATGGTAGTCGCTGCCACCATGAAAAAGCCCCCACGCTGCGTAACTTCTCGCGATCAAAGAGCACATTGGCGCCACCCACCCACTCCACCTTATAGCGTATCGTTTGGCCGTCTCGCACTAGCTTTCGTTCAAGATGTAGTGCATTCGCCGCATTATTGACCAGATGTCGCTCCCAGGGAATGCTACGCGCATCAAAGTGCTCAGGTCTGATAGGGCCATTCCACAGTTCAATATGTTGTTGATGCGGACGCACGTCATGCTGGAACTGGAGGCCAATCGCCGCACAACCCACGAAGCCACAACGCTCTTCCTGTATGACATCAACCATACGCTGCATGACCTGTGGCTCTAGCAGGATATCATCGTCGATAAACTGAATATACGCCGCATTGCTCTGCTCAAAGAGAAAGTTGCGCTGTTCCGCCATACCTTGACGCGGCACATGATGGTGTAATGTTACCTCGTGCCCATGCAAGCCCAACGCTCGCACAATCGTCTGAATTTCGGCGCTCTCAAGATACCTATCCTCATCTGCTGTCTGATCGGAAACAATCACATTAAAATCGCAAAATGTCTGACCAAGTAGGCCCGTTAATACCATCGCCAGACCTGTTTTTCGTCCATAGGTCGGGATCAATACATCGACGAGTGCCATGCTACTCTCCTCCTACAGATGGCGCATCAAGCATCGTTGACCAGAGCGGATGTGTTAAACGTGGTTGCAGGGTAGGCTGGACCAGAAGTTCTTCATAGACGTTAGCCGTTTGTTCGGCCACCCTCTGCCAGGTAAAATCGTGTAGCACACGTTGCCGGGCCGCTTCCCCCATAGTGTGTCGGCCTTCGGGATGTTGCAGAAGATAATATAAGCGCTCGGCCAGCGCCTCTGGGCAACGGGGAGGAACCAGAAACCCTGTCTGACCATCAACAATTGAGTACATAATGCCGCCCACCTCCGATCCTATGACCGGCCTTGCACATGCCATACCTTCCAGTGGCGTGAGGCCAAATGGTTCATACCAGGGGGTTGTGACGACGACATCACCTGCACTATAGTAATAGCGTAACAATTCCTGCCGCCGATTACCCACAAACTGTACATGGGCCGTGACGCCCAGGTCCGCAGCCAGGTGCTGTAGATCACCGATCTCTGGGGTAGCCAGGGGATCAGGATCAACGGTTTCGCCTCCCACGACTACCAGGCGAATCGCTGGCGCATATCGATCATCACTACGTAGTCTTAGCAGTTCAGGCAGTGCGAGCACAATGTTGCGGATATCTTTGCGCGGCAGGACTCGCCCAACATATACAATGGTGAAGGCCTGCGTCGATAGACCAAGATAGCGCCGCGCCCGGTTCCGTTCGATGGGGCGGAATATCGTAGTATTCACACCCAGTGGAATCATGCGGATGCTCGCGGGTCGCGCTCCATAATATGTGATCAGTTCCGCCTCTTCATTTGGGCATGGCGTAATCAGATAATCAGCTTCCCGTGCTACCTGCGCCTCTACCGCGATACGCTCTTGGGAGCTGGTATCCGCTAGCCCCTGATGGCGTCGTTTTGTTACTCCTAGTGCGTGGAAGATATGCGCCATCGGTATATTCAAGCGCTCGCGTAGCTTCATAGCTACCCAGCCGGACATCCAGAAGTTGCTATGTATAATATCGTACTCAACACTGTAACGATGTATAAAGTCCAGGCAGGCATCACGGAACTCAGGCATATATGGCCAGATGGCATCTTTTGAACGATGCTCAGCGGGTCCTGCCGTCAGGTTGATAACTCGTACGCCTGGCATCCAGTCAATCACCTCTGGCATGGCGAGGGTATCGCGCCGTGTAAAGATATCCACCATATAGCCCTGTTGGGCGAGATGCCGACTGATCTCATCAACGTATACATTCTGTCCTCCTGCATCAGTTCCACCCAGCAACGCTATGGGGCTGGCGTGCTCGCTCACCAACGCCACTCTTGTGACTCTCTCCATAATTTTTTTCTTCCCCTATAGTGCTTAAAAAAAGACCAATTCCTATGAACCCGCTATGACAGTGGATTTTGCATCGATGACCATTGCAAACGATTTGTTCCAATCGCGCACAAAACGCTCAATGTGAAACCTCTCCTGAGCTAGCTTTTTCGCCTGTCGCCCCATCTCCCTGGCCTCTTCTGGATGGGTGAGTAAGAAACGCATATGCGCAACTAACTCATCGATGTTACAGGAAAGATACCCCTGTTTGCCGTTCTCGATAACCGTGGGTAGCTCTGTTGTGGCCAGTGCCACGATGGGCATACCGATGGTTAAACCCTCCACGACCGCAAGAGGCAGGCTGGTATAGCGAATAGGGCTGAAGAGAAAGCGATACTGCGCAACGACGTTGTGCAGGTGGCGATAGGGAATATCACCGATGCCACCGATCTCGTTCGATTGCATTCCGGCAATATCCAGGGGAACCAGCTCACGTATACGCTGAAAAATGTCATACCCGGTAATTCTTCCTCTTCTCCCCATACTGTTCACCATCGTCAGGCCCTTCTCCAGCGTGCCTTGATAGCGAACATCTTTATCGATAGAGACGCCATGCTCAATTACAGTGGTCGGAGTCTTACCGTTATCCCACATCAAGCGGTTATACTGCGTTACGTGGACGAGCAGGATGTTAGCGTCATCGACTGGATGCCTGGTATCCGAGGCATGCGGGCGAGGAACGTTGTGCTCAAGATAAATTCTGGGCAGCTTCTGTTGTTCAGGACTCAATATCTCGTACTGATCCTCTTGATAGTTTTGTACGCACTGAAACAAGATCAAGTCTAGATCAAGTCTACACACCTCTTCAGCCGGTACCTCATGTAAATGCTCATGGCCTGCAAACGTAGAGCCACGACCGATGTACCTGTCTGGATGCCCCGGCTTGACTGGTATATACCAGTCGTGCTCGCTATGCGCGAGGGAGTTCAGATAGCTTCCGTGTATATGCCATGTCAGGATTTTGAGACGTTTCATAGAGTAACCTTTCGACAATGGGCACTATCATATCAGGCGTCAACCAGCGCAAACAGCGGTGATCTATTGGACATTCCCAGTAAACACACGGGCTGCATGTGACAGGACGGCGCACCGTTGGATGTCGTACGTGATCAAGGGGCGCCCAGCGTTCATATTCAGCGGGACCAAAGACGGTGACACTTGGACAGTCCACTGCGCAAGCAATATGCGCTGGTCCCGTATCATTACTGATAAAAAGGTCAAGCTTTTTGATGAGCGCCGCCAGCCCTCCAAGCGAGGTGCGTCCAGAGAGATCAAGCGCTGGGACGCTCAGCCGTTCCATGACGCCTCTCACCGTTTCTCGCTCATCCTCACTCCCCGTCAGTACAATACGTGCGCCTCTCCGCGTCACCAGTTCATTGGCGAGAGCAGCAAAGTAAGCTACTGGCCAGCGTCGAGCGGGCGAGCGCGAGCCAGGATGAATTCCAATAAGCGGTCCATTTTCCCCTGGCAACCCATCCTTAACATGTGATCCATCGTCAATGGATGCCAGTAAAGCATGCGCTTCTGCGTGATCCGCTGTATCAAGCGGAAACTCTAACTGCGGGTCCAGTGCTGTACTACCCAGATATTCCACCAGTTGCAGATTTCGTAGGATTTCATGCCACCCCTGTGGATAGGGTAGTGCGAGTTGCAAATCATTCGTCTTCTCTGCCTCATAATAGCCTACTGCGTATTTTCCCTTTAGTTCCCCTAGCAATGCGTTGCTCGTTTTACCACTACCATGCATCTGTATCAACAGATCATAACTATATGCTCGTTGTTCTGCGATGAAACGGGTCATATCGTCCGGCGAGCCACCGCCCTCTTTTAGACCTGGATAACCAGGAAAGATAACCAGTCGATCAAGATACTGATGAAAGCGTTGCACGAAGGTCTGTGCCCACGGTAGACCTAACAGGGTAATTTCGGCTTCTGGGAAGCGTGCACGCAGAGCGCGTAGGGCGGGCACTGCTACTATCAGATCTCCCAGATAAAGCGCACGCAAAACGCCAATACGTTGAGGTCGCTGTGGAAAAGCGGTTGACACATTCACAGTGTTTCTCCATGAACTATTTGCAGCATGTTGTCTTCTTCACTAGTAGCTAAAGGTTCCTGATTACCATTGAGCTGACATCTGCGGCCAGCATAGAGCAGGTCTTTAGCGGCATCTACCACCATTTGAGGCGAAACCAGCCGTAAACATTCATGCCGATAAGGACAGACCCGGCTATAACATATGCGACATGATACGTCGTGATAGAGCAAACGATGCTCCACGCGCCACGGCCCCCATTGCTCTGGCGGGTTGGTTAACGCGAATAGGGCAATCACGGGCGTCTTTACTGCCGCTGCCACATGCATCGGACCTGTATTGTTCGTGATGGTGAGATCGGCCCGCTGCATCAGCGCACAGAATTGCGCAAAGGGTAGCTTCCCGGCCAGCGGCAGCACATAGTTCAGATAAGCGGGATGGATCTGTTCAACAATACGTGTCACCAGCTCTTGCTCGTCGTTGCCACCCGTGATAACTACAAACGCCTGCACCTGTGCTATCAGCAGGTTTATTACGTCGACATACATTTCCCAGGGGTAGGTTCTGGCTGGCATAGTGCAGCCTGGATGCACCACGACCAGAGGATGCCCTGTCACATCCTCGCGTGCCAGAAAATTCTCGACTGTGCGCCTATCGCCTTCTGGCACATGTAACACCATATCCCGTTCAATGGTTTTGATGCCAATGGAGCCTACGAGATCGAGACCCCTTTCAACTTCATGCATCATATGCTCTGGATGCTTGTGGCGCGTCGTCAATAGAGAGCCTGGACCATCAACTGATGCAGCCACGCGCAAGGGGATATCTGCCAGATAGCACATATAGGCGGCTGGCAACGAGCTCTGCCGGAACGAGGTGAAGATAATCGCGCCATCAAAGTGTGCCTGGCGCAACTGGTTGATCATCTGCTGCTCGCGTTCACTATCATGTGGTAGCTGCTTCCAGGGATCGATCCAGGGCGCTTCATATAAGATGATATCATCAATATCGGGGTCCAGCCTACCTATCTGTGCACCAACAGAGCTGGTCAGCAGCGTAAAGCTTGCCTGGGGAAGCTCCGTTTTGAGTGCGTGGAATGCTGGCGTCATCAGTAGCACATCGCCGAGATTATCCAGTCGTATCAGCAGTACCTTGCGTACCGCTTGCCAGTTTGCATCGATCATAATGCTCTCCCTATATGCTGTGCTTCAACGTCACACCTATCTAAAAACGGCACGTTCGCTATGGATCTCTCCGAAGCACCCATCCTTGGGGCGAGAATGTCACTGGCATCGTTGCCATGCAAACCACGGGCCAGCGGAAGGATGACAATGCGTCCCCCAATGGCTTGCACCGCCTCTGTTTCGGGCAGTTCCTCATTGACGTAATCACCTCCTTTCACGTGGATAGCAGGCCGTAACGCTCGAATAAGTTCCGTCGGTGTATCTTCGTCAAAGAGTACTACCTCATCAACCATATCCAGGGCTGCTACCAGCGCCTTGCGCTCCCGTGCACTACTTATCGGTCGTCCTCTGCCTTTGAGTCGCCCAACGCTCTGATCACTATTGATACCCACTACCAGCACGTCGCCGAGTGCTTTCGCCTGCCGCAAAAACTGCACGTGTCCCGCGTGCAGCACATCAAACATGCCGTTCGTGAATACCACTGTTTTTCCCTGTGTACGCTTCTCCTCTAACCGCGAGAGAAGTGTATTGAGTTCTTCTATCCCTTCACGAACTTCTACATCTGAAGCACCATCGATATACTCTCGTACACTCACACACTGTAATAGCTCCTGATAGCGCACAACCGTCGTTCTCTCTCGTGATACTGCGATGCCTGCCGCGTCAATCCCAATTTTTGCGGCCTCTTCAATACTTCCTCCAGCGGCTAGCGCTAAAGCCATCGCGGATATAAATGAATCTCCTGCACCAACATCGCTTACACTCGTCACTGGCGCTGCTGGTATATGCTTCATCTGCTCTGTGCGCCCATAAAGACAGACTCCACGTGCCCCCAGCGTTACGGCAACGTACTCGGTTTGCAATAATGCCAGGAGTTGCCTACCAATAGACTCAAGCTCATCACTTGTCATCAGTCCATGCGTTTGTGGGGCATGCTGCATACGCTCAATCAGTTCACAAGCTTCGGTATAATTAGGAGTTACGATGGTTGCCCGCACATCGCGAAAATGCTGCAATGCCTTTGAGTCAATCAACACGATCTTCGGCTCACTGTCTTGCAGCACGCGCAAGTGCGCGATCAATTGCTCGTTGACCACCCCATAGCCATAATCGGATATCACGACCAGGTCGCACCAGTGGTACAACTCGCTAAAATGTTCCAGCAAACGCTGCCTATCCACATTGGAGAGCTTAGAACCACTCTCACGCGTCTCTCCTTCATCGAAACGGACGATATATTGTCCATTTGCCAGGATGCGCAGTTTATGCTGTGTAGCAAGATTTGGAGCTTCGGCCAATCGTTGAGCACTTACGCCATAGTCTTGTAGGGCTGTGCGTAGTAACGACCCGGCGAGGTCGCCCCCTACCACACCCAGCAACTCCACATCGGCTCCCAGCGCGCGTAAATTGGCGGCGCTATTAGCTGCGCCGCCGGGTAGCCGATATTCCGCGGTCTTTGCTACAACCGGAACCGGCCCCTCGCTACATAACCTCGTGGCAGAGCCCTCCAGGTAAGTATCCAGCATGACATCTCCTACTACCAGAGCACGCAGGCTACGAAAATCACGCACCAGATCAATAGATGAGGGCGGTTGCTTCATCTTCCTATGCATTATATGTTGATACCGCATGGCCGTTCCTCAATACTAGGATTAAGCGTCCACGCTGATGGCTGGTAAACAAGATCAAGACGATGCTCCAGGGTAATGACGGTTCTAATAATATTCAAGGCATGACAGGTAAAAGAAAGATCAGTCTTTCAGAAGCATTTCTGGGCTTATAGTAAAACACACTGTTATAGTATACAAGTCAGCAATAAAACTACTAAGCTTATTCTTAACTATTTTAAGATAATTCTCAATTGTCGTCTATTATTTGGGCGCCACCGAATTACTACTTATAAGCATGCTATTCTAGCTATTTGATAAATTATATAATATCCAGCTAGCGTCTACATTTGTAGAGCACATAAGAAAAGTAGAGATCAATGATTTGTAGAACAAGATATTTACTTTATAGGTACCAATAAGAGCCAAAGCACCAGGCGGCGTTCTTCGCCTGCAACAGAAAACGCACTCCATTCGTGTTCATTACCAGCAGGCTTGTGATCATCAGAAAAGGAACGCTCAATGTCCTACCCGAACCGCAACCGTGCATATCAGAAACTATCCGTTATTAATAAAATAGCCGTGCTTCGAGCAAATGCATTAGGTGATTTTCTGTTCACGCTGCCTGCATTGGATGCTCTGCGCAATGCCTATTCTGCGGCGGAGATTGTGCTCCTCGCACAGTCCTGGCATGCCGAGTTTCTGGCGCAACGACCATCACCCATCAATCGTGTCATCGTGGTTCCCCCCTATGGCGGTGTTAGTGCTGAGCCAGGGAGCCAGGAAGATCCGCTCGTGCTCAAACACTTCTTTGAGCAGATGGTGCAGGAACGCTTTGATCTGGCGATACAACTGCATGGTGGTGGTGGCCACTCCAATCTATTTGTACAGCGACTCGGTGCTCGCCTTACTGTCGGTCTCAAAGCGCCAGAAGCTCTACCGTTAGATCGTTGGGTTCCCTATGTCTATTTCCAGCCAGAGATTATGCGCTACCTGGAAGTGGTGGCATTGGTTGGAGCGACGCCCACAACGATTGAGCCACATATTGTTGTGACTGAAGAAGATCTCTCTGAAGTATATGCGGTGGTCTCCGACGATCCGCGTCCACTTATCGCCCTCCACCCTGGAACCAGTGATATCCGGCGGCGCTGGTCATCGCAGAAATTTGCCCGGGTCGGTGATGCTCTTGCAACTCAAGGGGCACGCATCGTCATCACTGGTGTGAAAGCAGAACAGGCGACTACAGCAGCAGTAGTCGCGTCTATGCGCCAGAAAGCCGGTGATGTGACCGGCCAACTTTCACTCAATGGCCTGGTTGGCTTATTATCACGGTGTCAACTTGTCATTTCCAACGATACCGGCCCTTTACACCTTGCCTATGCTATCGGTACATCCTCCATCGGCCTCTACTGGGCCTACAATGCCTGGACCGCTGGTGAGCCTATGCGTACAAGACATCGTCCACTTATCTCCTGGCGCATGAACTGTCCGGTTTGTGGAAGAGATAATGCCTCGAAACGTTGTGAGCATCAGGTATCATTCATCGATGATATAGAAGTAGAAGAAGTAATAGCAACTGCACAGGAAATGCTTAGAAACTATGTTTTAAAAGCTCAAGAGCGGTGACGCTCTCTGCTTTTTCACAATGGCTCAGTTACTTTTTCTTTTTTGTACGCGTGTAACACCTGGGAGAATGATGACCCCTGCCTGTGGCCTTGTTCGCACAAATCAGTCACATATAAAAAACAGGAGAAGCTATGTTCTCTCAACTCCTCGCCGCTCGCACTCAAATGGGGACCTCGCTGGTTTTCCATATCATCTTTTCTGTGCTGGGAGTTGGTCTGCCGCTGATGCTGTGCATTGCAGAGGGCCTGGCCCTGCTAAAAAAAGATGGCACCTGGATGGCACTTTCTCGCCAGTGGACAAAGGCATTTGCCATTCTTTGGCCAGATGTCGATGCAGTCCCTTCCAGTTCCGTCCCTGATAGTGATCCAGGCCGCATTCCTGCTTAGCATCTTCGTAAAATTGCTCGATGACCCAACGCGCATGGGCCAGCAGGACCAGGCGTTGCAAGGAGGCATCTTCGGGCAGGACGCTGAACCAGTATTTGATCTGCTCTTTTTCCTTCTCCTTCGGCGCGTCCTGAGTGGATTGTGGGGAAGCTTCGACGGTTTGGGGCACGGGACGTTCGGCCAGCAGCCAGCCTTCTGGCCCAGTGTGGACGCGGCAGTGGCTCGTGCTACAAGGAGGAGCCAGTGGCCCAGTGGACACGCAGAGCCACTGCCTGGATCTGCATCGTGCCTTTCGTGCCCTCTCGCCACGCAACGGTTTGCCAGGCAGAAGCCCAATTGCCTAAAAGGGTCAGTATATCCTAAAATAGGAGAGAAAGATGAGGATGGAGGAACCAATCGTAAGATAGCAATCTAGTAATGTATGCAAGGGAGACCATCATGGACCAGTCACCATTGTTCCACGACCAGCTTCTGGCAACGAAGTTCTTTATCCCTTCTTCCTTGCATGCGCTGATCCCCCGGCCTCGCTTGACTGAGTTGCTCAATAAGAGCTTAGAGCGCCCACTTACGCTGGTTTCGGCCTCCGCTGGCTTCGGTAAAACCACCCTGCTCTCGACCTGGATACAGTCGCTTCCATCAGAGCACTCGCGGATAGCCTGGGTCTCCCTGGATGAGGGAGACAATGAGTCGACCCTGTTCTGGCTGTATGTGCTCACTGCACTGGACAGCCAGCAGCCGGGGGTTTGTACGCAGCTTGTGACCTACCTGCAAACACAGCAAGCCCCACCACTGCGTTCCGTCCTGCAGACGCTCATCAATCGTCTTGCAGAGCAATCTGAGCAATTGCTCCTAGTTCTGGACGACTACCACCTGGTCACCGAGCAGGCGATTCACACCTCCCTCACCTACCTGGTAGAGCATCTTCCTCCTCAATTCCATCTTCTCCTGGCGACACGTGCCGACCCTCCTCTACCACTCTCACTGCTGCGAGCACGCGGACACCTTCTAGAGATACGCACCGACGAGTTACGCTGTACTCCAGAGGAGGTGATGGCTTTC
>Ga0137384_10003612_pt1 | contig 12343 bp, 22 predicted proteins | sample SagtaG_2_FD_104922 | JGI IMG/M metagenome (GOLD analysis project Ga0137384, IMG submission 104922) | Vadose zone soil microbial communities from Sagehorn Ranch, Mendocino, California, USA - Sage2_R_60_16 metaG | ecosystem: Environmental > Terrestrial > Soil > Vadose zone | place: USA... | reverse complement strand
GACGATCTCTGGTCGCTGATCCGCGCTACGCCGTATCTCGATTGGCTACTCGTGACGAAGCGCATCGGCAACGTCCCGCGCTTCGTCCCTCAGGCATGGATGATCGACGGTTTCCCGGACAACGTCCGGCTCCTGATCTCGGTCTCGAATCAGTTCGAGGCGGACCGCGATGTCACGAGATTGCTCGCGCTGCCGTGCAAGAACGGGATCAGTTACGAGCCCGCGCTCGGGCCGGTCGATTGGTCGCCGTGGCTCTCGCCGAAAGGCCACATCAACTGGGGCGAAAACGATCGACCTTCGGACGTCGATCAGTACGCCGCGCTCGCGCTCGCGAAGGCCGCCTACTATTCGGCTGGCGGCCGGCTGATCGAGTGGCTTATCGTCGGAGGGGAAAGCAAGCAGGGAGACGCCGAACCGAGGCCATTCGATCTTGCCTGGGCGCGCAGCACGATTACGCAATGTAGAGTCGCTGGCGTGCCGGTATTCATGAAGCAAGTTGGCAGTTTGCCGATCACGACATCGCCTGACGGCTATCATCAATCGCGACTGCATTGCGAAGGCGAGCTGCTAAAAGAACGTGCTGGCGCGAATCCCGCCGAATGGCCTTTTGATCTTTGCGTCCGGGAGTTCCCGAAATGACCCCCGAAGATCGCGCCGCGCTCATCATGGCCACCAACGGCCCGAGGATTTTCGACCTGCGCGCGCGCGCCGAGCGCGTGGTGAAGTCTCAGGCTCCGCGAGAGCGGAAGCACATCCTCTTGACCAAGATCGCGGACGAGGCTCTCTCGCGCGTATCGCCTCAGACGCCGTGCAAGAGAGGATGCGCGGCCTGCTGCCACATCGCGGTCCCGATCGCCCTGAGCGAGGCGCGCGGCTTGGCCGTCGCCTCGGGCAAAACCTTGAACGAGTCTGCCGGGCTCCCGCTCTCGCTCGACTCGATAAACAGGATGAAGCAGAACACGAAGCGCTTCTCTGGCGCGCCGTGCCCGTTCCTCGTCGATCGAGAGTGCTCCGTGTACGACGCGCGGCCGATCCCGTGTCGCTCTCACAACGTGCTCGAAGACGACGCCTCGAAGTGCGACACGAGAAACGGGCCGCTCCCGATAGCCGCGTTCGACCTGTCCTGGATCGATGAGGCGAACGCGGACATCTCGTTCGCGGAAACCTGGGCCGACATCCGGGAATGGTTCGGGTCTTCGTCGTGAGCACCAATCTCATAAAGGTCATAGCCGAAGCGATCAAGGCGATGAGCGCCCGCGAACTCGGTGAGCTGCTCGCCGAGGTCTCGGGCGAGTTCGGGGTCTCGATCTCCATCCCGTCCGCGTCTTCCTCGCCTGCCGAGATCGATCCGGCCTGGATCGTCGTTCCGAAGCGGATGACCGAGACGATGGTCGGCGTCGCGGGGCAGTTTCAGTGGGGACCCTACTCGATGGACCGCGAGGTCCGGAAGATGTGGGACGCGGTCTTGGCGGAATCGCCGCCGTATCCAGTGGAGGCATCTTGACGACCGAAGCGAAGGTCACGCCGGCAATGAGGCGGTGGTGTAAGTATCTCGCGAAGGGCGGCTTCCTCTTGCGCCGCGGCGGCGGCTCGGCATGGTCTTTGTACTATTCGACGAACCCGTTCAACGGGCGTCCCACTTACGATTTCGTGGAGCGCATGATCGGTGCCGGATTAATCTCATGGGTCCCGAATACGGCGAGCGCGGAGCGCCTCGAATGGGGTTACGCCGATATGGCGAAGCTCACGACCGCCGGCGAGAGGGCCGCGTCATGAAAATCTGGAGGCGAATCGTCTCGCATCGGGAGCACCGGAACCCCGGCTTTCACAAGAGCCGTCACGTCGGTGGAAGATTCATCCTGACGCTCGAAGAGTGCGGTCACGAGGTATCTCGGAAAATCTCCAATGGCGTTCCGTTCAAGGCTCAATGCTATCGCTGCGAGCAGCTGAGCGAGGGCGCGATCTCGAAGACCGACAACGGGGACGGAACGCAGACCCGCGAGACCTGGGACCCGGCGCTCCGGCTTCCGGTCCGCATGATAGAACCGTCGACGTTCAAGAGGCGCGAACCATGAGCGCCGGTCTCGGCTATCGCTGCTGTCATCCGTCGCACGCGCAGCGGACGAAGTGCCTCTGCGGCGAAGTCGTAACCCTCCGCGGCGCCTTCGGCTCGCACTTCGTGCGCTGCAAATGCGGTCGCGCTCACAGGAAGACCTCCCAACCCGGCGGTTCCTTCGCGTCGGGCTCGATGATCGTCGATGGCTGCATCGCGACCGGCCGGCGCCTCGGCGGCAAAGCGGGTTGTCCGGGGATCGACGCATGAGACTCACACCGGAGCAATGGGATGACGCCTCTGATCTATTAGATCAGTTCGCGCAGCAATGCGAGATCGCGTTCGAGGATCACGATAAAGACGCGAAGGTCTGGGTCAGGAATCGCCTCGCCAAACTGATCGCGTTGGCCGACAAGCGCGGCGAGCATCCACGACGGAGAAGGATATGCCCATGAATTCTGCGGAACGCCTTCACGTCGATCGCGTCGCGCGGCTCCGCTGCTGCGTCGGCGTCCGATTCGGAGGATGCACCGGGCGCGAGCACGTTCATCACGTCGCCGAGGGATCGGGCAAGCGGAGCTGGTTCTCGATCGCGAAGCTCTGCGACGGGCATCACGAAGGTCCGATCGGGCTTCACTCCGGGACGAAGGCGTTCATCCGCCGGTTCCGGCCGCCGGGCGACTCGGAGTACGGGCTCGTCGTGTGGACGAACGAGGATCTTGCCCGCCTAGATTTAGAGAGAGGAAGAGCGCCATGACGAAAGTTCTTACCGAAGGAAAGACAAAGACCGAAGTCAAGCAGACGGACGACTCTCGGCATCCCATTACTCCGCCGCCGACGCGGCAGTTGGCCGAATCATCGACGCGATCCTGCGACATCCTGAACGCGATCCTCGTCGCTCATAGAAAAGATGGGAGCACCGCGACCGCCCTGAAGATACTCGATGCCGCTCTGGGCCGAGAACGACAAGTCATGCCGACTGGCTTCGGTTCGACTTGCTCTGACTGCGGCTTCCGATACTGGGAGCACGAAGGGCACATCGTCCCATGCCCGCTCTGCCGCGCGGAGGCGCTTCAGGGCGACCTCGACGTGCTCGCCGTAGTGGTCAGGACCGGGGCCGCGCCTCCCGAGCGCGCGTGGACGGACGACGCGATCCGCAAGACCGCGTTGCGCGCCGCGGAATTTCACGCTGCCCGCTCCGGCGCGGACGAGGCGCTGGCGGAAAAGCTGATGCGGAACTTGATCACGACGCCGGATGTGGTCCGCCTCGGATCGTTTCGCCACGAGGTTCTTCATCACCTGACCGTCGGCGACCTGCGCCGGGCCTCCGAGATCATCCGCAAGCTTTCGAGGATATGACTATGAAGACGAAAGAGCCCAGCTGGATTCCGATTCGGTCCGGAAAGGAATATTGCTCGTCAGCTTGCGGCAGAGGCTGCACGATCAAGGAGTATCGCGCGGCCACGAAGCAGGCCCTCGCCATGGCGAAGAATCTCGGCCTCGGTTGGTCCGGGCGCGTGAGCGAGAACCTCGGCTGGCACGCGAGCGCCGAGTATCGCGGGGGCGCGGTCGTCGTGTGCTTCAACAACTACCACCGGAAGAGCTTCTCGGCCTTCGTCGCTGGGGGAAGGTTCGCGGCGATCGGCACGACCCCGAGGAAGGCGCTCCGGGTCGCCGTCGCCGCCGCCAGGGCGCACGTCTCAGAAGTCTCCGCCTGCCTGAGGGGCCTGTGAGCGACTTCCCGAAGCCGGTCATCGAGGACCCGAAGATCGAGGCTCTGACGATCCTCGCGGAGGAAGCGGCCGAGATCATTCAGGAGGTCACGAAGGCGCTCCGGTTCGGGATCGAGCATCGTCATCCGGCGAAGGACTATGACGCGATGGACGGGCTCTCCCGAGAGATCGGCCAGTTCGTGGCGGTGCTCCGAGTCCTTCGTCACGCCGGGCTCATCCGCGACGAGGAACGCGAGGCCGGGATCAGGGAGAAGATCGAGAAGCTCCGCGTCTTCTCGAACATCCCCGAGGATTGGCTCGAATGAGCCACGCCTGCCCGATCCGGGGATGCGAGCGCGAGGCGCGCGACGGGCACGTGATGTGCTTCGAGTGCTGGGCGCTCGTCCCGAAAGTCCTTCAGGCGACGATCTGGCGGCTCTGGCGCGAGGGGCGCCCGGCCGAAGGCCACCGCGAAGCCGTTGAGAACGCGATCAATCAGGTCAACGCGCGGGTCGCCTCGAAGCGGAGCGCCCCAGCGTGAGCGCGAGAGACGGCCCGATCATCTTCTCGACCGAGATGGTCAAGGCCATCCTCGACGATCGGAAGATCGAAACTCGGCGCGTCGTCCGCTGGCCGCCGGGATGGGCCTGGCCGAGCGAGGACGAGATCGACAACCTCGGGGATGGCGAATCGCTCTACGTCCGCGGGAAGAAGATCACGTCTCCATTCGGGCAAGGCGGCGACCGTCTGTGGGTCAAGGAAACCTGGGCCGAGGTCTATGAAGCGGACGACGACGGCAATGTGACCGTCCTTCCGCCGACTAGTATCGAGACCCGCGAGGCGCTCCGGATGATCCTCTATCGAGCCACGGATAAAGTTCCGGAGAACGCCGCGCTCGCGTGGCGATCGGCGAGGTTCATGCCGCACCGAGCCTCGCGCCTCGCGCTCGAAGTCGTCGAGGTCTCGGTCGAGCGCCTCCAGGCGATCGGCGCCAAAGACATCATCGCCGAGGGAGCGGTCGCGCGAGCCCACGATGATCAGTTCGGGCACAATCCGGTCTCCGCTTTTGACGGGAAGGTTTACTTGGATCTCAAATCGCTGTGGGTCGCCGGCTGGGATCAGATCAACGCCAAGCGCGGCTTCGGCTGGGATGCGAATCCCTGGGTCTGGGTCGTCAAGTTCCGGAGGCTCCCATGAGCCTGGAGAAGTTCCGCTCGCCGTTCCTCATGCGCCTCGCCGCGCTCGCCCTGCTGCCGTGGCGAGGATGGCCCCTCGGCGCCCGCCTCCGCCTCTTGAGGGACTGGGACGATTACTTCTCGAAGCAGATCGCCTACAACGACGAGTTTAAGCCAATGCTCGAAGACGGGACGGAAGGCAAGCTCGTGATGAAGATCGCCTGGGTCCGCCGTTTGGCGAGCTGGATCGTGATGCTTCACGCCTTCGTCGAACTCGATGGGCGAGAACCGTCTCACACGCACCAGGCCGACTTCGGGATCAGGATCATCCTCTTCGGGGGCTACGACGAGGAGGTCCTCCGCGAGGACGGCTCGGTCGAGCGCCTCGAATGGAGGAAAAGCGACGTCGGGGTCATCCCCGCGGCGTTCGATCACCGCATAGTCGCGATCAGGCCGGAGGGGGCGACCTCGCTCTGGGTAAGGGGGCCGACCCGGAACCCAGTCCGCTGGACCTGGCCGAGCGGGGCGTTCAAGGTGATGCTCCCGGACGAGATGGACTGAACGCCGAAATGGTCCAAAGTTCCTCCAAAACGAGTTCGGCGCATTTCCTAGCCCCGATCTGCCGGAATCCGGCCTGCGCGAAGCAGTTCTCCCCGAGGCGCCGCTGGCAGGTATTTTGCTGCTCCGCCTGCCGGAGAGCCTTTCATTCCCAGGGGAGCGTCGCCGAGCGCCTGGACGACCTAGAGCGGCGCATCCGGTCCCTGGAGGAGAAGTTCCGGTGAAGTTGCACTACTTCGCTCAGGTCGCGCCCGACGCCGACGACCTCCTGCTCGCGGACGCGATCGCGGCGGGGAAGGTCCCGCGTGGTTGCCTCCTCGGAGGAGTCGTCGCATCCTCGTTGATCGCGATCGACCGGAAGCCGTGCAAGTCGTGCTCCGGGCCGCGGGAGAGGTGCGGCGGCGATCCACGCGAGGATGACGACGACCGAGCCGCGGCAATCGAGCAGCTCCGCGAGATCATCGGCGACGGAAAATTGATCAGCGAGATGAACGCCTTCTTCAAGGCGAGCGACGACGGGACCGGCTAGAGGTCACTTCAGCGGCGGCGCGATCGGCCGGAAGCCGGCGGCGAATGCCCGGCAAAGATCAACTAGAGATTCGGCTTCCTCGCCGCGTCGAACGACTCCTGAAGCTCGCGCAAGAAATCTCCCCAGGCTTCCTCGAACTCGTTCGTCAAGCTTTGCAGCGTCATAGCACTCGACTCGGTCAACTCCTTCGGCGGCTCCGGGAGCGCCGGCGATAGGACCGCCACCGGGACCTCCTCGCGCGTGATCCAGCTGCAACCGCAAATCAGCGAGGCCGCGACGAGCGCGCTCGTCAGCCCTCGCCGACTCATCCTTGAGCCTCTGCTCTTGCTTCGCATGATCGTCCTCCATCGTCTTGAGCCGCGCCGCGTTCTCCGCCTCGATGCGCGCCCGCGTCGCGAGCGCCGCCTCGCCGAGTTGTCGGACGCCTTCGACGAAGCGCCGATTCTGCTCCGCGAGGGCGTCGAACTTGACTTGATCGCGCTCGTGCTGCTTGAGCATCACCCAACCCGTGTAGCCGACGAACGCAGCGGAGATGATCGCGGCCGTCACCCAGGACGGGACGGAGAGGCTGGCCGCGCTCTTGATTAGTTGCCACATCGCCGGATCTCTACTGCTGGAGATTCGCTCCGACGGAGAAGGTCATCGATTGCCCGGCCGCCCCATTGAGCTGCACCCGCCAGACGCGCGGGAGGACGTCGGAGACCGCCGCGTTCGCTGCCGCCGTGATTCCCGGGTAGACCTTCAGGACGTTCGTCGAGATGCCGCCGATCGCCGTCCCGGTCAGGATGTCGTAGTATTTCCCGGAAGCCGGGTCCTTCCCTTGAATCTTCGGCGTGTAGGTCCCGGCCGTGAACGCGGTCACGTCCACGATCACGGTCGCGCCCGACCACGTGAGGTTCTGCTGATCCGCCGAGTTCACCTGCGCCGCGGTCCGCGCCGCGCTCCCGAGGATCGTCCCGCCGAGGTTCCCGGCCTGAGCCCGCACCGATGGCGCGCCGAGCGCGAGCAAGGTCCCGAGGGCCAGCGCCGCGACGATCGCCGCCCCAGGCCCCGCCGTGACGCGCCCGCTAGGCTGAATCCGGACCATAGCCGGATCGCCCGCCGATCCGCCGTCGGCGTTCTTCGCCCCGACCTTGACCTCGCCCGAGAATCCCATGAAGCCGCCGGTTACGATCACGGACATCCAGCCGAAGAACTCGCCGCTGTCGGTCTGAAAACCGACCGTCTCGATCGCGCCGATCGAAGACCCGATCAGCCAGAGGAGTTGGCCGACCGTGTACTTCGCAGTGAAGTGATGAATCCCGTGAGCGATCCCCTGCGTCCACTTCCAGAGCCACGAACCCATCATCCCGATCACCCCCGAGAGCATGAGCCCGTAGAAGACCTGTGCCTCGAAGGAGGTCGGGAGGCCCTTCAAGAATTGGCCGAGCGTCTCGCTGCCGCCCTTCAACTCGGCGATCTTGTGGGCCTCCAGCGCGAGCGCCGAGAGCGGAACGAGCAGCCACGTCAATGCCGCCACGAGTAGTTTCATTGAGCCACCTCCTTTGAAGTTTCGACGAGTCCGATCTTGGTCCCCGAGGCGTTGATCGTGAGGATCTCTCGCCGCGGGACTGACGGCGGATAGGCAAAGGACAAATGCATCCACGAATCATATTCGTGGATGAGCTGATCGAACGGGATGTCTGAGGCGGCGATCCGGCGACACATGTCGATCGACCTCAGCCCAACGAGACTTTTTAAGTCCGCCGCCTCGCAGAACGGGTGCTGTTTCGAGACGAAGTATTCGAGCCAGCTCGTCGCATAGTTGTTCGCCCCGTAGTCCTTTTCCCATTTGACGCACCATGCCTTGTACGCTGGCTCGCAGAGCGCGCGCTCTAGGGCCTCGCAGCGGAACCCTGAGTCGACGTGAAGCGGCACGAGAAGCGCGCGCGGCATCTCTAGGTTCGAGGCGAGCCAGCGGAGCTTCTGGATCTGCTCCGGCGTCGGCGAGTTCTCGATCCCGAGCCGCGCGGCCGTGCTCGACGCGATCAGCTCCCCGAGCGTGAAGTTCGTCGAAAGGCGTTCCGAGAGATTCATCTCTTGCCCCCTGCGCGGCGCTCGATCAATTGGTCTAGCTTACCAGTGATCTCCCGGTTCGTCTCGCTCCGCGTCCGCTTCTCGGACTCGATGTCCGAGACTACCCTCGCCATCTGGGTCTTGATCTCTGTGACTTCGCGCTCGACGAGGCCGAGCTTCTCGAAAATCTTCGTCACGCGGTCCCGCTGTCGATTCAGCTCGTCGGCCTCCGCTTTGTGGTTCACGACGAGCTTCTGGGCCGCCATGCGATCGTGAATCACCTTCCAGGCGAGTCCCGCCAGGCCGAGGAGCGCCGCGAGCATCGTGGCCCCGGCCGCGAGCGCCTGACCCCAGGTGATCTCGATCACGAAATTTTCTACTCAGAACAATGAGAAAATCCGGCACTCTCCGCGACCTCCGACTCCGCCATTTCCGCCGGTCGTCGTGCCGCCACCGCCCCCGGCTCCACCGCCGCCGGGCGCGCCGCCGGCGCCGCCCGTGCCGCCCGTGCCGCTGAGGTTGCAACCTCCGCTTCCGCCGCCGTTTCCTATCCCGTTCGCGGCGACGCTGCTCGACCCGGTCGCGCCTCCTCCGCTCGCCCCAGCCGAACCAGTTCCGGGAGAATACGTTCCGCTCGCACCGCCAGCAGTCGCGCCCAAAGCGAAATTACCAGAATTGCAAATTTCGCCAACAGCGCCGCCGCCGCCCGCAAAAAGCGATCCTCCGCCCTTAAATTGACTGCCGCCTCCTCCGCCTCCGCCGCCAGCGCCGCCACCCCACTCTGCTCCGGGAGGATCGGCAAGATTGACCGACCCGGCACCTTGTCCGGCTATTCCGGCCGCGCCGCTGACCGATGCCGGAACGCCGCCGAGATTGGAAGTCGACGTCGAGGAGCAGGTCCCAACGACGCCCGCGCCGCCAGTCCCGGCACCAGAACCGCCAGTGCAGATCACGCTTTGCCCGCCGTTCGTACCGCCGCCGCCGCCGTAGGCGATGAGGCGCGCACCGAAACTGCTGCTACCACCCGCGACGCCATTACCGCCCGTGGTCGAGATCCCACCAGCCCCAGCCGCGCCGCTCGCGCCCACTGTGACGGTCTCGGTCGCGCCAAGTATAGATGCTGGAAATCCGTACGTCGTGACCGAACCCCCTCCACCGCCAGTCCCGGCCTCGCGATTAGTTCCAGAGCCGCCACCTTGACCTCCTCCTCCTCCTCCTCCGGCGCCGATGCAAGTCGCTTGCACCCACCGCGCCCATGTCGGCTTCGTCCAAGTGCCCGTCGCCGTGATGATTTGAAGATCGCTCGCCAGGAGAGCGAGACCGTTCGCGCGTTGAAACTGCGTCACCCGAACGACGCCCGCGCCCTCGCCGCGGAAGGTCGCGGCGTCGCCCGCCGCGAGCTGAATGCTCGCCCCCGTTGGGAGGATGATGCTCGCGTTACTCGTCAGGAGCGGCGCACCGTCGAAGACGACCGTCCTCCGCTCGCCCTGAGCGAGCGTGACGGCCGTGATCGTCGTCGAGCCCGTGACGTGCCCGTAGTCCCCGGAGACGGCGTCGAGGTTGAGCGTCGCCGCCGAGGCGATCGCCGTGAATTGCGCGTACGGCCGCGCGCCGACGATGACGAACCGCGTCCCGTCGTCGACGAGCTGATAGACGTTCCCCGCGACGAGGTCGCCCGCGGCGACTGCGAGCGGGCCGGAGGACGACTGCTTGAAGACGTTCCGCGCCCCGAGCGGCGTCGCGATCCCGCCGACGTTCCCCGTGATATTGAGCGTCGCGGCTCCCGTGTTCGTCGTCCCGACGAGGAGGAGCCAGCGCCCGCCGGCGACGTACGAGGCGGGCGCGATCGCGAGCGGCGCGACCGCTGCCGTTATGGTGTTCGTCCCCGCGACCGAGGAGAGCCAGATCGAGTTCGCGTTCTGAACCATCCGGATCACGTAGCCGATCAGGTTGGTCAGGTTCCCGTCATCGAGGACGCTCTGGCCGTTCGCCTGAGAGATCGCGTTCGCGACTGCGGCCGAGATCATCGACTGCTGGCGCAGGACCTTGTTGACCTGATTCGATTTCGCGATCCCAGTCTGAAATCCATTCTGAAGCGCCACGGGGTTCGCGAGGTCCGCGAGGTACGCGGCCTGAGTCTCGACGTTCGCGAAGGCCCCGTTCGCGAATGGCTGATAGTCGATCGTCTGCCCGAACGCGAGCACGGGAACAAGATAGAAGAGAGCGAAGAATTTTCTCATGGATTTGCTCCTTTTAGAGATCACGCCAAGCCGATCCCCGCGGGCCTGAACGAGAGATACCCAGTCGTCACGAGTTGCTGAACGAGAATCGAAAGCTGCGAGCCGTTCGCGATCACGGACTCGGTCATATCGAAGTTGTCCTTCACGGTCACTTGCATCCCTGGGAAAATCGCACCGAGGAGCGCGTTCGCGGCCCCGAGCGTCCCGTCCCAAGAGTTCGCCGCGATCTTCGCCCGGAGCATCGTTCGATATGTGTCATCGTCGAGCGAGATCACGCCGGCGTCCGGATTCTCGGTCGGCTGCCAAGTGCCTTGATCGAACCCGAGCCCGGCCGCGTCGAATGAGAAATAGACGGTCGAAATCGGGACGCGGAGCGACCTCGGGAATCCGACCCAGAGGCCGATCACGTCGAGCTGAGTCCCGATCGCGAGATCCAGATCGAGGTCAGCGACGAACGCCTGAAACTGATTCATCGCGTCGACGAACGGCTGAAGGAACACGCGGAGCAATGCGATGAAATTCGCCTTGTCCCTGTGTTCGCTCGTCACCAAAGCGATATAATCGTCAGTCGAGACCATTTATTCCTTTCAGACGATGTTGACGGTGACGTCTGCGGCGACCATCTTCGCCGCCTTGTTGAACAGGATCGGGACGTCTATCCCGGCGCCGTTCAGCGTGATCGAAGTGATCTCATAAGTGGCGCCTTCGGCGAGGCCGTTCAGGTACGCGGGCACGGCGAGCCGCGAGAACTGAACCTTCTGCCCGATCCCGAGCCCGTTGACGTGCGCCGCGACCGCCGCCTGAATGTCGGCCGCATTGGCGGGCGACCAGCCGGAGAGAGCGACGCCGTTCACCGTGACGACGATCGCCGTGTAGGTCAGCACGAAGAAGTTGATCGCGTAGTTGATCCCCGTGTTCGGGTCGACGTAGTTTTGAACCGTCGTCCCATACGTCCCTGCGCCGGGGGTCTTCCCCGGGCCGATCGTCTTCGCGATCATCGCGAGGTCCCCGCCTTCGATCACCACGGAGATCGAATGAGCCGGTAGTCCGTTCCCATCCGGCGCGCCTCCGGTGTTCTCATAGATGGCGAGCCGCGTGACTCCGGCGATCGCCGCGAGCTGCGCGAGGAGGCTCGCGAGCGCGGTCTTCGACGGCGTGGCGACGGAGATCGCCTGCCTCTTCCGGAGCGCGGCGTCGGTCTCGATCGGCAACCCCGGGAGGGCATCGGCGGTCGAGGCGAACGACTGCCAGCCGAGGACCGGGGTCAGAATCTTGTTGATGATCCCGGCCGGCGCGACGATGTTCCCCGGCTCCTGAGCCGTCACGCTCACGGCGATCGTCCCGCCCCCCGGGATGACGACCTGGGCCGGGAGGTTCCACTTCTTCCCGTTCGTGTCCGAGACCACGCCCCCGTTGATGGTCGTCCCGGCGGTCCCGACGACGTTCCCGTTGGCGGTCGAGAACGAGGCGACGTTGCGGCGGAGGCCGTTCAGCTTGACGAGCGCGGAGAGTCCCGCGCCCTGCGCGAAGCTCGGCGAGAGCTGCGAGAACTGAGCGATCGCGTTGTTGTTCATGTCGTTGATCACCGCCGCGAGAATCGCGATGAGTTGACCGTCTTGCGCATCCGGCGAGATGTAGGCGTCGCTCCCGTAGATCGCCTTGACCGAGGCCTGAAGCGACGCGAGTATGTCCGCGTAGATCGGCGCCGAGATGCCAGCCGCCGTGATCTTGAACGCGAGTGTCGCGAGGGGGAACGGGCCGGGCACCGTCTTTTACCTCATCCGGCGGCAGCGGAGCGTGCCGTATGCCTTCAAGGTGCTCACCGTGAACGTCGCCTGCGCCACGAGGAATACCTGAGTCGCGGTCGCGAGGAGCTGCCTGACCACCGGCAGCGGCCACGTGGCGTCGGCCGTCGCGGTCGGCACGTTGGGCGCGGTCTCGTAATCGAACTTCGTGTCCTGCCCGCCGAGCGTCGCCGAGGTCGTGCTGATGCCGCCGACGAGGTTCGTGTAGCTCGTCGT
>Ga0137384_10003611_pt1 | contig 12343 bp, 8 predicted proteins | sample SagtaG_2_FD_104922 | JGI IMG/M metagenome (GOLD analysis project Ga0137384, IMG submission 104922) | Vadose zone soil microbial communities from Sagehorn Ranch, Mendocino, California, USA - Sage2_R_60_16 metaG | ecosystem: Environmental > Terrestrial > Soil > Vadose zone | place: USA: California... | reverse complement strand
TTGCATCCTGATAGCCTCGCTCCAGGAAGACCTGACGAGCAGCCTCAAGCAGTTGCGCTCGTACTTTCGCCCGTCTCCGCTCAACACGGCCGATGTTTGTCTGATGCGGTTGGAATGATTCGCGTGTTTCCATAGAAATGATACTACCTCAAAATTGATGATATGTCAATACTGAGAGTATATCAATATTTGGAGACCAAGCGTCAATCCAAACATTCAACTGGTCGATGTTCCAAGCATGATTCTGGTGAACGGTGCCATGAGGAAGCACATATGCACCAGGATCCTTCTGAAATGCTCGCCAGGATACCGTTTGGATTGACAACCGGGCCAATTGAGGGAGCAGAGATTCTGGTCGCTGGGTGCCGAAAGGAAACGGTTGCATCTGAGATGCGCAGCAACGCGCTAAAATACCGTGACACCCTGCTCATGGTGCTCATAGGAGAGGTAGACGACTCTCCTCCATTGCAGGTCAAAGAGCCAACAGGAATTGACAAGGATGAGAAGGCAAACCAGAATCAGCAACCCGGTTCTAGCTAGGCCCGGAGGGAGGTAATCACTCATCTGGCTTCCTGACTGCTGACAGCATATTTGACAGCATAGCCGACGAATTTCAGCGAGACGTGACGAAATTGACGAAGGACGACGAAAGAGAAATGAGCTTGTTCTTTCCTAGAAGGAGAAAAACAAGCTCACATTTTCTACCAGGTATGCTTTTTAGAATAGTGTTACGTGTTAACAGTAATAAATACAGATGTATTTATGCGGCAGAGTAAAGAGCCATATCAGGCGAAAGTGTCGCGTGGTTTTCATAAGGGTACTGCGAAAGGTGAAACGGAATGTCAACAAACGCAAATATTAAATCGCATGTGCGGGAGGCGCAGGCCACGGCGGAGACTGCTGCAATCAGTCCTACAATGACGGCCCTGGCGCGCGTGGGATATGCCGCAAAGGGTGTGGTCTATCTGGTTATCGGCATACTGGCGGCTCAACTGGCAATTGGTCAAGGGGGATCCGCAACAGACCAACGGGGAGCACTGCACACCATCTATGAACAACCATTCGGGAAGTTTCTGCTCACTATTGTGGCTATAGGCTTGCTCTTATTCACCATATGGAGCTTCTTGCAGGCCCTGCTGGACACAGAGCATAAGGGCCGTGATGCGAAGGGTATCGTTTCGCGCATCGGTTATGCTATCACGGGCGTCTCTTACGGTTTGCTGGGGTGGGGAGCATTACAATTAGTCATGGGGACCGGCAGCGGTGGGAAGAGTTCGACCGCCTCGACGCAAACATGGACGGCTAAGTTGCTTGCACAACCATTCGGAGTCCCTCTGGTCACGCTCATTGGCCTCATCGTCATTGGACTGGCATGCTTCATGTTCTACAGAGCATATTCGGCTAACTTCGAAAGTCACTTCAGTTATGCCGAACTCAGAGGTGAGATCCGCAAATGGGCCATGACCGCCGGTCGCCTGGGACACGCGGCATTAGGAGTGGACCTTCTGATTGTGGGGATCTTCCTGATTGTAGCAGCATTGCAGCACAATCCAAAGGATGCCAAAGGATTGGATGGCGCCTTACAGATATTGTTACACCAACCTTTCGGCCCGCTACTGCTCGCAATTGTGGCCATTGGCCTGGCGTGCTATGGTGTTTACTCCTTCGTCGAGGCTCGCTACCGCCGCGTCGGCAAGAAATAGGGATCATACCTTACAAAAATCTGCTCGGCCCTCTGCGGTCGAGCAGATTTTTGTAAGGTATGATCAATGTTATTTTTCCTCCAGCAGAGTTGAGACCGCTTGCTCATAACCAATGAGCAACTGAGACAATTCATTGAGTAAGCTCCCTATGGCATGCAGTTGCGTGATGACCTCTTCACGTTCTTTGCGGTTCTTCGCGAGGCGCTCCTGAAGGAACTCCAGGAAGGCCAGCGCATCGCTGACGTGACGGGCGCGCATGCCTCGGGCGGCTTGCACCTGACGGTGCATTTCATGGATCGAGAGGAGATCCGCCTGCCGGGGAAGATCGAGCGTTTTTACTTTATACTCTTCTATATTCTCTGCAATATGCTTCTGGGCTAAGGAAATCTCTTCGGTATCGATATGAGCATCACTGACCTGCAATGCCCTGGCGAGGGCACGCACAAATTCCATAAAGACGTAGTAGAGATCGGCGATAAAGCCCCTGACACGATGGAGGTGATCTTCGGCCGACACATGACGTGCAAGCGTATCAGCAAGCTCATAGCTTCCCTGATCGCTTTCAAAGATGCTCTGCACATCGTCTATCGTCATCATTATTTCATGAAAGCGTACGACAAATGAGCCCAGCGTATTGCCCTGCTCGGCGGTCAAATACGTATGGTACACCCTATACAACGCCTGGATGGTCTGCTGATGCATTCCCGCCACCGTATCCTGAGACGGCATATTGTCAAAAGGGAATGCACTCTGGGCGCCAGCCATTTTCTTTTCGGGCGTCACCTCTGCAATTAAGCTAGTGCGCAGAAACTGGAGCGTTGTATCAATATCGCCAACAAGTTCTTTTTTCTGCTCTTCCCCAAGCACCGCATTATATTTGATCATGCTCAGGCACGCCAACACGGTGGTAACTGCATGTTCCAGTTGCGCTATACGACTCTGGGATGCCTTTTCTGGCATGAAGTTTTGTATCCTTTCCATTTTAAAGTGTGGCAGAAGACCTTTAGTCCGTCATAGCTATATGACTCCCGCCAGCTTTACGTTGAGTGTAACTGTGACAAGCTGCGGGCTGCCCTGCACTGTAGACCCACCACTAGCCGCGGCAGAACAGGATATTTGTCCCTGGTAGTTGCCTGGCAGCAGGCCGTTTGCATCGATGCTGGCGATGATAGTGCTACCAGACCCATTATCACTACCAGAAGTGGAGGAAAGGCTGAGCCATCCCTGGCTGGCAGAATCCACTTTCGCGAACCATGTGACCGGCTGCGCACACCATCCAACCTCCTTCAGGTAGAGCGTCTGCGTGCTAGAGCCAAGTTGCAGCGTCGTCCCTGTAAACGAAAGACTGCTAGGAGACACTTGCAGCGCGCACGGTTGAAAAATAGTGAGTGCAACTGAGATGGTCTGGAGGCTTCCCTGTGCCTCCATGCCAGAGCTATCGGTTGCCGTAATAGAAAGCTGAGTTGTATATGTGCCAGTCTGGAGGCCGACAGGAACAATATTCACCCTGATCTGCCCACTTTGACCGGCCGCTACCGACCCTTTCAAGGATGAGAGAGCAAGCCATGAAGGAGAGGTGGATGCGACCAGCCAATCGAAGGTACCCACACCAGTATTGACAATAGTAACGATCTGACCAGGAGGGCTGGCCTGCCCCTGGGTCAGGCTGAAGCTTAAAGAGGTACTGGAAACAGCCAGAGTCGGTCCTCCGCCTCCTTGTGACGGACCGAGCTGCCCCGTTAAAGCATTTGATGAAGTGCCGCTTTTCGTTGCTTCACCAGGAAGCATCGCACCTGTAGAGTCGCTTGTCTGAGTGGTCTTTGCGGTTTGTAAAGGACTTACGTGCATCGGTATAACAGGTGGTACAGATGACGAAGCATGCTGCCTGCTATTTGCTTTGCTTGCGCCACCAGATTTATGCATAATAACAACTAGCGCGAGTACGCTATCAACGGCTAGTGCCACCACAACCAGGATTATCAGGACGATACACGCAATACGCAAACGCCTGAGGACAACTGGATTATAACGTGGACGCGGTGTTGTGATCGCCTCAGGTACCGGCAGCAGTTCGTGCTGATCTATGAGTTTCCTTCCTTGAGACGCATCCAGTGCTCCCACAGACAATTTTAACAATTGCACTTCACGACTATGCGTGGCTTCTTCGCATGCGAGAGGAGGACTTCCATTGGCAATCTGCTCTTTTTGCTGGTAACGGTTGAGGAGAGACGCTTGGCAGCGACCACAAAATAGAGAGGTTTCGGTATGAGGCTGGGCACAACGAAGACACTGATGCATTTCCCACTCTTCCTACATTCAATTCCACATAAGCATCTTGATTATAAAATGCTTTCCTCACAATAGCATATTCGACAAAATATTTATTACTATATTACATCAAAAGCGACGAACAAAGTGTATCGGGATATAATAATATTTAACAACTAGCCAAATAGTCCCGTTTGATAAGCTTTTTACGACAAATTGAGATTAGAGATGACATTGCTCTGCACTCAGCTTCGGCAATGACTATCAGAGAACTTAGCTATTGTTCTATAATAAAGAGCAGAAATAGGTATCTACAGTGCCGCATAAGCACATGAGTTACCCCGGTAACTCTCCAGGTCGCCTCTTGGCTTCGCGCGACTGCGGCGGCTCGTTTGATGGTGTTGCGTGGTAGGGTTTGGCGGCCAGGGCCGCCAAACCCTACCACGCAACACAGCTTGCGAAGCGCTGGAAGCGCTGAGGAGTCAGAGAGGAGCACCTGAAGAGTTATCGGGTGAACTCAGGCCGAGCGAGGATGGTATCGTAATTAAGTCAGGAGCATGTGATGACACATAAGGTCTATCGCGCCGAACTAACGCCTGTAAGTTTTTTGGAACGTAGCGCCTTAGTATTTCCAGGCAAGGTCGCCGTGGTCAACGGTGAGCGGCGCTATACCTATGGCGAGTTTGCCGAACGGGTGTATCGACTTGCCTCACGCCTGCGAGACAGTGGGCTACACAAACATGATCGTGTAGCATTCTTATGTCCGAATACGTCCCCCTTACTTGAAGCCCATTTCGCCGTGCCTGCCGCTGGTGGTATCCTCGTTGCTATCAATACGCGCCTGAGTTCGCAGGAGATCGGGTTTATTTTGCAGCATTGCGGCGCGAAGTTTCTTTTCGTTGACGAGGAACTTTACCCTCTTGTCGAAGAACTGAACACAGATGCCATCCAGATCTTACGCATAGCGGATAGTGGTACCCCTGATGACCCCTACGAGCAATTTCTCGCGCAAGGATCGCCTGAAGCAGTTATCAGTTGGCTGCATGACGAGGAAGAGACCATCTCTATCAATTATACGTCTGGCACAACCGGCAATCCTAAAGGCGTGATGTACACATACCGGGGAGCATACCTTAATGCTCTAGGCGAGGTGATCGAGACAGGATTGAACAGTGAGAGCGTATATCTGTGGACGCTGCCTATGTTCCACTGTAACGGCTGGTGCTTCCCCTGGGCTGTGACTGCCGTAGGTGGGACACACGTCTGCCTGCGTAAGCTCGATCCCGGCACCATCTGGGACCTTTTCGAGAGTCAGGGTGTGACGCACTACAATGGAGCACCCACAGTACATATTTTCCTGACCAACCATGCCAGAGCGCATCGTCTCGATAAACAGGTCACCGCGACGGTAGCGGGTGCGCCCCCCTCACCAACCTTACTGGCGAACATGAAGAAGCTGAACATCCGCCCGATCCATGTATACGGTCTCACAGAAACTTACGGTCCATACACGGTCTGTGAATGGCACAGTGAATGGTCGACGCTGAGCGACGAGGAGCAAGCACGCATGCTGGCAAGGCAGGGACAGGGCTACGTTATCGCGGAGCGGGCGCGCATCGTTGACGTGCATATGCAGGATGTACCACGCGACGGGCAGACGATGGGCGAGGTGCTGATGAGAGGGAACGACGTGGCGAAGGGCTACTACGAGAACACTGTGGCTACGGAGAAAGCATTCGACCAGGGCTGGTTCCATTCGGGCGACATCGGTGTCTGGCACCCCGATGGCTATATCGAGCTACGCGATCGCGCCAAAGACGTTATCATTTCCGGCGGCGAAAACATCTCGACCATTGAGGTTGAACAGGTGATCGCACAACACCCGGCAGTGCTAGAGTGTGCAGTGGTCGCTATACCCGATGAGACGTGGGGCGAACGCCCAAAGGCTTTTGTTACCTTAAAGCCCGAACAGAGCGCTACCGAAGATGAGATTATCGCCTTCTGCCGCGCGCGCATCGCGCACTTTAAAAGTCCCGTTGCCGTCGAATTCGGCGACCTCCCCAAGACATCCACCGGAAAAATACAGAAGTATGTATTACGCGACAAGGCCTGGATAGGACGCGAAAAACGTGTGAACTGATTCTCCAAACAGGTAAGGTACTATCGGCGAGGAGAGCACACACGATTTCTTTCGATGCTATAATAGAGATAGCGAGATAAATATGACCGAGGCAGTGGAAGGGAGGAGAGCAACATGGGGAAGTTTGATCCAAAAATATATCTATTTCCTCTTGTGCTCTTTTTACTTTTTATGAGCTCATGTGCCCAGCCTCCGCATCCCATAACCCAGCGCATCGATGTTGACCTGTCCTCCCCTTATGGTGAGAGCCATTTCGTACCAGCAATCAGTCACGTAGATCATACCTTCAATGACTGGCATACAAACAAGCAGCAGGGAACGCTGCACGCCATGACCTCTTTGCTCAAACAGGCGATGCCCTTTCAGAACACTTTTATTATGGCGTGGGGCGTACCCGACCCCTGGCCTGACCCAGGGCAGAGAGAACCAGGCAACTGGCACGTGCTGGACAGCCGACTACAGCGCATCGTGCAAAATGGCGGCGCCCCGGTGATTACGCTGAACGAAGCTCCCTGGTGGATGAAGGGACACCTTGAGCCTGACGGTTCAACGCGCCCGCTTGATCGGTCCGAAGAATGGCAGGAAATCGCCTACCAGTCGCGCATCCTCGATAACAAGATGACCGCGTGGCTCCATCTCGTGCAGCGCGTGGCCGAACGCTACATGGCTCCTCCGTACAACGTGCGCTACTTTCAGGTCTGGAACGAAATGAAGGGATACTACAATAGCCTCACCAACACCTATGACTATACGACAGCGCCCGGTGATCCCACCAGACCCGGCGCAACCCACGGCTATACCTACATGTACAACCTCGTGTATGAGCGCCTGATGCAGGTCGCCACGACGCTAGGAATACCTCAACACGACGTGCAGGTCGGCGGGCCTTATGTCGTGATGGACACATGGTCCTCCAACCAGCAGAGCCATCCCTCTACCTTCACAACAAGCTATGGCACATACGATCAGCGTCCCCTTAATGTTATTAAATACTGGCTACAACACAAGGCCGGTGCGGGTTTTATCACCTTCGATGGACATAACGGCAATAGAGACGCCATTGATATCGCTGATCCCTTCAGATCGGCAGACAAATTTGGCGATGCGATACACTGGATTCGCGCACTCGATGAGAAGACATATCCAGGAGCAACCACGCTACCTGTGTGGTGGGCAGAGATATACACGCTGCCACCCAACGGCGCAAATGACCACTATACGCATGCATTAAAAGCTTACGCGATGGTGCAATTCATCAAGGCAGGCGGCACTGCCTGTTTCTTTTGGGGAGGAACCGGCAATGGAGATTCCGACCACGGCTTCTGGAATATTACGGACGACGGTCGGCTCCATCCTCTACCGTGGTACTACACATACAAAGCATTGAAAGATCACTTCCCCCCTGGCACGACCCTCTACAAGACTATCAACAGCACACCAGAGAGCATAGAGACATTAGCCTCTGCACATGCCATCATGCTCATTAACAAAAGCGCCAGTAAAATCCTTGTGCTCGTCAATGAGCATAAGGTGATACTCCACCCTTACCAGGTCAACATCGTACAATATCGCTAAGTTCAGGCCGGTTCAACATTCTTGATGGCGCGCGGTCGTGGATTGATAAATTGCGCCAGCGCCGCAACCACCGTAATACCCAGTATTATCGCCAGCGATACATCCGGGGACCATAGATGGGCATACAACTGTATGGTCGGTATGGTACCACTGAGCACAATACTAAGCGCAATCGCCAGGGTCCACTCCACAGCCACATCACGTAACCGCAGGAGACGAATTAGCGCCATGCCGGGACAGAGGATCAAAAACGCCAGCACCACATATGGGCGAAGGGACAATCCTGGCGCCACATAGACGAGAAGAGCTGTCGCAATAGTGGCACCAATAAGAATGAGAGGCCATATCGCTGATGCAATGCCAGCCACGCGGGTGCTTTCTCCGCGCTCACCTTCTGATACCGCAGGAGCAGCCACACGCTGTGTTTCTCTCGTTTCTACCGGAATGCTTGCAGCTTTTTTCCCTACTCTACCAATTGACCGCATACTCTGAGTCTGGCTCATATCTAACGCTTCAGCCAATTGCGGCGCCAATGTCGACTGGTTCTCCATAGAGGATGCCCGCAAAGCCACAGAACCTTCGGTTAGCACATCATGAGTTACTAGTTTGGGTACTGGAGCATACGAGCGCAGCTGCATAGTATCGTAATCTTCGATATCATACCGATAGCCATCGATTGCTTCGCCAGCAGTTGAAAGACTCTTCTGCCCAGTTGGAGTGGAGGCAGCACTATCTGGTGCCTTCTGGCGACGCCCTATATTGGCAATAACAGCCGAAAGATGGGGCTGCGTATAAGATTTCTCATCCTCTGCTTCTTCATCTATATCTTCTGCTGATACAGCATCTAACGCCTGGAAATCGCCTTTTTCTACCGAGGCATCATCAAGCGTTTCATCTCCATTGGTCACTGCCACAGAAGGTGATGCACCACCAGCATGACTCTGTGCCAGGACAGATTTGCCGATACTTTGCCACTTTTGGAGTCTACTATGTTCTTCAAGCTCTTGCGGCTCAACGCGCTCGGCAACCTCTCCGCAAACACTACAGAAGCGTGCAAGAGGTACGAGCTCAGCATTGCAGTGTTTACAATGCTGGACATTTGTGGGTCTGTGATCTAATGATGTTTGTGATTTACCCATTCTCTTTACATATTCCGCTATTTTATAGTTGAAATGGTAGCTAATTTCATCGGCTATCGTTTCGTTGATTGGACGAGCTGATATATTTGAGCATTATGATTAGTATATATCATCTTAAATTTCCCTGACGCTAGCAGGGCTGCTCCAAAGCGATCCACCGTTCTGGTGGCATACCTGACATCTCCCTCGATGCCCTCTGACTACGATTGAGAGCAGCAGAAGCCTGCGCGCTATTGATTTTACTAGCGCATTGATATCCCTGTTTGTCACCACATTGGCTTTGACAGGAGATTCTGGCTCTAACAGGGAATTGACGATCATACATACAAATATTTGGTTCTTTACGACATAGGACAACAACATTCACAAGTGTCTATTTTATTATGCTGATGACACGACTGGCCATGCAAGTAGAATACGGGGAGTTTCTCCGCGCAAATACTTTTCGAACAAGGCACGGAGAACTCTGGTACTTTGGATATCATTTCATCCCCTTTCATGACCACAGGGGATAAGGTTATATGCTCAGGCAACAAAGCGCGGTTCCTCCCCAGCAGAACAGTGCTTCACTCAAGAAAGTGCTACTGACGCTATTTTAGAAATTGACAGGTAACATGGTCAAGCCACGCAATCCGAGATTCTCTCGCCAGGTAACCTGGCTGCTTTCTAGCCTTATGTTCGGCATACGACGCAGGATCGCTTCCAAGGCAATCTGGCCCTCGATCCTTGCCAGAGGAGCGCCGAAACAGAAATGCCCCGCCCAGGCAAACGCGACATGACGATTATCCTGGCGTCCCAGATCGAGACGATCGGGATCAGGGAAGCGCTCTGGATCACGGTTAGCCGCTCCCATCACGGCGATTACAGCCTGGCGTTTACGAATCGTCTTTCCACCAAGCTCTACGTCATCGGGAGCCAATCGCGCTGTATGTTGGCTGGGACTCTCATAGCGCAAAAGTTCCTCGACAGCAGAAGGAATGAGCGTTAAATCTTCTTGCAACCTCCGAAGCTGATCGGGATGACGCAGCAAGGTAAGTACGCCATTGCCAATCAAGTTGGTAGTGGTTTCCTGACCACCTACCATTGTTACAATGGTGTTCGCCACTACTTCTTCCTCTGTAAAGCGATCACCATTGAGGTCGGCACTGATGAAGGCATCGATAAGACCATCGCGAGGATGTTCTTGATGCTCTTTCACAGCAGCCCGGAAATAAGCCACCATCTCTTCCAGACTGCGTACAGCCTTCTGGGCATGGTCCGGGTTATGCTGGAAGTTACCCAGCACCTGGGCAAAATCGGCTGACCACTGCGTTAATTGCCGCCAGTCTGATGTGGGCACACCCAGCATCTCGGCGGTGACGATCGCTGGCAAAGGATACGCCAGGTCCGCGATGACATCCATGTGGCCCTTATCCTGCATCGCATCAAGCAGTGTATTCGTAATATCCTGTATGTGCGTGCGTAAGTTTTCCACACGGCGCGGCGTAAAGGCTTTCGATGCCAATCCTCTGATACGCGTATGCGATGGAGGATCGAGGAAGAGCATCTGATGAATCATCACCTGCGCTAGCGGCGTGAGAGCCTCTAGACCTAGAGCGCTTAATTGCTCCGGCCTGTAAGTACGATCCGCCGAGAACTTCTGGAACACTGTTACTACATCAGCATAGCGTGTTACCACCCACGCATGCAGAAATGGGTCCCAATACACCGGGTCCTCGCTACGCAATTGATGATACAACGGATAAGGGTCGGCAAGCACTTCCGGGTCAAGCAAATGATACAAACTCAAGGTTGTCTTGCGTTTCTCCACCATTGAAGATTGTTGTACATTCATTCCATTCACTCCATCTACCTACCATACGTCTACTATACGATTTCCAGCACGGCCGGGTTACATTTGCGCTTGCTCTAACACCCGTTTCAGGTTCTCCATGAGTCATCCCGGTAACTCTTCAGATACCCCTCTTGTGCCGCCTGCGGCGGTGCTGAAAAAAGGGGGATGTTTGCGAGGGCACCTCGCGCTCCGGCAGGGGGACGGCCGTCCCCCTGCACCCCCTTCTGAAGAGTTACCGGGATGACTCATGTCACCTGTTGAGCGTGGTTGCGGACGTTTTCGCCGTCGGCGAAAACGTCCGCAACCACGCTCAACAGCATGCGAAGCACCGCAGGTGCCTGCGAAGCCAAAGGAGTTCGTCAAAATGAGAGGGCCTGAACAGTTACATTATTTAAAGATCAGAGGCCTATTTTCACCGGCACTATAGTCAGTAACGATGTTAGACGGCGCGCAGTAACCAGGTTGAGGGAAGAAACAAACATATCGATGAACTACAAGCAAGATATACTTAAATATGTTATAAGAAGGGCATTGTCATGAGTAGCGTAAGATTACATCCTTCTTCGCGCACAATGGAGATTTCTAGACCGAAGCAGTGGCGATGCGCATACTGATGGACGCCAGCAACTCTTCATAGCGGCAATAGTAGGGAAGGGTGATATTTTACCGCGCTACATGTCTGATTCGTCAACATGCATGGTTCCGTTCTCAATGCCATTGTGCCCATTTCGTCCAGGCTCTATGATGATATTGAGTGGTAGGTGCGATAGTTCTTGCTCCAGTTCCTGCCAGATAAGTATCTCAGCCTGCTTGAGATCGAGAGGATGACCTTTGCGTAATTCGGTTGTCATGCATTCAGCAACGCGCTGGCGAAAATTTGAGAGATATTGCGCCTGCCGCTGATAGTTGGGCATAACACGTAAATTGATCTGGCTCAGATCATAAAATTCTGGCAGTTCAAAGACCAGTACCAGCAAATCCGCATACTGTTGAATGAGTTTCTGGCGCGTGGACGAAAAATAATTTGGCTCGGTGCAAGACACAAGAAGACAACCTGCGACCTTACCACCACGAGCAATCGGATACACAGCGGCGCTCCGCTCCCACTCAACCCAGTGAGCGGGGATAATACCCTGATGCTCATTGCTGTTCTGGAGCACCCTCGGGTAACACGAACTGGCGACATAGCCGGCCAGCGACTCAGCGCCCAGAAATACGGCGTAAGGCTCCAGGTTCATGCTCCAGGGAGATGTCCCATAGCCTGTACGCTCGCGCAAGCTGTTTACCTTGCCATCCACGGACGGCGACATACATTGCACAACGGTAATCGCCATCCCCGTCTGGTGCGGATCAAGCTGTGCCAACGCCTGTTGCAGAATAAGATTTGTTACAGACCATGAGCGCTGCGCTTGTGGCGTCATGGCATACGCATTAAATACGCGAGCATAAAACTCCGAAGGAATCTCGTCTTCTTCCTCAAATGCCGCGCTCCCCGCTCCAGCCAGCGCACTCTCATCCTCACGCGAGATCAAATCAAATAATTGATCGCGATAGTGAGGAAGAGCAGAAAGGAGACGGCGCAGATGCTGTGAGCGAGGCGTCGAGGTCCCCTGCACCCAACGTGTAAGCGTGACCGTATTTATACCCAGTTCGCTCGCGATCCTCTGTCGCTCGAAAGCGTCCT
>Ga0137384_10003607_pt1 | contig 12353 bp, 11 predicted proteins | sample SagtaG_2_FD_104922 | JGI IMG/M metagenome (GOLD analysis project Ga0137384, IMG submission 104922) | Vadose zone soil microbial communities from Sagehorn Ranch, Mendocino, California, USA - Sage2_R_60_16 metaG | ecosystem: Environmental > Terrestrial > Soil > Vadose zone | place: USA... | reverse complement strand
TCAAGAGAACCAACGCCGGGTCGATGCTGAAGCGCCTCGAGGCGGTGCGAGACGGCAAGGTCGCGGCGGCGAGCCTCATGGAGCCCTGGATCAGCGTGGCGCAGAAATGGGGTCTGCGCGTTCTGATCGAGTCGCACTCGACCCGCAGCGAGGCGGCCGGCGACGACCTCGACGGGCCGACGCTCAAGAAGATGTTCCGCGCGCAGGCGAGGGCGGTCGAGCTCATCGAGAAAGACCCTGCGCCTTTCGTCCACTACTTCATCCGCGAGACCGGCGGCCTCTTGAAGCCCGAGGAGTTCCAGACCTGGCGCCTGCTGCACGCCGCGCCGCAGCCCTACACGCGCGAGCGCTGGGAGGACACCTACAACTGGACGGTCAAGTGGAACATGACGGTGCCCGGGGCGACCTACGAGAACACCGTGGACAACCGCGCCTGGCAGTAGCGCGGAGCGATCATCAACTCAAGGAGGAGATCACAATGAAACGCTTATCTGCCGTCACCGCGGGACTGGTCATCGCGTTCAGCGTTTTCGGCTGTTCATACATGCCGGGTCAGTCCGACGCAGGCTGGACCACGCTCATCGACGGTACCGAGGGCCTGGACAACTTCAACCCCATCGGCGAGGCCAACTGGCGAGCGGAGGATGGCGCCATCGTGGCCGACAAGGGCAAGGGCGGCTATCTCGTCTCGAAGAACTCCTACAGGGACTTTCAGATCAGGGCGGAGTTCTGGGCGGATCACACCACCAACAGCGGCGTCTTCCTCCGCTGTACCGATCCCGGCAAGGTCACCGCCACAAGCGCCTACGAGGTGAACATCTACGACCAGCGCCCGGAACCGGATTACGGCACCGGCGCGATCGTCAACGTGGCCAAGGTCGCGCCCATGCCGAAAGCCGGCGGCAAATGGAACACCTATGAGATCACGGCCAAAGGCTCGCAGCTCACCGTCGTGCTGAACGGAGTCCAGACCGTCGACGTTCAGGACGGCAAGCACGCGGAGGGACCGTTCGCCCTGCAGTTCGGCAACGGCCCCAAAGACGCCCCCGGAGGCGCCATCAAGTGGCGCAAGGTGCAGATCAGGGCGCTCTAGCCCTGAGCTGATCGGCCGCTCAGCCGAAGGTCATCGTTCGCCATCTGGAAGACGACGTGAAATCGCACTTGAAACGCCGAGCCAAGCACCATGGGTGCAGCATGGAAAAGGAAGTCCGCCACATCCTGCGCAACGCACTCAGGGAAGAGAACCAGCCACCACCCAAGCTTGGCTCGCGTATCTCAGCGCGCTTCGCAAAAGCGGGACTGACAGCAGACCTGCCGGGGTTACATAGCCAGTCCCCGCGGCCGGCCGACTTCGGTAAATGATCATTCGTGAGGCTGCATCATTGGCCGCCGAGCGGCAGAAGGCCGGTCGGCCAGTGGACGTGCGCGATACGTAGATCGCAAGCATTGCACCGGCGCGGCGCGCCACGCTCGGTACCCGAACTCCGCTACTCGGTGATCTGAAAGTGGCCGTGGTTGACCCCTCAGCGATGAAAGTCCTACGTTCGTCGCTCGACCTGCCGTGGGCTGATTTTGTTGCTCATTGGTGCTTGGGCATTGAGCCGGAGCATTCGGAGGCTGAAGCGCGCGAGGCCCTTTTAGCAGTTGAACGGCACTGGCCTGAGCGCTTGGATCGGATGGAAAGTCACGGGAGGGGGCTGATGTACATACATCCGGCGATCCATCTAGGATTGATTTTGCTATGTTGCGAATCCCTCGACGGCTTCCGTGAAGTCCTTGCACGCGCGAAGAAGGGCGAAGCCTCCGCGCGCTCAGAGCTTGAGTTTGCAGCCGGCCTCGTGCGGATTGGCTTAATTCCAAGCTTGGAGCCGCAACTAGGCGCGAAAAAACTTGATACGCGTTTCGTATTCGACGAGCAGGAAGTTTTCTGCGAAGTCATTGCGCCAGAGCGGTCTGATGCGATGGAAGACGCGGAAGCCCAAATGACCGCCATGGCGCCACGTTTAGTCCAAGATAACCCAGACACTGAGATTGAAGTACTGCTGTCACCGAGCTTCGATTTCGCTAAGTCAAAGGATTTGGAAGACTACATTCGGCTGACCGACGTAGGTTTAAAGCGCCATGAGGCCTGAAGCTGGCGCGTTCATAAAGTTTGCAGCGCCTTTGGCGCCGGTAGTGATCCCACGCCTAATGGCTGAAGCCCCGGGCCCCGTGTTGGGTACGGCGCACATGATGAATAACACCGGCAACATTACTCAAGCGGTTGTGCGACTACCGTCTGGCGATTGGCGAGCCGAGCGGCTGCTGACGGCCGAGCTTCATCATTTCTCAAGGGACAGCATGAATCTATTGGCCATAGATGTTTCGCAGGTACCCGGCGGAATGAAGGAATGGGTGGACCCGATTCAGCGTCGATTTCAACCGACGCGTAACCGGCGAATTGGCGCTGTGGTTCTGTACGAGAAAGGCGGGCTTGTCGGCCCAACATCAAAAATTTGGCCGCGGTGGCGGGTGCTGCGTAATCCGTATGCCTATGTACCGGCCCCGCAGTCGTTGCTTGATGCAATCGGCACGCTAGATTCTGGTCCCATTCCTCCGGCGGAATGAGGGAGTTGGCATCGTGAGGCGCGCGTGCGATTGCCTTGACTTCCATGTCGCCGGCTGCGAACAGAGGCTCCAGAAAAAAAACGGGGTCTGTCCCTTAGGTTTCCCCGCAACCGTTGAGTGCTCACATGAGGGTCAGTCGAGCAGTAAGGATGAAGCAGCTTGAAAGAGGTTCCCTCATGTTGAGCATGATCGCTGATTGGATAAAAAGCATTGCTACTATAATCTCGTTCCTCGTTATAGTTGCGCTGCTTGTTATTGTGGGAGCCCAGGTTCTATGGCCGACGCCTACGATCGAAAGCATATCGGCGCCTGAATCTGTTCAGAAATGGGGTTACGCGCCCGATGTCCTTGCCCAAAAAATATCTGCTGAAACTCGGCGGATTGCCCGCAACGCGGAACGTGATTTCGATGTGGCCTATCCACGGCAATGGGTTGGTATACAAACTGTCGAAGCCAAAATACCCGGCTCCGACTTCACAGTGAGATCAGCAGCCCAGTTCATATCTGCTCTTCTCAATCGTCCAAGTAAACGGGTAACGGGTGAGATAACGAAAATTGACAATAGCTTCGAGGTAACTCTTAGAATCTCTGGTGGAGAAAGTCTGAGCACTAAAATTATATCAAATAATGATCGCGCTGATTCCGACAATATCGTGATGAAAGCTTCGGAAATCGTCATGCAATTGACCCACCCTTACGTACTTGCGGCGAGTTTATACAATGCTGAAAGGGGTGATATATCTTCTAATTTTGCAAAGACAATTAGCCTTTTGGATTACATGATAGAAAATAAGAAAGAGCTGTATTACGCGCACAATCTTAAATGCAATGTCTTCTTGCGGCTTTACAAGATTGAAGCGGCAGAAAGGGAGTGCAACCAAGCTATCCAAATCGATCCTGCGAATTGGCCCGCTCAGGCAAATCTCGGATATTTGTATTACGAGTTGGCCACCAAGGGAATTAATTGGAAAACGGGTGTCGCTACGGAGGAAGCAAAGAAGAATTGTCAGAAGGCTACTGAACAATTTAACAAGGCAGAAAGAAAGCACCCCCTAAGGTTTCTGTATGGCAATTGGGCAAGGTGCCTAGAGGTTCTGGGGAAACCGGAAGAAGCAAACCGCTTGAGAAGACGATCAGAGGAGTAGAGTTGATATTGATATGAAAATATACGTCCAGAAGTTCATGGTGATGCGAACTGTGAGCATTGGCGCGATGGCTGCTTGAAGATGGGTTTTTCTGTTGACTGATTTAAGGGTGTCTAGGGACTTCCCCAGAAGTGGCCCCACAAATCTAGACAGTCGGATAAGTGTAATCTCTGCCCGTGTGGGTGACGGAATCGCCCGGTTTGGACGGAGATCGAGATGACGAGAAAGTCGAGACGGAATCACGGGGCGGAGTTCAAGGTGAAGGTAGCCTTGGCGGTGCTGGCGGAAGCGCGGCAGGGCAAGCGTACATTGCGCACGCATGCGGTGGAGTTCAAGCCCGCACCGGAAGTCACACCGCGGGATCTCGTCCGCGTTGGCAGCATCTCAAGATCTCGCGGGCGCTGTTTGCGGTATACCTCCGCACCCCATGTCCGCACGCTGGAGAACTGGGAGCAGGGGCGGGCTAAGCCGAATGTGCAGGCAGCCTTGCTGATCAAATCTGGTGAAACGTTTTCCGGACACCGTCGAACGGCTTTCCGCCATCTGAAACGACCGCAACAAGGCCGCTTACGCGCTATCGAGCGCCGGCAGTCGCCTTATCCAGGAACTCCAGCAGCCGCGCCGGAGCGGTTTCCTCCGTCTGGCCGTCGGGCAGAACGTCCCAGTACTCGGCACGCGGCAGGCATTCTTCCAGATACCTGGCGGCAGATGTCGCGTGCGACGCGTCCCGGCCCGGAATGACGAGCGCGGGGATGTCCAAGCGAAGCATGTCCTCGGGCTCGGCGCCCGGAGATGTGTCGCGGTCGAAGAGCGTGCGGCACATGCCGGTGACGAGCTGTTTGTATTTGCCGACGTCTTCCTTCGCGTAGGAATCGGCGAAGGCGCGGTCGTTCCTGATGACCGAAGCCCAGGGCCCACCTCTCGGCTCGGCGTTGAAGGGTTTCCCTTCCTGCATCACGAGTGAGACCGCGCCCGCGAGGCCGTGCTGCTCGACGTACGCGAGGTGGTCCGCGAAGCGCTTGTGCGTGCTGATGCGGTATCTGGCACCGCCGACCGGCCAATAGAGAATCATGCTCAGCACGGCATCCGGGTAGGCGACGCCGAATGCGATGACTGAGCAGCAGCCCATGCAGCCGCCCATGAGATGCGCGCGCTTGAAGTTCAGGTGGTCGAGCAAGCCCTTGCCCTGCGCCACGTAGTGCGCCCACGTGATGCGTTCGACGCGGCCGCCCGACTGGCCGGTTTCGCGGCGATCGAAAATGATGCAGGTGTACTTCTTCGGCAGGTGGTCGAGGAGCTTGATCCTCGCGTACACGCCCTGCGTGGTCCACTTGTCCAGGGTCGCATCGAACCCGGCGGGCGAATACATGAGCAGAGGCGGCCCGCTGCCGATTACCTCGTAGCGGGTCTTGATGCCGTCGATGAGAGTGGTGGGCAGGTTAACCCCCTCTGATTTGCCGGCCTGAACGCACGTCATCGATCAGTGCACGGAAGGCATCGAGGCTCAGCTTCGCGGCATTGCCATAAGTCTCGGTCTCGGCGTCGATCCACTTCGCCGCATAGCCGATGGCGGTGTGCGCCAGGCGCACGCGCCCGTCGAGCCACGGACCGCCGCCCAAGCCCCCGATCACCGGAATGGAAACCGCGCGCGCAACGGCCAGACCGGCCACGGGGCCCGAGTGTCTGAAGTCGAGAACCGAAGCGCCGGCGTCTTGCAATCGCTTGGCCTCTTCCACCAGCTTCTCGACGGGAAGCTTTTCACCATGAAACTCGGCAAAAACCGGGACGCCTGCTCGAACGATGGCTTTCACCATGCCGGGATCGCCCAGGACCTTCACGATGTTGGCGCCGCCTTCCTTTGCGAGACGCACGGCCGCACCGACCGCGGCCTCGGTGCCGGCTTGCACCGGACCGTGGGGCACGTCGCAGCTCACCAGGGCGCGCTTCGCGCCGCGGCACACGGCTTTGCAGCAAATCAGCATCTCGTCCACGGTGACTTCGGTGTCCGTCGCGTGCCCCCAGAGATTCACGCCGACGGAATCGCCCACCGATATCAGATCCACTCCGGCGCGGTCCGCGATCTGCGCCATTGGGTAGTCCCAGGCGACCACGCCGACGATCTTGCGTCCGTCGCGCTTCATCTGCTGAAGCGCGGCAATGGTCAGCTTGGGCTCCACCTGTTCCTCTTCCGTTCGGGTCGGTCGGGCGCCAATTATCTCATCGGGAGCGGGACGGAGTTACCAGGCCGGCGAGCGCGGCGATGGTTCGAGGGATTTGGTACAGTCTTCCGTACCAAAATGTCTCGTTAATCCGCGCCAGCCGCTCGTCTTCAAAAATGAATTCTAAAGAATCGAGCCTACCTCGCCTGTGAAGCGCCGGCGAGCCGCCTGATCGCGGACACGACTGCACTCGCGAGCTGGCCCCCGCACGCGAGCCTGCCGCTCACCTATCATCCTATTCCCGACGTCGCCTGAGCGCGGGCGAAGCGCCTGCGCGCTTGACTTGCTGCGCCTGGCGACTGCATGATTTGCCGCAACGCCCGTCGCGAAGCGCCCGGGGAGCGCCGATCCGGCTGCCGAACGCGCGCCGGCAACCTGGATCGAGCGCAACCGAGTGCGCGGCGCACCGATCAGGCGTCGCTCTAAGGTTTCCGCCGCAGGGGCGCCGGTAACGGGCGAATTTATTTTCCTATCACTCGGTGCCTGAGATCGAAGCGGGAGGGACGCGCGAGGTGATACGCCTCGAAGGCGAGCTGCCGTCGCCTGTAAACCCGCCCTCCGGGTGCCACTTCCATCCCCGCTGCCCGAAGGCGATGGCGGAGTGCCGGGAGCGGTATCCGGAGAATTTTGGTTTGTCGAGCGCGCGCAGCGTGGCGTGCTGGTTGTATAAGCGTTGATATTTCTCTGATGCCCGGGGCACAGCTATGAAGTCAAATGGCCGCTCGCATGGCCTGACTGGCGAGCATGGCGAAACGAAGTCCCTGCGCCGCGCCGTGCACGACCGTCTTCTGCGAATTGGATTCTCGAAGAATGGGCATGGCTACTTCATCCCTGGGACCCTTACGAAAGACACCGTTCGGCGTTTCCACCGATTGAGCCGGAGGGAACAACTCGAAAGCTGCCGAGAGCTGATCAATGGGCACGGTCAACGACTTGTCGCGAATTTCGCCAACGGAGGCGACGTCGTGCCCGAACGCATTGACCCGGAGCTCATCCCCGTTCGTAAAGGCACGGACGAAGGCGACCTGTTCCGCTTCGCGACGCTACTGTGGTCTGTCCCCGTTTCGCAGGGGTTTGGTCGAAGGCTTCGCTTTCTTGTCCGCGATAAGCAAAACGGGAAGCTGATTGGTCTGTTTGGTCTCACCGACCCCGTCTTTAACTTGGCCGCTCGCGATGATTGGATCGGGTGGTCGGTTGACGACCGCCGCGACAGGCTCGTTCGGGTTATGGACGCATTTGTCGTGGGTGCCGTTCCCCCGTACGCGCAGCTCATCGGCGGAAAGCTAGTCGCCGCGTTGATGACCAGCGCCGAAGTCATGAGGGCCTACGAAACGAAGTACCGTGGAACAGAGTCGGTGATAAGCCAGCAAGTGAAGCCCTCAAAACTTGTCCTCTTGACGACCACATCCGCTCTCGGTCGTTCGTCGCTGTATAACCGCCTTCGGATCCCAGGTGGGGTTCGGTTTGAGCGCATTGGAGAAACGAAGGGCTTTGGCCACTTCCACCTCTCCGGCGGTCTCTTTGATAGACTGCGTTCGCGTTTGATAGCGCTAGAACACCCTTACGCCTTCGGCCATCGGTTTGGAATGGGGCCAAACTGGAAAATTCGAGTGGCGCGAGAGGCATTGGAATCAATTGGTCTCGAGGCCGACGGCATTCTCAGACACGGGGTTCAACGCGAGGTCTATGCCGCGCCGCTCGCCGAGAACTGGCAGGCCATCCTCAAGGGTGAGCACGCTCGCGTTCGCGCTAGCCCGCTCTCGGCCCGAGACATAGCTGACTACTGCATCGGCAGATGGATGCTACCGCGCAGCGTTCGCGATTCGAGCTACCAGAATGTTACGCAAGATTCAATTCTTGCCGCGATGAAGCGATAGGTGAGCTGCTGGATTGAACGGCCACAGAGGCGATTCAGGAGGGGTGATGGCGCTTGCTAATCTCGATTTGGATTTGCTCAGGGCCAGGATCAGAGAGGCTCAATTGAGCAATGACCCGATATTGGCGAAGTTTCGAGACTTCGCACGCAGGCTGAAGCAAGACCTCAAGCCCCTGCGACCCTACTCGGTGAACGCGGTGTCGTTCGTGTCCGCCGACGGCGGAGATAACCGGCTTACATTTAATCCTTCAGTCATAGAACTCGTCCGCGTCGTTGACTCTCGTGGGAACGAGTGCGCGCTCGATGCTGTTCCCAACACTGCGGCGCTTGCTGAGCTTGAGAAGCGCGTACAAGTCGGTTCTCCCAACCTAGTACTGCCGCTTCACCGCCTTTGCGCGGATCTCGGCGTTGGGCTGCGGGATCTCTCTTACTTGCTCCGCGCCGCCGGCTCGCCGGACAAAAGCACCGGAGCCATTCGATGCTATCGGGACATAGTGGAGTGGGCGGTTCTGTACGATCTGGTGACGAACCCAGCTCTTCAGTGGGGTTCCGATACGATTCTTGTGCGGGATGGCTTGCTCCGAACGAAGTCCTTCACGCGCTCAGTGTTCCCCAAGATCGACGCAAAGCTTCGAGACGGGGTTGCCAAGCATCGGGCGCGAAATGTTCGGTTGTCGCTAGTCGGAGTTGCGAAGCAGAGCGCGGTGCTCGGCAAACTGGCCCTAGCTCTGGAACTCGAGACAACGTTTGATCGGGATTATCCATGCTATGTGCGAGTTCCGATGGAGATTGAGGAGGAATGCTACAACTTCGATCGCACGTGGCTGGACACCTATGAGAGTTCGGAACCCAACGAAGATGGCCAGAAACTCTACCAGTCCTTTGGCAACCTCTTCCTAGTGAAGTTCGGGGACCGACAACTCGATCCTGTGTGGCCCGTAGACATCGCAGCGTGGCAGGTTCCCGAGGCGGAAAAGATCCTAGGGCAACTCACAGTTGACGCACAGCAGGGGTTCCCAATACCTGATTACCCCATGTGCATTCAGCGAGCCCATGACTTCGCGAAGATCACTGGGCTCGAGGTCGAGATTCTGCAAGATATGTTAATTGACGCTATGGCAATGGGGCTTAGTCCTGAGCAGGCCGAGCGCTTGTTGCGGATGAAGCACTTGGGGCGGTCGCTGGCGGCGCTGCGATACAAGGAGGCGTGACGTGCTCTTCGCCAACTCGGAGTTGATGGGAACGTTCAAAGGGTTTAACGAGAAAGGCCTCGAGTTCGCTGCTGAGATCGTGGCACCTTACCACTCGTCGATGCTGGACCGACCACAGCTTGGCCAATTCTTGCTCGTGGAGCTGGGCTCTAACGAGGAAGCCGCCCTTGGTCGAATTACACGCTTCGTACCGACGGGGCTTCTTGCCACGGCCGAAGGCGAGGACTACGTGAATACGATGCAGCGCAGACAGCAACAGGTCCCTGAGGATCTGAAGGAACAAAGGCTCAAGTATCGCGTGCAGGTGAAGCTGTTGGGTGCAGTGAAGGTCATCGACAGCAAGATTACTTATGTCCCTTCACAACGTCGGCTGCCGCACCTCGGGGCCAAAGTCGCACTACCTAGCTCAGACGTTCTCGGTGCGATCTGCCGGTTGAGTCAAGGGAACACCGACCTTGGTGACTTCGTTCTGGGTGAGTTCGTCTATTCTGGTGCCGGGGTAGTTCAGACGGACCCGACGTTTCGATCAATGGATCCGAAACTCACCGTCACATTCAACATTCGAAACCTCGTAGCGCGACGGTCCGTGATCTTCGCTCGGGCGGGCTACGGCAAGTCGAACCTGATGAAGTTCCTCATTTCGGAGCTTTACCGCCAGCCGCCGAAGACCGGAGCCGGTAGAGACGTTGGCACTTTGATCTTCGACCCAAATGGAGAGTACTTCTGGCCTGACGTTGTGGAGGGGCGGCCAGGCCTTTGTGACGTGCCTCACCTTCGGGACAAACTAGCCGTCTTCACGAACAAGAATGCCCCGAGCCCCTACTACAGCAGTTGGAAGGTTGGTCAGGTCAAGCTCGACATCAGGGAACTCCGGGCCCGAGACGTCATCGGGGTTGCGGTTTCGGCCGAACGGCAGACACAGCAGAACGTGATCAAGCTGAAGGGGCTTACAGACAACGACTGGCGCGCATTGGTGGATCTCATTGAGACGCAGCGCCTGCAAGCGTCGGACCAACAGGTAGGCCAATTGCTTGGGTATCCCGCGAATCAGATTCAGAATAGCGCCGGAGAGATCGCAGCGGCGCGAAGCAACATGTTCGGCGTCGTAAACCTTCTTCATGATCCGCACAGCAGATTACTTGCCGGTACTATCGAGGCGCTTTCGAGGGGTTCCATTGTCGTCATTGACCTGAGTTTGTTGAGCTCGGGAGCTGGCAACTCTCTTGCCGGGTTACTTCTACGCCGACTGTTCTCCCACAATCAGGACAATTTCACAGGTGGTCAGCCCATAATTCCCACCATTGCCGTTCTTGAAGAGGCGCAGAGCGTTCTCGGTCGTAACTTGGACGACACGAGCCCATTTGTGGAATGGGTGAAGGAAGGCAGGAAGTACGAGCTCGGCGCGATTCTGATCACGCAGCAACCAGGATCGATGGCGCCGGAGATCATGAGTCAAGCGGACAACTGGTTTTGCTTCCATCTCCTTTCTGAGGGTGACGCCGGAACCCTGGGAAAGTACAACTCGCACTATTCGGACGACATTCTGTCACATCTTATCGGGGAACCTATCCCAGGAAACTGCTACATGTGGAGTGCCCCGAAGCAGCCGTTCGTCTTGCCTGTTCGGGTCAGGAGTTTCGAGGACGCTTATCGCGGCAATGTCAACAGCAACAAGGCAGCTATACGGCTTGACGGTACAACTGCCCAGTCGATCGAAAAAGCGTTGAGTGGTGCCATAGATCGTCTCGTGAGAAATTTAGCCGAGGGCCTAAAGCAGGGGAATATCAGATGGGTTCGAATCTCCGGCGCAACTGGCGAGAAAGTAGGCATCAAGACGGGACAGCTCTACTACCTGATCAAGGACATCAAGACACCCTCTGACACGCAGTCGGAGGAACAACTGAAGGAGGAACTGCTAAACAGGCTGCTCGGCGAGGGGGCGGTAGAGATTCGGGAGCTCCAGACCAACAAGTATCATTGCGCACGCCTTGAAGATTGGGAGCGTGCACTGGGCAAGAAACTCCAGGTAAAAGATCAGCCCTGAGGGACTGCGCTATGGCACTTGATCTCTCCGATACACTGGTCGTAGGCATCTCGTCGACCGCTCTGTTTGATCTCAGCGAGGCATTGCGGCGTTGTGCCGACTGCACTGGCATAACCTATGCCGAGGTGTAATCCATGACGCCGAACTCCTCCCATCTCTTTTCCCCGGTGCGCTACGGCGCGGCACGCTTTTCCCACTTGGCGGTCGCCGGCATGGCGCTGACGGTGTGGGCGGCCGCTGCGGTCGGCGCGGACGCGAAGGAGACGCGCGACCTTCCTGCGCTTTTTTCGGTGCTCGAGAAAACCGCCGTCGTCACCGAGGGCGCGACCACGCCGAAGCGCGTGCTCTACGCGTTCTTCGACCCGAACTGCACGCCGTGCCATTTCACTTGGAAAGCCCTGCAGGCCTACGAGCGCGCCGGGCTGCAGGTGCGCTGGGTACCGGTCGCCTACCAGAAGGACAGCTCCGCAGACCGCGCTCACGCTGTGATGCAGGCGAGCGATCGCGCTGCCGCGCTGCGCGAGCTGATGCAGGCGCGCGAGCACGAGGTGGTGCGGCGCAAGAACGAGGCACGCGACCGCGCCAGCAGGTCAGACGGCGGGGGCGCGCCCGCCACGGGTCTTCCCGCCGCCTTCGTCGCGCAGCTCGATGCGAACTTGCACCTGATGAAGCGCTTCGGAGCGTCCGGTACGCCGCTTTTGGTATGGAAGGACGCGGACGGCAAGGTGCAGCTCAAGATCGGCATGCCGCGCCTGTCGCAGCTTCCGGCCATCACTGGCCTGCCCGAACAGGAGATCGACGATCCGGCGCTTGCCGAATTTCGCTGAGCGGGTCGCGGCTCAGCGCGCACGGTGGCCGGGAGCGCTGACCCGTAAGGGAAGCTCTAGCTTTCCCCCGGCGGCGGTTCGTTCAGCAGACCGGAAGAGGCGAGAGCATCGGTCGGCGCGGCGACACGCCGAGCAAGCTGGTACAGTTTTCCGTACCAAAACGTCTCGTTTATCCGCGCCAGCCGCGCGTCTCCGAAAACGAATTCTAAAGAATCGAGCCTACCTCGCCAGTGAAGCGCCGGCGAGCCGCCGGATCGCGCTGATCATCGCGCCCGGATCGGCGCGGTTCTTTCCGGCGATATCGAGCGCGCTGCCGTGCGCCACCGACGAAAACAGCACCGGCGTGCCGATGGTGAGCGCCGCGGTGCCGGCGAAAGCGTGTGTCTTCGCCATGATGTGCCCCTGGTCGTGGACCATGACGACG
>Ga0137384_10003601_pt1 | contig 12357 bp, 12 predicted proteins | sample SagtaG_2_FD_104922 | JGI IMG/M metagenome (GOLD analysis project Ga0137384, IMG submission 104922) | Vadose zone soil microbial communities from Sagehorn Ranch, Mendocino, California, USA - Sage2_R_60_16 metaG | ecosystem: Environmental > Terrestrial > Soil > Vadose zone | place: USA... | reverse complement strand
CGTTTGAGGTTGGCGACGAAATTACTCTGGCGGGCGGCCCGAGCAAGCTCCAGACTTTCTCGTTCGAGTTCTGGGGCACAAGCGCGAATTCCCTTAATTTCGCTGGGAGCGTGCAGGCTCGGGTTCGATTTTACGAAAACAATGGCACTCCTTTCAACGGCTATTCAACGCCCGGCACAGTCTTTTACGACAGTTCGTGGTTCCAAGTGCCCAGCCCGACGTCCCGGAGCACGTTTGTGTTCAGCGCGGGCTCGGATTTCGCGCCCCATGGATTGACCATACCGGTTTCCGACATGACTTGGAGTGTGCAATTCCAGGGATTGGGCGCGGGTGACGCCGCAGGGGTTGACCTGTACTCCTCACCTGTAGTCGGGCAGAATTTTGCTGATTACTGGGAAAATGTTGGCGGCGTGTGGAAGCTGAAGCAGAATCCGAATGTGCCGATTGATTTCGGGGCGAAAATGGCTGCCAGTGTTCCAGACGTTACCGGGCTTGAGCTTTTAGTGATCGGTGTGCTGAGTGTTCTGGCATTTCATCGTTTGCTGAAGTATAAGGGGCAACTGGATCCCAAACGGCTCTGCCCTGTCAGGGCGGGCTAGCTTACCGGTCCGCCAAAGGCGCGTTCGGGCAGCTACGGCCTGAACGGGTGGGTGTTCTGCACGGCGGAGCCGGTGCGTGCGTCGATCTGCATCGTGCGCCATCGGCCAGAAACCCAAGATGAACCAAAAGCTCATTTTCCGGATTCTCCTCGGTTTGGCGTTTGGATGCTGCTTCTTGTCCGCCCAGCCGGCCAGGGACAGCACCAAGACCAATCCGCTCAATAAGGAGGGCGGAGTGACGATTGAGTACATCGCTCACGCATGCTTCCGCCTCACGTCGCCTTCGGGGAAACAGATCCTGCTGGATCCGTACGCAAGCCGCGTTTGGTTGGGATACGACTTTCCTCCGGGCCTCCACGCCGATGCCATCTTGATTTCGCACCCACATTACGACCACGACGGCGGTGAAGCCACAGGCCGGAAGGTTCCCTGGCCGCAGACAACTCTGGTTCTGCGCCATCCTGGCACCAACCAGATTGGCGACGTCACGGCAGTCGGATATGCCGGGAAACACGCGGACCCGTGGGGCAAGGAATTCGGCCAAAGCAACACTGTTTGGCTGCTTGAGGTTGGCGGCCTTCGGATCGTCCACCTCGGTGATAATGGCCCTTTGCGCGACGACACAATCCGACAGATTGGCCGCGTAGATGTGCTGATGATGCCGATCGATTCGCAGTTTCACATCCTGAAAGCGGACGAGATTGCAGCAATCCGCAGAGAGCTATCTCCATCGGTTCTAATTCCGATGCACTACCGGCACGACGATCTCGAATCGGTTCCCGGAAGCCCGGAGGCTCTTGGCGGCATCGAGGGATGGGCTAAAGGGAAAGTCAACGTGCGATACCTGGATACGTACACAAACCGGTTCTCCCTTAATACGCTTCCCAGGAAGCCGGAAGTGATTATCTTTAAGCACTCGCCTCTTGTGAGGCCAGCGAAGTGACCGAGATCGGGCGTAAGCTCGAGCTTAGATCGATTACGAAAACGACGACGAGCAGCCCGAAAAACCCAACCACCAGTCCTCACCCCGTCTCCGGCGGGCGCAGTCGGACCAGCGTTGCGCCCCAGCCGCCGTATTGCGGATGATCGAGCGTGAACGAGATAACTTCAGGATGCCCGGAGAGCATGGCGTGCACGGTGCGCCGCAAATTTCCGATGCCTTTTCCATGAATGATGCGGACCTGGAAGATGCCGCGTTCCTGGCAGGCGGCCAGGTATTGCGGGATGAGTTCTTTTATCTCGCGCGGCTTGAAAGTGTGCAAGTCCAGCACGCCGTCAATGGGAAGTTGGATCGGCTCGTCCATCGTTCTTATCGTAGATCAAGAATGCGGGTGACGCCATGCGATTGGCGATCGGTGATTGGAAACGGGGGCATCTTGGCACTGCCACCGTAGCGCAGACTGGTCCCGACGCGTCGCGACGCGTCGGGATATCGCGGATTGGCAATCGATTGGCAATCCGCCCACCTGCCGAATACCATTCGGCGAAATCCCGATGCATCGCGATGCATCGGGACCAGTCTGCGCTACGAGCCTGCCTCCAACCGTATCGGTGGCAGCGCCAAGATGCGCCCCTCGGGAGCAATATTTGGGAACCTTCGGGATGTGCTACGGACACGGAGAAACTATGATGGCCACAGTATTTTGTGTCGTTCCGTGTCTTTTTGCGGCCATTAAATTGTATTCCAAAAACAATCCAAAATTATTTGTGCGGTTTCTCAGTTCTGCGGCTCTTTAGTAGTGGATTGAAGATGACGGACAGCCAGAGATTGTTAGCCGATTTCGTGAAGCACGGCTCGGAAGCAGCCTTTCGCGACCTGGTCACGCGCTACACGGACCTGGTCTATTCGGCGGCGGTTCGATTGGTCGATGGCGACACTCATTTGGCCCAGGACGTGACTCAAACCGTGTTCATGGACCTGGCCAGGATGGCCCGCAAGCTCTCAAGTCAGGTCATGCTGGGCGGATGGCTGCACCATCACACGTGCTTCGTGGCCGCGACGGTGATGCGCGGCGAGCGCCGCCGTCAATCCCGGGAAAGGCAAGCCGTCGAAATGAACACTTTGCAGGACCATTCGAAAGCCAGCCTGGCGCAAGTTGCCCCTATTCTCGACGAAGCGATCAACCAATTGGGAACCGAGGATCGCATCGCCGTTGTTCTTCGATTCTTTGAGCAATCTGATTTTCGCTCCGTGGGCGAAACATTAGGAATCAACGAGAATGCCGCGCGTATGCGAGTGACACGCGCCCTGGAAAAGCTGCATTTGCTCCTCAAACATCGTGGGGTGACCTTCTCAGCAGCCGCGCTCGGAACTGTCTTGGCCACCGAGGCTGTGACGGCTGCGCCGGCAGGGCTGGCGGCAGGTTTGGCGGGGACTGCGCTCGCTAATCTCGTGGCAGGCAGCGGAGCTCCATTAACCTTCCTCAAAACCTTAACTATGGCCAAACTCAAAGCCGGAATCCTCGGGGCCGTCATCGCGGCGGGAGTAGCGACCCCTTTGGTGATTCATTATCAAACTCAAGCAAGACTACGCGACCGGGACTCAGCGTTGCAGCAGCAGAGTGAACAATTGGCTCAATTGACAGCAGAGAACGCGCGTCTTTCAAATTTGGTCGCGCGGGCAAATAGCTCCCTGGCACAGGATCAGTCGAGGGAACTCCTAAGACTTCGCGGCGAAGTGGGCGTCTTGAAGGGACAACTGGCCGCGGCGGTGAAGGTGCAGCAGAGAAACACGCATGCGCCGCAAGCCAAAGCGGAAAGTGACCCCGTGGAGCAGCAAGCGCAAATGGGCATAGCCAAGATGAACTACACAAAGGGCTGGACGCTGGCCTTTTGGCAATATGCCGATCAAAACCACGGACAGTTTCCCACGAACTTTGATCAAGCCGCATCCTTTTTGCCCGACGAAGCCAAAGGCCAAACCAATCTGGCCCCGGACCAATTTGAAATCGTTTACCAAGGATCCCTCAACGAGATAACCAACCCAGCGACCATCATTGTAATCCGTGAAAAAGAAGCTTGGCAGACGTTAGATGGCGGATGGGTAAGGGACTACAGCTTCGCCGATGGGCATTCCGAAATCCATAAGGCAGTGGATGGCAACTTCCAGCCGTGGGAACTGCAGCACATGATTTCGCCTCAGACTGCCGGCCAACCGGGTCAGTAAATGCATCATGTAGGCATCTGAGTCAGCTTCTAAACATCCTCTGCGCATTGCCATAGAGCAGCTTTCGCTCGACCGCATGACTTGGTGAAAGGCGGCGGACCGCGGCGATGGTCTGCGCCCCCTGGCAACCTGGAATGGTACCCACCAGATCGTTGCAATCACTCCCATAGATGAGTGTGTCCTGGTTGCGCTGGATGAACTCCCGCGCGTGGTCTTCGTCGCGAGTCAGCCCGTTGAGGCCAGAGCCGGCGGACAGGTCACCATACAAGTTCGGATAATCGCTCAGGTAACGGTCAGTGATGCCGCCCGGCGTCAGCAGGCTCCAGCTAAGAGAAGAAAAACAATCTGCGCCTCCAGATGTCGGCTGGTGCGAAAAGCGCTTCGCGCTGATCCTGATTTGTGATAAGACCGGCGCGTGGATTTTTTTGGCCAACAGGAGCGGGCGCGACGGCAAACCCGATGGTTGCTCTGGCTTTTCGGATTGGCAGTGCTCGTTGTGATCGCCGCGATTTATCTGGTGCTGGCTTCGCTCATTTACGTTTTTCGGCATTCCTTTTCGTCCGAAGTCTGGTGGGACCCGATGGCGTTCCTGATCTACGCGGCTTTGCTTTTGGGAGAGGCGCTGCTCCGTCCGGGTCATGCTCTGAGATTAATTTGGGAGCCGCACCTCGTGATTTGGACCGGACTGGGCACGTTGATTCCGATTGCCGCGGGCTGCATCTACAAAATTCGTTTGCTCGCCGAAGGCGGCCCGGCGGTCGCGGAGTTGCTGGGCGGACGCCGCGTCGAGCCGAACACCTCCGACACGAACGAAAAAAGGCTGCGCAACGTCGTCGAGGAAATGGCCGTCGCCTCGGGAATGGCCTTGCCGGAAATCTACGTGCTCGACCGCGAACGCGGCATCAACTCCTTCGCGGCCGGTCATACGCGGGAAGACGTGGCCATCGGCGTCACGTTGGGCTGTGTGAAATTGCTGACGCGCGACGAATTGCAAGGCGTCATCGCCCACGAATTCAGCCATATTTTGAACGGCGACACTCGGCTGAATATGAAACTGATGGGACTGGCGCACGGACTTTTCTGGCCGACAATCGTTGGCCGCATTTTGCTGCGCGGCAGCAGCGAGGCGCCCGAAATGGGCGAGTCCATTTTCGACGAGGACGCGTCGGAGATCAATAAGGCCCTGGTGCCGCCCGCCTGCTTTTTTCTGCTTCTGGGAAGCATCAGTTCGCCGCTTGTGCGTTTAATCAAAAGCCTGATTTCCCGCGAGCGCGAATGGCTGGCCGACGCCGCCGCGGTGCAGTTCACACGGAACCCGGCCGGGATCGAAGGCGCATTAAAGAAAATCGGCGGGCTGCTCAAACAAGGCCGTTTGGACACCCCGCACGCGGAATCCGCCAGCCATTTTTATCTCGCCAATTGCGTTCATGATCCCTGGCTCAGTTTTCAATCCACCCATCCGCCGCTCGCGAAACGGATTCTGGCGATCAACCCGCAGTTCGACGGCCATTTTCAACACATCAACTCCCTGCCCTCACACGATGCCGCCTACGATCTCCGCTATGAGCAGAGCGTCCGGCGGATGCGGGCGCAAGCGGCACGCCAAGAGGAAGCCTAAGAATCTTTGGGAATTGCCGGCTTTTCGACACGGATTTCGGCGTTAGACGGATGGAATCAGGCTAATAGATGGCGCTCACTCAGCCAGCAACCGTTCCACATCGTTGGCCAGGCTGAGGTGCACGTTGCGGTGGCGGATGATGCCTTTGCGGTCCACCACGTCGAACCTCGGCCAACTGTCCGCCTTCCAAATGGTCGAGATTGGACCGTTGAGGCTGTCCTTGAACGATGGCCACGTCATGCCGGATTGTTCAGCGATGGCCTGGGCGTCTTCCGGCTTGTCGTCGGAATAAATGCCGAGGATGGCAAAGGGCTTTTCAGCCAGACGCTGCTGAAGTTTGAGCAGTTTCGGGACCTCGGGACGGCACCCGCCACAATGACCCCAGAAAACCAGCACGACCACTTTGCCGCGATAATCGCTCAGTTTCATTTGACGGCCATCCAGGTCTTTGCCCTCGATTTCCGGCGCGGGCTTGCCGATGGCGAGTCGGTGCAGTTCGTAAAGTTCGGGCTTCGCCAGGTCCGCCAGCCGAGTTCCATTCCTCGTCACCTGGCCAAAATCGGAAATGACCCGAGCGAACAGCTTTTCCGCTTCCTCGGCGGCTGGTTGGTTCTTGCCATATTCCGCGGCGTCCTTGCGCAAAGCCGCCAGCGAGAAGCAGGCATTGCCGCGAATGGCGTTGTCAGGATTCCCTTCGACTATGGCGGCCAGGAAATTGCTGGCACAGGCCGGGCGCAACCGTTCCAATTCCTGGCTGAGGTCGAGCAAATTGGTGCTGCCGAGATGTTCCCGGAGAATCACCTCGGCGGCCTTTTCCACGTCTGGCCCGCTGGGCGTGTTCAGCATAATCCATTTTGCAGCGTCCAGCGCGGCCAGCGTACCGGGTTCGTTCTCGAGCAGCGCCAGCATAGCGGCCGGGTCCGGCAGGTTGTTGGTGCTGGCTGTCTCGCGAGGCAGGTCATCGGAAAGACCGGCCCCGGTCCAATATCCGATCTGCCGGCTGATGCGGTAATCCACGACCTCGGTCCCTGTCTTCATTCCCAAGCCGGGCAGCGTCCAGGAACCCGGATCAACCGGGACATTAAAACGCGCGCTGAGCCGCGTGAGCCGAGAGTACGAGAAGGCAGTATTTCGGCCCGTGGTCCCGTGCAGGAAAAGGGTAGTGACCTCAAGCGGGATGGGGTCCTTGGGATTGTTTTCGTCGTATTTGGACAGGACCTCGCTCCCGTTCCAAGCATGCTTGAGCACGCGAGTTGGATTGGCCGCTTCCATCCAGAAGTCGGCATTCATGTTCATATTGAGCAGCACGCGCACATGCCAGGCAGGAACTCCCTGGACGGATTCGTTGCCGACCAATTGAATGGTTTTAGCGCCGCGCCGCAGACAGGTCTCGATGGTGTCTGTGACAAACGTTGAAATGTCGATGCCGAGGCAGCGAGGGTCAAAGAGGTACGTGGCGCTGCCTTTGGCAGCGTCATCGATCTTCGTTTGGAACGGCTTGCCATCGGTTTCCCCATAATCGAGCAATAGCGCGCCGTCATAGGCAGCGACATGATGCGACTCAAACGGGGCCAGCAGTCCCGCCCGAACAGCGGCTTCATGAGACAACCCTTCCTCGCGTATTCTTCTTGCGGCTTCTTCCCCGCCTGCATCGGGCAAGGCGAGGAAATGATATTCGCGGGCGAACGACTCGAACCGGCGTTTCTCTCCATCGAAAACGGCTTTCAACCGCGTGATGTTCGTTCCTTCATTTGGCCTATCAAACTCATAACGGGCCGCTTGCAGCTCGATCTCGCCGGAAGTGATGCGCTGCCGGGCGCGAGCAACGCCTTGAAGCAGCTTGCGCGGGTCGGGTTCATTTTGCGCGTTGGAATTGTTGATCGAAGCCGCTGGAAGGACGGTGTCGCCATTCGCTTGAGACACCGGCCCTAATGCAACCCTTTGGCCGGCATCAGCAAATGGGGATCGGGCTCGCGAATGCAGCCAAAGCAGCATAACGCCACCGATGAGAACTGCGGCCATGAGCCCGGCCACGAGCTTGGCTCTTGGGGCGTGGAGCAAAACGCTGCCAATTCCAGCGCCGGCTCCGACGCCGGACGTGGCCGAGATTTGCAGTCCGGCCAGCGCCAGGACGAGACCGCTGGGCGCTGCTTCCACCGAATGATCCGCCAGCAAGCCGCCCAGCGCCAGTGCGCTGCACGTCACACCCCTGGCGCTAAACTGCGTGCGTAGCCGGTCCAGAGCTCGGCTGACGCGCATTTTGGCCGCGTCTTCACTGATTCCAAAGGCGTGCCCGAGTTCGCGCATGCTTTTCTTCTCGAAAAAGCGCAGCAGGACTGCCTGGCGTTCGACGTCATTCAACTTGTTCAGGGCTTCGTCCAAAACCGGCGCAATTTCATTCCAGGGGGCGTCTTCGGTGCGATCAGGTTCCATAGCGGCAGCGTGTTCTTCGCGAGCGCGCCGGCGGACTTCGGCGCGCCAAAGATCTATTGAGGCATGGACGGTAGTCCGGTGCAGCCATGCCACCAACTCGGCATCGCCGCCAATGTCCGGAGTGGCCTTGGCCAGCCTGATGAAGACGGTTTGTGCCACCTCCTGGGCCTGGGAATCGTTTTCGAGGCGTCGCCGGGCGACCGAATAGACCAGGTTGGTATAACGGCGAACCAGATCGCTAAACGCGTCTTCCGAGCGTGTCTTTCTGAAGTCGGCCAATAATTCAGTTCCGTTCATTCATAGATATAATCGTCACCGATCGGAAAAGGTAACAGGAAGCGGCAGGATTTACGATCTGTTGCGCTGGAGATACATTGTGCGCTTGGGAAAGTTGAAAGTGACCAGGTGCCTCGCCAGAAACCGCAGCCCAATAGTGTTGCCGCCGAAGCCCTCCCACAATATTACGTCACCATAGGTCTCCCCACCAAATACAACCTCCGGGAAATAAGCCTCAGGCAATGCTGAGGCCGTGCGGCTGTTGAAATGGTCGGTCCGAACCCCTCTTTGGTCCTGCAATGCCGAGAGAAACAATTTTGAATCCAGTCCACCATCGCCGTTATCCCCGGTATCAATTGCCGAATTGATGTCTTTGACGCCGAGGAGGTTTTCACCCACAAACACGGTGACCAGACCGGATGAAAACGTCAGAGGAAACACCTTGCTCAACGGTGTACTGGCGGCAAGGTCAGGATCAAGGAAGCGGACCTTCCGGGCAGGAAAATCCAGTTGCAGGCAATAGTGCCGCAAACAGTCCATCCCCAGGATTCCCCTGGCCTGGCGGTTTGGAAATGGGATGCGCGCCAAATCATCAGTCACGACCCAACTGCCGGTCAGCAACTGAGTGTTGCCCAAATAAAGTCGCGGTGCGGCATACACATGCCCTTTCTTTGGTCCAAAAACGGGGAAGGAGACCTCTGCGGCTCCGAGTCGCTTCCCTAATTGCGGCTCCAAGGATTTATCTAACAATGTAACCGGGGCCCCGGTGTCCAACGCGAACAGCAACTCCTTTCCTGAGTCTAATCGGAGAGTCAGGTAAAGCAGGTCTCCGCAACCTGCAGCTTCGTTGAAACTTGCCTCCGCCGGCAGATCGGGACGGATAGAATCATCCACGAGGTCTCCCGGTATGGTTACGCAGGAATTTAACAGCAGCAACGTCGCGAATCCGATGATGGCAGCGATTCGGGGGCTGAGGGAAGCCACCAAGGAAAATACCGACCGAAGAGAGGATCGGGCAGCGCAGCAGATGATACCCGTTGCGGGCCAATCGAGGCAGCGATCGAAGTCCTCCTGCTGGACGGGGCGGTTCATTTTGCTATCAGGTCAAATTCTCGCAGCATTTCCATGAGCGTCTTGTTGAAAACGGATGGCTGCTCCAGCATGAAGAAATGTCCCGCGCCCTCAAAGGTTCTGTAGTCAGTTTTGGGTGACAGCGTTCGTACGTAGGCTTCGTATTCGGGCGTGTTAAACGGGCTTCTCGTATCCATGACCCACTCTGGCGACCAAATTACTTCGGGCGCCGTTACGTCAATGCCACGATGCCGACACGAGGGTGATGCCGTCGTGGCCCCATCCCACCGAAGATGCCCAGGCATTCGGATTCAAATCGCGGCTGCGCGCCACCACCTCCGTGTGGTCTGACGGAGCGAAAGGGTTTACCACCTGGAACAGCCGCCGCGGAACGTCCCATATTTTGGCCCCCTTGAACACTTTGACCACAGGCCCCTCAAGTCGCAGATGCCTGCCCACATTCGCCGAGACTTTCGCCGAAGCGTGGCTGGCTTCAATCTCTTTCAGGACTTCTTTCGTCAGCCGACTGTTAACAGGAGAATCGAACCGCTGCCCGCTCGAAGCTGAACCCTTCGATTGTTGCTGCGGTTCCTGCGCGCCCAGCGCGGCTAATGAGAAAAACATGACCGCGATTATTGCCTTCATACCCCAAATGGACACTCGGCCATTATCCCTGTCAAAGTTTTTCAATCTCACGCCTGCTGATCCGCCGCCAAAGCCGGAATGATTCAGAGTCAAACGGTGAACACTCCTAAGGACCTTGGCGGGTCAACCGTGCCAAAGACGAAGCGCGTGCCTTTCGTCGCCACCCGCCAAAGTGAAACGGTGTCAAAGGAAAAAACCGGAGCACCGTGCGCCCTCTGGGTCGAAACCGCCCTGCCATCTTCCCGACCGACTCAGGGCAGCTCCACAGCCCGGTAAAAGCGCAGCGTCAGATTTGTGCTCGCCGCGTCCTCGAAAATGACGAAGGGACAAATCGGGCACAGGCTGTAATCCATGACGTTGGTGCTCACCGGCGTCCAGGCGAGCAAATCCGCGGAGGCCTCGATGACGTTGGTCGCCCCAGCGCGGCCCTGGACCATCAGCCGCGCGCCGCGTTCCTTCGAGAACTCCAGCAGGGTGAGTTGCGGCCCCAGGACGAGCATCGCCACGACGTTGCTGTGAGTGAAGCGCGTGGGCGTGTCGGTGCAGGAGGATTCGCTGCCAAGGATGCCCTCGATGCGCAGCGTGTTCGGCGCGTTGCTCACCGTGTAATTCCAGGACCTGTAATACGGCGGTGGACCAGGATCAACTTGGAAGACCAGCTGGTTGGAAAACACTAAGCCGTAATCGAAGCGGAAGGTGATCGTCTCGGCGGGCGCACACGGAGCGATGCTGAAGACGGTCTGCCGGTCGTCGGCCAGGAACGCGAGCGAGGCGGTGTTCTGCTGCGCATTGACGGTGAGCCGAACGTAACTTTGAGTGGCAGCGGGCAAGGTGTAGCCGGAGTCGTTGCCCCCGATGCCGCAGCAGGCACCGTAGCGGCCCGACAAGATTTGATACAAGCCGCTGACTTGCCCGCTTTGCGCGCGTGCCGGGCGGACGCACAGCACGCACGCCGCCAGGAGAAACAGCCGGATGACTCGGTTCTCCGACATAGCGGTTGTAATTACTGATAGGGTTTGCTTTTCACGCGCCGCCATCTACTTGAACTTGACGCTGTGCGGCTGAGAGAGAATTGGTTTCTAGTCTCACTCATTACAACCCCATGTTATCACCAGACCGGCTAGCCTGTCAACTGGCGATTTTTTGCGATTCTTGTCGTGTCAGCCCCCGCTCGATGCGCAGAGCGGGCCGTGGTGGCCAGCCTGGCCGGCAAGTGGCGGTCGCCGGGCAGAGGTCCACCCGTAAGCCGGCGTTTCAGAGGACGGTTCTCAATCCGTGAGCACCTGCTTGGCACCTTCAGTAACGCCATTATGAAACCCCTCGTTTCACTATGCGCACCACCGGACGCGCTCTCGCCTCGGCTGGGCGTCCTGATGCCGTATTTTCGAGGGCAGATTCGACCTTGGCGGCAACGGCAACCAGCCGGCCAAGTGTTTGAAAGTAAAGCGCGAACAGCATTTGCAAATGGCTCTCGGTTTCCTTGGACGTCATCCGCAGGGGGTCAGGGTCGTATTCTTTCGCACGGGCATAATCAACAACGGACATATTGCCCTTCATGTGACTGAACGGATAAATGGTCGAGCCTAAGGCCTGATGAATCTGATCGAGAAGTTTGCCGGCTTCAGCGGCTTCGTTTCGAAGCACGGCGTCAAGCAGGTCGGAGCTGCTCTGACCCCGGTGTGGTAGGAGTACCTGAAGTTTGGCGAACTGCTTGCGCAGCGCCAGCAGCGGAGGAAAGACAGCACCCAGCCTCCCGTAGAAATGAAGGAGATTAACCATCTCATCCTGCAATTGTGCAGTTTCTTCCACGGCGCCGGCCACGACCGGCGTCCGCAACAGACTCAACAGGATCATTAACCGGTCCCTGGCCGCTTGTTCGAACGGATCGAGTTCGCGACAAAGCCTGTTCCAGTCATTGGTGATTCGCCAGACTACCGCTTCCGGGTTGGTCGGAGCGTCACCTTCCTGACTCAATAATCCGGCCTGCAGAAGCACCTGTTGTTGTAGCGCCTCGATCAAACCTGCGTCGGTGGCTTTCAAGGCTTCTCGCGTTTCGAGCAAGTTAGCGCCTTCCAAGAACACTTTCGTTTTCCGCAGTTGTTCTATCTTCTCCGCCACGTTCCCGACACTGAGTCGCGCGTCCGTGGCGAGTAACAGCGGTTTGATCACGGGGCCGAGTCCACCGAAGAAGGTTTTGATCGCGGCCTCTTCCTGGGCGGTATCCGGGACACCAGCAGCCGGCGCCTCGACGTGAAAGATCTGCGCTTGTCTGACAGGTCGTCTAAGCGAGCGGTAAAACAAATCTGTCAGCCCCTGGGAAAGCTTTGGAAAGTTGCCGAAGAGACAAGTTGCTGGCCGAGTGTCCTGGATCAGACCAGCTAAGTTGGCTTTTACCGCGCGCTCGTCGCGCGTGGCATCTGACGGATGGCTATCATACCACCTTGACTTGCGGCTCGTCGCTGTCCGCAATACTTTACCCTGCGTTTCTCCCGCGCATTGTGCCGCCATCACCGCCACGTAAGTGCTCAGGTCGTCCGGCATTTTGGGTT
>Ga0137384_10003593_pt1 | contig 12367 bp, 10 predicted proteins | sample SagtaG_2_FD_104922 | JGI IMG/M metagenome (GOLD analysis project Ga0137384, IMG submission 104922) | Vadose zone soil microbial communities from Sagehorn Ranch, Mendocino, California, USA - Sage2_R_60_16 metaG | ecosystem: Environmental > Terrestrial > Soil > Vadose zone | place: USA... | reverse complement strand
TCCGCCTTGAATGTCATTTTCCGTGGCTCATTTGCCGCGCTTCCTGACCTATCTCGCGAGCGCTTCTGCGCTGGCTTCGGCGGATCGATGAGCCCGCGCGAAGGGCAAGTCGATGCCGCGATTATGGCGCGCTCGGCCTAACAGCATTGATCTGCATCAACGACCGAGACGGCGTAAGATGCTGATTTTGCTTGGCGCATTCCGAAAAAGAGATCGATTATGTATCGATGCAATATTCTAGAGATACTCGGAGCGACACCGCTCCTCGCCGTATCGGTCGATTTACCATTTTCTGATCTCAGTGCACTTCCAGAAATCGGAAGATACCGCGCGATGAGAAAGGTAGCCCTGCAACTCCGCAAGCTGCTTGGTTTCCTCGAACGCACGCAGGAACTGATAATCGATCTGGTCGACCTGATGGAACGCGGAGAAATCCCCATCGCACCAATTTTTCTCGACTCCCCCCCTCGCGATACGCGCGACCGAAGTGTTTCGAAAGCACGCTGCGAGCCTGGATCAAGCTATCGATGTCAGCCGCTTGCTCAGTTCGCCGCACCTCCGGTTCACGGAAACTGTCGACGAAAGCAAGTCGATCGCGAAACTCACTGGCTTCCACATCATCATTGCCGCCAGTGGCATGTGCGACGCCGGCCGTATTCGGCACCATCTCAAGCACTGGTTATGGAATAGCCGGGCCACGGTATTGCTGGTCGGCTTTCAGCCGAACGGCACTCTCGGGCGATTTCTGCAAGACGGCACCAAGCCGTTCGTATCCAGGGTGACGAGATCAAGGTGGCCGCCCGCATCCGCATGATAGACGACTATTCCGGGCACGCGGACGGCTCGGAACTCGCAAGATGGATCGCAGCACGCCGCCCCATTCAAAGAGGCATTTTTCTCGTGCACGGCGAGGAGCAGGCAATAACCGGACTGGCAGGGCGCATCGTTGAACGGATTATTCCGGCCGCCCTGGTGTTTCAACCGGTTCTAGATGATGTTTATGAGCTTTCGACCCCTGCGCCGAAGCTGATCGAAGAATCACGCGACCGCCGCCGGCTCCCGCCCCAGGCGGTGACCAATCTGGATTGGCACAACGACATGTCGAAACTCATCCTCGACATCAATGAGCGCATCGACGCAGCGGTGGACGAGCGCGCACGCGCCGTCATCATAAGAAAATTGAGACGGGCTCTTGATGAGCTGAATTAGTCGCTCGTCCGCTCTGAACGATTGAAACGGCAAGTCGAGTGTTGAGACAGATCAAAAGCCAAATAGGTATCTCATGCAATGCTTCCAGCTGTTATTGTCTCGCGGGGGAACACCATGTCAAGAAATGTCGGAAGAGTGGATCAGTATGCACGAATAGTCCTGGGACTCGCGCTGGTCGCCTATGCGTTCCAGAACGGTCTCTCGATTCAGGGATGGCATTGGCTTGGATTGGCCGGTTTCGTCTTGCTCGTAACTGCTTTCTTCAGAAGCTGCCCGGCGTACAGCGTGCTGGGGACGTCAACCTGTGAACGCCGGGTCGAGCGGACCTGATCCGGGATATCGTCCACTCCTGACGATGAAAGGAATCATTGCTCCGCCCAAAACCGCGCAGGCCGAGCACGCGTTCAATTTTGTCGCCAGGTTTCGACCAGTTTCGAGGTGTTGTCGAACACTCGGTCGCTGTGCTTGAAGAGCCGTTCCGTATCGCGGCGGATGAAGTCCAGCTGATGCTTGGTGCACTGCTGGTACATCGTCCCGAGATCCTTGACGGAGTGTGCTTCCGCCAGCTTGGAAGCAAATTCGTTGAAGATTCTCGTCTCCGCAATTGCGCGTTCGAGAAGTTCATTTCCGGCAAACATCATCTCGTCCAGCAGCACGTTTTGTGAGCCAGCCCAAAGAGAGAAAGCATATTTGTTCGCCTTGGTAAGTTGCGAGGCCGCGTCGGCCGCGAGCGGTTCATTGGTCGCGGAACTCTGTTGAGAGACGTCTGACATAGCATCGTCCTTTTGCGTTTGTGCCTCGCTGGCACGACGTGTTTAGCCTACCCGGGGTCAGCGCCTTTGATAAAGATCAAACATGACTTCGTTCACCTCCCTATATTTCCAACAAAGGAGATGAACCATGCGCGCGCACCAGATCATGACCCGAAACACCCTCACCGTACTGTCTGAGACGTCCATCCTTGAGGCCGCCCGCAAGATGCTGGAAAATCACGTGAGCGGACTACCGGTGCTCGATGCATCGGGCAAACTCGTCGGCATCGTCTCGGAAAGCGACTTCTTGCGACGTTCGGAGATCGGCACCCAGCAAAAACGGCCCCGTTGGCTTCAGTACTTTCTCAGCCCGGCTCATTCTGCCAACGACTTCATTCATGAACGCGGCCGCAAGGTCGAAGACGTCATGACCCGTGATCCCGTCGTCGCGGACGAAGGTACGTCGCTGGATGAACTGGTGCACCTGATGGAGAAGAACGGCATCAAGCGCCTGCCGGTGGTGCGGGACGACAAGTTGGTCGGCATTATCACCCGTGCGAACCTGCTTCAGGCCGTGGCCAGCATGGCCAAGGAGATTCCGGATCCAACGGCGGATGACGACCATATCCGCGATCGAATCATCCGGACCCTGGAAGCCACCGACTGGCGGCCAATCGGGCTTCAGGTCGCCGTCCGCAACGGCGTCGTTCACCTGCACGGCCTTATCATCAACGACGACAGCGCGCGCCGGGCTTCGATCGTCGCGGCGGAAAACACCGCGGGCGTTAAGGAGGTGCACGATCATCTCTGCTTTGTCGACAGCTGGTCAGGCTTTTACATGGAATCGCCTGAAGATATGAAGGCCGCGAGCTGACGCCGTCGTCCCACGAAAAGCGTTGCAAATGGCTTGGCTCCTTCGTCTCCTCTCGGTCGTTGCCGCGGCGATCACCTCGCTGTTCGTCGCGCGCGACGCCTTGAATTTTGGTATCATTCAAACCTTGCTGATGATCACGTTGATCATCGGCGCCGCTGCCATCGCCGTCGCGTGGAAAGCGCGACGCCAGTTTTAGGTGGAGCACGTCAATAGCGTCTTTGCTCCGCTTCCGCGCCGACCGCCAGTCCGACAATGACGCTCGTGTCGCGGTCCATCGGCACGCATGAACAACTTCGCCGTCCGCATTAAATACGCCCCGGTAGAGCTCGGTCCTCAGCCACCGCTCAGCGGGGAGTCTCATTTAACCCGCTTGCTCTGGCATCGGAGACAGGACCGCCTTCACGGGCCGACGCGGCGAGAACGGTAAGGTGCGAGCGCTGTCGCCTGCAGGGCGAAGCGCTGGCAGGCGCGTTCCCACCAAGACTTCATACTGAAAACAATACGTGATCCTGACGACATGGTTTGAATGGCGGCGCGGGCGGTCATCAAACCGGTCGGCAGGCCGCCGCCGGCTTGCACCCACTGACCGGCTCGCAAAAACTGCCGTAGCCCCGGTAACGTCAGCGGCAGGGACTTGAAGCCCGTATCGGGTGTCATCAGCCAGCCTTCCATGCTGCCCTTCCAGTTGCCGGTGTAGCGCATGACCGAGGCGGGCGTGGAGATGTCGGTGACTTCGATATCGGCCTTGATGCCAGGCATCCGGCGTTCCAGAATGGCGATGACCGCCTCGGCCACACGGTGCTTTTCCGCCTGATAAGTGTGCGGATCACGTTCACACAAGTTCGCCCAATAGCCGAAATTGTGCGTCGGCAAAAAGCAGGTGACGGCGGTCTTGCCCTTTGGCGCGAAGGTCGGATCGAAGTGAAAGAGGCGGAAAGACACATCGGAAAGCGCCGTCTGCGGATCGATCTCAAGCGGCTCATCCAGTACGCGGGTCACATAGCCGGGCTGATCCGACAGATCACGGGCCACCCCCAAAGATACCTGAAGATAGGACGGGAAGGTCTCGAAGTTGTCATAGGCCGCATCAACGACCTTGTCCCTGTACTTGCCGCCGAGCATTTCATAAATGGTGGTGTGGCCGTCGGCAGCGGAAAGGACCCAGTCGGCCTTGACGATCTCGCCCCCGGCCAGTTGCAAGCCCACCGCCACATCGTTTTCGACCAGAATCTTTTCGACCTTCGCGCCGTAACGCACCTGCCCGCCCAGCGCCGTGAGCTTTTCGACAATCAGCCGGATCAGCGCCTGCGCCCCGCCGATGGCATAGCCCGCATTGCCCGTGCTCATCCAGCCCAAGGATATGATCAACGCCAGAACAGACAGGCGGCCCATCGCTCCCGCCCCGAAAAAGCGCCGCAGGAGGGGATGGTTGAAACGCTGGCCGTACTCTTCGACGCTGACGTGTGACAGACGCCACAGCAAGGGCAGGTCGGGCATGATGCGCACCAGGTCCAGCGCCTTTTGCGGCCAGCCTTCGTCTAGCCCCGGCATGGGCAGGTCGCCAAGCTGACGAATGGCCGCGGCCAGGTGGCGGATTTCCGTTTCATCCTCTGGCGCTGCGTTCAGCAGCTCCCGTTCCAGCCGATCGACATCGGTGTAGATGCTTAAGCAGCCGCCGTGCTCGTCTTCCAGACGAAGGTATTCTTCGGCATAGACAAAACTTAAGCTGTCGATATCGCATACTTCCTGCCATTGCGCGTGCAAGGTGCCGTCAGGATTGGAGCCAAGCAGCCAGTGCAGGCAGGTCTCGAAGGTATAATCGCCCCGACGCCAACTGGTCGCCAGTCCGCCTGGGCTGTTATGCTGTTCGAGAAGCTCGACCTCGTAGCCGCATTTTCGAGCGTAGACCGCCGCGCACAACCCGCCGATGCCGCTGCCAATGATAACGATCTTGCGACTTTGACTTGTCATGGCGACCTCGTCAGGTTGCGAAGCTGATGTCTGAAGGCTGAAACAAATCCTCCATCGGACCAACCGTGCAGCGTGGTGATTTTCGTATTTGGAAGTCGGCGCGCTGTCTCTCAGGTAGTGAGGACAGTTCAAGAGCATCAAAGCGCCAAGGCGTATTTGACCTGCGTCATGAGACGGCGTGCGAAATTACGATATACTTGCTTATTGTGACGGGACTCTCGGTGCACACATCATGCACACGTCACCGTCTGATTGAAGAAGGGACGACCGCTCCGCGTCGCCTGAAGCCCTCCGCGCCTTGACATGGCTCAACAAGGTCCCGAGCGCTGCCCCCTACCCTTATGACGATTGTCAAAGGGTTCCAAACCGGATCCGGTGATTCAAAGCGTCCGCGAGAGTTAACTGGAGGCGGCGCAAACCTAAACTTTGCGGATTGTTACATGCGGGCTGAGGACAAATGAGCGTCGCCATTGCTCTTCCACCCTCAAAGCGGGATTTGCGTCTCGATCTTTTTCGTGGCCTCGCCAATTGGGCTATGTTCCTGGGCCATATTCCCAGCACCGTGCTGGCCTGGCTGACGTTCCGAAACTATGGCTTCAGCGACGGCGCCGATCTGTTCGTGTTCATTGCCGGTTACACGTCAGCCATCGTCTATACGAGAAAGATGTCCGAGCGCGGTTTCATTTTCGGAACGACGAGGCTGTTCAGGCGCGTCTGGCAAATCTACGTGGCCCACGTCTTTCTGTTCGTGTGCTATCTTGCTACCGTCCATTTCCTGTCGCACAGGTTTAATATCCCAGATTTCATCGACCGGTTTAATGTTGCTCCCCTGACCGATGCTCCGGTCGAGACGTTAATCCAGGGACTATTGTTGCGGTACAAGCCGGTCAATCTGGACGTACTGCCGCTTTACGTCGTCCTAATGGGCACCTTTGCGCCGGTTCTTTGGCTGATGCTCAGATACCGAAACTGGATCATGCTGGGATCAGTCTTGCTCTGGGTCGCCGCCCGGCAATTTGGCTGGAACCTTTCCTCCTATCCATCGGGGGTTTGGTATTTCAACCCGTTCGCGTGGCAACTTCTCTTTGTGCTCGGCGCGTGGCTGGCGCTGGGCGGAGCCGCTACGCTGCATTTCCTGATCCGCTCCCGCCTCGTTTTCTACCTCGGCGTGATGTATCTGCTTTTTGCGGCTGTAATGACATTGGCGGGGCTGCTGCCCGAGCTCCAGGCAATAATTCCGCGCGCTCTGTTCGGGGCCTTTAACCCCAACGACAAAACCAATCTCGCACCCTATCGTTTCCTGCATCTGGCGATCTTGATCATCGTCGTGGCGCGGTTGATACCGATCGATGCGCCGATACTGCAGGCGGCCATTTGGCGGCCGCTGATCAAATGCGGTCAGCAGTCTCTCGAGGTGTTTTGCGTCGGAATCTATCTCGCGTTTATTGCGTACTTCATTTTGAAAACGACCTCCGGGGGGATTTTCGCCGAACTTCTGGTCGGAGCTGCCGGCGTCTTGATCATGACGGCGGTCGCCTATTACAGATCCTGGTCGAAGCGAGTTGAAAAACCTGTCCATGCCTACCTGCATCGCCCAGCTGGGGAGGAAAGCCGCCCTGCCATCAGTGACCTCGTCGTTCCGCAAGCTAACAGGAGGGTCGTAAGCGCGATCTGATCCCACGGTGGAAAGGCGGACGGTCAATGTGAGCGGCGCGCCTAGCGCAATTCAACACTATGAAAGTGGGAATGAACGAACTTCTTCAATTCGGCAATCAATAACTCCCCTGACACGCTGGGTCTCATTAGACTAACCGGCTCCAGTAGCAGCGTAGAAGCAGCGATCGGTACCCGGCGAGTTCAGCTTTTATGTACATTTCTCTGACTCGCCTCGGCGGCAGTGTTATCCGTTGCGGCCTGCGCCAGCGCCGAAAGAGTTGCGTGGTTTCAGAAATGTCCTAGCACAGTTTTTTCGAGATCGGCTGAAATGCCCGCAGAATAGTTCTTTCTCGCGTGAGGCCTCTCTACTTGCTGGACTCTGTAGGCGGTGCCGGCTCCCGCAGCGCGATATAAATTGCCGGGATGACGAGCACCGTCAGAAGTGTCGACGACGCCAGCCCGAACAGCAGCGAAATCGCCAGTCCCTGAAAGATCGGGTCGAGAAGAATGGTCGCGGCGCCGATCATGGCCGCAAGCGCGGTGAGCAGGATCGGCTTGAAGCGCACGGCGCCGGCTTCCAGCACTACCTCGCGCAACGATTTGCCCTCGGCGCCACTGTGCCTGATGAAGTCGACCAGCAGGATCGAGTTGCGAACGATGATCCCGGCCAGCGCGATGAATCCGATCATCGAGGTCGCGGTGAACGGCGCTCCGAGCAGCCAGTGGCCGATTAGAATCCCGATCAGTGTCAGAGGAATCGGCGTCAGGATCACCAGCGGCAGCCGAAAGCTGCGGAACTGGGCCACCACCAGCACGTAGATGCCGAGGATCGCGGCGCCGAACGCGGCGCCCATGTCGCGGAAGGTCACATAGGTGATCTCCCATTCGCCGTCCCAAAGCAGCGTCGGACGGGACTCGTCGGGCGGCTGTCCATGCAGGCTAATGACAGGCTTCGGCAGCGCGCCCCAATCGTGGGCGTCGATACGCTTGGCAACTTCGAGCATGCCATAGAGCGGCGCCTCGAAGCGACCTGCAAGTTCCGCCATCACCATGTCCGCGAACCTGCCATCGCGCCGGAAGATGGTCGGCGAACCCTGCTCGACAGTCGCCTTGACCACCTCCCCCAGCTCAACAACCGTCTTGCTGCCTGGAAGCGTGTTGGCCGGCACGGGCGTCGAAGCCAGCGCCTCGGTCCAGGCGAGATCCCGCTTCGGCAGCCTGACCGCGATCTCGATCGGATTACGGTCTTCGCCGCGGTGGGAATAGCCGACCGATACGCCGCCGAACAGCGTCTGGATGGTGTCGTAGACGTCACGCTGCTCAACGCCAAAGAACTCAAGCCGGTCCTGGTCGATCGACAGCCGCAGCCGCGGCCGCTTCTCGCCGATCGAATCGTCGATGTCGACGATGAACGGCACTTCGGCAAAAACCTTCTTGAGTTCACCGGTGACCGCCCGGCGCGTTGCCGCATCGGGCCCGTAGATTTCAGCCAACAGGGTCGCAAGCACGGGCGGCCCGGGTGGCACCTCGACGATCTTGATGCTGGTGCCGGCGGGAACGCTGACCGCCTTGAGGCGCTGCCGCAGGTCCAGCGCGATGTCGTGGCTCGCCCGCTTGCGATCCGCGCGCGCGGCCAGGTTGACCTGCAGCTCGCCCAATTCGGGTCTTTCACGAAGATAATAGTGACGAACAAGGCCGTTGAAATTGAACGGTGCCGGCGTGCCGGCATAGGACTGTACTGAGGTGATCTCGGGCAATCCGCGCGCGATATCCGCCGCCGCAAACAGCGTGCGTTCGGCGTCCTCAAGGCTTGCGCCCTCGGGCAGATCGACCACGACCGCGACCTCGGACTTGTTGTCGAACGGCAGCAATTTGACCGTCACCGATTTCGTCGCGAACAGCGTCATCGACACCAGCGTCGCGGCGCCGACGCCGATCAGGAAGATCCAGGCCGACCGTTTGCTGCGCACGATCGGGGTCGCGAAGCGCCGGTAGGTGCGCCCGAGCATGCCTTCGTCGTGCGCAGCGTGAACCGGGCCCGCCGCGCCGTCCTTCGGGGCCAGCCGCAGCATCAGCCAGGGCGCCACCACCATGGCAACAAAGAACGAGAACAGCATGGCCGCGGAGGCATTGGCCGGGATCGGCGCCATGTAGGGGCCCATCAGTCCCGACACGAACAGCATCGGCAGCAGCGCCGCAACAACGGTCAACGTCGCGACGACGGTCGGATTGCCGACCTCGGCGACGGCCTCGATCGTCGCCTGCAAGCGGGGCCGCCCGTCCTTCATCGCCCAATGGCGAGCAATGTTCTCGACGACGACGATAGCGTCATCGACAAGGATGCCGATCGAAAAGATCAACGCAAACAGGCTGACGCGATTAATGGTGTAGCCCATCAGATTCGCGGCAAAAAGCGTCAGCAGAATCGTCGTCGGGATCACGACGAGAGTGACCAGCGCCTCGCGCCAGCCGATCGCAACTGCAATCAGAACGACGATCGAGATCGTTGCAAGACCAAGGTGAAACAGCAGCTCGTTCGCCTTCTCGTTGGCGGTCTCGCCATAGTCGCGGGTGACCGTGACCTGGACGTCATCCGGTATTAGCCGGGCCTTGAGTCCCTCGAGCCGCTGCGCGATGCTTTCGGAAACCACCACCGCGTTGGCGCCCGCCCGCTTGGCAAGCGCCAGGCTGACGGCGGGAACGCGCTCCCAGCTGCCCTTGCCGTCGCGGGCATCGTTCCAGACGCGGTGTTCGGTCGCGTTTGGTCCAATGACAACAGTCGCGACGTCCTTGACGTAAACCGGACGTCCGTCCCGCGTCGAAATCAGCAACAGCCCGATGTCCGGAATGCCGGCCAGGGTCTGGCCCGCCGATACGCTGCGAACGATCCCGGCATCGCGGACTTGTCCCGCCATAAACGACCGATTGGCATCCTTCACCTTGGCGACGAGCTGCTGCAGCGTAACGCCAAACAGCGAGAGCTTCTCCGGGTCGGGCTCTACCCTGATCTGCTGGGCGCCGCCGCCGGAGATGTAGGTGAGCCCGATACTGTCGACCTTCATCAACTCGGCGCGCAGTTTGTCGGCAAGCTCGTAGAGGTCCTTATCCGACCAGCGGTCGGCGGCCTCGGGCTTCGGTGAAAGCGTCAGAACAGTCACGGCGACGTCATTGATGCCACGGCCGACAATCAACGGCTCCGGAATGCCAACGGGGATCCGGTCGAGATTGGCGCGAATTTTTTCGTGGACGCGGAGGATTGCGTCTTCGGACTTGGTTCCGACCAGGAAGCGCGCGGTGACCATGACGCGGTCGTCTTCGGTCTGGCTATAGACATGCTCCACGCCATCGATGCCCTTGACGATGGCCTCGAGAGGCTTTGTGACCAGTTCGACCGCGTCGGGGCCGCGCAACCCGTCCGCGTTGACGCGGATGTCAACCATGGGAACGCTGATCTGGGGCTCTTCCTCACGCGGGATGACGACGACGGCGATGAGGCCGACGACAAGCGAGGCGAGCAGAAACAGCGGCGTCAGCGGAGAACCAATGGTGGCCCGAGTGAGCCGCCCCGACAGACCAAGATTCACGGCTGCACCAATTGGTCACCAGTGCGAATGCCGGACAGGATTTCCAGGCCATCGGGAAGATCGGGACTCGGCAGATCGCGGCCGCGCTGCACCGGCGCGCTGACGGTCCGGTCCGCCTGACGGATCTGGACGTAATCGATCCCGAAGCGGGTCGTCACATAGCTCGACGGGATCACGAAGGCCGTCCGCTGACCGCCTGATATCCAGACCCTGAGCCGGTCGCCGACGAAATATTCCCCGAGCCCCTCAACCGTGGCATCCGCGATGACACGGCCGTCCTCGATCTGCGGATAGACAAGATCGATCACGCCCGATTTGGACGCTTGTTCGCCAAACTCCGCGCCATCGACCCGGATCTTGTCGCCCGCCTTCAGAAAACCGGCGTGGCGCTCCGGCACCCGCAGCCGCAACTTGAAATTCTGCTGCGCGATCATCGCAACGATGTCGCCGGGCAGCACGACGGAACCCACCGCCACCAGCTTCTTCAACACCCGTCCGGCGGCGGGAGCAAGCACCTGTCCTTCATTGAACTGCTGCTGGACCACCGCTCGCTCGGCGGTCCTCGCACGCAACCCGTTTTCGGCGACGTTGAGCGCTGTCCGTGCTTCATCAAGTTTGACGCGGGGAAGCGTGCCGCGCTCCACCAGTCCCTCGGTTGGCGGAAAATCGGTCTGCGCCTGGCTCGACTGCGCCTGCAGGGCGTCGATCTGCGCATCCAGCGACTTCATCTGGAGCGCGAGTTTTTCGTCCCCGATCGCGGCGATAGCCTGGCCGCGCGCGACCGGGTCGCCCTCCCTGACATTGAGTTGGACAATGGTGCCGCCGATGCGCCCGCGCGCCGGCACCACACTTACGCTCTCAACAGTGGCAAACACGGCCTTCTCGTCGGCGACCGATCGCGAGGCAACGGTGAGGTTTTCCGCGCGGGCCGAAGCCATGCCCAATGTCGCAACTACGGCAAGGCTCAATACAATCAATCCCCGCATCGGTTCTCTCATGACAATCCAGGCCGCGCTGCGGCGTCCGCTGTGATATCTCATTGAAATCCACCGCGAGATCCTTGACCTGCCTCAAGGCACTGCGTGCGCGTCCTCATAATCTGCGCTTCGCTTTCAGCGGCGCGCAATACACCTGATAGAGCACCTTCAGAACTTCTCGCGCCGGATCGCTGGCGATTGAATAGTAGATCGTCTGGGCATCGCGCCGGGCGGACACCAGGCCATCCTTGCGAAGGAGAGCAAGATGCTGGGATACGGTGGAATCGCGAAGGCCCAAGAATTCGGCGAGATCGCCAACCGAGCGTTCGCCGTCGATCAACTGGCAAATGATCAGCAACCGATGACGATTGGAAAGCGCCTTCAGCAGGTCGCTCGCCCGATCGGCTGCAGATTCCATAATCGCGCTGTCTATTTTCATACTTGCGTATATACGATAGTTCGAATATATAGTCAACCATCGCGGCCGACAAGCCACACCTCAATTGGCGCAGCCGCACGCAGGAACGCAAGCAAACGGAGGCGACCATGGCAGAAGTTGTTGTTATCGGAGCCGGTCTCAGCGGAACGCTGATGGCCTATGAATTATTGCCGCAATTGAGGAAGGAGGACCGCCTTACTGTGGTTTCGCAGGGCCCGGTCTATCACTTCGTTCCTTCGAACCCCTGGGTCGCGGTCGGGTGGCGAAAGCGCAGCGATATCGAGATCGATCTCGTTGATGTCATGAAGCGGAAGGGCATCCGTCTGCTGACGCAAGGCGCACAACGCGTGCATCCGGCTGAAAATGGGGTCGAACTCGCGGACGGCACGTCGATCAACTACGACTATCTGGTGGTCGCTACCGGGCCGGAGCTCGCCTTCGATGAAATCCCGGGGCTTGGCCCGGACGGCCACACCCAATCGGTTTGCCACGTCGATCACGCGTCGCACGCGAAGGAAGCCTTCGAAAAGCTTGCCGCAAACCCGGGACCTGTGGTGATCGGCGCCGTGCAGGGCGCGTCCTGCTTCGGGCCGGCCTACGAGTTCCTGTTCATTCTGGAGACGGAATTGCGCAGACGGAAGCTGCGCGATCGCGTGCCCATGACGTTTGTCACGTCGGAACCATATATCGGACACCTCGGTCTCGACGGGGTCGGTGACACCAAGGGCCTGCTCGAAAGCGAGATGCGCGAGAAACATATCAAATGGATCACCAGCGCTCGCGTAAAGAATGTTGAGCAAGGCAAGATGTCTGTCGAAGAGATCTCGGACGATGGGGCAATCCGGAAGACACACGAACTGCCTTTCGCATATTCGATGATGCTGCCCGCGTTTCGCGGCGTCGGC
>Ga0137384_10003576_pt1 | contig 12386 bp, 10 predicted proteins | sample SagtaG_2_FD_104922 | JGI IMG/M metagenome (GOLD analysis project Ga0137384, IMG submission 104922) | Vadose zone soil microbial communities from Sagehorn Ranch, Mendocino, California, USA - Sage2_R_60_16 metaG | ecosystem: Environmental > Terrestrial > Soil > Vadose zone | place: USA... | reverse complement strand
GACGCACGATGCCGAACGCCCGGCTATTCACACCTAGCTCAACCCGCCGAACCGCCGTATGCGGACCCGCACGTACGGTGGTGAGGGAGGGGAGGACGGGTGACTGTCCCCCCTATCCCGATTCAGCCCGCTGAGGGCTTCTTCCAGACCTCTTGGGTCTTAGCTTATTGCTTATTGCACATATTACTGCACATGGATCGTCTTGGTGCTGGAATCCAATGTGCCGTGCACTTTCACTTTCTTGCCTTCGAATTTCTGTACCTGGTCCTGGTGGTCAATGTCGTACATGTTGCCAGTGTCAGCATCCTGGAACTTATACTTGTCGCCCGATTTTACGATCGTGCCAGTAAAGCTCTGGGCATCTGTCGATGATGCCGCTGGAGCTTGCGAATCGGGAGGAGCTGATTTTCCTGCATCAGGCGCCTGGCTTGGCGGCGCTTGCTGCTGCGACTGATCCGGCGCCTGACTCGATTGTGACTCCGGAGTTTGGCTGGGCTGTCCCTCCTGCGTCTGTGCCGGCGCTTGAGCGGGTTGCGACTGTGCGTCCGGGGTTTTGGTTTGCGACGTGCTGTCTTGCGCATTGAGCGAAATGCCCACGCTCAAGAAAACCACGAGAGCGCTAAGGAACCACAGGGACTGAATTTGTCTCTTCATGAAAATCCTCCAAAAAATGTTTAGACGCAGTTTCTCGTCAGGTCACTGGCAGCAAACCGCTTGCCAAATGCTTTGCTTCCATCGCTCAGTTCCTTCGATCAGCAGGAGTTGTTCTATCTACACGCCTTAGCCTGGATCGCGAAACTTTTATCGCGCCACCAGCTACGGAACCGCCAGCACCACGACTACAGAAGATGCTGTATCGGTGATTTGAATATAGCCGGAGCTTCCAGCCAGTAGGTGAGCAGATTTTGCTCGCTCCACGAGTTTTGAAAGGGCACGGCTTCAGCCGCGCCGCAAAGTGCCGATTAAATTCAACGCGGCTTTTAAGTCCGTTCACTTTAAACGCGTCAGCAAAACCGATAGTACATCCAGATTTGGCCCTTCCTCGGCAATTCTGGTCCTGTCTCTTCGAGCCACGCGGCAACTGCTACCCGACATTGTGCGAGACGCGACACTAGCGGAGTAATTGAGAAATTGAAAGCTGCATGAAATCGTTGCCCGCGATTCGAGAAGAGCGATGTTGCTACATCACCTCACCACCTTGATTTTCCCGTCGCTCGGCCAGAAGTCTCCCGTACCGCGGCCAAGACCTCCGTACTCCCCGGACTGTTCCCGGAGCCCGCCTCTTCGGCCATCTTCCGCTGCTTGTCCTCGAGCACGTCAAGGATACAAATGAGACCTGGCAGGGATGACGGGCGACTTTGGAGTTATCCGACAGTTTCCAGTTTCCGTTTGCCGACCATCCTGGAGTTGGTACTCGCTGTACTCGATGCTCAACGTGAGTAAACGCGAACGAGGATTTGCTGGCGCAGAGTCGCACTGCAGGGGATTGGCAATCCGTCACCCTGCAATAGAGATCCGCATCAAAAGCAGCGTTGTCAGAATCCAATAGGAAAGGCCTTTTGACAGTCGGGGAGAATTGTGATGGCCACGCTAGAGACCGCTTTCCTGCACGATCAACTGGAAGAGCGCAAGCGCCGGTTGCAAGCGGCGATTGCCGTCGCACCACCGAACGCGGGCTTGGCCGGTCTGCTGCACGAAGTGGATTCGGCTCTGGCACGTATGGCCAAAGGCAGCTACGGTCTATGCCAAGAGTGCCACGAACCGGTGGAACAGGACCGCCTGCTGGCCGACCCGCTAGTGCGCTACTGTCTGGACCACCTAACCGTACCGGAACGGGCCGCGCTGCAGCGTGATCTCGACCTGGCTTCCGAGGTACAGCGCAACCTTTTGCCGCAAGCGGGCCTGCGCACCGGTGGTTGGGAGACCAGCTATCATTACGCGCCTGTCGGTCCCGTTAGCGGCGACTACTGCGACCTGATCCCGTCCGACGGACAGCTTTTTTTCGTGCTTGGCGACGTCTCGGGCAAAGGTGTGGCCGCCTCCATGCTGATGACGCAACTCCACGCCTTGTTTCGCAGCCTGACCGGTATGGCCCTGCCGCTCGGCCAGATGGTCACCCGGGCCAATCGCGTCTTCTGTGAAAGCGCGCTGGCCGGGCAGTACGCCACGCTGGTGTGCGGCCAGGCTAAACCTACCGGGGAGGTGGAAATCCATAACGCCGGCCACTGGCCCGCAATCGTCGTCGGGCGCGACCGCGTGCTGCGCATCGAGTCCACCGGTCTGCCACTGGGGATGTTTTGCGAAAGCGAGTTCTCCGCCACGCGCTTGCAACTGGAGGTCGGTGACACCCTCTTCCTCTACACCGACGGCCTTTCGGAAGCCCGCAACGAGGGCGACGAATACGGCGTGGACCGCGTCATGACCTTGGTGCGCCAGCAGGCCGCGCGGCCCCCCGCCGAGCTGATCGCCGCTTGCCTCGACGAATTGCGCGCCTTCGCCGGAGGCGGCCCACGTCTGGACGACTTGACTCTGTTGGCCATCCGGCGCCGCAGCTAAGCCGACTTTTCAGTACCCATATGGCCGACTGCCGCGCATAACTTCCGACTTGCCGACGCTCGACAGCAAACTAGCGGTCGTGGGATTGTGGATGATATGGCGATTCCCACCAGTTTCCCGGACCGAACTTGACTGGGATTACCGTGGTAGCAGGCGATCACTTACCGGCCGAACTCTAAGATAATAGAAGCGTACAGTTGGCAACGAAACGTATCTGTACGACACAAATCTGTCTGCAGCCGCGACAGAGACGCGGGGAAGCAACCGTTAGTGACTCGTCACCGGCAGCAACACGCTCGAGGGTGAATCCTTTGAGCCGTAAATCTTTTGCGTTGCCTTCACATAATCTGCGTCGGTGGCCTTGTAGATGTTGTCCACGAACTTCTGCGGATTGCGATCGTATACGGGGAACCACGTGCTCTGCACCTGCACCATAATGCGGTGTCCCTTGAGGAAGACGTGGTCGTTGGGATGCAAGTCGATCTTGTACTCGGTGACCTGGTCGGGCGTGATCGGTTCTGGCGTGTCCAAACTGTTGCGATACCGCCCGCGCAAAATATCGCCGGCCACCATCAACTCGTAGCCGTTCAGCACCGGGCCGGCGCCTTTGGTGGCGTCCTCTTCGGTGATCTTTTGGTAGTCCTCGGGATACACGTCGATCAGCTTCACCACCCAGTCGCTGTCACTGCCCGTGGTTGAGGCGAAGAGGTCGGCAACGATATCGCCGGTCACTGTCACGTCTTCTTTCAGCGGATCGGTCTGCCACGTCAACACGTCCGGACGTTGCTCCACGAAGCGCTGGTCCTGCACCAGCCAAGTGGTCCAAGCGGGCGCAGGATACGTTGGCGTAATCGGCCGGTTGCGGTACGGCACCGGGTTCGCCGGATCGGAAACATAGGAGTCGAAGGCGTCCTGATCGCCGGGTGAGTCAAATGAGAGTTTTCCGTTAGCATGAAGGTACAACTTCTTTTCCGTCACGCCCTTCTTCGGAGGCCATTCGTTGTAACTCTTCCAGACGTTGGTGCCAGTCTGGAACGTGATGGCTTCCGGCTGGTTCAGCGGCTTGTCGTGTAGCCAGTGCGCGAACCACGGTGCGAGAATGTGAGAGCGGTAGTAGCGCGCAGTGTCGCTGCCCCAATCGACATCGCCCAGCTTGCGCCCGGTTTCCCCGGACCATCCACCGTGGTTCCATGGGCCGGCAACGAAGTAATTGAGGTGCTCGGTGTCGGTCTGCTCCAGCGCGGCGTAGATTCGGGTCGGGCCGACGTAGTCTTCCTGGTCGTACCACCCGGCGACATTCAAGTTCGGAACGGTCGTGTGCTTGAGGTACGTCGTGACCGCGTGCTGCTTCCAAAAATCGTGATTGGGATGCTCGACGAAGTCGTTCCACGTAGGCAGCTTTTCGTCGAAGTAGCGCGCGTTGACGTTCGAGAGTGCTCCTAGCGACAGGTACCAGGAATAGGTGTCGTACTGGTTGAACTTGAAGTTGGTGTTCTTTTCCTTGGAGGTCTCCAGCAGCGCCGAGTACTCGAAGCCGTAGCTCAGCCGGAACGCGCCGTTGTGATGAAAATCGTCGTTGATGAACATGTCATCGGGCGAGGCCTGCTCGCTGGCGGCCTTCAGAGCGGGATGCGGTTCCAGCAGCGCCTGCGTCACCAGCCATCCGGGATAGGAGATGCCCCTCATGCCAACCTTGCCATTGTTCTTGGGCACATTCTTGATGAGCCAATCGATGGTGTCGTAGGCATCAGTGCCTTCGTCCACCGACTTGGGGTCGTTCTTGGCGCGTGGTGGCCGCTGCATGATGAATGCTCCCTCGGACTTGAAGCGGCCGCGGATGTTCTGGAATACGAAGATGTAACCGTCGGCAACCAGTGGCTCGTCATAAACATAGGACGCGGGAACCGCACTCGCGTTTTCCGGTACGCCGTAGGGAGTGCGTTGCAGGAGAATCGGCAGCGGCCCGCTCTCCTGCTTGGGCGTGAGGATCACCGTTTGCAGGCGGACGCCATCGCGCATCGGGATCATGACTTCCTGAAAGTCGAAGAACTCGGGATGGTATTGCGGCTGAACCGCGGGCACCTGCGCGCCAAGTTGCGCGGATATTGCCAAAACAGAAATCAAGAGAAGCAGCGAGGTTTGTTTGGCGACGATCATCCACATGCTCCGTGAGAAATGATCGCCAGTATACAACTAGAATTTGAGGCTTCGATCGTGGCTCAACAGCTTACAGTGTGGAACTAGCTCAAACTGAGCGAATTTCCTGTGAACTTCGTTGACCTGAAAAACGTCCTCGTGGCAAGACGCAGTCTCCCGCTTGAGGTCACTCGCATTGATGTATCCACCGGCCGCCCGCGAGCCATGGAAACAGATCATGGCTTCTGATCCGGCTGGAGTGCAAAGCATTCCCACAATCAGATTCAGCGCTGACGGCAAGTCGTACGTTTACTCCATCGACCGAATCCTCTCCGATTTGTTCGTGGTCGACGGCTTGAAGTGAGTCCGCCCACATAAGTTCACGCGACGAGTAGAGTCGCGCAAACTATGGCCGAAGCTACTCGGGTTCGCCGATTTCGCCGTCCTTTGCGTCACTGTTTGACGGGCAAACAGGAAGTAATGACTGTCGAAACCAGGCCAACTGAGAGGTACCGGTCAGGCACGGCCTTCGAAACTTCGGGCAAAGTCTGGTCAGAGCCTTCGTAAACTCCGCGTCCAGTGTGCTTCCTCAGCACCGCCGCGGATCAGCAGTCGGCTGCATTGGACCGGGCCAAATACCACGGACCGCGACCGCTGCCGGCGGTGTTACCCGCGAGCCGCGGACGCACGTCCAGTGCGATCTGAGTCGTATGCTAGACCTGATTTTTCATAGCCTCCTGGGATAACGCAGAATGGCGTAGCCGCGTGCTAGGCACCCTTCTTTTTTATCCAGCATGGAAACAGCGGGTCCAGGAAAAAGTAGTTGCCCTTGTACCGATCCAGGATATCTCTTGAATCAAGCGACTGAAGAGCTTTTTGAACAGAGGACGCTGGTCCGAGGCGAAACTCTTCGCGGACGCCTTGGGAATAGATTTCGGACGCCCCGCGGTAAGCGATGGCTTGTAGCGCTGCGCGTTGCCGCGCGGAAAGTTGTTCCCAGAGTAGCTCATAGTAAGTCGACTGGCTCGTAACCAGACTTTCAATGACGGACTTCACGTCTGATACATCGAGTTGGCGTTTATCCTTCAGTTCCGCGTAATCCCAAAGCTCATGCGCGATACGCTGCACGTCATACGGAATTAAATCAGCAGAAGCGAGCAGGGTTTGCAAACCCAGCTCGTCAAGCGACCTGCCTCTCTTGCGAAATTGACGAGTAATGGAGTCTTTCCAGTCTTTTGCTGGAATCTTGTCCAGGAACATCTGAGGACCGGCTTTATGAAAGGGACGTTTGGCAGAAAGCATTTCCTCCATCAACGACGGTTGAGAGCCCGCGAAAACATAGCCCACCTCTCTTTGCTCCTGAACCTGGTTCCTGATCGCATTTTCGACCGAGCCTCCATTGAATTGGGAGATCTGCTGAAATTCATCAAGGCAGATGGCCATGCGAAATCCTGCGTTTTTGGTCAGCTCTCCCGGCAGAGCAAACACGTCCGGTGCGATCGGGTTGGGATCAAAACCCGCCCCTTTACCTAGCGACACACTGATCTCCCCCGTGGCCATGTTGATGCTGACGTCGGGCTTTACCTGGCGAGCAAATCGCGTAACCCAGTCCTTGACCCGCTCCCAGGGACCGGCGGCGCGCAACACCTTCTCAGCAAACTTTTCCAGGAATTGGGCGTAGCTGGAATAGCTGCTCACCGTCAAGCTGACGGTATGAATGTGTCTCTTCTTCAGTTTCAGGAGGGCCAAAGCAACTAGCGAACTCTTTCCGAAGCGTCTCGGTGATAACAGGAAAACTTTTTGGCCATCTGCCAAGTCTCGGACGAGTTGGCTGAGTTCATCGGTGCGGTTGACGAAATTTGCGTCGTCGATAATTTCGCCGAAAACGAAGGGATTTTCCTGGGATGCCATGTTACGCCAATTAGCGTAACGCCAAAGGGCGTAATTGGCAAGAGGGTTAAAAAAAAGGAAGTTTTATTTACGCCGATTGGCGTAACGCCACATGGCGCAACGAATGCGGACCCGGTGACCCCGCGCAGACCCGAACCCGGTTTCGCACTGAGGCAATTCGATTTCGCCTTCGAGGGCACATGAGTTCAATCGGCTACCGCGACGTTTCCGCCTCCAGGGTTTCGTTTCTACGAAAGGCATCCGGGAAAGATCACGATGATGATGACCCCCGGCGAGCAGCCGAATGCGAAGGATGTACCACCTGATGAGAAGCACGCTATCCTGTATGCCCGTATGAGCTCTGTGAACACCATAGATGAAGCAGAGCGTATTTTCGCTCTGCTTTCCAATGGCGGCGAGATTTTTCATGCCGATGCAAGAAACCTCTTTCGCATTCCGATTCGCCAGGCTGCGCCATAAGTTTGGGGCTTCCTGGATGATCATTAACGAACTCCTCCACAGAGCGCTTAGCAAACGTATCCGCTATGCTATTCACCAGCCATAATGGGACCTTTCCACTTTGATAAACAAAAAGGAGCCAAAAATCCCCATGCAAACAATCACGCCGCACTTGTGGTTTGACAAAGAAGCTAAAGAAGCAGCCGAGTTCTACACATCCATTTTCAAGGATTCGGAGATCAAGAATACGGCGACGCTTCACAACACCCCTTCCGGCACGGTGGATCTTGTGACCATTGAGCTTCTGGGGCAGGAGTTCAGGCTCATCAACGCAGGTCCGCTGTTCAAGTTCACTCCGGCCGTATCGTTTCTGGTTGGGTGCGAGACGAAAGATGAAGTCGATGCATTGTGGAATGAACTTTCAAAAGGGGGTTCGGCGCTCATGGAGCTCGGCGAATACCCGTTCAGTGAGAAATATGGATGGACACAGGACCGATACGGGCTTTCCTGGCAGGTGATGTTCATGGGCGACCGTGAAATCAAACAGAAGATCACCCCGACGCTCATGTTTGTTGGCGAGCAGTATGGAAAAGCAGAAGAGGCGATCAATTTCTACGCGTGGGTATTCCACAATGCAAAGGTTGGCCATATTCTTCGCTACGGCAAGAATGAAGAGCCAGACAAAGCTGGAACCATAAAGCATGCCAGCATTGCGCTGGAAGGCCAGGGCTTTGCAGTTATGGACAGCGCTCGCGCACACAAGTTCGCTTTCAACGAAGCGATTTCGTTCATGGTGCACTGCAATACCCAAGAAGAAATCGATTACTTCTGGTCGAAGCTCTCGGCAGATCGGAAGGCAGAACAGTGCGGGTGGCTGAAAGACAAGTTCGGCCTTTCTTGGCAGATCGTTCCCACCGTCATGGACGAGATGCTGAGGGATAAAGACGACACGAGGTTGGCACGAGTGACCGAATCGTTTCTCAAAATGAAAAAGTTTGATATTGCCAAATTGAAGGAGGCATACGGCCAAGGTAGGTCAGCGGCCTAGCCGCGAATGTGGCATGCAGATATTGATCGATCCGCTGAATCAAGCGATGGAGCGCGTGATTGAGACTTATTTTCCCAAATGCACGATAGGGTGCAAATGTTGAGAATTGCACAATAATACGCAACCCTTGCACAAATTGTGCCTTGCGGTTTATTGGCACACCTTCTAGGCGACTTTCCGCTCCAGTCGTCGGGTATGGGGCGAGGTAGGCACCAAGCAAGTCGTGTATATCTTGCGCACGGGGCTGTTCACTGGTTGTTCTTAATTCTGGGCGTCGCGGGCACAGCAACGACTGGTGAGTACTGCAAGAGTGGCGGATTCGGCTTCTGTCTTTAATTCTTGATCAAGGGCTGCACGTTCTGCACCATTGTCTGCCAGGCGTGGTTCCTTATTCGGCCGAGCTGGGAGACTTTGAAATCCCAGTTCAGCTGGTCCTGCAGCGACCGGAGACGGAGTTCTTGAGGCGGGAATGGTCTACGTGGCCGTTGTTTTCGCAGGCGGATATCTCATTCGTTATTTGACTCGTAATCTCACGGCCGGAATGCAAGAGCCGGGCCAGACTGCAGAACAGGGCAAAAACGCCGGGATGTAGATCGGTCGCTTGGAACGGGTTCTGGTCGTGACGGCAATACCGGTTCAGTCTTCCTCCATGGTAGGACTGATTCTTACGGGAGAGTCGATCGCAAGATTTCCGGAGTTGAAGGAATGATTTGCGGAATACTTCCTTATCGGCACGCTCCTCAGCGTTGGACTGGCTGTTCTCGGCAGGCGGGTACTCGTACAGCTGTGGTACGGAACAATGTCTTTGAAGTGATCAAGGGATCTTTTTCGCCAGTGAGAGACGCGAAGTTCTCGGTTTTCACTCGTAGGTCTTACGTCTTGGGTTTCGGGTCTCCAGTTCAGGCCGCTACGCCGAGCTCCTTTGCAACTGCGGCCAGTCGTCAACCAAAACCGTCTTGGCGCTCAATAATGGAATCGATAGCGAAACTCAGCATAAATCTCTCGTGGCGCATTCCAGTGGAAACCGCCAAAAGTCTGGCTATTGTCGAGGTCCACTCGACGATTGGCCACATTCAGGGCGTGTAGCGATGCGGAGAATCGATCGCCGAAATCCTTGCCCAGGGAAAGATCGAAAGTTGTGTGTTGCGGCAAATGGTTCCCTGGATACGGACGCTCCGGAAAGGCATTGCTGAACCCCGAGCCGTAGTAAACGTTTGTCGAGGCATGGGCTCGCCAGGGAAGAACCACATCGCCACCGAGGTTAAGGGTATTGTGCTGATCGTGATCAAGGGGAAATAACGAACTGGGCGGCGAAAAGTTCGTCAAACCGCCCGTAATGGGCAGCGCACCTTCCGCGACTTGATTCGAATACGCCAGATGAAGCTGTGCACGGTGAGCGATGCGGGGCGAGCGTAGCGCAACTTCCCAACCGCGGATTACGGCGCGGTCAATTGTGATGGGAAAGCAAGCTCCAGACCCGATGCAGCTATGGTCGAAGAAATTATGAGCATTGGTTTTGAAGTTGTCGATGTCAAGCGTCCATCCCCCATAAGGAATGGTTGCACCAAACTGGTGCTCTTCATCGCGCTCACCGTGAAGCGCAATGAACCCGCAATTATTGGTGCTGCAGAACTGAAGTAAGGGGCCGGAAACGGCAATCAACGGCGGCGCCTGATCGTAGTGCCCGTAAAAGGCGCGAAACGTCCACTGGAGACGCGGGATGTTTATAGCGGCGCCAAAACGCGGACTGATCGCGTTCTCGGTAACTCCGCCAGAAAAGTGGGTGGGGCGAATACCGGCGGAAAGAGTCAGCCACGAGAGCGGCTTGAATTTGTCATCCCAAAAGTACGCCACCAGGCTAGCCGAGGGATGCTCAGCATCGGTAACCGGCAGATTTCCACTGCCGTCGTTGAAGATTGCGCCAAAGAGCCCGTTGTCATGCTGGTAGAAGCTGTACAACCCCATCTGCAGACTGTTTCTCGTGAAATTGGCATTGAAACTTACCTGGCCTCCGGCGTAGGTCGAAGCGCGATGGTCGGTGGAAGCAATCGGCACATCGTTTGGCGGGCTGTCGTAGTTGGCGCTGTTGTAATGGTAGAAAGGCGAAATGGTCAGCAGGGTTTTCGAGTTGAAGGTGCGGACCCAGGAAAAGTTCACAAAGGCGTCGCCCTCATGCTGACCATCACGGATCCCGATGCTTGGGTACTGCGCCGAGAAGTCGTTCGCAGCAATGGGAGCGTTCTCGATATCGTTCGGGTTGGGATCGTAAGGAATTTGATAGTAGTCCTTGCGCAACGAGGTAATGAAGCGGAGCTGGTTGGAAGGATTGAGGTTGAAAATCAGAGAGCCAAAGCCTCCATACCCATTGGCGGCATCGTGAACCACCTCCGGAACAGGCGTCTGTAAACCCAGATCGCTTCGATTTCCATTCACGCTGGCGTAGTAGGCAAAGCGCTCCGTGTGACTCCCAAAGTTCAGCTGCGCATTGCCCTGGTAAAAGCTTCCCCCGCTGAGAAACAGCTCGGCTTGGTTGTTGCGTTCGAAACCGGTGCGAGGGACGATATTGAACACGCCATAAGTCCTGTCCCCAAATTCCGCGCTGTAGCTTCCACGATGGACTTCCATGTAGTCAATGTCTTTGGGGTCAAGCTGCGGGCCGAGGGTGGACGCAATGTTTGTGTTCGGCACGGGAACGCCGTCCACCAGCCAGCTTGTCTGATGGCCGCCGCGAATGTGCAGCTGGTCGTGAGTGACATAGGAGCCAGGAACAAAATCCGTGATCATGGCAAGGCTGTTGCTGCGGGATGCTCCCGGCGCGCGTCCGATGTCCTGGCGGTCAACCAGAGTGATAGGCGTGGCTGAATCAGTTGGCGCAACCACCGGTGCGCCGGAGACGTTTATGGTTTCTTTTGCCCCTGCCAAGTTCAACTGAAAGTGGATCACGGGCTCCGTACCGGAGTTAACGACTACGCCCTGCACTGCCTCAACAAATCCGGGACTTCTAACGCCGACAGTGTAGTCGCCGAGAGGCACAGCGTTGAAGGCAAACTCGCCATTGGCATCAGTGTTGACGCTCTTGGTCCATTCGGACGATTTCGACCGCAGCACCACCATGGCGCCTTGAATCGGACGGTGCTGGGGATCGTGAACGATGCCTCGAACCGATCCGAAGATGGTCGCGACGGCGATGGAACTCATGAGGACCACAACACTCGATAAGAGGGCAATTCTGTGCATCTACTTGCTCCTATTCCGGCGCTTTGTACTCGAGGTCCAGCAGCACCCGGCGATTCTGTCGAAGGCACCACAGCAGTGCGGACGAAGAAGCCGGAGGCTGTCCACCAGAAAACTGAGTTGCCGAGCGAGCCTTGAAGAATCTGGCTCAGCGAGTCAGCCTGAACCGTGCCGGAGAAATTCCCAGCGTCAGAGTTCGACAGCAGGAATTGGGTAGTTCGTTAATTCAGAGTTGGCTGGAGCCGAAGGCGGGTGGGCCGCGCTGCGAATTGCAGGTGACGAGCAATGGCTCGAAAATGAAGCTATCGACCACGGCGACAAAGCTCGTAGATGGCCGTCGGAGTGTGGAGACTGCCGGGACCTGTGGCCGCGCTATGTCGCTGCGCGTGGCGATCTGCGAACGATACGGACAATCGGAAGAATCGGCTCGAAGACCAGGAAGGTCATCTGTCGACATTCCCGACATGTCGGAGGTTCCCGACATGCAGTGGTGCTTGCCGTTTCGGCGACAACACGCGGAAGGGGCCGTTCCCGTTATTCTCAAGGCCAACGGAGCGAGGAAGCTCCAAACCGCTACGGAAAGCACGAAACGGGCGACGCTCCGCCGCATATCCTTGCACGCTAACACTTCACAGCCCTACGTGACAAATGAACCACCGCGCCGACGCGCAGGGCCGGTGAGCTCTGCGAGGTTGACCTCATCTGTTCTCCTTCACTGCCCCGTATAGCTGATTCTCCAGATCGAGTTGGAACCATCGTCGCTCACCAGCAGTGAGCCGTCGGAAGCGACAGTGATGCCTACCGGCCGCCCCCAAACACCGCCATCCGGCAACACGAAGCCGGTGACGAAATCCTCGTATTCGCCGCTGGCGTGACCGGTCTGATGCAAGGGCACGCGAATGACTTCATATCCCGCGCGCACCGACCTGTTCCACGAGCCGTGCTCGGCGGCGAAAATGTCCTCGCGATATTCCGCGGGAAATTGCTTGCCCTCGTAAAACGTCGGCTGCAGCGATGCGTTGTGCGCTTGCAGCAGCACGTCCGGTACGATGACCTTGTCTTT
>Ga0137384_10003575_pt1 | contig 12388 bp, 9 predicted proteins | sample SagtaG_2_FD_104922 | JGI IMG/M metagenome (GOLD analysis project Ga0137384, IMG submission 104922) | Vadose zone soil microbial communities from Sagehorn Ranch, Mendocino, California, USA - Sage2_R_60_16 metaG | ecosystem: Environmental > Terrestrial > Soil > Vadose zone | place: USA: California... | reverse complement strand
TGCGCCATCGATAATGCGACGTCTACGTTTCCGCCTTGTTGCAGGATGACAAAGGCCAGGTTGTTCGAGGCTAGCGGATTATTTGGTTCGATGTTCAGGGCCTGCTGGTACATGGCTTTGGCGTGTTCCCAGTCACTCTTCATTTCGTAGAGTCCGCCAGCAAGTATGTAGAAAGAAATCTCGCGTGGATTGTCCTTGATTGACTGCTGGTAGGTGGCGAGAGCCTGATCGGCGGAACCTTCAGCGACCTGCACCTTGCCTAGTTTCACAAGAGCGTCTGAATTGTGCTTGTCTAGATCGACGGATTTGCGCAGCGCGGTTTCGGCGCCTTTCAGGTCCTTCTTGCCGAACAATGCGGTACCCAGCAGATCATAGAAGTTGCTGTTCGGGGCCTTGGTGATCTGGGCGTTGGCGGCGGCAATGGCTTGGTCGGGCTGCTTGTCCGCAATGTATCCGTTCATCAGGCCGCTAAGCGCGTCGCTGGACGAAGGATCTTTTTCTAGACCGGCCTGGTAAAACTTTTCGGCTTCGCTGAATCTTTTCTGGGTCAGCCGCAGATTGCCCATCTGAATGTCAGGCGCTGGACTCTTGGGAGCGAGCTGCGCCGCTTTGTTCAAATCCTTCTCGGCATCAGAATATTTCTGGCGGTTGATTTCGGCGGCGGCGCGCAACAGGAAGCCGTCCGGAGAATATGGCTGATTGGTGATGATTTGCTGGGCACTCTGCAGGAGCGCTTCGACGTCGCCGCGCTGCATCTCGACTGCTGCTAGGGCGCGCTGCGCGTCGCTCAGATCAGGACGCAGGCGCACAGCCTCTCGCCATTCTGATTCAGCCCGGGCCGAGTTATGCTGCTGATCGAAAGCGACTCCCAACTGATAATGAGCCACTGCATTGTCGGGGTCGTTCTTGATTGCCGTTTGTAGCGAGTCAGCGGCTCCGTTGGGGTCGCCTTGGCGGATTTGCATCTGACCGCGATAAACCAATCCTTCGACATCACGCGGATTGACTCTAAGAATTTCACTATTCAGCTTGGCCGCTTCGTCCAGGCGGTTCTTCAGGATGAGGAGCTGAATGTAGTTCTTTTTGACCTGAATATCCTTGGGATGGTCCTGATGGAGCGCGCCGTACTCCGCCGTTGCTTTGTCGAGATCGCCATTGGCAAAGTAAAAATCACCCAGCATGCGATAGCCTTCAGAGTTGTCGGATAGATCGTTCTTCGTCTGTTTAAGGAAGGCCTCGATCTCGGACTTCTTGCCTTCAGTCATCAACAAACGAACCAGCGCGGCGCGAGGACCGGGATCCTTGGGGTCCACATCGATGGCGTGCTTGAACTGTTGTTCCGCTTCGGCCGTGCGATTACGAGATTGGTAAAAGCCGCCCAGGGCCAACTGCGCATTCATTGCCTTAGGACCTGTGTCAGCAGCCTTCTTAAAGTTGATCTCAGCCTGGTCGGGAAGATTGGTGCGAAGTTGCAACAATGCCAAATTGAGGTACGACTCGGAGCGATTGGGATCGGCAGCAATCCCCTTCTGCATTTCTTGCATGGCCGCGCCCAAGTCATTCTGGGCGGAATAAAAGTTTGCCAAGGCCTCGTGTGTATCCGGGCTGTTGGGCTGTTTTTCGCGCAGGATATCCAGATGGGTCCGGGCCTGCTTCAGGTCTCGTGCGGAGATAAGCAGGTTGGCCAGGTCCACATGCGCGGGATAGTTGTCCGGAGCCAACTCGACGGCGCGGGAAAGTTCCTGGTAGGCACGATTGAAGTCTCGAAGCTTGAGATAGGTTTCCGCGAGCTGATAGTGGGCCTGCGCGAAACGGGGATCGACCTGCACGGCATTGGAAAACTGGATGGCCGCCTCGCGGTACTTGCCCCTGGCGAAATAGCGCTCGCCGCTCTCAAAATACTTCTGTTTGCGCACATTGGGATCACGCGAGCAGCCCGTGAACAGAGTAGCGGCGAGAGAACAGACAAGCAGCAGGCGGACAACCCCGGAACGACTCATGATCACTTCTCCAATTGCGGCGCGGAGTGCGCAGACAAGCTTCCAGCCTTAGAACGTTCAATCATACTGCACGAAAACCGGCAGACGAAAGTTACCGCGGTCACAGCGGTTTCCGAATGCATCATTACTGAGTTCTCTTCAGCGCGGAATGTAGCTGTCAAGCAAAGGAGCGACATCACCGGCAAAGGGAAGAACGCGCTGTTGTGCAGCTTCCGCCGTTTCGCCGGAATACATGGGAGTCGTGATCCGCACTAAAGCGCCGTCGCTGCGATTCATGCGCATGGAGTCGGCTACCAAATAAAACTTAGCCCAATATTCGCTGGCGACGCCACGGTCGTGCGCCCAGTACCAATAGAGGACCAACTGCCGGGAGTCACCCTTGGCAATGACGTAACGATTCGCGGGAAAAGGGCTGTGTCCAGGCAACGACAGCGTAACGCGGCTGGACTCCACGGGCAGCCACCCCGAGCCAGGGAGGCAATGTTTGGGCGAATGAATAGTGTCGCCGGTGCGCTGGCTGGGAAAATAGGCGATGAAGAGATCCACAAAAGGTTGTTTCTCGGCAGGATTTTGATAAACGCGCAGGAGGAAGTCGCCGGGACCGAGCACCTCGAGGACGTCTTTTTGGATCGCGATCTCTGTGCCCGTCCAGTTGCTCAACTGCGTGGGGAAAGACTGCAAAGGAAGACGAGGTGGAAAAATTTCATTACGCCCGCGCGCCTGGAGAAAAATCGCTGCCGAAGCGATCAGCCCCGCAGCCAGGATGAAACGCAAGCTGGAAGCCATCATGACTCTACGCCTTTCTCACGCCACAGTATTCGCATCAGGCTGTGAAGAGCATAAAGCATGACCAGCGATATGACGAAGATGATCCATCCCCAGGAAGCGTGGAAGTATCCCTCCGCCTTGTCGGGATCCCAATACTGCACCAGCAGACCGGTCCCGATAATGCGAACGCTGTTGGCCGCGACAGCTATCGGGACGGAGGCCAACGCCAGCACCACCCGCGCCGCGACCCGTTTCTCCGTCAGATACCCATAGATGATCGCGAGCGTCACCAGCGACATCAGCGAACGAATGCCGCTGCAGGCTTCGGCTACCTCCAAGGTCATGGCAGGCAGATTAATCACGTTGCCTTCACGCAAAATTGGGACACCCAGCAGAGGCAGGACGGCGGCGGAAACTTCCGAAGCCAGCAACTGCAGCGGGAAAGTGATCTGATTGAAGAGAATCGTGGGTATGGGGATCATGAGCAGCAGAAAGGCAAGAGGGAAAAAGAGCGCACGGAGATAATTCCAGCCGACAAAAAGCACAATCAAACTCGCCAGCAACAGTACGAGCGAGAATCGCGCCAGAAAAAGCTCCGCACCCATCTGCCCAAGGATGAGCACACATAAAGCGAGGGCCAAACCGCCCATACCCCACCAGGAAGGTCGCGTTCGAAGGGACGCAAGTCGCGCGCGCTCCTGCCAAATCACGAATGCGGAAAAAGCAGGTACGAAGAAACCGTGAGAAAAGTTGGGATCTTGCCACCACTGTCCGACCAAGCGAGAAAGAGTAGGACCATAAAGCCAAAGTGAGACTCCCGCCAGTACTGCCATCTGCCAATAGGGCAGCCCCACCCGCAGACGGAAAGGGGGCGAGGAGACCAGCGGCTCGGTTTGCACCAGTTGGTTCACGGAAGCGCGCTTTCCGGCTGTGGAAAAGCTGAGCATATGCGAAACAGGAGGTGCTTCGCAATGCAGAGCCGGATACTGCAGGTAACCCACTTGGGTAACTTTCACCCCCTGGCTTCCTTGGCATATCCTCGATGACGACCATTAAGGAAGGCCGAAAGACGAGGGTACTTAGTGTCGTCCCGGTTAACTGCTGCAAGATCGCGACGTTGCGCGGTTCATCCCGGCCAGATGACGATAGCCCTTTGGTTTGCCGACCGCTTGGGGAATACATTATCATCCTATTCCGCCCTGGAGATCATGCCGCCAGCCGCCCAATGTGGGCAAATGATTTCCTATGTATTCGCGTTCTATGCTTTCAGGGTTGGTACCAGTTACTCCGCGGATGTGGGTTTTTCCCCTAAACTATTGAAAACAAGTCATAGAATGATCGCAAGAGTCTGGTTTGGTGAAGGAGCTAGTGGCAGTAGTCTTGCTCTCACGGAAGTGAGGGCGAAGCGAAGTATCGTTTTGTCTCCACAAAGGGTAAAACATGGGCAAAGATTTGCCTGAATCGATCAACAACAGCGGCGACGCAACTGCTTCCATTGAACCGTCGCGATTCGTCTTTGTGGAAGGGATTAGCCCCAGTATGCGGGCAGTGGAAGCGGTCATCCGCGAACTGGCGCTGAGCGAGGTTCCGGTGCTGCTCCTAGGGGAGCTGGGGGCAGGAAAGCACGCTATCGCGCAGCGCATCCATGAGATGTCCCGCCGCAGCACGCAGCCATTTCGGGCTGTATCCTGCGCGACACTGCAGCCCGAACAATTGGCGACACCCAGCGCGGGCGGGGAGACGTTACTGTCGCAGGGAAGTGTCTTTCTGGATGAGCTGGCTGATCTCAGTACTAATTGTCAAGCCCGGCTCTTGGATGTCTCGCCCACGGTGGAAGACCACGAGGGCTTGGCAGGTAGTCGGGCCCGATGGATCGGCGGAAGCGCTCGAGATCTTGAGTTGGAGGTGAAAGGAGGACGGTTCCGTGAGGATCTCTACTACAGAATTAGTGGCGTCTGCCTGCGCTTGCCTCCGCTGCGCCAACGCAGGGAAGATATTTCGCCTTTAGTCGGTCATTTTTTGCGCAAGTACGCTCGTGATTTTCGCCGCCCTGTGCCGCTGTTAAGCGCCGAGACGTTGCAGCTTTTTCGGGACTACTCCTGGCCGGGAAATTTGCATGAACTGGAAGATGCTGCCAAGGCGCTGGTCGCATTGGGAAACGAGAGCGTAGCTATGGGCGGTTTGCGGGCGCTGTTACGCAGGCCGGACGTGGTTGGCAATGGTGGACGAGTCTCGCTGAGACAAGCGGCGCGGGCAGCCTCACGCGAAGCCGAGAAGGAGCTAATTCTGCAAGTGCTCACGCGCACACGCTGGAACCGGCGGCGTGCCGCGCAAGAGCTGCAAATCAGTTACAAAGCGTTGCTCTATAAGTTGAAGCAGATTGGATGTGAGGAGTATGGAGCTTCCTAACTAAGTGGGAGATGGCATGACGAAAGTGACTAAACTTGCAGTGCTGATAATAGGAGGGCTGCTCGCCTCCGGGACATGGGCACAGAGTGATGGCTCATCCAAGAACGCGTAAACCAATCAGACGCCAGCAGAGTCCATGCCCAAGTCCTTGGCGGGTCCTGACTATGTGATCGGCGCAAATGACAATCTTCATATCTCGGTGTGGAAGGAACCTGATCTGACCACCAGTCTGCCGGTTCGGCCCGACGGCAAGATTTCGCTGCCGCTACTCAACGACGTTCTGGCGGCCGGCCTGACTCCCATGCAACTGGCGGACTCGATTACCGAAAAATTGAAGAAGTATATCGCTGACCCGCGCGTCACGGTAGTGGTGACGGCAATGAACAGCCAGCGCATCTACGTGGTGGGCGAAGTGACGCACACCGGCGCCATGCCGTTGTTTCCTAACATGACGGTGCTTCAGGCACTCTCAAGCGCGGGCTTTACGCAGTTCGCCAATCTTAAGGGTATTTATGTCCTGCGCACGCAAAACGGCAAGCAGACGAAACTGCCGTTTAATTACAAAGAGGTAGTCAAGGGCAGAAATACACAGCAAAACATCGTCCTCAAACCGGGAGACCAGGTAGTCGTCCCGTGAGAACATGGAGCAAGGAACGCTTAATGAGCAAACGTCGCAGCATTTTGATCCTAGTGCTGTTACCCCTCGCGCTGGGCATGGCTCGGGCACAAGATAGCAGCCCGCAGTCCCCGACCGCTGCGCCGGACAGCGGCCAGCAGCCGGAGACGACACCGGCGCCTGCATTTGGCCAGGAGAATCCCGCACCCCCAGTCAGCGAGAACCCACCTATTTCCGGAATCGATCAACCTGGACTGGAGCCTCATGCGGCGCCGCTGAGCTACCTGCAGCCGGGTCTGCATCTGAGCCAGTCGGCTGATTCGAACGTGACCGACACTCTCGGTAGCTCGTCCTTTCATTCTGTCACTCGCGCACTGGGCAGCCTCACTTTGCAACGCTTGTGGAGCAACTACAAACTTGCTCTGGACTTCGTTGGAGGCGCGGGGTATTACAGCGCACGCGGCATCGGCTTCAAGCAAATCGAGCAACTCAATGTGGATCAGAGAATCACCTGGAAGAGAGGGCAGCTCGGGATTCGCGATAATTTCAGCTATCTGCCCGAGGGCAACTTCGGCGGCGCTTACGGTAGCATGAGCAGTCAGGGTGCGATGCTGGGCGGAGGTTCGCTCGGTGGTCAGAACGTTTTTTTGGGCGGTTCCCAGCTTGGATCGTTGGCCCAAATTCCCCGCATCATGAACCTCAGTCTGGTGGATGTGGTTGAAAACCTGACCCCCAAGTCCTCTGTTACCTTGACCGGCGGGTACGGGTTCGCACACTTCACAGGAAACGCGGTTGATTTGTCGTCAGGAACCCAGGTGTCGACCCAATTTCTCGGGAGCACCCAAGTGTCGGCTCAAGCGGGCTATAACCGCATTCTCGGACCGCACGATCAAGCGGCCATTATGTATGGGTACCAGGGATTCAAATTCTCGGTCTCCGGCCTCTCCTTTCACAGTCACGTGGTGCAACTGATGTGGGGGCATCGCATTTCGGGACGTATGGATTTCCTGATCGGCGCGGGCCCGCAGATCATTTCGATCACATCCGGACCGGGAACTGACCTTCGGTTGTCGGTAGCTGGGCGTGCCTCGTTGCGCTACAAGTTTCCCAAGACGAGTCTGAGTCTGTCGTTTGACCGCTACATTACCAACGGATCCGGTTTTTTTGCGGGAGCCCAGAGCGATATTGCACGCTTGAGCGTCACCCGCTCTTTAGGCCGGGTATGGAGCGGCTTTGCGGATTTGGGATACGCACGAAACAGCCGTGAGCAGGTGTTGACCCCGCTACAGCAGAGCGAGTGCACTCCGACCGTGACGAATCCAAATCCTACTTGCCCAGGCGTTGTCGCGAATACATATGCCTATGGCTTTGCTGGTTTGGGTGTGCATAGGATGATCGCGCGTAATTTTCACGCGTTCGCCAGCTACCAGTTCAACTACCTGACTTTTGATAAATCGTTTTGCGGCATCGGACTTCCCGGTTGCAACCGGGTTTCGCAGAGGCACGTCGGCACGATCGGAATTGACTGGACTCCCCGACCCATACGGATCGATTAACTTTCAGGCTGCCGAGATGCGCGGCCGGAACGGATACTTAGGATGATTGAAAATCGCGAATTGACGATGGATGACTATCTGGCGATGCTGCGCCGGCGGGCGAAGTGGATCCTGATTCCGGCGCTTCTGGCGCCTCTGGCAGGCTGGCTCATCTCCTATGCATTCCCCGCGAAGTACACCTCGCAATCGTTGGTGCTGGTGGAGGGACAGAAGGTACCCGAGGGCATGGTGCAGGCAGTGGTGACCCAGGATTTGACAGCGCGCGTCGCTACCCTGCAACAGCAAGTGCTCAGCCAGAGCCGCTTGCAGCCCTTGCTCGAACGCGTCTTCGGACCTGTCAAGAGCGGCCAGAATCTGGACGACGAGGTTGACAATATCCGGCAGAACATGACAGTGGAGCCCGTGGTGACCGATCTCTCGCAGTTGGGGAATACGACCGGGAAAAAGAAACCGGGTCAGGGCAGTCCCGTGCCGGGGTTCTATATCAACTACACCGCCCACAGCCCGCGCGAGGCGCAGCAGATTTGTAATGAACTGACCTCGCTGCTGCTCGAGGAGAACCTCAAATCGCGCGAGGACGTGGCGCGAGGCACAACCGACTTCCTGATCAAGGGTCTGGGGGATGCCAAGCGCAATCTGGACGATCTGGAATCCAAGCTCGCCAGTTTCAAGAAACAGTATGTGGGACAGCTTCCCGGCCAGGAGGAAAACAACCTCAAGATCCTTATGGGATTGAACTCGCAGTTGGAAGCTAACACCCAGACTCTGAACCGGGCTCAGCAGGACAAATCCTACACCGAGTCTATGCTGGCGCAGCAGCTGGCGGCATGGAGGTCCGCCCAATCTTCGACAAACCCGCAAACGGTCGAAAAGCAGCTTTCCGAGTTGCAGTCGCAGCTGCTGCAATTGCAGGCGCGATACACGGATGACCATCCCGACGTGATCAAGGCCAAGGCCGACATCGCCGGATTAAAGAAAAAGCTGGCCGAAATCAACAGTGCGTCAGCTCAGGCCGACGATACGATCAGTGACAAAGCATCGGCGGCCGAGCCGGCAGAGATCCGGCAGTTACGGCTGCAAATCCACCAGTACGGCGACCTGATTATGCAAGGCACGCGTGCCCAGAAAAGGCTGCAGGATGAAATCGGGGTGTACCAGGGACGCGTGGCGCTAAGTCCTGCGGTCGAGGAGCAATACAAGGGATTGGCCCGCGATTACGACAACGCCCAGAAGGTCTACCAGGATTTGTTGGCCGACAAGAGCAAGTCCGACATGACGCTCAAGATGGAGCAGCAGCAACAGGGCGAGCAGATGCATCTACTCAACCCCGCCAATCTGCCTGATGCTCCTAGCTTCCCCAACCGGCTGCTCTTTGCCGGCGGAGGGTTGGGAGCCGGCCTCGCACTGGGTCTCGGCATCGCTCTCTGGCTGGAGTTGCGCGATGACTCCATTCGTACCGAGGCGGACGCAGAAGCAGCCCTGGGGCTTCCGATGCTGGTCTCAATTCCGTGGGTAGGCGAAAGCGCAGGAATGGGCAAGAACGGAACTGGCAGGTTCTGGAAGGGAAACAAGCAGCCGGATGAAAAAAAGGAAACCGTCGGAGTCTAGGCGAAGACCATGTACAAAGAGTTTTACGGACTAAGAGCGAATCCCTTCAATGTCAACCCGGATCCGCGTTATCTGTTTCTGACGCGTCACACCGAGGAGGCACTGGCTTGCCTTACTTATGGCATCCAGAGCCGCAAGGGATTCGTGCTCCTCACCGGCGAAGTGGGCACGGGTAAAACTACTCTGATTAACAAACTGCTGGAGTGGCTCCGCTTGCAGCAGGTGGCGACGGCTTTTATCTTCAACTCCCGCATGAACGTGCCACAATTCCTGGACTACATGATGACCGACTTCGGCATCCCGTGCGACTCGAAGGCCAAGAGCCAGATTCTGTTGCGTCTCTACAACTGGCTCCTAGACCGCTACCGGGCGGGTGAGACGGCCGTCCTCATCGTGGACGAGGCGCAGAATCTCGCGGACGAATTGCTAGAAGAGATTCGCATGCTTACCAACCTGGAGACCTTCACGGAGAAGCTCCTCCAGATCGTACTGGTAGGGCAGCCGGAACTGGAGCAAAGGCTGAAACAACCACAACTGAGGCAGTTGCGGCAGCGGCTTACGCTGCGAGCCAAGACTCATCCTTTGACGCTCGACGAGACCAAGGCCTATGTGCAACAGCGGTTGCGCATCGCGGGCTCGAACGGGCAGCAGATTTTCGATCCCGAAGCGCTGGTGATGATTCACCGCTATGCCAGCGGCATTCCTCGCGTAGTCAATCTGCTTTGCGAACACAGTATGGTAAGTGCCTTCGTTGATCAGCAAAAAGTGATTGTGCCGGCAGTGGTCGATGCCGTGGCAAGAGATCTTGACCTCAGCGATAACACCGCCTCGGGAGCCATGATGACGGGTCCGCCGCCGCAAACCGCGAACCCGGAAAAGTTCGACCTGGTGGAAGCCTTGCGATCGCTGGCCACACTGGCTGATCGCTTACGTGACGAAGAAAAAGACCTCCCCAAGGAAAGGAAATTATGAGCCGAATTCATGAAGCGTTGAAGAAAGCCGAACAGGAACGGGCAGCATCGCAGGGAGGTCCCGTACCGTCCAATTTCTCGGTGGCTGAATCGCCGGGGACAGAGCCGAGAGTAATCGACACGGACACTGCGGCAAGGGTCGCAGCGGTAGCGCCGGCCGTAAGTGCGCACGCGAGTCCTGGCTTGCCCCCATTCGGCAGTCCTTTCAGCCTCGAGACGATGCTGGCACGGTGCGCGGCGGTGCAATGGAGTCCCGACCCAAAGACCATGTTATTCCTCAACGGCGACGACAATGCCCGTGGCAGCGAGGAGTTCCGAACACTGCGCTCCCGGCTCTACCAGATCCGGGAAAAAATGACGCTGAAAAAGATTTTGGTGACGAGCGCGCTTCCGAAAGAGGGCAAGTCATTTACGGCAGCGAATCTCGCGCAGGTAATGGTGCGCCAGCACGGACGACGCGTGCTGCTTATCGATGCCGATCTGCGCGGGCCACGCCTGCACCTCATGCTCGGCACCACGTCTGCCCCGGGTCTTGCCGACTATCTACAGGGAGCGAATGATGAGTTCTCCATCATGCAGCGCGGAGCTTTGGAAAATCTGTTACTGATCCCCAGCGGATGTGAGGTTTCCAATCCCGCGGAACTCGTGGCCAATGGGCGGTTGAAGTTCCTGCTGCAACGCGTAGAGCCGCTGTTTGACTGGATCATTATTGATTCCCCGCCGGCTGTGCCTGTCTCCGACGCCAGCCTGCTGGCCAATTCGTGCGACGGAGTATTGATGGTGGTGCGTTCCAATGCGACCCCAGTGGATATGGCGCGCAAGGCGCGCCAGGAATTTCCCGACAAAATCCTGGTGGGAGTAGTGCTCAACGGGACCAGCGCGGACACGGAAGCCTATTCCCGCTATTACTACGGAGCCTACGAAAAAAGGGGAACCGAAGCCAAGGCCTAGGGAGTCTGACATTGTGATTCGGCTCTTCAAAGTTCATTACCCGATGCGCACGCTGGTGCTGTTGGCTGGTGAGGCCCTGATTGTGTGGGTCTCGTTCCTGCTGGGAACGCTGCTGCAAAATCGAGATGATAGTTGGCTGCTGCTGAACGTCGAGGGCGGGTATCTCAAGATTCTTGGTGTCACGGTGTTTGTGCTGCTGGTTTCGCACTGGCTGGATCTATACGACTCGTCCAGTATGGCCGCTAGGTGGGAGCAAGCTTTCCGCATTCTACTGGTGCTGGGTCTGGTGGCACTCGCTCTGTCGGGGTTGGGTTTCGTTTTCCCGCGCTTTCTGCCCCGCAACGGTTCCGCGCTGGTGGGACTGGTTATTTTAACGTTCGCCCTGTTCGCATGGCGTGCCGCATATGGCTGGCTGGTGCAACAGCCTTATTTGCGCGAACGGGTTTATGTGCTGGGCACAGGCGCTCGGGCGCAACGGTTGCTGAACGGACTTCGCCAGCGCTCCGATCTCGGTGTCGAAGTTGTCGGCTGGACCGGAAACGTGGAGGGAGAGTTGACGCGCGAGAGCGTAGCCGCCCATCTGCTGGGTCTAGCGCAGCAAGATGGGGTGCACCGGGTGATTGTCGCGATGCCTGACCGACGCGGGACACTTCCCGTGGAGGAGTTACTGAACCTACGGCTTGCCGGGGTGAAAATCGAAGAGGCAACGTCGTGGCTGGAAAAGATCTCGGGAAGAATCGAGGTGGAGGAGCTTTACCCTAGCTGGCTGATTTTTGCCGATGGTTTCGACTTTAGCGGCGGTTTTATGATCGCGCGCCGCTTGTGTTCAACTCTGGTCGCTGCGATCGGCTTGCTGTTAGCGTTTCCGCTGCTGCCGTTTATCATCCTGGCGATCAAGCTGGATTCGTCAGGTCCGATTCTGTACCGCCAGCGGCGGGTCGGACTGGGGAGTGAGCCCTTTCATTGTTACAAGTTCCGGACTATGCGTAAGGACGCGGAAGCCGATACCGGCGCGACGTGGGCCACCGACGATGATCCACGAATCACACGAATTGGTAAGTTTCTGCGCTCGTCCCGCCTCGATGAGATTCCCCAGCTGTGGTGTGTGCTTAAGGGCGACATGGCTTTCGTGGGTCCTCGTCCGGAGCGCCCCGAGTTCGTGGAATGGTTGAGCGAGCAGATTCCCTACTACGGTGTACGCCATCTGGTTCGGCCCGGCATCACCGGCTGGGCCCAGGTCCAGTACAAGTATGGCAATACGCTCGAGGATGCCCGCGAGAAGCTACAGTACGACTTGTTCTATATCAAGAACGCGTCCCTCGGTTTGGATATGCTGATTATGTTCCAAACTGTCAAGATCGTACTGCTCGGTCGGGGGGCGCATTAAGACGTTAGCTAGCGCGGCGAAGGGGGATTCCCAAGCTGGTCCAGTTCGACCCGCGAAGGTATCATCCGTCCCATCCGCAGGGCATGATAGATCCACGCGAAGAAAGCTGAGTTGATCATGCA
>Ga0137384_10003570_pt1 | contig 12392 bp, 11 predicted proteins | sample SagtaG_2_FD_104922 | JGI IMG/M metagenome (GOLD analysis project Ga0137384, IMG submission 104922) | Vadose zone soil microbial communities from Sagehorn Ranch, Mendocino, California, USA - Sage2_R_60_16 metaG | ecosystem: Environmental > Terrestrial > Soil > Vadose zone | place: USA... | reverse complement strand
TATTTCGTCCAGAGTCCGGGTCGCGTCTTCTCTCGCTCTGAACTGCTGAACGAAGTCTGGGGATATCAGAACTATCCTTCGACGCGCACCGTGGACAATCACATCTGGAAGCTCCGGCTGAAACTGGAAGACGATCCTGGCAACCCGCTATACTTCCAGACCGTTCATGGGACCGGCTATAAATTCGTCCCGTCGCCCAAGCAATAGGATTTCCAGACCACGTGGAAACAACATGGATGCACGAATGTCCAGCGTTCGCCTGCGGACCAAGTTCCTGCTTTCGTTTCTGCTTGTGTCCGCGGGACTTACCAGCGCCACGCTCTGGATGGTCCACCGCAGTGTCCGCATTCAGCTCCAAAAGGAAATTGCCAACGACCTTCGAAATTCCGTAACCGTTTTTCAGGATTTTCAACGGCAGCGAGAAGTCACGCTCGCCAGGTCGGCCGAATTACTCGCTAGCCTCCCCAGCCTCAAAGCATTAATGACCACTCGCGATTCGGCAACGATTCAAGACGCATCCGGCGAAATTTGGCGCCTTGCGCCGAGCGACATTTTTCTCCTCGCCGATCCTCAGGGCAAGGTTTTGGCACTCCAAACGTCCGTCCCCGGTGTCACAAAGACTGCAGCCCAGGAACTCTTAAAAAATTCCGTCGGAACGGATCAGCCGAGTTTCTGGTGGCAAAGCTCAGGCCATCTTTACGAAGTCTTCCTTCAACCGGTTTATTTCGGCTCGCCCAAAAATGCTAGCCAGCTTGGATTGCTTTGCGTTGGCCACGAGATCTCAGAGAACGTGGCCAGGGAAGTCAGCAAAGTGGCGACCAGCCAGGTTGCTTTTTTTTACGGCAACCATTTGATCGTCAGTACTCTTCAACCCGAGCAGCAATCCGATTTGGCCCAACCCTCTTCCAGCCGGGCGACCGAGGCCGGCCCTCGACCGAACGCAATCCGCCTCGGTGGTGAGGAATTTCTCGCGACCTCCGTCGATCTGGATCCCGGTTCGCCCCAGCCCGTGCGCCTGACCGTTCTGAAATCCTTCGATAAAGCCGTCACGTTTCTCGATAGCTTGAATCGTGTTTTGCTTGGACTGGGATTACTGGCAGTGCTCGCTGGCAGTGGTTTGGTGTTCTTAATCTCGGACACTTTCACAAAGCCCCTTGCGAACTTGGTTTCTGGCGTTCGCGCCCTGGAAACAGGCGACATAGCCTATCCGCTGGCCATTCGCTCCCACGATGAAGTCGCCGAAGTGACTGCGGCGTTCGAGCGCATGCGCAGCAGCTTGCGCAAAAGCCAGCAGGAACTCCTGGGCGCGGAACGGCTTGCAACCATTGGCCGCGTAGCAAGCTCTATTTCCCATGATCTGCGGCATCCACTTACCGCCGTGATGGCAAATGCTGAGTTCTTATGTGAACGCGATCTTGACACGACTCAACGCGAGGAGCTTTATCACGAAATCCGCGCCGCCGTTGATCAAATGACCGACCTTGTGGAATCCCTCTTGGAATTTTCAAAAGCCCGCGAATCGCTTCGTCGCGTATTCGGACCGGTCGAACCGGCCGTGAAGCGCGCTGTTCAAACCGTTCGTGCGCGACCCGATTTCCAGGGCCTGAAAATATCTGTCGCTCGCGAGGGGAAATGTGAAACGTGGTTCGATCAGAAAAAAATGGAACGCGTATTTTCGAATATTGTCTTGAACGCGTGCGAAGCCGTGGCGCCCGAATCCGGAAAAATTGAGATCGATCTCCGCGAAGGCAAAGACGATGTCGAGGTCCGCATCATGGACAATGGACCAGGAGTCGCCGAGCCTGTCCGTCAGCGGCTGTTCCAGCCGTTTACCAGTTACGGCAAGCAAAATGGCATTGGACTGGGACTGACAATCAGCCAGAAAATACTGCAAGACCACGGCGGCGGCATCTGCCTTGAAAGCTCCGAAATCGGTAGAACTGTTTTTCGCTTGACGCTGCCTATGCGCGTCACCGGAGATAGCTCAGAGCCTAATTAACGAAGTAGGCCAAAATCGATAAGAAACTGCACGCTAAATCAGGGGGGTGCGTTGTGAGACCTCAATTCCTAAAGTCCCGGACATTTTCCTGGCTGTGCCGAGTTTTTCTTTCTTTGGCCGTACTCGCGTTCCATTCCACTTGCGTGCGCGGACAGCAGCAGGCCACAACGGGGGCTGCATCATCGGCAGGCTCTCTCGACGATCGGCTGCGGACGCTTCAAGATCAATTGGTGCAGCTCCAATCTGCAATGTCGGCAATGCACGAAGAAATTGTTCGCTCGCGTGCAGAGTCCACCGAACTGCGTCGCGAAATGGAAGCAACGCGATCGCTTCTTGCAGCTCAGTCGAAGCCGGGCAGTACTTCCACTGACGACTCCGTTGTTGGCACTCGGAAAAATCTCGCGGAATCCACCTCGGCATCCTCACCGCGTGCCGATCAAGATCCGTACGCACTGGAAGAAAACCAACAACTCGTCAACGCAAAGCTGGAGGAACTTCATCAGACCAAAGTCGAGAGTGGCTCCAAGTATCGCGTCCGTCTTTCCGGCATTGTGCTTCTGAATGCCGTTGAGAATCGCGGAGCCGTTGATAATCTGGATTTCCCGTCGCTCGCCATTCCCGCTGGATCTGGCTCACCCAAGGGAAGTTTTGGGGCAACTTTGCAGCAGTCCCTGTTGGGACTGGAAGTCTTCGGGCCGGCAATTCACGGCGCTCGCATCAGTGGCGATGTCCAGTTCGATTTTGCCGGCAGCTCGTATAATCTGTCTAACGGCACCAGCTTCGGCTTCGCCCGTCTTCGCACCGGGGTCGTTCGACTGGAATGGCCAAACACTTCGCTGATCGCCGGCCAGGATGCCCCGTTCTTCTCTCCGCTTTCTCCCAGCTCGATCGCATCCCTTGCTCTGCCGGAATTTGCCTACTCGGGGAATCTTTGGAACTGGATACCGCAAGTTCGTGTAGAGCACCGCATTCGTGTGGGCGAGAATTCGAAACTCTTGCTTCAAGGTGGAATTCTTGATCCGGTGACTGGGGAAGCGACGTATTCGCAATATTCGCGACCGCCACTCGCCGGAGAAGCTTCGCGCCAACCGGCTTACGCCATGCGCCTCGCCTGGGGTTACCGCCTTTTCAGTCGCGATCTCACTCTCGGCGTTGGCAGCTTTTATAGTCGCCAGGATTGGGGCTTCCATCGAAATGTGGACGGCTGGGCGGGCACCGCTGATTGGACGATTCCCCTCGCAAACCGCTGGGAACTGTCAGGAGAATTTTATCGTGGCCGCGGCATCGGTGGCCTTGGAGGCGGCCTTGGCAGAAGCGTTGTCCTTACCGGTCCCCTCAGTGATCCTAACTCAGATATTCAGGCTTTGAACGCGGTAGGTGGCTGGACACAATTGAAATTCCGCCAAACGGAAAAGCTCGAATGGAATGCCGCATATGGCCTCGACAATTCCATGGCCACTGATCTTCGCGATTATCCGGTCTCCGCTCCGGGTGATTACGCTGCGTCCCTCGCGCGAAATCACAGCGGTTTTTTCAACTTCATCTATCGGCCGCGCTCTGATCTGTTGTTTTCAGTCGAATACCGCCGTCTGCAAACGGTTCCGCTCTCAGGTGCCGCCCAAAGCGCGGATCACATAAATCTCGGCATTGGAGTGCTCTTCTAATGCCTCATTGCCCTTTTAGGCTTTCGGGTTTTACGCGGCGCGAGCCACGCGGCAGATCCGTACTCCGCATCTTTCTCCTGGGATTTTTTTCCTCTCTGGGATTTTCAAGCGCATCCAGCAGTCAGGAAATCACGGTTACGGGCAAGCTAGAACTTTTCCGCGAAGGCTCGGCCTCGCTCCAGGATTCTTCCAACGGCGTCGTCTGGTTGACGCGCATTGGAGACCCGCATGAACCGCCCGCTTCATCCACTTCGCCCAAACTGCAACTAGTGCAGAAAAACAAAAGCTTCAATCCCCATCTCGTCGTTGTTCAGGTGGGGAGTTCCGTCGCGTTTCCCAACAAGGATCCTTTTTTTCACAATGTTTTTTCTCTGTTTGAGGGCAAACGATTTGACTTGGGGCTATACGAAGCCGGAGCCAGCCGCACTGTAATCTTCGATCGCGAGGGCATCAGCTACATTTTCTGCAACATTCACCCGGAAATGAGTGGCGTAGTCGTCGCCCTCAAAACTCCCTACTACGGAATTTCAGACGCCCGTGGCTCGGTCGTGATTCCCGAGGTCCCGCCTGGACGTTACGAATTGCATGTCTGGCACGAGCGCGCCATTCCGGATTCGCTCGACTCACAGGTCCGCACAATCCTTGTGTCAGACGCTCTCCATTCTTTTGGAGCTTTGCGCGTCGCCGAACAGCAAAGCGCTCCAGCGCCTCACAAAAACAAATACGGCCAGGACTACGAAACACCCTCCCCAGCCGTGCCGGTCTACCCACATCCGTAAGCCAGAAATGCGCCTTACACGCATTTACACCTCAAAAAAAACTGTTTCTCGTTCGCCTTGAAGATGAATATCCCATCGCAGATGGTTGTCGCCACCCAGCGATGACGTCGCCAATAATGTTTTGCGGCGCTCGGCTGGAACCAGTTTCAGCACGATGTCTTCTTCATTCGAGGCTGCTCCGGCAAAATAAATTCTCGTCACCAGATGCCGGAGCAATCCGCGCATCAGAACCAGCACAACAAGGTGCGGCGCATGAATCGTTCCATCCGCATCACGTCTGGCCGCAGGTTTCATCGTACTGAATTGAAACTCCCCGGACTCATTCGTCGCAATCCTTCCAAATCCAAATGGCAAAGTTTCCGTCCGCTCGATGGTTCGCTCACCTTGATCTGGTTTCTTCGCGACACCTTCCATCTGCCAAATCTCCAGCAACGCGTCCGGTACGGGCTCACCGTCTCCGTCCAAAATCCGCCCGCGAATCGTCACGCGATTCCCTTTCTCTCCCGCGCACTCAATATTTGGTCGGCACAATGCGGAAAGCCCGATCGAAAAGAACGGTCCAACCGTCTGTGAAGGCGTCGGTATGTAACTCATTTCACTTTTCCATCGGCGTTGCGTCACGCCCGCGCAAAACAATATCGAATCGATACCCCAACGCAAACTCCGGAGACGTATTGTCCCAATCAAACATCGAAATCAGCCGCTGCTTCGCTTTTTCATCCGGTGTGCAGTTGTAGATCGGATCGTAAGCCAGTAGCGGATCACCCGGAAAATACATCTGTGTCACCAGACGGCTCAACAACCCAGCGCCGAAAATCGAAAAATGAATGTGCGCCGGCCGCCATGCGTTTGCGTGATTTCCCCAGGGATATGCCCCTGGCTTGATCGAAATAAACTTGTAACGGCCCTCGGCGTCCGTCAGCGTTCGTCCAAATCCACTGAAATTTGGATCGAGTGGTGCGTGGTGCTGATCCATTCTGTGTTTATAACGCCCCGCGGCGTTGGCCTGCCACACTTCGATCAGCGCGCCGCGTACCGGTTTTCCGCCTTCATTCAGCAAGCGCCCACTGATCGCAATTCTTTCGCCCAGCGGCTCTCCGGCGTGCTGTGCCGTCAAATCATGATCGCGTTCGCGCACCGTATCCTGACCAAAAACCGGCCCGGTTCTTTCCGAAAGCGTATGCGGAAGCACAATCAACGGCCGCGTCGGCGCGCGCTTCACCGACGACCGATACTCGGGATGTAGATAGTTCGGCTGCGTCCCGCTTGCCAGTTTTCCGAAAATCGGAGGTTCCGCCATTCCTCAGCTCCCCTAATCCTAAATTCCTTTACGTCATATGAGAATTAGCAAGCGTCCTCGTATTCTGTAAAACGGACGTCATTCTGAGTATCCGATCAGGATAGGCGAAGCACCGCAACCTAATACCGAAGCACTCAGCACTCTCCGCAGCTCAACTCGGCCTTTGAATCCCCGCGGCCTCCGCCGTAACATCCGTGTACTTCAATCCCGCGCCCGTATTGAACAGCACCACCCGGTCCTCCGGTTGCAAAAACCCCGTCTTTAACAAATGATCGTACGCCGTCGTCGCCGCCGCTCCCTCGGGCGAAAGAAAAATCCCTTCGTTCTTCGCCCAGTCCCGCAATGACGCTAGAATCTCCTCGTCCGTGAACGCCAGTGCCACGCCACCCGACTCCTTCAATATCTCCAGCATGATGTAGTCGCCATACGGCTTCGGCACGCGCAGCCCGGAAGCAAATGTCGCCGCGTTCTCCCACATCTCGCTGACTTTTTCATGCTGCTCAAACGCACGCGTCACTGGTGCGCATCCCGCCGATTGCACCGCAATCATCTTCGGCCGTTTTCCTGGCGCGACCCAGCCCAACTCTTCGAGCTCCGCAAAAGCTTTCCACATCCCGATCAATCCAACTCCACCGCCCGTTGGATAAAACACCGCTTCCGGATATTCCCATCCGAGCTGTTCCACTAGCTCGTACCCCATCGTCTTCTTGCCTTCAATCCGGAACGGCTCCTTCAATGTCGAAATGTCGAACCACCCTTCCCGTTCCTTTCGCTCCGCCACTATCCTTCCGCAATCGGAAATCAATCCGTCCACCAGCGTGACATTCGCGCCATACATCTTCGCTTCCACGTAGTTCGCGAACGGCACATCCAGCGGCATAAAAATATTTGCTTCCATCCCCGCGGCCGCCGCATACGCCGCCAACGCCCCGGCCGCATTTCCCGCCGACGGCACGGCCAGCTTCTTCAATCCATAGTGCTTTGCCATGGTCACCGCCAGCGCCAGCCCGCGCGCCTTAAAACTTCCCGTCGGATTCGCTCCCTCCTCTTTCACCACAGCATTCTTATATCGCCGGCTCTGAATCACCGGAGTCCATCCTTCGCCCAGAGTGACCGGTTCCACATCCGGCAACACCGAGCGATATCGCCACATCCCAGCCCATCCGCCCGTCGACGCATCGTGCGCAACTTGCGCTCGCCCAGCCTGTCCGCGCATCGGCCGAAAGTCATACCGCACGTACAACGATCCAGCACACTTCGAACAAACCGTCTGCGGTTGAGCCGCGGACACCGTAGCTTCACACCGCGAGCACTCAAAATGTTTTATTGGAGGCATTCCCGCACAATAGCAGCGCGCAAATCAATCGGGCAAGCTGCGAAGTCTTTGTGTCGCCGCTCTTTTTTGTAGCGGCTACCTTCAGGTGGCCATCTTAGCTGTTCTTCCAGCGGCCGCTTTCAACTTGTCTCGCCCCCGAAAAAGCGGAACCATTCCGCTTCGTCGTATCCATGCCCCCGCGAACCGTTCTCGGCTATGATGTCCGTTCTCATAGACTCTTCGCGAGGCAACCGCTTGCCACAAGACAGCTCCCGCCAATTTAAGCTCCTGCTTACCGCAGGACTCGTCCTCTTCTTCGCGGGCTCCTTGCTCCTCATTCCATTTCCCGCTCACAAATCTCTCATCGCCCTCCGCTGCCTGGGACTTCTCGTCCTCGCCGCAGCCGGCCTCCGCAATCGCTCGCTCACTTTCTGGATCTTCTTCGCCATGCTCGCCGGTCTCGAACTCGGCCTTGACTCACCCGCGTTTGCCAGCCAACTCCGCGTCCTCAGCGATATTTTCCTCCGTCTCATCAAAGTCATCGTCGCTCCGCTCATCCTGGGCACGCTCATCACCGGCATCGCTGGCCACGGTGAGCTCCGCAAAGTCGGTCGCATTGGCTGGAAGAGTCTTGTCTATTTCGAAGCCGTCACCACCATCGCGCTTTTTCTTGGAGTCTTGGCCATCAATTTGACCAAAGCCGGCGAAGGCCTCGTAATCCCCGCGGCAGCGTCCGCACAACCAGCACCAGAAGTCACTCCACTCCGTTGGACCGACTTCCTCCTCCACATTTTTCCTGAAAACATCGCCAAGTCCGTTGCCGAAAACCAAATCCTTCAAGTCGCCGTCTTCGCAATTCTTTTTGCCATCGCTCTCACGCGCGTGCCCGAGCATTTTCAAAAACCAATCCTCAGCTTCGCCGAATCTCTCACTCAGGTCATGTTTCGCTTCACTAATCTTGTTATGTACTTCGCTCCCATCGGCGTCGGCGCGGCCATGGCCTACACCGTGGGCCACATGGGTATCGCAGTTCTCCTTCCTCTCATCAAACTTCTTCTTACCGCGTACGGCGCTCTCACTGCATTCCTGCTTTTCATTCTTTTGCCGATCGCGCTTTTCGCGAAAATACCTCTTCGCCGTTTTCTCCGCTCCGTTGCCGAACCCGCCACAATCGCTTTCGCCACCAGCACTTCCGAAGCTGCGCTCCCTCGGGCCATGGAGTGCATGGAAGCCTTCGGCGTCCCGCGCCGCATCGTCGCCTTCGTCATTCCTGCGGGGTACAGCTTCAATCTCGACGGCTCCACGCTCTACCTCGCGCTCGCGTCCATCTTCGTCGCCCAGGCCGCCGGCATTCACATGTCCTGGTCGCAACAACTCTTCATGGTCCTCGCGCTCATGCTCACCAGCAAAGGTGTCGCAGGAGTTCCGCGCGCCGTGCTGGTCGTTCTCCTCGCAACTTCATCCACTTTTCATCTCCCAACGGAACCTATCTTCGTACTTCTCGGAGTCGACGCCCTCATCGACATGGCTCGTACCTCCGTCAACGTCACCGGCAATTGCCTCGCGAGCGCCGTCATCGCTCGCTGGGAAGGTGAACTCAGCGATGGCGGCGCCGTTCCTGACAATACGTAGCCGGTGTCTCTCGATTTTCAATCAGCGGAATTTCTTCCTAATGCTTCTCGCCCGCACGCGTCACCGGCCAAAAAAACAAATCCTGATAATCAAAGCTGAAATCTGCCAGCGGCGAAACCGCAACCATCGTGAAATGGTCAATCCCGCCATTCGCATTCAAACTGAACGTCACGAACATCCTCCACTGTTCGATCCCGCCAATGCGTCTTGAAGGTGTCGTATTGCCAATGCTCCAGTTCCCCCACCGCTGTCGGCGTGTGCTCCAAAGAAAAAACCAGTCTCCCGTTTTCCACCCGGATATTCGCTGGCCCGTACCACCCATCCTCATACTTACCCGCATACTTTTCGAGCGCCAGCGACGGCTTTGAATTGCTCGCCCTTCCCGCGGCTTGTTTCTTGAGTTCTTCTTCCGCTTCTTTCTGCGACGAGACTTCCGCATCGTACAGCACGCCGATCCAATCCGTATTCCCGCTTCCAAAATAGCCATCCAGCACGTGAAACAGAATCGCATCGAACGCAACATCCTCTTCCGCATTGGTCAGAATCACCACGCCCAATTTTTCTTCCGGCACCAGCATCACGCGCGAAACAAATCCTGCCACTCCGCCCGTGTGTCCCACCAGTTTCCTTCCCTGGTAGTCACGCAGTCCCCATCCCAAGCCGTACGCCGCAAATTTCGGCGCAAGTTTTTCCAGCGCGCCTTTTCGCTCCCGTATCGGCAAAATCGTCTCTGCTGACCACATCTCTCGCGATCTTTGTTCCGAGAACAGATGTGCGTCGCTATCCGGAAATTTTCCCCGGTTCAGTTGCAGCATCAGCCAGCGAGACATCTCCGCTACCGAAGAGTTGATTGATCCCGCAGGCGCCGCATTATCCAGTTCGACAAAATCAATTGGCCTCAGTGGTCCGCCAATCTTTGAATGCGGCCATGCAACATCCGCGCCCGGCGGAAAATGCGCATTGCTCAGCGTAGTCGTTTTCATTCCCAGCGGTTTCAGGATCTTTTCCGTGACGTATTCTTCCCACGATTTTCCCGTCACTGCCGGAATAATTTGCCCCGCCGCGATGTACAGCAAATTGTCGTAAGCATATTTGCTCCGAAAACTCGTGGCCGGCTTCATGAATCGCAGCTTGTAAATGATCTCTTCGCGTTTGTAAGTCGAATGCGGCCAAAACAGTAAGTCGCCTTCGCCTAAACCCATGCCGCTGCGGTGCGTCAGCAAATCTCGTATCGTCATCTCGTGCGAAACATACGGGTCGTACATCGCGAATCCGGGCAGCCGTTCGTACACCTTGTCGTCCCATGAAATTTTTCCCTCATCCACCAGTGTCGCCAGCGTCGCCGTCGTGAACGCCTTTGTGTTCGACCCGATCCCGAACAGCGTGTTCTCATCCACCGGCGCGCTTTCGCCCATCTTTCGCACACCATAACCTTTCGCCATCAGCACTTTTCCGTCCTTCACGATCGCCATCGCCAACCCGGGCACGTCAAAAGTCTTCATCGATCGTGTGACAAACGCATCCAGATCCGCAGGCGGCCCCGCTTGCGCCGCGCTCTGCTTGGCAGCCGCCAGCATGAAAGCCGCGAGCCACATCGCAGTGAATCGAAGCCTGCGTCCATCTTGCATCTTTGCCCGTCGAATCATCGCTGGTCGCATCAAGCCTCCTCCGCGTTACCGTTTCACTGCCCGTAAAATTCCACTGATTTAACCACGCTTCTGCCTCGCCGAAGTACACTTCCTGCTCGTATAGGCCTGTGATGGCCTGCTTCTTCTTGTCGACTTCGCTTGCACTTTTTCCCAAAAGTCGCGATGCTTGTTCACGTTGCTCCATCTAATCTCGTTCGCCGAGCTAGAGGATCGCTCTCCAACTCCGACATGACACGTTCCCGCCCGCTACTCCTTTGCGTTTTCGTTCTGTTAGTTTTCGGTGTTAGCATCGTCTTCGCCGACGACATATCGAAAATTTCTCCCACTGGCTACGTCACCGATCTCGCCGGCGTGATCCCGCAAAGCACGAAGCAACGCCTCGATGCACTCTGCACGGAACTCGATCAAAAAACCGGCGCGCAACTTGCCATCGTCACCGTCAAATCCTTGGACGATCGTCCAATCGAAGACTACGCTGTTGAACTCTTCAAACATCTCGGCGTCGGCTCCAAAAAAGAAAGCTCTGGCATCCTGCTGCTTCTCGCTCCCAACGATCGCAAATACCGCATCGAAGTCGGCTACGGCATCGAACCCGTTATCAACGACGCACGCGCAGGCGATGCTGGTCGCGCCATGGTTCCCTTTCTCCGTCAGAATGATTTTGGTTCCGCTGTCGAAGTCGCCGCATGGCAGCTCGCGAAATATATCGCCGATGAACGCGGGGTCACTCTGTCCGGTCAGCCGCCTGCCCGTGCAATCGCAAACACTTCCCGTGGTCGCGGTTTGCCGATAAGCCCTTTCGCCTTTTTCATTATTCTTTTCATAGTCCTTAGAGTCTTTGGTTCCATTATTTCCAAGGGCTCCGGGCGGCGCGGCGGCAGCGGTCTCGGCTGCTGGTGGCTATTGCCGTTTCTCATGAGTGGAGGGGGCCGTGGCTCCGGCGGTGGTGGCAGCAGTTGGGGAGGCGGAGGATTTGGCGGAGGCGGCGATAGCGGCGGTGGCTTCGGCGGATTTGGCGGCGGCTCAAGTGGTGGAGGCGGCGCATCCGGCAGTTGGTAACACGCACGAAATAGCTTTCACGTAAACGAGGATCGAATGCTTGCACGAGAAGAAAAACTGACGGAGATCGTTCGCAGGCTTCAGGAAGCCGCCGGAGAAAACCTGCAATCTATTGTCCTGTATGGCTCCGCCGCGCGTGGCGATTACCATACGCACAAATCGGATCTAAACCTGCTCTGCATTCTGAAGTCTGCAAAGGCTACCGACCTGTCTCGAATCGCTTCGACCATTCGCTGGTGGTCTGGCCAGCTGAATGAACCTCCACCTCGCATTTTCACTCGCGAAGAATTGATTCATTCCGCTGATGTGTTCGCCATCGAACTTCTCGACATTGGCCAATCTCATCGCGTGCTTTTCGGCAATGATTCGATCGCCGATATCGAAGTTCCGATGAATCTGCATCGCGTGCAGGTCGAGCGCGAACTTCGCACTGCGCTCCAGAAACTTCGGGCGCATTTCTTGCGCGCTTCAGAAAACGAACAGGAACTTCGCGAGATCTACGAAAAATCAATCTCTGGCATCTCCGTTCTCCTGCGCCACGTTCTGATCGCGCTCGGTGAAGATCCCCCTTCCGAAAAAAATGACCTATATCAGCGCATCGAAGAGTTAACCGGCGCCGATGCCGCGGTCTTTCAGTTCGGCCGCGCGCTCCGCGACAACCATCCCGCTGCAGAAATTACGCGCGCTTACGGCAAATATCTCGAAGCCATTGAATTTGTGATTCACGCACTCAATGCGCTGGTACCAAAACGCGAGTGGCAGCGCGTCAAGCGACAAAACTTCTGAAATTCAATTTCGGGTTTTTGGGGTTTGTCTTACAAGCTCTGACATAAGTCGGAGTAGGAATCATGATCGCTCATAACCCCCTCCAGGGATCCGGACAAGCGGGATTCCCGCATCCGGCTCTTGCCTTAGGTGAGGACGCCGATGCGATGCAGGGGATAGGGATGACAGACAGAAGGCGGAGGCAGCCAGCGAGTGATGAGGCGCCGCAT
>Ga0137384_10003564_pt1 | contig 12399 bp, 9 predicted proteins | sample SagtaG_2_FD_104922 | JGI IMG/M metagenome (GOLD analysis project Ga0137384, IMG submission 104922) | Vadose zone soil microbial communities from Sagehorn Ranch, Mendocino, California, USA - Sage2_R_60_16 metaG | ecosystem: Environmental > Terrestrial > Soil > Vadose zone | place: USA: California... | reverse complement strand
CTCGTCACAATGCGCGATCCGCGTGCCATTCTTGCAGCACAAATCGCGCTGGAGAAAACAAGGCAAACAGGGCGGTTCTCAACTTATTACGTGATCGCCCACTGGCTGGTCGCTGCCGCAGTAGCGCGGCGTGTGCGTAACGGTGAAATTCCGGGCTTTGTAGTGCCGTATGAGCAATTGGTCTGCGAACCAGCCAGGACGATGGCAGAGGTTTGCGCTTACCTCGAGATCAATTTCGATCCGGAAACGGTGCTGACACCGACAAAAGTGGGCCGGTTTTGGAGCGGTAACTCAGCGGCGCGCATCAACTTTTCGCAGATCAGTCCAGAACCGGCCACGCGCTGGCAGCGCGAACTGTCCGAAGACGAAATCGGATGGGTGGAATGGCACTGCCGCGATCTGATGCCGGAATTCGGCTACGAGCCAAGACTACAAGGACGCGAGCTGCGATCATTTGTGCGTCCGATTCGCGGTGAACGCCCCCGGGAGTATGCGAAGTCGCGGCTCTACTCGATCCGCGACGCAATGACGAAATCCAAATGACGAATGCTCGAAGGAACATGAAAAAGATATCGATCTCCCTGGGCAAATTTCGTAATTCGTCGTTTCTAATCCCCGCTTGCAAACCCACCCGAAGCAGGCCATAATCCCGCGAGATGTCGGGATTCTTGTTCGGTTTTCCGAGCCTCCGTTTTCTACGACGATTCAGATTTTTCGATACCACGGTGCGGAGTTTTGCACTCTGGCTGCTTCGTTGCTTGAGTCCGCAGGCTCGCCGTTTAAGACAAGTCCAATCCCGGCTCGACGAGGCGGAGTTTCCAACGGCGTCGCAGAGTGCCTTGTTTGAATGGGCTCTGGATGATTGGCGCGCTGCGGACGGTGTCCCGAATGCTTTCGGGACGCTCCGCCCATATAACAACTGGACTAAACGTAAGGATCAACATGAACTCTTATTCAACTGGGAGACGCTCGCACCGCTCGCGCGGCGGCTCCCGACGCCGTGGCAACGGCCACCCGCGTCGTCAGCGAGAAGAAGCGAAGGAGCAAAAAAAGACACTCTGGCAGCGGATTGCCGCATTCTTTGGAAACGGCACAACGAAAGCGGAAGCAACCGCGCGCAATGGCGCGCAACCTTCGCGACCAGCACGCAAACCTGAACGGATTGAAGTTACTTCCCCGCGGCTGTACGTTGGTAACTTGTCTTTCGACGCAACCGAGAGCGATCTTTTTGAATTGTTCAACGGAGTCGGACACGTTCAAAATGCGGAGGTCGTAAGCTATCGCCATAACCAACGCTCAAAAGGGTTTGCCTTTGTGCAGATGCAAACCATCGAGGAAGCGAAGCGCGCCGTGGAAGAATTGCACGATAAGGAATTCCTCGGCCGCAGGCTGGTAGTGAGCGGCGCCAAATCCGGCGAGCATCACGCGCGCTGATAACCGCGATTATCTCATCGGGAGAGTACGCTTTGGACGCGGCTCTCCCGATTCTTTTTTGGGGCGCATTTGTCGCATAGGTCCCATTTGGGCCTGACAAACTTGGACGTGCGAGGACGCTACCTTTTAATCTCCAGGTACGTTCGCGACTGGACGTGATTAGTCCCAGGCTGCAATTCTTCGACGCGCATTTGTTTTAAGAACCAGCGGCCTTCAATCTTCTGCGCGGAAACTACTTCGAAACGCTTGGCTAATTGAGCGTTCCAATCGTAGCCCTCCATGCGCATCAGCGCGCCGCTCGCCTTGTCTATCCACAGTAGCACGTTGGAATACTGCGATTCGCGCGAGGGGGCGCGCAGTTGCAGCTTCCAGCAATTGCGAGTGCGAACATTTTCCTCGCCCAGGACGCGCGCAGTCGGCCAGTAGAGAAATTTGAATGCCAGGTCCTCGTAGGTCACACCGGTGCCGCGAATTTTTTGCTTGAGCTTCGAGGCTGCGAACTGCTCGGTACCGTCACCGGTCACAAGATCAAGGCGCGAGCTGTTTTCGCCGAGACGCAATTGCAAAACTTCATCGGGGATTGCGAATGAATAGCGAATCAGCGGTCCGTTTTGGACCAGGTGAAATGGAACGACAATATTATCCTGGCGAAGTTGTCCCTGAAGATCGATTTGCTGTCGCGACTCCATCATACGCACCGAGGCGAGAATGTCTTTGGCTGATGGCGGCGGTTCAGCGAAAATTGACAGCGAAAACAGCAAGAAAAATGCGGCAATGTTTCGCATGACTGAGTTTTAAGTTTTAAGTGTTAAGCTTTAAGACCGTCCTGAACATCTAACTTAACCCTTAACATTTGGATCAAAACCTGCTTAATCTCATCAATCAACAATGGACGAGTCCGGCGCTTGACTTGTTCATGGCAGCTCTGAGCGATAGCGCGATTTGGGAGCCGCTGTTTATCGCGATTGGAGTGAGCGTGCTCTTACTTGGCGGATTTAGAGCGCGTGCTTTCGTCATCTGTCTGGTCTTGTCCCTGCTGATCGCGACTCAGGTCACGGGATTGTTAAAATCTGCGGTTGATCGCCATCGGCCCAAACACGTGGAGAATGTACGGATGGTACAATTGCAACGGACACGTCCGGCGTTCCTGACCTTGTTTAAGAAACCGACCATTCGGTTTTCCGATTCCTCCGATCGCAACAGGTCGGGACCTTCGTTTCCGTCGGGCCACGTAACCACCAACTGCGTGATTGCTGTTTTTTGCACACTGTTTTATCGCCGCGGCGGCTGGCTTTACTGGTCCGTCGCCTTGGCCGTTGGTTATTCGCGAATTTATCTGGGTGCACACTGGCCCAGCGACGTGATCGCGACGTTTTTTCTGGCAGGCGGCGAAACATTGCTCTTGCTCGGCTTGTTTGAATTGGTTTGGAGGAGCGCAGGCCGAAAATGGGCGCCGCAGTTTTTTGCGCGCCATCCGAGTTTGATTGCTAATCCCAATAACAGGGTGCCATCGGCGGACGCAGGACAACACTCGGTATGAGCACAACGCGCGCGGTTTGGCTCTTCGTTGTCGCCCTGACGGGGATTCGATTGTCGATGCTGGCGACGACCGATCTCGAATTTGACGAGGCGCACTACTGGATGTGGTCGGAACGGCTGGCTCCGGCCTATTTCAGCAAAGGGCCGGGCATCGCGTTTGCTATTCGCGCAAGTACTGCAGTTTTTGGGCCTAACGAATTCGGAGTGCGCTTTTTCAGTCCTTTGCTCGCAGCCGGAACGAGCCTGCTCTTGTTTTATTTCGCGCGCCGATTGTTCAATGCCAAGGCCGGTCTGTGGGCCGTCATCGGGTTAAACGTTACCCCCATCTTCAACATCGGGGCGTTCCTGATGACGATTGATGCGTTGTCGATTTTTTTCTGGTTGGCGGCAATGTTCACATTCTGGCTTGCTTTGGAAAAAAGTCCGCAGTTCTCCTGGTATTGGCCGCTGACCGGACTGCTGATCGGCCTCGGGTTTCTCTCCAAATACACTAACGCGCTGGAGCTCGTTTCGATTGTATTGGTGCTGGCCCTGGCGCCCCGGCTCAGGCACGAATTTAAGCGTCCTGGATTTTATCTATTGCTCGGCATGTTTGCACTCTGCACGGCGCCGCCGATCGTGTGGAACGCGCAACACGCGTGGATCACGCTTGCGCATCTGCGATCGCGCGGAGGCATCGAGCACGGCTTTGGTTTGCACCCTGTCGAAGTTCTTTCGTTTATTGGCGAACATTTTCTGGCTTATTCCCCATTCCTATTCCTGGCGTTGGCGTGGAGCGTTATTGGAAGCTGGCGACGGGTGAATCAACAATTCAAGGTGCTCTTCCTAATGTGGTTCGGGCTGCCTGTGTTTCTTTTCTATTTGCTCCTTTCCTTGAACAAGGCTGCGGCACCAAATTGGGATGGACTCGCCTTCCTCGGTTTTGGCCTGCTGGCAGTTTATTATTGGCGGGAGCGTCTCGAGACCAACGTCCTCCTACGGCTCGGCGCGGCCGTCGCGATATTGGTTGGGCTAACCATGAGTATGGTGGCGCTCGATACAGACTTGCTGCGTGTGGTTGGATACAAGTTACAGCGAAGCGATCCCAGCAACCGGATGCGCGGTTGGAAAAGCGCCACCGGCGCGCTGGAAACAATGCGCAACAATCTCGAAACGAAATTGGGTGAGAAACTTTTCCTTATTGCCGATGCCCGCGATCGTGCCTCGGAGATTTCGTTTTACCTCCGCGATAAACGCGCCGAGGGCCCGGGGCATCCGCCGGTTTACATTCCCGAGTCGCAGGACATGGTGAATCAATTCTCGTTTTGGCCGCGCTACGATGAGTTTGTCGAGCTAAAGCCGGGCGCGCCTCGGCCAGAGGGCGAAGTTTATACGGAAGAAAATGGGATCAATTTATTCGTTGGACGCGATGCGATCTTCATTCGAGACGGCGAAAAGCAGCGCGTGCCGCACAATATCAAAGCCGGCTTTCAATCAACGGAGCTCGTTGGCACGATTCAAGTATCGCGTCATGGGAAGCCGCTGCGAACCTGGCAAGTGTTTCTCTGTCGAAGCTACCGCACACTTCCACTGTGAGAATCCATTCTTACCAGTTTGCTACGTTGGTCATCCTGAGCGTCGCGAAGGACCTCACACAGGCTTTTTTGATCACGCTCAGAACACAGCGTGACACAAGCTCCGTGGGCGAGGTTCCTCACTCCGTTCGGGATGACGCGCGTTTAGCACGATCTCGCGTACGATTCGCGAGCAGCCCATGATGCAGACAACAAAATCTCCGGAAATTTCTGTGGTGGTTCCTCTCTTTAACGAAGAAGAGAGCATCGCCATCCTGCAATCCGAATTGAGCGCGACTTTGAAGGGCCTGGATTACGAAATCATTTTTGTCGATGACGGGTCGGTCGATCGCACGCCGGAGCGGATCGAAACCGCGCCGAATATTCGCCTGATTCGTTTCGAGAAAAATTCCGGGCAGAGCGCCGCTATTTACGCCGGGCTCACAGCGGCGCGCGGCGGGACTGTGGTTATCATTGACGGCGATTTACAAAATGATCCCGCCGATATCCCGAAACTGCTCGCTGAAATTGCATGCGGTGCAGATCTTGTCTGCGGCTATCGCATCAAGCGGCAGGACACCGTGACGAAGCGGCTAACGAGCCGGATTGCGAACGCGGTGCGTAGCCGTTACACGAAGGACGGAGTGCGTGACACGGGTTGCACCCTTAAAGCGATGCGACGCGAATGCGTCAGTGCGCTCTTTCCATTCAAAGGCATGCATCGTTTCATTCCCGCGCTGGTCAAAGCGGCCGGCTATCGTCTGGTCGAAATTCCGGTGAACCATCGCCCGCGTCGCTTCGGCCAAAGCAAGTACGGCCTCGGCAACCGCGCCTTGCGCGCAACCATCGATATGTTCGGTGTACGCTGGTTGCTGTCCCGGCGATTGAATTACAAGATTCGCGAGAAGATGTGACAGATGCGACACATGAGCAACGTGGCAAATCTCGCTTGTCAACTTAGGCGCTCCCGCTAAGGTTGCCCTCCCGTACCGGGAATCCGCATGTCGTTGGCCAATTTACTTTCTGTCGAGCAAATCATCCCCGAGATGAAAGCAACGGAGCGTTGGGCTGCCATCGTTGAACTGATCGATCTGCTCGTTAGTCTGGGCAAAATCAAAACCGGAGACCGCGATCCCATTCTCGCTTCGCTGAAACAGCGCGAGGAAACAATGAGCACAGGCATTGGATTCGGAATCGCCATTCCACATTGCTCTTCCGACCGGCTCGAGGAAGTAGTGGCCGCGTTTGGAAGATCGACGACAGGCATTGAATTTGATGCGCTCGACAACGCGCCGGTCAAGTTCGTCGTGCTTTTCATCGTCCCGAAAAATCAATTTCAAACGCATCTGCGAACGCTGGCCTCGATCGCAAAATTTCTGAACGATCGCTCCGTGCGCGAGAGCCTGGCCAGCGCAAAATCCGCAGAGGAAATTTTGTCGATCTTTCGCGATCGTTCGTAAGCTGTAGTCGTCGACCTCTGGGCGGCGCGGCGCGTGGATACAAAACCTCAGCGACCCGCCTCGCAGAGCGAGGCGGCTTAAAATTGACCCCTTTCACCGATGGAGACCTTTCAATCACTTCTCGCAAAGAAGCTTTCCGGCGCCCTCGCCGCCGCCGGCTTGCCGGACGCAGATGAATTGACACCAACAACCGACCCACGCTTCGGCGATTATCAAACAAATGCTGCTCTGGTGCTCGGAAAGCAGCGCGGCGAAAATCCGAGGGAACTCGCGGAGAAAATCATCGGACAGCTTAACGTTGGCGATCTTTGCGAACCGCCAGTGGTCGCAGGCCCGGGTTTCATCAATTTTACGTTGCGATCTAGCGCCGTCGCCGAAAAAACCGCCCGCATTCTGGGCGACGAAAGGCTCGGCGTTGCAGAGACAGAATCGCCTCGCCGCATCGTGATTGATTTCGGATCGCCAAACGTCGCCAAACCGATGCACGTCGGTCACATCCGCAGCACTGTTCTGGGGGACGCGTTGGCGCGGATCGCAACGTTTCTCGGGCACGAAGTGATCCGCGACAATCATATCGGCGACTGGGGGACTCAATTTGGAATGGTCATTTACGGGTGGAAGAATCTCCTGGACCAGCGCGCACTTCAGCAGGATCCCCTGACCGAGATTGTCCGGATTTACAAGGAGACGAACGCACTGGCGACCAGCGATCCCCAGGTTCGAGAAGCCTGTCGCCAGGAGCTGGTAAAGCTGCAGGCCGGTGACAAGGAAAACATCGATATCTGGAACGAATGCGTCGCCTTCTCAATGCAGGACTTCGAGCACGTGTACGAATTGCTCGATATTCATTACGACATCCAGTGCGGCGAAAGTTTTTACAACGACCGCCTCCCAGGGGTAGTCCAACGCTTGCTCAAATCCGGGATTGCTGAGATCAGCGAGGGCGCCGTTGTTGTTTTCTTTCGCGATATCCCGGAGTTGGTCGACAGGCCATGCATCATCCGCAAACGGGACGGCGGATTTAATTACGCTACCACCGATATGGCGACCATCGATTATCGCCTCGACGACTTGAAGGCGGACAGCGTTTGGTACGTAGTCGGCGCTCCGCAGACCTTGCATTTCAAACAGATTTTCGAGATTGCACGGCGACAGGGTTATCGAGCCGATCTTCGCCACATCACATTTGGCAGCATCCTCGGTGAAGATCGCAAATTGATGAAAACGCGTTCGGGCGAAAATGTTCCGTTGCGCGAGCTTCTCAAGGAAGCGTGCAAGCGCGCGCGCAAGATTATCGATGAAAAAAATCCAGACCTGACCGAGGCAGAAAAGGTCGACGTCGCACAGAAAATCGGGATCGCTGCAGTGAAATACGCTGACCTGTCACAGTACCGGATGACCGATTACGTTTTTTCATGGGACAAAATGTTGTCCCTCCAGGGAAATACGGCTCCTTATTTGCAGAATGCATATGTGCGAATTCGCTCGATTTTCCGTAAAGCAGGAGAATCTCGTGTACCCGCGTCCGTGTGCGCCGCTGAGACGGAGACGGGCCACCCGCCTTCGCAAAGCTACGGCGAGGCACGCAGGCCCGTGGCTACAAAGCTCACGCTAACGAATTCCGCTGAGATCAACCTTGCAAAACGCCTGTGTCAGTTCGCAGAGATCGTTCCGCACGTACTGAATGATTTCCGCCCGAATATTCTGGCGAATTATCTCTTCGAAGTGGCGAACAGCTTCCATACCTTTTACGAAGCCTGTCCGGTCTTGAAATCGGAGGAACCGGCGCGCAGCTCGCGACTGGCTTTGTGCGATCTCACCGGGCAAGTCCTTTATCGCGGCCTCGACTTGTTAGGCATCAAAGTGCCGGAAAAAATGTAGCAGGGTTTTGTCATTCCGAGCGGAGTCGAAGAATCTCTGGAATTTCTTACTGTTTGACCGAGGCATCGAAGGAGAACATTGAGAGATGTCTCGACTTCGCTCGACATGACAAGGATCCCAACCTGCACCTATCGATTGCAATTCAATCGCTGGTTCACTTTTTCGCAGGCCCGCGAGTTTGTCCCCTACCTCCACGCGCTGGGAGTCAGCGACGTATATGCATCGCCGTATTTTCAGGCAAGCCCGGACAGCTTACACGGCTACGACATCACCGACCACAGCAAGCTCAACACAGCGATCGGATCACGCGAGGATTACGACGCCTGGATCGCGGAGTTGCATGCGCATGCGATGGGACAGGTGCTCGATTTTGTCCCGAATCATGTCGGGATCGCGGAGCCGCTCAACGAATGGTGGATGGACGTGCTCGAAAATGGGCCAAGTTCGAGATTCGCCCCCTATTTCGATATCGACTGGCAGCCGCTGAAATCTGATCTCCGCGATAAAGTTCTGCTGCCGATCTTGAGCGACCAATACGGGCGTGTTCTCGAACGCGGCGAACTGCAAGTGCGCTTTGAGGAGGGAACGTTCTATTTGCTCTACGGCGAGCGAAGACTCCCGATTGCTCCCGGAACGTATCGCTATGTTCTGGAAATCGCCTTGCGAAATCTCGCCGAACACAAGGAAGAAGACTTCTACGCGGAATTGCAAAGTATCCTGACCGCGCTCGAATATTTGCCAAAACGCACCGAGACCGATCCAAAACGCATCGCGGAGCGCATTCGCGAAAAGGAAATCATCAAGCGACGTCTCGAACGTCGTTGCGCGGAAGCTCCGCAAGTCCAACAGGCAATTGAAAAGGCGCTGGCCCAGATTAATGGCGAGCCCGGCGACCCGCGCAGCTTTGATGCGCTGGATAAACTGCTCAATGCGCAGTCTTATCGGCTGGCGTTTTGGCGGGTCGCCGCAGAGGAAATTAATTACCGCCGCTTTTTTGACGTGAACGAACTGGCCGCGATCCGAGTCGAGTTGCCAGAGGTCTTTGACGCCATTCACCGGCTTGTCCTCGAGTTCGTAAGCTCGCGCGCGGTTACAGGTCTTCGCATCGACCATCCAGACGGTCTTTATCTGCCGCGCGAGTATTTTGAAAAGCTTCAACAACGTTGCGCGAAAGCGCTCGGGACCGCTTTACCGAAGGACGGTCGCGCCATTTACATGCTTGCCGAAAAAATTCTCACCGGCTCCGAAATGCTGCGCAAGGATTGGCACGTGCACGGCACTACCGGGTACGATTTTACGAATCAAGTAGCGCAATTGCTCGTTGATTCCTCGGCAGAAACGGCGATCACAAAAACCTTCCATCGTTTCATCGATCACTCGGTGCCGTTTGGGCATTTGCTGTATGCAAAAAAACTGCAGGTCATGAAACTGTCCCTGGCCAACGACGTCGATGTGTTGGGTAACATGCTCGACCGGCTTTCCGAACAAAACCGATGGCATCGCGATTTTACACTCGAGGCGTTGTCGCGCACAGTGCGCGAGACCATTGCTTGTTTTCCGGTTTATCGAACATACCTGGCGCCCGGGCAGCCTGTGATGGAAGAGGATCGACAGATTGTCGAGCGCGCAATCGCCGCCGCAAAGCGGCGCAATCCAGCGATGGAAGAATCAATTTTTGATTTTCTTCGCGACGTATTGCTCTTCCATTTTCCGCCGAACCTGGATGCCAAAGCGCGTGCCGAACATACGCATTTCGTTCTAAAGTTTCAGCAATCCACAGGGCCGATTATGGCGAAAGGCCTGGAGGATACCGTGTTCTACATTTACAACCGGCTGACGGCGCTGAACGAAGTGGGCGGCGAGCTGCAACAGTTTGGATTAAGCGTAAAAGAATTTCACGAGCGGAATATTGATCGACAGCGCAATTGGCCGGCGACGTTGCTCGCCACTTCGACACATGACACCAAACGCAGTGAAGACGTGCGCGCCCGAATCGTTGTCATTTCCGAAATTCCGGATCTCTGGCGGCGCTCATTGCAACGATGGCGCGTTACTAATCGTCGCTGGAAACGAACGATCAATGACGCCAAAGCGCCAGACGCGAATGAAGAATACCTGCTTTATCAAACATTGTTGGGGACGTGGCCGATGCAGGCGAACGGCGAACCCGAACCGACGCCAACGCTGGATTACATCGAACGGATTCAAGCGTACATGGCCAAGGCGCTCCATGAAGCGAAGATCAACACGAGTTGGATACAACCAAACGAAGAATGGGACGCAGCAATGCGGGATTTCATCGCGAAAGTCCTGGATCCATCGCCGCGAAATAAATTCCTCCCAGCGTTCATTCCGGTTGCAAAGGATGTTGCACAATTCGGCGCAGTTAATTCGCTTACCCAAACATTGCTTAAGCTGACTTCGCCGGGAATTCCCGACATTTATCAAGGCAACGAAATTTGGGATTACAGTCTGGTCGATCCCGACAATCGGCGCCCGGTCGATTACAAGCAGCGCCGTCAAATGCTGGAATCGCTCGCAACAGCTAATCCCCACGATCTTGTGCGTAACTGGGCTGATGGCCGCATCAAGATGTTTCTGACACGGCGCGTCTTGCAATTTCGGCACGAGCAGGTCGAGCTTTTCCAGCGAGGAGAATATCTGCCGCTGACGCCGGGCGGAGCATTCGCGGAATCCTGCGTCAGCTTCGGCCGACAGCTTGGGGGCCAATGGATTGCTGTGATCGCGCCGCGACTTTCTTCTCGTGTGGGTTTTCCGCCGATTGCTGAGAGTTGGCAGGACACAACACTGGAAATTCCCGAAACGCTTTCGCTGGACCACGCGCACGACCTCTTTACCTGTCGTCCTGTTCCTGTGCAGGACCGGCACGTGAAACTTGCCGACGCATTGTCGGTCCTGCCGTTCGCCGTGATTACCAATCTGTAGACGTCGACCTCTGGGCGACGCTGGTGTGAATGGCACACCCGCGCCGTGTTTCGCAAGAGCGAAACGTCTACAGCTATCTCGTTTGCCCGAGGCTATTTCCAAGATCGACAAGCCACCGCGCAAAACTGCCGAGATTTATCAACAAATCCGCGCCGAAGCCTGCAAACGTAATCTGTGGCGACGCCAGAATGAGCATCACGCTGAGCAGTAGCAGGTTCATCAAATAGATCACAACGAGTGAGAAGAACGTGCCCTGATCGCTCAGGTCAGTCTGATTTTTCGGAATCATCCAGCACGTAAACGTGAAATGGAACGCCCAGGTCACGCCGATCACAGCGTAAAGCCATCGACCGTACGGTTGCATATTCACGAAAAGACTGAGCACGCCATAAATGGCGATCGCCAGAATGCTGTAGAGTGGAAAAAAATATGGCGCCAGCGCGATCCAAAAGTTGGCCTTGTTGGTAACCACATGCCCGCCGTCACGACCAACGCGAAACTGGCTCACGCGCCCACCCATTAACCAAACCCAGAGCGCGTGGGTCAATTCGTGTCCGAAGACATAAATAAGGATCGGACGCGGAAGACCGAAAAATGTAATCAGCCACAGAATTGCGCCCAATGAAAAAAACCAAAACTCTTCGGCCGCCCAAAAGCGCTGCGTCACGGTCGCGCGCGCGAAAGCGGTAAAAAATGTCTGACTGAGAATGGCACAAATCGGCAGGAGGAAAATCGCGAAAACGAATTTCACCCAGCGCGTCGGCACTGTGAGAGGATCCGATACCGGAACGAGTGTCCGCGCCCGTGCGACGTTGCGCACAACTTTGCGGCCGCGCTTGGATTTGCGTTTTCCGCGATTATTTGTCGATCTTCTCTTTCTTGCAGCCAAAGTGCCCGCAGATTACGCAGACGCTGCAGACTTGGGAAAGAGAGAAATTCGACCCGCTACTCTTGCTCCTGATCGTGAAAAACTGAGCAACAGAAACAGTAAAAGCACAAGCAAGAGGCCAGCGCTAGATCCGCCTTAACGCGATCACGCGCGGCCCATGTACGCGCGGGTGCGGGTGTCGATCTTGATCGTTTCGCCTTCCTTAATGAAGAGCGGAACGTTGATCGTCATGCCAGTTTCCAGAGTTGCCGGCTTTGTCACATTGCTCGCCGTATCACCGCGCAATCCCTCCGCGGATTCGGTTACCTTCAGACTCACCGACGCGGGTAGTTCGACCTCCACCGGTTTGCCCTCTGCGTAGAGGACCTGCACGGAAAGATTTTCCACCAGATAATCTTTGGCGTCGCCGATCAGGTTTTCCTGCAAGGTGATGGTGTCGTACGTCTCCGGGTCCATGAAATGATATCCGTTGCGGTCCTTGTAGCTGAATTCGAGTTGTTTTCGCTCGATCTCAACCAGTTCAACCTTGTCGGTTGAACCAAAGCGGACATCGGCGCTTTTGCCGGTGTTGATGTAGCGGATGATCGCCTGGACGAATGCGCGCAAATTTCCGGGTGTGCGATGATGAACTTCGAGCACAATGGCGGCGTTGCCATTGTATTTTATGGCCATTCCTCTGCGAAGATCGTTGGCTGCG
>Ga0137384_10003562_pt1 | contig 12406 bp, 20 predicted proteins | sample SagtaG_2_FD_104922 | JGI IMG/M metagenome (GOLD analysis project Ga0137384, IMG submission 104922) | Vadose zone soil microbial communities from Sagehorn Ranch, Mendocino, California, USA - Sage2_R_60_16 metaG | ecosystem: Environmental > Terrestrial > Soil > Vadose zone | place: USA... | reverse complement strand
GTTGCTCTCGCGGGCCGATGTGCTCCTCATCGATAAGACCGGGACGGTGACCTCTGGCCGACCGCAGATCACCGATGTGATCGCGCTTCCCGGGTATTCCGAGACGGAGGTCCTTCGGCTCTCGGCAAGTGCCGAGCGCTATTCCGAACACCCCTTAGCTGAGGCCGTCAGGCAACACGCATCGGCTTCCCACCTCACGGTATCCGAGCCAGAGCAGTTTGAAGCCGTTCCGGGGCATGGTGTTCGAGCCAACGTCGATGGCGTTGCGGTGCGCGTTGGCAATGCGCGGATGCTTCCACAAGGCGCATCCCTCCCCGTTGCGACTGCCCTCCAGGCGCAAGGCAAGACCTTGCTGTTCGTCGAGTGTGCAAACGAGCTGGTGGGGGTGCTTGCAGCCTCTGACACCTTACGCCCGGAGGTCCCTGCCGCGCTTGCGCGGTGCCGCGCACTCGGTGTGAGACGGGTCGAGCTGCTGACCGGCGATCATGAGCGCACGGCCCAGGCTCAGGCCTCCACGCTTGGGATGAGCTACCGTGCGGAACTCCTGCCAGAAGACAAGATCCGCATCGTCAAAGAGTACCAGGCGCAGGGGCAGATCGTCGTCATGGTCGGTGATGGCGTCAACGACGCGCCGGCTCTTGCACAAGCGGATGTAGGCATTGCGATGGGCGTCATGGGAACGGATATCGCTCTGGAAGCCGCTCATGCAGCACTGATGCGGGAAGATTGGCGGCTTGTCCCGGATCTGTTCACGATTGCGAAACGGACCATGCGGGTCGTGAAGATGAATCTATCCTTTACGATCCTCTACAACCTGGTTGGCCTCTCGCTCGCCGCGTTTGGCATCTTACCGCCTATTCTGGCTGCTGCGGCACAATCCCTGCCCGATCTGGGGATCCTTGCCAATTCGTCACGGCTGCTCCGTCAGAAGCTCCCAAACACGGCAGTCATCCCACCCGCTCCAACGACGCCTGACGTGTCACCAGCAGTCGAGGGGAAGGAAACCTGTGGATGTGGCAACCAGGAGTGCTGTGGATCATCTGATGGGTTAAAGCCAGCAGTCCAAACGATCACGCTTGCTCCTCGTGGAAGCCGGAAGCGAGAGCGATAAGACGGACACCTCCCAGAACAGGAGGCACACAGCGACGCCTTGCATCGCTGGTGTGCCTCTTCTTCCTCATTGCTGCTGCTGCACGAGGCGTCCATGCGCTTACTTTTCCGTCTGCTTGCCGCCATCGGTGGAGAAGCAGGCTGTCCTGTTGCTTTGCTTCACCTCCTTCTGATTTTTCTTCCCCTTGCTTTTTGTTTTATGTAATGATAAAATTAATTTTATAAAAATAATTTTTAGAGAGATAAAAATTAGTGCGGGAGAAGCAACGATGAACGAGCCCATTCAGGACCTCGCCCCGCGGATCAGCGATTGCTTGAAAGTGATCTATGGCATGCAGGAACGCGGGCAGAAAGTCTCCACCTCTGCCGTGAGCAAGCAGTTAGGGACCAGTGATGCGACCGTCACCATGCTGTTTAAAGATTTTGCGGCAGCAGGGTGGGTCGAACATGTGCCTTACCATGGGGTCCACCTGACCCCACTCGGGGAACGCAGAGCGATGGAAGTGATTCGACACCATCGCTTGCTCGAACTGTACTTAGCACGCCAGCTCGGCTACCGGTGGGATCAGGTACACGCAGAGGCAGAGCGGTTAGAGCATGTCATCTCTGAAGAGTTTGAAGACAAGCTCGATGCGTTGCTGGGCCATCCCACCGTTGATCCGCATGGCGATCCGATCCCCAGTAAAGACGGAGTGATCATGAGTTCCCCAGGCTCTCCACTGCGAGCACTCAGAGAGGGGCAGCCAGCCATCGTGTCGCGGATCATCGACCAGGACCCAGAAAAGCTGCGCTACCTGGGGCAGCTCGGCTTGTACCCCGGGAGCCGCGTGCAGGTCCTCGAACGAACGCCTTTCGGGGGTCCCTTGCGTCTGCGCGTAGGTTCGGAGGACCAGGCGACCGAGCATCTGCTTGGACCAGAGCTGGCCCAACAGATCCTGGTCACACCCAGTGAGGTGGGGGAACTGGCACACAGGTAAACATAGCAAGAAGCATGAGAGGAACCTGTTCATGGCACGTATCTCGTCATTGCGTGAAACCGGACCACACCCCATCATCGAGGCACCGCTCCCGGCAGATCGCAGCACCGTCACAGCGGCTCACACCATCTTGCAGGGACGGCAGGCCCGAAGCAGCCTCGCCCATCTTCTGCCCTTTCTGGGGCCTGCCTTTATCGCCTGCGTGGCCTACATTGATCCCGGCAATTTTGCCACCAACATCCAGGGCGGCGCGGAGTTTGGCTACTTGCTCGTCTGGGTTATCATTGCCAGTAATCTGATGGCGATGCTCATTCAGTCGCTTTCCGCGAAACTGGGGATCGCGACAGGCAAGAACTTAGCCGAGGTGTGTCGGGAGCAGTTTCCACGCCCGGTCGTCTGGGCTATGTGGGGAATCACGGAAATTGTGGCGATGGCAACCGACCTCGCCGAGTTCCTGGGGGCGGCCCTTGGCTTCAATCTGCTGTTTCATCTGCCACTGCTGCTAGCAGGCATCCTCACGGGGGTCACCACCTTTGTGATCCTGGCTTTGCAGCGCTATGGCTTCCGCCCCTTGGAGGCCGTGATTGCTGCGCTTGTTGGGGTGATTGCCCTCTGTTACCTGATCGAAACCATCCTCGACCGTCCTGATTGGGGTCAGATTGGACTGCATGCTGTCACCCCTCAGTTCAGTGGGACAGAAAGCGTGCTGCTCGCTGTTGGCATTCTCGGGGCGACCGTGATGCCCCATGTCATTTTTCTGCATTCTTCCCTGACACAGCATCGCATTGTGACCCATAACCCCAAGCAACTGCGTCGTCTGTATCGTTTTCAGCTCGTGGATGTCGCCATCGCCATGAGTTTGGCCGGAGTCATTAATCTTTCGATGCTGGTGATGGCCTCCTCCACCTTTTACACCAATGGCCTCTTCACCGTTGCCAGTATTGAAGAAGCCTATCGCACCCTGACCCCCCTGCTCGGCAGTGCCGCCAGCATCGTCTTTGCCATTTCGCTGCTCGCTTCTGGACTCTCCTCTTCGACGGTGGGAACCATGGCCGGACAGGTGATCATGCAAGGGTTCTTACATGTGCGCATCCCGCTCTGGGTACGTCGCCTGGTGACGATGGTGCCAGCACTCGTGGTGATTGCTCTGGGTCTTGATCCGACCAGAACGCTGGTCATCAGCCAGGTCGTGCTCTCCTTTGGCATTCCTTTCGCGCTGATCCCGCTGGTGCTCTTTACGCGCCGACGAGATCTGATGGAGGAATTGGTCAATCATCGCCTGACAACACTCGTGGCCAGTCTGGTTGCCGCCATTATCGTGGTCTTGAATCTCTATCTGCTGTGGCAAACGTTCTTTGGTGGTCATCTCTAAGCAGAAGAGGCTCCGTGCGGGAGCCGAGAAATGAGGAATCATGAACACCCTCTCAACTATCCTCATCTATGGAATAGCAGGATCAGTGCTGATTTCAGCCGTGTTGCTCGGCATGATCGCGGTGAATCCACGCCTCATGCTTCAGGATTATCCCAAGGACGTTCAAGCAGCAGTTCCTCCGAAAACTCGCGAGGAAAAGCGTCAGACGCTCTACTGGGGTCTGCCTTTTTGGCTGCTGTTGATCGGTTTCCCAACCGCCTCAGCGCTCTCGGCAAAAGCGGCACACGCTGGTTTTCTTGAGATCTTCTTGAGTGCCTTTGGCGTCGTGTTTGTCTTTAATCTCGTAGACTGGCTCATTCTCGATTGGCTCGTCTTCTGCACCATTACGCCACGATTTGCCGTCCTGCCGGGAACGGAAGGCATGGCCGGGTACAAAAACTATGCGATGCACTTCAAAGGGTTTCTGATCGGAACGGCGCTCTCAGTGGTGACAGGGCTCATTATTGCAGCTATCATCGCCTTTGTTTAAAGACTGGGGAAAGAGGTTCTCTCTGTTGCGATCAGTGAGAGATCTCTGGCCATGCCCTGAGAAACGAGAGGTGTCTTCAAGCAGCATCCCTCGTTTCTCAGGGCAAGGCGCTACTTCTATCACATATGGTATCCTAGCCTTCCAAATATACTTAAAGACTATCTGCTCTTTGAGATGAGAGTTGTGGGCGCTACAATTATGAAAACGCGCATTGAAACGTATCGTCGTGAGTATGTTTACAACGCAAAAACAAGGCATCGAGGGAGTCTACTAAGTTTGAGTAGGAGACCTTTCCAAAGCGGGGGCATACTGATCGCTTGGTAGAAATGATGTCGTCCCCCTGTTGTATGAGCCAGCAACTGAGCAGAAGACCACATCAAGCTAACCCCCACTTTGAAATGGTCTCCTATTTGCTCACTGACAAAAGTGTTATTGGGTCCAAGCCGTTCTCCCCTCACTTCAAGCAAATGGCTTTCACCAAAAGGGACTAGTACAGACCCGCAGAAATTGCCCAGGAGCCTGAGGCATGTCGTACTCACAGAATTCCAGAGAAGGATCATGAATCCCTCACCCGCAGGACAATCTTGCCCCGCGTGTGTCCTTTTGCTGCTTGCTCGTAGGCCTGGCGCGCCTGGGCCAGGGGGAACACCGTGTCGATGATGGGCCGGAGGTGTCCCGCATCCATCAATGCGCCAATGTGGATCAGTTCATCGCGGTTGGGTTCGACCACAAACCAGGCAAAGCGCACGTCATGTCCCTTTGTCACAGCAGGGGGAGGTGGGGGACTGACGACGGAGACCAGCACTCCTCCGGGTTTGATCACCTGCCAGGAGCGCTGCAAGGTGTCGCCGCCCACCAGATCGAAGACCAGATCGACCCCATGGACCACCTCCTCGAAGCGCGTGGTGGTGTAGTCGATGACCGCGCTCGCCCCCAGTTCGCGCAGGAAGTCGCCATTGCGTGCCGAGGCGGTCGCGATGACCTGCGCCCCAGCCCAATGAGCCAGTTGGACGGCAAAGACGCCAACGCCCCCTGCGCCTCCGTGGATCAGAACGGTTTGCCCCGCAGCGAGGTGCGCATGGTCAAAGAGGGCCTGCCAGGCTGTCAACGCTGAGAGCGGAACGGCGGCGGCCTGCACATGGTCGAGCGGGCCTGGTTTGGGAACCAGCTCGCCCAGCAGGGCAATGGTAGAGTCGGCCTGGGCGCCGTCGCGACCATAGCCGAGCATGGCATAGACCTCCGAGCCTGTGACGAGCGTCGTGACTCCAGGACCGACCTCCTCTACCACTCCTGAGAGGTCGCGTCCGGGAATCGGCAGTGCGCGTGGGCTTCCCGCCGCGGTCTGATAGGTCTCGTCCCATTTCAGCTCGGTGGCGATGATCCCCGCCGCGTAGACACGCACCAGCACTTCTCCCGGACCTGGATGGGGTTGTGGCGCGTCTTCATAGACCAGGTGATCTGGACCGCCACGGCCATGGATACGGATCGCTTTCATGTCCTTGTCTCCTTCAGGAGCACATTTATGGTCGCATGTGTGCCATCTGCCGACAAGACTCTGCACAGCGCCGACACTGATCAGCGCAAGCTCTCAGCTGGGCATCGGTGCCTCTGCCTACCTGATCACAGGAAACGGCGCACTGGTCGCACACATCAGCGCACACAGTGCAGATGGTTGCGCTGATGGGGGAACTCCGCAGCATGAAATCTTCGCTGAGCTGGCAGAGCTGGGCGCAGTCCTCTAAGAGCCGCAGATGATCGGGCGCGACGTGGGGACCCCCTTGCTGGACAGAATACTGGATCGTTTGGACGCAGATCAGATGACACTCTTTACAGTCATCAATAGCCCGTTGAACAACGGGCTTCGTTGCTTGCATACGTTATCCTCCTTTACGTGCCCTCGGTGATGTGCCATCAGAGTATACATACAAACTTGCAACGGTTCTTGCCTCACCGAGAGTGTGTAAGAACCACTCAATGTAAGTGTTTTCACTTTCCTGTTTGCTACTGTTTTGTATAGGGAGTATACGCCCAGTGACCAACAATAGTAACAAGACCGATAGTGACACTTTACCCGGATCTTTGCCCATCTAGTGAGCCTCCGTGCTTTCCTCCAGTTCTCTTTGCTCCTGTGCATCCAACTGGATGGCGAGGGACGCGATATTTTCTTCGAGATGGGCCACCGAACGGGTGCCGGGAATCAAGACCATCTGGGGTGAGCCCGCTCACCCCAGACGCCGGGCCCAGGGAGCTGCATGGTGCCAAAGCCCATGCGTGAGATGATGGCGTCGCCCAGGGTGACCGTGCCAGCAAGGCTCGCATGGAGTTCGTTCTTGTTCTCGCGTTGGGAAGTTATTACATCTTCTCCTTTGGAAGAAACAGACCCTGGTGGTCTCATCTGGTACATCCGAGGATTCCGCGGGCGGAATCGGCAGCAAGCTGCGGGCCGTTGCCAGACCAAAAGCCCGTGTTGCAGAGATCCACTGCCCTCTCAGGTATCCATGCCGATTGCGCAGGCGTCATCCTGGCATGCGCCTCCAAGACCGCTAGTCGATCTCCAGGCGACTGATCAGGTCACCCTGGAGAGTAAAGCGCCATTGCAACTCGGCGGTGCCACCGGGGAAGTTGCCGGTGATGCGGCCAGTCACGAGGTAGCTCTGCTCACCGATGCGCTGGGTGCCGCTCACCTGGGTGGTGTACTGGTACTGGGACGCCGCACCTTCCCGCCAGCCTCGGATCTCGGCGGTGCCGTGGTAGGTCTGACCTTCAGCGACGACAACCGCCTCGTCGGTGAACAGCGCAACGATGGCGTCGATGTCACGACGAGCGTCAGCATCGAAGTAACGGGTGATGACGAAAGCCTCAGGGATTGACATAGAGCCTCCTTGCGGAAATAGCGCAGGAGAGGAGAATATGATAGAATACAGGGCAAAACAAGAAGGAGACTTTTCTTATGCCCTCCCCGCAAGCGCGTCCGATTCACCTGAGTCCCCTCCAACACGACCTACTCCAGCGGCTGGTCAAGCGCACCACGAGCGAGCAGCGACTGGTCAAGCGCGGTCACATCATCGCGAGAAGCAGCTGAGGGAACCAGCAACACCCAGATTGCACACCACCAGCAGGTGGATTACGAAACGGTGCGAAGCTTCCGAGATCGCTGGTACGCAGCGGAGTCGCGCTTACAGGCCATCGAAGCGGCAGGCAAGCCGAAACTGCTGAGTCAGGCCATCGAAGTGCTCTTGACTGATGAGCAGCGTCCGGGAGCGCCTGCGACCTTCACGTTCGAGCAGTTCATGCAAATCATGGCCCTGGCGTGCGAAAAACCAGAGGAGGCAGATCGGCCAGTGAGCGCCTGGACGCCACGCGAGTTGGCTGATGAAGCGGTCAAACGCGGCATTGTCAGCAAGATTTCTTCCCGCACGGTGGAGCGCTTTTTAAAAGGCGAGCGCTTTACAGCCTCATCGGAAACGGTATTGGCTCACGCCGCCCCCCGACGATCCTCTTGAATTAGCTGAGCAGATCCGCACGGTGTGTGAGGTGTATGAGACCGCCCCAAGGCTCGCCGCGACGGGCACACACGTGACCAGTACCGATGAGATGACCGGCATCCAGGCCCTCGAACGTCTCCACCCCTCGTTGCCCATGCAGCCCGGTCACGTCGAGCGCGAAGAATTTGAATACAAGCGGCATGGCACCTTGAGTTTGATTGCCAACCTGGACGTGGCCACCGGACAGATTGTGGCTTCCAGCATGGGACCCACGCGCACCGAAGCCGACTTTGCCGCTCACATCGCTCAGACCATTCAGACGGACCCCGAGGCGGCCTGGATCTTTGTCACCGATCAGCTTAACACTCATCAATCCGAAACGTTGGTGCGCCTGGTCGCTGCGCAGTGTGATATCCAGGAGGAACTGGGCGAGAACTCGCAAAAGTGGCCATCTCGCCAGCATGAGTACGCGCGCAGCTTTTCTCTCCGACCCCGCTCATCGCATTCGTTTCGTGTACACTCCCCGGCACAGTTGCCTTTCTCAACCAGATTGAGATCTGGTTCAGTATCCTCGTCCGTCGCTTGCTTTCCCGGCACAGTTGCCTCTCCGTGCAGGAGTTGCGCACCCGCATCCTGACCTTTATTGCTTACTACAATCGCACGTCCAACGGAGCCTTTCACTGGACCTACAAAGGGCCTCCTGCCCGTTCCTAGACTCCCGCGGAACTTCCGCGAGGCTGTACTAGGAGCCCATTTTCATGTGAGTTGACACGACCCTTTGAGTGCGGAGAAGATAACCGATGTCCAGTTGACCGAGATAAGAGAAGCCATCCAGCGCTTCGGAGAGCGGACAGATCTTCATCTGTTCTTTGAGTCTGCTGAGTACTACCACACAGCTGTCGAAAAAGAGCGTCTTCGCTTCCTTTTCCGACTTCAAGTTGTGCTGTATCATCGAAGGCAAGTCTCTACACTGCCTCGCATTCGCCACCCACACCCGTCTAGTCATGCTGCATCCAAATCTCGCATGATTGCAGTTCTTGATCGATATCTCGCGGCCCGCCGTCTCACCGATGAGCCTGGCACAGTCAAGAGATTCAACACGAACATTCGCCAGCTCATTGCCTGGATTGAGCAGGCATATCCAGAGCTTGAAAGCTTTGCCCAGGTGACGCGGGACCATGTCCTTGCATATGCCGATTTCTTGACAACCAACCCTAATCCCAGGACAGGACAGCCGCTTGCTACTAGCACCAGGCGACAAGTGCTCTCCAGCCTCTCTGTCTTTTTCCAGGAGGTAGTTGCGTGGGGGTGGGACGATGTTCCCAGTCGTCCGCCGCTTCAAAGCGGCGATCTGCCGAAATTACCTCAGCGCGTTCCGCGCTACATTCCAGAGCACGAGCTTGATCAGTTCATGCCGGCCATTCGCGCTCTGGAGGTGCGCCACGCAGCGCGCGCAGGCAGGCTTCGAAATATGGGCAATTCGCCACATCCTTCAAGATGGGCTTCGGCGTGCTGCTGAAGGCAGGCATCAAGCCAGGCGATTGAGTGGCACGCGGGGATTTTCTGGGAACGATGAAGGATCACATCCACCTCAGCCTCGATGATCCCTACCATGACACATCTTATAGCGATTGTTCGCCGGGGGTGCAACGAATGTGTCGTCCTGTTCCTTTTAACGGCCGATACTTCACGATCGAGAATCAGGGCTTTGACCCGGATTCGATTTGAATGGAAATCTTATACATGATCAGTGTGATGGCGCAACTATTGTCTCGACGAATCACGAGAACAAAGGATAAGCAAGAGGTATGCTGTATAATCCACAGATCTTACATACCCTCCTCTCAGAAGAACCAACCCCAATTTCTGAGGCAGGAAGGGGGTTGAGGCACTTTTCTCTCCGATGCGAAAATCGCATCGGAGATACTGGATTTTTGCCGCTCACAAGTGGGTAAACATACCGTTTGTGCATCACTTCTCTATTGCTTGCATGCTGACGATTATACAGTGGTGATTTATGCAAGCAAATCTCGCTGAGAGGATAATCCAGGAAACCGTACTTAAATGTGAAGTGAGGAAGTTGATACTTATACACTCTACTCACTCCTAAAAGGACCTACCCCAAAATGTGAGGAGAGAAGCGGGCTGGTGATCAATCCGAATGGACGCAATTTGTGCGTCCGAAATTTGGAATTTTGCGGCAAAAGCGCCGGTAAAATTGAGTCGGTAATCTTCGCCTCAAGGTAAAATTAGACAGTATCAGCGGGTATCATCTGAGTTTGATGCTCAAGGAGAAGGAAATGGAGGGCGTCTTTATGAAAAGTAAACCTAGAGAAGATGGCCAGATGGTTATATTGCTGTATGCTTGCAACGAAGCATATAGTCTAAAAGTGGCACGGGACAACCGATGGAAGAGTGCATGCTGATTAATAAGGCAGGATAAGCAGCATGATGGATGAGCGATGCTTTCTGATCACTGTTGGTCAGTGACTGCCGAACAACTGTCGGCTTACAGTCAGGTGATAAAGCGATTTCCTCTCATTAGGTGTAAGCTTACAGAGAAATGGTTGTACTGCCCCCATCAGGTTGGACACAAATTCCGTGGTGCTTAGTGAATGGTGGTCTGCTGGGTTTGCTGCTCCCTCCATTGGCTTTCAAACTCGGCTGGAGTGAGATAGCCCAGGGAGGAATGAATGCGCTTGTGCATATAGACCTCATCGAGAAAGCGTCCTACTTGCCTGACAGCATCAGCATAATTCACGTAGTCGGATAAGTCAACCTCTGGAGTGCCCCCTTGTGACCGGACAAGGGTCATAGGGAGGTTTCCCTGGCCAAGCTATATGCCTCCTCAAATTCTGTGGGTGGCAGATAGCCTAAACTCGAGTGTAACCGTTTGGTGTTGTAAACATCCTCGATAAACTCACGGATGTTGTCCTCTGCCTCTTGAAACGTTTGGTACTGCTTCAAGTAGACTTCCTCGCGCTTCAACGTCTTGAAAAAGCTTTCGGCTTTGGCATTGTCATACGGGTTGCCGACCGCTGACATGCTCACGTGTGCCTCAATGCTGCGCAGCTGAGTGACATACTCGGTACTCGCATATTGTACACCTCGATCGGAATGATGGATCAAGCCTGCTTTGACCTGGCGAGTGGTTAACGCCTCTTCTAAGGCTCCGAGCGTCAACTGGGTATCAATCCGTTTCGAGAGCTTCCAGCCGATACACTTGCGTGAATAGGCATCCAGGATCGCAGCTAAGTACACAAAGGTACTTGGAAGCCGGATATAGGTGAGATCGGCCACCCACACCACATCTGGCGCCTCAATGGTCATCCCTTTGATGAGATTAGGATAGACCTGATAGGGATGCTGCGAGTCCGTCGTATGGACAAAGTGCCGCTTTAATTGGCACAGCAAGGACTCTTCTCGCATGATCCGCAGCACCCGCTTATGGTTGACGATCCAGCCAGCTCGCTTGAGCGCATGAGTGACGCGACGATAGCCATAGCCAGCAAACTCCAGGATGATGCACTCGATGGCATCACGCAGCTCCACATCGGCCTCGCCCGCCTCGGGTCTGCTCTGTTTCTCATAGTACCAGGAGCGACTGACCTGCAAGGTCTCACAGAGCTGGCTGATTGGACGCTCAGGCCTGTCTTGATGCACTTGGGTGATCACTGCGTGCCGCTCCTCGATCCGACCTGGCGCAAGGCTTTTTTTAACACGGTATTCTCCCAGGCCAATTGCCCGCAAAAGCGCTCTAATTCAGCCACCTTATGCTCTAAGGCTTCTTGCTCTGTCGCCTCTTTCTCCGTAAATGCTGCCTCTCCACGCTGCTCGTATTCTTTGCGCCACCGGTCCAGCACACTATTGGACAAGTTATGCTCTCGGCAAACTTGAGCAGGACGCTTCTCTCCAGTGACCACCTGGCGCGCCACCTCTAACTTGAACTCTCGACTGTGAACCCGTCTCTTTATGGTTGTTCTCCTTGGTCTCACTGCCTTTCAACAGTATATGACACATTTTTGGAGAACCTCCCTTTCTTCAGTGTCCGCTCTCACGGGTGCAGTCCACTCCTCTTCTTTGATGGTCCGCATCAGCCGTTCGGCATACCCATTTTGCCAGGCAGCACCGACCTCTGCCATGCTGATCTGCACTCCTGCTGCTTGCAACCGTGCGGTAGAGGCCGTGGCTGCGTACTGTACAGCTTGATCCGAGTGATGAATCTCAGGTGTGTGGGAGGTCAGCGCTTGCTCCAATGCCCGCAAAGTCAGGCTCTGATCGAGATGACGCCCCAGATGCCAGCCGCGAATGCCACGCGTAAAGACATCCATGAGCACCGCCAAGTACACGAACTCCTCCAGGAGCCCAATATAGGTGATGTCACACACCCAGACCTGATCTGGATGGACAATCTCCAGATGCTCCACTAAGTTCGGATAGCGAGGAAAGGCATGGGCACTGTTGGTTGTCCCCTTGCGTTTGGCTTTGCGTCGAACTGGGAGCCCACGTTCGCGCATGATGCGTTCCACCCGCTTGTGGTTGACCACTTGTCCCTGTCGCCGCAGTTGGTGCGTGATGCGTCGATAGCCATACCGGGGATAGTCGGCTGCCACTGCGGTCCCTGGCCTGACGCACCTCCTGCTCATCTGACGGCGCTCGGCGATGGTAATAGGTACTGCGGGCTACCTCCAAGACCTCACTTATCTGGGTGATCGGATACTGCTGTGCCAACATCTGCATCACCACCCGTTTCTGTTCGGTTGCGAGCTCAACATAGACGAGGCTTTTTTTGCAATCTCCAGGTGCATCGGAAACTGTTCAGACTTGACCTAAAGAAGTTTTCATGGTCAAGGTAGCCAGGCATTGGTGGAAGGGATTGAGGTGCTGTGCCATCCAGGTCCCAAAGAGACTAGCGAGTCCCATGCGGGTCTGG
>Ga0137384_10003561_pt1 | contig 12408 bp, 16 predicted proteins | sample SagtaG_2_FD_104922 | JGI IMG/M metagenome (GOLD analysis project Ga0137384, IMG submission 104922) | Vadose zone soil microbial communities from Sagehorn Ranch, Mendocino, California, USA - Sage2_R_60_16 metaG | ecosystem: Environmental > Terrestrial > Soil > Vadose zone | place: USA... | reverse complement strand
GCTGCGGCTTGGGGATCGTCCCTGTAAGCAGCGAGACCGAAGACAAATTTGAAGACGCAATGGAAAAGACGGCAAGCTCACCACTCCCTGAAATTGCCCGCGTGCTCGTGCGTCTCGATCACGCTGCCCGCTTCATCGTAAACGCGGATCATAGCATCGTGTGAACGGCTGTAAAACTTTGCGTAGCCGACTGCGTTGCTGATTGCGTTTGGTTCGCCATACCAAAACCTGCCGAATGGCTACGCTAGTCGGCGAACTGGAAGCGATCGGTTCCGATCCCGAGAAATTCGCAGCATTCGTTGACGCGGCGGCCGTCTAAGCAACGCGGCTACAGCAGAAAAAGAAACAGAGCGCGAGCGTAACTTCTCACCCGCGCTCCGATGAATCAATTCTCCACTTATCAGGCTGTCCTCACCCGAGGCAGCCCGCTCCGACTCTTAAATCGCAAAGCAAGCGAACGGTCAAGCATGAAAATCGCCCCGCTGATTCGTGCGTCGCGATCACGGCGCCGGATGCGTCAACAACGCCCTACCAAAAAAGCCGCAGGGATTTGGGGAATCATGCGGCTTTTATTGGTGATTATCCCATGCCGCGTAGGCTCACTCTACGACCACATGATCAACCACACGCGAATCGCCTATGTTTGCGTAATAAACACGCACGCGGGTGCCGGGTCTGATCGCGGTTGAGACGACTTCGCCCTCCTTGTTCACAACGCGCCCGCGCCCTTTGAGAACATAACTGCCCGGATTATTCGAGCCGTCCTCGCGAACAACGAGCGTTTTGGCAGGCTGATAACTAGCGGCCGCGCCTTCCTCAGTCGTCATTTTGATGAACGTTCCCGTTACCGTTATTTCTTCTGTGGTAGTTGCCCCTTGCCCTTTGTGCCCTTTACCCGTCGAACTCGTCTGCGCGAATGCCAGCGGCACAACCAGCGCGCAGGCGAGGGTGACAATTGCTTTCTTCATTATAGTGCCTCCCTCTTGATGTTGATGGTTATGCCCCTTAGACAGGTTTTTAAACCTACCGTTCAACGCGTTTTGCTACCGCGCCGATGAAAATTCAGACACCGCGCCCCCACAGAGTTGACCGTCGCGCTCGTCGCGCTCCCGAGCGACGAATTCTTTGCGTAGCCGATTGCGTTGCTGACTGCGTTTGGCTAAGCGCTTTTGCCGAACTGGAAGCAGCGATCCGCGCCTGCGGTGAATTGTCTTGACAAGCTGCTGTAAATTTTCCAGGCTCGGCGCCGTCAAAACGGATCTCGAATCAGGCGGAGGACTTTTGCCCCCCGCTAGGTTCTTCGCCCCCTTCGCGACCCCCAACAGAATCAACACGAGCGCGAAAAAGGAAAAGAAAGGAAGAACCATGAATCCATTAATTCAATTGAAAAAAACAACTCTAGTATTTCTCGTCGTGCTGGTTTGGAGTCAGCCCGTTAGTGCTCAAGTACCACGACCCAGGAACCTGGAATCTTTCGTAAAATACATGCAAGCGCACCATCAGGCGCCGTTTGACCGTGATAGTGTCTTCATTCCTAAGGAGGAAGCGCTGAAGCTCCAGCGCAACGCGGAAGCGCTGAAGCTCCTGCTCAACGCGCCCGTCCTCAGAGGGACAAATGTTAAAGTAAACCAAGACCGCAATCCGTGGCCGAAAGCCGAAATTGCCATCGCGGTCAATCCTAGGAACGGGAGCAACTATGTGGTGATGTCGAACGATTTTCGCGAGAACTACGACCACATGTTCTACCACGTCTCAACGACGGGTGGCGCAACCTGGACGGACGACTCCATGGTGGGAGGAGCTGACCCCGTCACCGGCTTTATTCCTCTCACCTTCCAGAGTGATCCGGGCGTGGCATTTGACACGGTAGGCCACAGCTTTCTGTCCACTATAACCGGCAACCTGATTTTCGACTTTGTAAACGAATATATCAATCTGGACACTGAGATCGAGACAGCCGAAGGCTTTGCTAATGGCACCTACACTTCCCTGCTCCCGACTGTTATCGATGATCAGCCTTGCAATTTCAGCTTCTCAAACTTTAACTGTCCCGCCCAGCTCGATAAGCCGCTGATCACCATCGATAACGTGCCCGGCAGCCCGAACAAAGGCACGATCTATGTTTATTACACATTTTTTTGCAATGAGACACGTTGCGGGGACGGGGAGGCGCATGTTCCTCCGTTCTCCTCAGCGATCCTCGAATCGCATGCCCGTGGCGCAGGATTGCCCTTCTCGGCCCCGAAGTTGGTGAGTGGCTCGCACACACAGGAGCAGTTCTCTGACATGGTCATCGATAGCCATGGCACGCCACACATTTTCTTTGACGATTTCTCCGATCCCAACTTTATCAGGATGTTTGAATCCACGCTAAAAGGTGGCACGTGGGTGGTTGGCAGAGAACCTGTCGCGTCTTTTGTGTACAACGGACTGAATAACATCCAGTGGGGCTTCCGAAACATCGGCGCAGTAGCCCCTGGATGCGGAATCCACGGTGATACGGCCTATTGCGCCTTCTCGGCGAATCAGATTGCTGGCGGTCGGGCCGAGAGTACTCCCAGTGTTTATCTTGCGGTCGTCAATACGCTCACCGGCGCATCGTCCATTAACCGTGTCAACAATGATCCCTTTAATGATAGCAAAGACCACTTCTTCGCCTGGGCAACTGCGAAGCCGAGTGGCGCCGTCTACGTGGGCTGGTATGATAACCGTAATGACTCGTTCAACGCGAAAGTGCAGTATTTCGTCGGTAAATCCACCGACGGCGGCAGGACATTTCCCAAGCAGATGGCTGTCAGCGACACGGCTTTTAATCCCTGCATCGGCTTTCCGGGCTGCGGTTTCTTTGGCGACTATACTCAGCTAGTGTCCGGACCCGATGGTGTAGTCCATGCCGCCTGGAGCGATACCCGCGATGGAGCGAGCATGCAAATCTTTACGCAAGCTATAACCTGGTAGTTTACTCCAAACGAGGTTGAAGCTCGATGTGCAGATCCCCGTCCGTTTCAGCTTTTACGGCGACAACGCGGCCAGTTGGCGTATACCAATTATTCTCAATTCCGGTGCGCCCTGATCGTCCCGTCAAATGCACACCTGGCCCCGGCCAAATTGAAAATGTCTGAGGGAGTCCTCGTTCAGAATCGTACGCTGAACGCACCACGCCGGCACAGTAGTCACGAGTGAAGTACTGGGAGATAATCGCCGATAATCTGAGCAAAGCCGGGTTTAGTTAGGGCTGTGTCTCAGGCGTCGATTCTAACGGGCAAACGATCTGGGTTGCAGACGCACATCGCGGCGACGGAAAGCGTTTCATTGTGCATGCCAATGAAAAGTTGACTGCGTTTCTGGAACTCGAATTGGCGATGCGCGCTTACGGCGAATTGATTTGACAGGTTGTCGAGATTTCTTGCAGAATCTCCTGAAACCAAGATTTTTTGAATCCGGGACAGGGTGCTTCTCCCGACAGCTTCTCCCCTCTTTTAGACCTGCAGTCGCAGAAATTAACCAATCGGGGGTACGGAAGGGTTTGTTTCATGAAAACGAAAAATTCACCGACAACAAATTCGATGAGCCGCTCGCTTTTGCGGCCCGGTCTGCTTATCATCCCGCTGGCGTTCGCTTGCGCTGCGCTTTCGCCAGCAGCGCACGCACTACTACCACCGCCACCACCGGACGGAGGCTATCCCAACAACAACACCGCTGAGGGTGATAATGCGCTCTTTAGCCTCACAACGGGCACCAACAACACGGCCAACGGCTTTGCGGCGCTTGTTAACAACATGAGCGGCAGCTTCAACACCGCGAGCGGTTCTGGTGCCCTTTATAGCAACACAGGCGGCGTCGACAACACAGCCACCGGTTTTGAACCGCTCTTCAGCAACACAACCGGCAGCAACAACACCGCCACCGGTTTTCAAGCGCTCTTTAACAACACAGCCGGCGGCCAAAACACCGCCAACGGTGTTGTTGCGCTCTATAGCAACACACACGGCAGCAATAACACGGCCGACGGTTTTGGTGCGCTCTTTTTCAACACAACTGGCAGCCACAACACGGCCACCGGTTTCGGAGCGCTCTCTCAAAACACAACCGGCGTCCAAAACACGGCCAACGGTACGGCGGCGCTCGCGACCAACATCACCGGCATCAACAACACCGCCACCGGTTTTCAAGCGCTCCTTGTCAACTTCGCCGGCAACGGTAACACGGCCAACGGTGCTGGTGCGCTCTTTTTCAACACGACCGGCAACCGCAACACGGCCAACGGTATTCATGCGCTCCAAAGCAACTTCGACGGCAACTTCAACGTAGCCGAGGGCGCCTTCGCGCTTTCGCGCAACACCAGCGGCTCATCCAACATAGCGTTAGGCTTTAATGCCGGCTCCAATCTCACCACCGGCAGCAACAATATCGATATCGGCGCGTTGGGAATGGCAGACGAATCTGGTAAGATCCGCATCGGCAGACAAGGTTTACAGACTGCCACCTTTATCGCCGGTATTCGCGGCATCGCCACGGCAAACGCCAACGCCATACCGGTTCTGATCGACTCCGCCGGCCAGCTCGGCACGGCCAGTTCCTCGCGCCGGTTCAAGAAAGAAATCAAACCGATGGACAAAACCAGCGAAGCGATTCTGGCGTTTAAGCCGGTAACGTTCTCCTACAAGAGCGACAAGACTGGCACGCCGCAGTTTGGCTTGATCGCCGAAGAAGTGGCTGAGGTGAATCCGAATCTCGTTGTGCGTGACCAGAACGGAGAGATTTATACCGTGCGCTACGACGCAGTGAACGCGATGTTGCTTAATGAGTTTCTGAAAGAGCATTGCAAGAACGAGGAACAGCAAGCGACTATCGCGGAGTTAAAGTCCGAAATGGAGGCTCTCACCGCAATGGTGAAGGAGCAGGCAGCGCAAATCCAGAAGGTGAGTGCCCAGCTTGAAACGAGCAAACCTGCACCGCAGGTGGTCAACAATCCCTAAAAGCCGCACCTGCCCCAACAAAACAAGGCAGCACTTCACAATCAGCCGTCACGCTTCACTGGCGTGGCGGCTTTTTGTTTTTGCCGCGCTCACGGCTCGCGGAAAATCGCCAGCGTGCTCGTGCGTCTCAATCACGTTGCCAGCTTCATTGGCGAATAATCGATTGACCTGGCCTTGTGGGAAATGGGTACCGACTCACAGAAAACCGCTCAGAGGGGTCCTCGTGAGTCTGGCCGGGCATCGGGGTTCGCGAATTGGTCGCGCATCCAACTAGCGCCCAAAGCGCGATTCCTGCGATTAGTATTTTCATTGTTTGTTTTCTATGTCGCTGCGCGGCCGCACTTCGTAAACGCCGTACCACAGCCGACCGAATGGCAGCGCATCGGAAATTAGGTCAATGCCGCGCTTATCGCTGCGAGGTCGCACTTCGTAAACGTGTGCCGTAGGCGTGCTCATGGGCGAATGAAATAGCATATTCGAATCGCGCTAACGACCTTGTTCGCGATCAAGCTTTTCCCAAGCAAGCTTTATCTGTGACGCCAGCGTGGGGAATGTATCAGCGGACTCGGCTATTAGGTCCTTAGCAATTTTGCGCCTTCGCCGGTCAAAGAATTCCCGCACCGGAAAACCGTTAATGTCCGAAACGCCGACACGCTTTGCTATCGCTTCGAACATTTCTAGCATTGCGTCGTTGTGGGCCTTCTGGGAAACATCGTTCAACATTTCCCATACAAACTCTTCATCCGCCTTGCCAGGGTTCATTTTCATGACTGTCGATTGAACTGGTCGCTGCGTCCGTTGTCAATTCGCCGCAGATCACACTCTGGGGAGGGTGCTCTCGGAACCGGGGGCCGTGAGAAACAATCCTTTTTCTTCATGGAGTCTCTCCGCTTTTGGACGCTAAAGCCAGCAGCGCTTTCTCCCGGCGCTCTAGCAGCTTGACGCGCTCGGCCTCCGGAATGACTACGGCCACGCCGACTTGTACGTCTACCTGCGCGCTCTCGCGATATTCGGGAAAGGAAAGCTTAAGTGCGGCCACTGCTGCGCGCCAATCGTCGTTGTCGATGGCCTTCTTGATTGTTCGAAGCGCCTTTTCGCGATAGCGCTCACGCGCTTCGTTCATCCGTTCTTCTAGGCCCGGATGTTGCTCGCGCCATTCAGCTAGTGTCGTTACACCGATTCCGGCGATGACGCATGCTGCTTTGATTGGCATTCCGTCAGCTAATGCTTCGCATAGACGCGCAATTGTTTCTTCGCTGTACTTAGTCGGGCGACCCACGCGCGTTTCATGTTCTTCGTTAGTTCTCATAACCAGCTTGTTTTCAGTTTTCATAATCCATCTGCATTTACCTTGTCGCGATCATCAAACTCATGGGACATCTCTCGGTAAACGGGGACGCCAACGAAAACCTTCGTCATGGCGTTTCTGTTGTATCGGCTGATGGAGTCGCGTTGAAGATGCTCGTTGCCTGAGCGAGAAACTCGCCAGGCGTCATCCCTTCATGCCGCCCGCACTCCCGCCGACGCGCCGCCCTCCGGCACACCCTGAATTGTTCTGCTATTTCCACCAGACGCCTAGTTTCCTCAGTTTCTCCCGCAAGCAAGCCCTTCCACGCTGCGTGGTAGCCAAGTCCCCACGCGTTCGCCCTGTAACGCGCTGCCTTTTGTAGTTGATGGTGGGTTCGTTCAGCTATCCGTTCCTCACGAGTATGGCTAGAGTCCCAGCAGGACGGCATTCCCCGTTCGTCGATTTCGTAGCCGTCAACCCACCAGTTGGTTTCCCTGCAATCCTGGCAATGTACGGCATGGGTTTGAACGTTGAACCACCAATGCCATTCGTGTTCAGCCAAGCTCGACTCACTGCAGGCCTCACATTTGGGGTTGCTAGGAAAGCCCTGAGGTGCCCGTTTACTGTCGTTTGGGTTATGGGCTATCCATTCCGGACAGTTGAACGGATAGACCAACCAAGAACAAGCCGGGTCCGCTCCTTCGGCCTCTAAAAGCTCCTGCTCTGGCTCCTTTTCCTCCCCCTCCCGGGAAGCGGTAACAGCCGTAACGCCGTCACAATTTGCGTTTTCGCGAGGGCGATTCGTGTTACGGCTTTTGTGCCCAAAGCCGTCACAAGCTGCCAAGCCGTCACAATTTTCCCCTTGTATGTTACGCTGTGACGGCTGTGACGGCTTTTCAGGGGCAGGGAGATAACGTTCAAAAGCCTGTTTAAAATCGCCAATCTCGTATCCCTTCGCGGTTGCGTCTCGTACTCGGATAGTGTGCGCCTTAATGGGGCGCTCTTTTGAGCCATAAGGTTTTAACATCTTCGCCAGCCTCGTAGCGGGCTTTTGGGGTTTATCGTGCTTTAGGTCGTCAAGCCACCACGTCGCCCACGGCCTGTCATCCTCAATGGCCACCAGCGCGTTTAGAATGTCTATTGTAGTCAGCTTGTCAGCCCCGGTTGAATCAAAGATAACTTTGATGTCAGCCAGAAGCTTGACGCCAATGCTGGCATCCTCATCTTGAACGCAGAGCCTAACCACTGCCGCCCGTGCCTTCTTCTGCCATTCCCCGCCAGCCATATCAGCAATAGCCAGCAAAGGTTCACAGATTTCTTCTGCCCGATCCTGTAGCTCGCCCGGTATCTGTGGCCGGGCGGCCCGGAGCGCGTTGACCACACCAGGTTGCTGCGCCCACGCTTCAAGCTCGCGCTTAACATCGGCCGTTTCGTCCAACGCGTCCCGCTTACGAAAACGCGCCGCTTTTTCCTCGCGTGACTTTCGCACAAGCTCGATTGGTAGGCTGCGATCAGAAACGGTATCGGGAAGGCATCGCCCAATGCCGCACAAGGCCTTAGCGCAAAACGGGTCAAACTCTTCGATCTCGAAGTTTGTGTTTTGGCCTACGCATCGCGACACCTTATATCCGCGCGTAAAACCCAGGTTGAACATCCGGCGGATATTCTCCATGCCATCGTTCTTTTGAGTGTGGAATACCGTGTCAATTTCGTCTGCCAAGAGTGTTGGCAGATCCCGTTTAATCCTGCGGAACAACACGGCTTCTGTTAGCCCGCCATCACGCCAAGGGGTCTTTACCAATAGCTCTAGGACATCAAGTAAGCGGCTCTTTCCGCTGCGCTTTTCCGCGCTGAATACGTGGACGTATGGCGTGAAGTCAAACGCCTCGATCACCCATGTATGCGCCACCCAGAGGGCGCTTGCGGTTGCCTGCTCCCGTAATGGGAACACCACGTAACGTCGCAGGACGCTTTCGACGGCATCTAGTAACTCGCCTAACGGGCGCGATGCGACCTCTCCTGTGACCGCTTTCGCCTGAGAGACCTGCTCATCAGTGGTGGCAGCTTCCGCGCTGTTAGCAGGGGTCGGCTTGTTCGCAGGTGGCTTTGAGCCGTTGACGCTTGCGATGCTGAGAAACTCCGCTATGGCTTCCTTCCTTGGACACCCGCGAAGCTTCGCCAAGAACTCGATCTCATCCCCCTCGCCACAGCCCGCAAAGCATTTCCAGAACCATCCGGCTTCTTTTTCGAACATGCTAAATGAAGGGCGGTCATCGGGGCGGTGAAATGGACAGCGCGCGCTTTTCTTCGCGTGCTCGCCGAGTCCTAACCTTGCCAGCAACAGCGGAAACGGTAGAAGCTTCTTGGCTTCGTCAATCTTAGAGCGTAGATCGTCGTTGCTCATCTTCGCGACGCCTTTCGGTTGTTGATTTCATTCTGGATTCGCGCCAACCATTGCTCTAGCCACCAAAACACTTCCAAGAATGGCTTTTGAAGCTGTTTAAGAATGCTGTACTTTACCTGTAGCTTCTTGGTCCTGCTCATCGGCCGTCGCCTCCTTCCACAAAGGATTCGATGTATTTAAGCAGTGAATCGGAGTTGATCAGCCGGCGCCCGCGCGCGTTGCCGCGCTTCCGAAGCACGGCTGACTTGATGTCGCCGGAGCCGATTAAGCCATAGAGCGTGCTTCTTCCAATGCCGCTTACGCGTGTTGCATCCGGAAGCCTCAGCCATTCCGGTTTAACTGATGAACATGCTCCAATGCTTTGTTCTAAGGGGATTATAGTTTGCATAAGGTGAGGGGGGTATAAATGTCCCTTCACTACTCAATATACCGGCACAGACTGCCGCCTTGTGGCATAGCGCAACCAAGCTTTGGCAATGTTTCAGCTTAGCGAATGGCCAGCTATTCGGCGTTTTCATGTTGATTCGGCGGGGACTCTACCGAATTTGGCAGCACTTAGGCCCCAAGTGGCAAATTCCGGGGCAGAAAAAGTCAGGTAAATCTACGCTGTCAGTTTTGCTATTTTTCCCCTGGCAATCTTCTCCAATTGATTGACGCGCGCGCGTGTCAGGCCAAGTTTCTTGGCGATTTGCTTTTGGGTCTTTTGCTCACCGTCATCCACGCCATAGCGCTGGGAGATGATCTCCTTTTCACGGTTATCCAGTCCAGCATCCACCATCACACGCCTGAATACATCGTGCGTTTCCTGTCCACTCACCAATTCTGACGCGGGGCGGGCCCTTTCATCAGCAACAGCATCTTGCAGAACAATACCATCGCAGCGAATCGGTGCGTTAAGTGAAGTTTTAGGGAGCTTCCCTTTTACCGCGTTAAACATGTATTTCCTGATCCACCAAACGGAATACGTGCTGAATTTGGTGCCTTTCGCGGAGTCGTAACGCTTGGCCGCCTCCACTAGACCGATTTTACCAGAAGAGATAAGAGCGGCCAGGCCAATGCGCGGAGCAATGAGCCGTTTATGCAGCTTAGCGAAATGTACCACCAAGCCCTGGTTATCGCTTACCAAGCGATTTACTACATCGGGCGAATTCATTCCGGGCGTTCAGCCTAAATAGCGCCTCATCTCCGGTATGGCGGCGGGCCGCGGTTTTGTGCGTTGATCTTTCTCTGAGTTCTTTACGTGGCCTTGCTTGCCCTTCTTGCGCCTATGTTGCGGCCACCACTCCGCAAATCCTTTCTCCAGCTCTGCCACTTCGGTTCCCGTGAATCCCTTTTCTTCGTACGCTTTCAAGATGGCTTTGGCTTTTTTCGTGCCGTGCTTGGATTCAAGGAACCGTTCGAAGTACTCTTCGGCCCGATATGGCTTGTCCTGCCCCGTGATGATCTTGATTCCTTCCTTGTAAGAATAGAAACGCTTCTGCATTTTCTCCTTTATTGCTGCTACGAGCCGGGCGTCGCTCACCATGTCTTCGACTGTGACAGCTACCAACAAAGCCTTAGCTTTGCCTATCGCTTCCTCTGGACTTTGTAGGCAAAGCTCAGGACAAATCCGCGCTGCTAATATCGCTAACTCATAAGGGCCTAATCCCATGAAACTCGGTAGCCTGTCAAGCGATGGTGGCATTTCGTAGTTCAGCCCATGTTCACGCCTTTTGTTCTTTTTTTTCATTTCGGGGCTAAGCCGTTTAATAATAAAGCTTACCTCTCTGCAGATATTCGCAACCTGAAAATCCTTGCAGGGTAGTGTGAGGGTGCGGGAGCCTTATCAAAACGATTCCTGGGGCATCCTGGTGGCTGGAAACGCGCTATTAGCGGGCCTTAGCGCAATCTTAAGGAGGGAAATTTTGTGAGCGTGCGTTCGACGCTGCGTGTCTCGCGCTACGGGGAGGGTGGTAGCCCTTCGGCTCTCCCTGCGCTGGTAAGCATTCTTTTTATAGCCTGTCTCGCAGCACAAGATATTGCGCAGAAAGTATGACAAACAACTCCACTTGAAGATACGTACCCGCTTGATGTGTTAGACTGTAACTATGGCGATAAGCCATTTGTTCCACTGGGCGAAGCTGGCAAGCTGATTCGGAAAATGAACCAGCGCCGAAGTGCTCACAATGTGGAACTCGCGAAGCTTGCGACCGACAAGTTTTCTCTGCAATGGGAAAGAAGCGGGCGAATCGAAGATACCCGGCCACCCGAATGTTGCGAGACACCTCTCACCAGGAAAGAGGCATTCGCCCTGTGGGTGGCTGTCACTGTGCCGACCTTGGGTGGATTCGCGGACGAATTCGCGGCAGAGGTAGACGCCCTTTTGGGCTGACTCAACATCACGGGCGCAATCCGGGCAGCATGTCAATTGCCCCGCGTAGGGTCTCGACGTCGGGGTGCGTGTAGAGCTTGTTCATCTCCGCTGATAAATGCCCGGTCAATTCCTGTCGCAGTTCAACGCCAACCCCGGCGTTTGCCAGCGCGGCGTTAAACGAATGTCGCAGACTATGGAAGCTCAAGCTTGATTGTGAACGTCCGGCCCCAGTTGCGTCGCGCAGCAACCGGCCACGAATGCCCGCCTTGTCCATGATGCGTTTGAATTGCATCGACAGGCCGCTTTTGCCGCTGCCAGCTTTACCTGCCAACGTTGGGAACACCGGCGCTTTGCCGATGCCGCGTGTTTGTTTGAGCAGCCACAGTCCGAATTGCCGATGAATCGGTACAGTGACATCCTTGCGTGTTTTCCGGGTCATTACCGTAATGGTTCGCGCGCCCAGATCGACGGCGCTCCATTCCAAATCCGCAATATCACGCAAACGCAATCCGGTGTAGTAGCCGCACAAGATCGCACCTTTCCAATCCTCGTTAGGTGCTGCTTTGATCAGCGTTCTGATTTGTTCCGGTGCGAACACATCTTTCGACACATTGCGCGCTTCGTCTCTGAGTGGACGCACCGTGTTTTTCGTATTGGGATTAATGTCGATGTAACCGGCGTCATGCGCCGCCTTGAACGGCATCCGCACAATCTTTATCGCATGATTCACGGTCGGCGCTGAAAGCCCCTTTCGCTTTAACGCATCCCGCCAAGAGCGGATGTCCGCTGGCGTGATCTCTCGCAAGAGTCGATCTGCTTTTATGCCGACGTGTGCGAGAAAGTCGTGAACGATCTGATGATATTTCAAATAGGCACGCAGTTCGGTTTCGTTTTTCTTGCTCTCTACCCATTCAGTCAGGAACTCGCGGGCGGTGCGAAAGTGGAGCGGTTCGCCAATCGTGCGCTCGTACATCTCTGCGATGACTTTGCGGCAATGGCTCTCAGTCAGGCGTTTCTCGCCTGCGAGCTTTTCGAGTGCTTCCCACTCATCGGCCATTTTGCGGGCCAATTTCGCGTCAGTCGTTTTCGTGCTCCGTTTAAGCCGCCGAACCCTTCCGTCGCTCCCCACGCCACTAAAACAGGCAATCCAGTACGGACTTTTCGGCGGTTGATGTGTGTCCCTGGTAATTGATGCCATAGTGGGTCAGAACAATAGTCAGAACATTCGACAACGTCCAACGACATTTGTTCATGTCCGTTTACGAGGGAAAAAGAAAACTGAGCGGGCAACGGGAATCGAACCCGCATGGCCAGCTTGGAAGGCTGGAACTTTACCATTAAGCTATGCCCGCGCGGTCTAAGAAGTGAATAGTGATCGGTGAAT
>Ga0137384_10003556_pt1 | contig 12412 bp, 9 predicted proteins | sample SagtaG_2_FD_104922 | JGI IMG/M metagenome (GOLD analysis project Ga0137384, IMG submission 104922) | Vadose zone soil microbial communities from Sagehorn Ranch, Mendocino, California, USA - Sage2_R_60_16 metaG | ecosystem: Environmental > Terrestrial > Soil > Vadose zone | place: USA: California... | reverse complement strand
CTACTGGCTGTCTTTGACGGCTCTACTGAAGCCGTTCGAACAGGGCCTGTTGGTTTGGAGTGTTGTCGCTGGAATTGCGCTCGCCACTGGAGGACTCTTCGCACTGACACTGTTGTGGTGGCATCCCGGCATTCCGTTTTCGCTCAAACTGCTCGGAACAGGCACGGCAGTGCTTGTCTGCGTTGCTCTTCTTGCCCTCGCACCTCAGGCCATTGGATCGGTAGATCTGACCGAGGATCAGCGCCACTCGTTCACTCCGGCGGTGCGCGAGGCTTTGCTGCAAATTCGGGAACCACTCCGCATCTCGGCCTATCTCGCGCCGGAAGACCCACGGATGATGGATTTCGATCGGTCCATCCTAGCTAAGTTGAGGCGCATACTTCCCCGCACCGAAATTGTGAATCGGGAAGCGGACCACGCCGCAATCTTCAGGACCGGAGAAGATCCGAATTATGGGGTGGTTATCTATGAGGTTGGTTCGCGCCGGGCTGATAGCCGTTCCACTTCGCCCGAGGAAGTTTTGCCGCTGCTCTGGAATTTGGCTGGTGTGTCGCCACCCGCGGCCGACGACCCGGCCGCTTATCCCGGCTATCCACTCGTTGTCAGCTCTCCCCGGGCTGCTGAGTTGATCTTCTATGTTCTATGGCCCGCACTATCTTTTGTAGGTTGGCTACTATTCTCCAGGAGGTGAAATATGCGTATTGCATTAGCTTACATTTTGGCGTTGGTGGTAACCGCAGCGGCGCCGAAGATGTTCGATTTATCGACAGAAACAGTCGGCGCTGAACCGAAGACCATCACGCCTGTTGTCGGCGTTTGGACCATCGCACAGGACGGTAACAACAAGGTCTTGATGGTAGACGGTAGCCGGTGGAAAGAGGGCCAGCCGGCCGCCAATATCGCGGACAAAGCTCGCGCGCTCTATGGCGAGCGGTACGCGGAATTCCTCGATAACGTAAAATCTTTTGCCTATTACCCCTACGCGGTGGCTGTGGGGATCGACGACTTCCGCAACGGTGAGATCAGCATGCGTTTCAAGCCGCTGGCCGGACGCATTGACCAGGGTGCGGGAATTCTCTTCAATTTGAAGTCGAACGGCGATTACTTAACGGTCCGCGCCAATTCCCTAGAGAACAATTTGGTCCTCTGGCAATTCGTCAATGGAAAGCGGACGTCCGTCAAGTGGATTCGCAACACTCCCACGGCCACCAAGCAATGGCACACGCTGAAGGTCCGGATTGCCGGCAACAAAGTAGAAGGCTATCTGGACGAAAAGTTGCTGCTCGAACACGACCTGCCCCAACCCGTTTCCGGGCGGATTGGTGTGTGGTCCAAGGCGGATAGTGTCGTTTACATGAGCGACTATAAAGTGACGCCGAATTAGCTACGCTTCCTCAGCCAAGCAGCCGATGGAAGAGCGCCATCGCGCGCGAGCGAGCCGTTTTCTCCGGAGCGTGGTCGCGCTGTCCTTGCGGCAACATTCCGACTAATTGCGGTCTTCTTCGATCGCCAGCTACTGAGCCACTTCCAGGACTACAAACGACCCCGGAACTTGCCTCGCACGCGGTCTGGGGTTTTCTGCCGTTTTCGCTGGTGTGGTGTAGTCTGCCGTCGCCGTAAAGACATGGTGCGTTTTGGTATCCAGCGTCATGGTGCCCGTGCCGAATTGTGTCGTAACGTTCGCGAGTACGCTGTATTTGTCCGGTGAATCCTGGTGGATAACGGAAATCAGCCCCTGCTTAGAGGACGCAAACAGCAGGCCTGTGGCTGGATCGTACCCATTCCCGTCTGCATCCCCACCGATAGGAGGCGACGCGACGACCTTACCGGTATCCGCATTGACCACGGCCATCACCTTGTCACAAGCCGCGAATAGCCGCCGGTGCGCGGCATCATAGGCAAGTGCAGAAGGGCCTTCGCAGGGTGCAAGCGGCCACTCGGCCTTAATGGCGAGGGTCTTCGCGTCAAATTCCACAATGGAGCTCTTGTCGTCGATGTTTACAAACACGTTGCCTCTACCGTCCAACTGGGCTTCCTCGGGGGCGCCGCTGAGTTTGACCGTGCCGGCAACTTGGCCATTGTTCGCGTCGAGTACGGTGGCGTTGTTGCTCTTGGCGTTGAAAACGAACACGCGCTTTGTCGCGGGATCGTAGATGATCGAGTCCGGATCCTGGCCCGTGACTTTGACATCGGAGATGGGCTTCAGCGTTTTCAAATCGAAGATGGTGACGGAATTCGCGCTGCCAACACTTATGAAACCTTTGCCGAGATCCTGAGCGAGGGCCAAGTCGTGCACGCTCCTGGCGTTAGTGATCGGAATGTCGCCGATAGGCTTACCGCTGGATTCTTCCAAGACCATCACATGTGAACCACGTGTGACATAGATACGCTGGGCATCGGGATCGACTCGCAGATAGTCCCATGCACCCTCGCCTCCCACTGGGATTCTCCTCAGCACTTTGTAATTCTGAGCCGATGCTGTACCTGCGGAAATAAAGACCAGTGAAGAAGCTAGTAGGCAAGCCCAGCAAAACAATCCCACGTAACCTCGCCGCAGCATATATCTCCTCCTTAATTACTGAGTGGACGCCGGGACATCAGTTTCGGAACCCTATTTCGGATCATTTCCCCAAGACTAATTGCATACTGAATCCCTCAGCTCTGCGCCTAGATGACGGGTTCCGCCTTCTGAGTCCTCCAATTTAGCGTGACTCTACGCCCATACCCTGAAGGTTCCCTGAATGCGCAACGGCTTTCGAGGCTGAGGGGCAGAGGGACAAGCCGGTGAGGGCTCGTAAAAGACGCCGGTCCTCTCCGGGTTTCGCGATTAGGCTGCTCGGTTGGGCATTGCGGTTCCGGGCTAGCCGACCTCAGACTGCAAACTCTGCGGGGGACTAATTGGGGAGGCGTAATTTCGTTTAAATTAGTGCCTCGTTTTCTGCCTCGCGTCGGCATCATTGAATGCTGTACACGAGAATTTTAGCTTCCAGCTTTCCGGTCGGTGGCACCGCCACATAAAGGCGGTTCAGCGAACTGACCAGCATGAGGTTTTTGCCCATGGGCCCGGTCGGCAGCTTTCCGATCAGATCGTAGTGATCGGGATCGCGTTGCTGAAATACCTCGATGAGGCCTTCCGCGGACGTGACGTAGATTCGTTTACGCCCTGGGTTGTAAAACACATCGTCTGTGCCTTTCGCGATTGGCAACGCGACGACCGCCTTACCCGTTTCCGCGTCGAGTACGTTCAGCTTTCCGCTGCGGCAAGTGACAAAAAATCGCTTATCCGCCTCATCGAGATCCGCTGCAACGCAAAACTGACCTTCAGGCACCGGCCAGGTTGCCACGACGGTTCGTTTGTTCCTGTCAATCAGGTCTACTTCTTGTTTGTTGGGCACGGTTATGAAAAGTCTCGGCCCCGATTTCTCCATCACCATATGTTCGAGGCGCCCGGTATTGAATTTGATATCGCCGACGTGTTCGTCCGTATCGGTATTTACGACGCTCAATAGCGTGTAATCGAGCTTCGCGAAATCTCCGCCGTTGGTGATGTAGAGATTATGGGTTTCCGGATCGTAATCCATGGAATCGGCATCCGGCAGGAGCTTTAGCGTCTTGATCAACTTATACGTTGTTCCGTCAAAGATTCGAAGTGCACCCTCCGTGTGACTGCCGTCGGTAGCGTAAATCCGATTCACGTCAGGGCGGTAAATCACATTGTGCGACATCGCAAACCCACCGATACTGCGAAGGAATTTGCCCGACGGGATGGCATAGACCTCAACGGTCCCGTCGTTCTCGGCCACTATGAACAAACGGCCGCCCTTTAGGTCCAGCCCAAGCCGGTCAAAGTGGCAGGTCATGTTCGGCATGAATTCAGTGTCTACAGACTGAACGAGTTGCTGCTGATTCAGTTCAGGATTGCGGCACTTCACTTGAGGCATCGGGATGGTCTGAACCAACTTCAGCGGCGGGAGCGCTTGAGCTGAAAATGACTGCGCTGAATATGCATGTAGGCAGGCGACAAGCAGGAATTGTGAAAGTAAGAACCTCTTTCGCATTCGTGTCCTCACTGGCGCTGACCTCATGTAATATGCGCCTCGGAATTACACCCCGCACGGTGTCAATCAAGAACTAAGCACTGGTCACGAACGGGACTCTGCTCGCCGGTTGATCCATGCGATTCGGGACCGTCAGTCAACATAGAATAGCAGCACCTCGGAACCTCCCTGCGGAAGCATGTTAGGCCAAGACATATACAGGGTACCTTCTTCGGTGCGACCCGCAGGAAGCAGAAGGCTGGTGCTGCCCGCCCCCGACCCGACGGGAACATGTGCCATGGAGGTGTAGTGATCGGGGTCCACTTGCTCGAATACATCGATGAAACCTGCTCCCGGGGCATAAATTCGCTTTCGAGATGCGTCAAACCACAGGTCGTCGACACCTAGAATACAGGGAAGATGGGCGACCACTCTGCCAGAATCGGTATCAACTACCGTGAGTCCTCCGGGCGGTGCCAATTCGGCCGTAAAGAGGCGATGGCCCTCTTCATCCAATGCGAGAGTATGATTTTTCGCAATACCCGGAATCTTCCATTTGGTCACTGCTCCCGTCTTGCGGTCGATCACGCCGAAAGATTCCTGATCGGGAAGGTTCACGAAGATCCTGGATCCATTCTTCTCCAACTGAAAAGACTCGGCATGGCTACCAAGCTTGAAGTCCTGCAGATGCTCCATCGTTGCAGGGTCGATCACGCCAATTGCTCCAGTTTCGTCCTCGCCGTAGCCGACGTAGACTCGCTTTGCCGCAGGATCGTAGCGGAGATTGTCTGTATCCGCGTCATCTCCAAAATCCAGGGTCTTAAGCAGTTTGTAGGATTCGGCGTCGTAGAAGCGGACTTTGCCGGATTGGCTCGACACCACGATCTTGTCAATGCCTGGAATGTACAGGGAGCCCTGAGGATGCTCCAAGCCAGTGATCGTGTGAATCCGCTTCCAGTTGGAGATGAGTTCCACCGTGTTGTTCCCGAGTGCCGAGACGATTAAGACTCCGCGTTTGGTATCCAAACCATAGTGGTCCATGCGGCCATACACGCCCGGCAGAGCGATGCGCGTCCTCAGGTAAACGGGCGCCAACTTGCCCGCGTCTGAAGAACCGGCACGCGACACTGACCGTTGAGCCAATGCCCGCCCGACAAGCAGTGTCGCCAAAAGAGCGATTCCGACCAGGCTGGCTCGCTTCATTTCCCTCTCCCTCAATAGCAAACGCCGCTCAGAGTAAGAAAAGAATTACCTACCGACGACAAGGACACGGAACGCCGTGGCCAGCTCCTGCTGGAGTTCCGGCCCGATGATGGGCTTCGTCAAGTGTCATCGGGAAATTGTCCTCACAGGTAACCCCTACGACAGAATCTCGGAAGGGTACTTTTCCCGGCTTGGCGCGCGCATCTCTCACATGCCAAAGATAAGAATCCGAAAGGTTCCGGGTAAAATCCTGCCCCGGGGGCGCGGATTTTCCGCGGTCGGCGGAGGCGCAGGCCCGAAGTCGGCTAACGGCAAAAATATCTTGTGCGTTTTCAAATCCAGGGCCATGGTCCTCGCCCCGGGCTCGGTCTTCACGGTTTCGAGCACGCTGTACTTGTCCGGAGATTCTTGACGAATGACGGTTACGGTCCCCTCACCGTTGGAGCTAAATACGAGGCCCGTCTCCGGATCGAACTCAGCCTGATCCCTCCCTTCGCCGATTGGCACCGTAGTGATCAGGCGCCCATCATTCGCATCCAGAATTGCCATAAGGCGATTGGCGCACCCAATGAACAGCCGTCTGTTCTTCTGGTCGATGGCCATGGTCCCAGGACGCTGGCAGGCCCCCAGCGGCCAGCGTTGCTCTGCCGTCATCTTCTGGGAATCGATCTGCAAGACAACGTTTTTGTCCACCAGGTTGACAAAAACATGGCCCTTCGCATCCGACGCCGCAAGTTCCCGCGTTCCGCCCAGGTCGATCGTACCCACCACCGTGCCTTCCCTAGCGTCAATCGCAGTCGCGTTACTGCTTCCGCCATTGAAAGTGAAGATACGCTTGGTCGGCTGATCATAGACGATCGGACCCGGGTTCGCGCCAGTCACTTTCACGTCCCCGATAGTTTCGAGCGTCTTCGGATTAAAGATCGTCACAGAGTTAGCCCCGCCGTTGCTGATAAAGCCGCGGCCCAGTTCCGGAACAATCGCGATCGCATGAGCACCGGACGTTTTGTCGATCTTTCCTACCAGCTTTCCCGAATCGACATCCATTACTTCCACCTGTGAGCCATGCGCAACATACAGTCGCCGGCCAGCAGTGTCCACGGTGGGATGATCCCATCCGTCATCGCCGGGAACAGAAACCTTTTGCAGCAGATGATAGCCGCCAGCGGCCCAAGCTGCTGTAGCGATAGCACCCACGATCAATACGAACAAAGTGGAAAAAGTTTTCACAGTTTCTCCTCCTTCGCCCAGGCTGCACGGACACACCTGTATTTCCAATCCTGCCAGTGCGAGCGGCTAGGCAAACTAATTCTTACTGGCCAAAGACAAGAACCCGAAAGGTGTCGGGTACGTACCTGATGTCGTTGCCCCCTCTACCCATCTCAGCAGTCGCTTGGTCGGCAAACGGCACCAATATGCTGTGCGTTTTCTCATCCAGGGCCACGGCCCTCGCTCCGGCCCCAATCTTCACGGTTTCCAGCACGCTGTACTTGTCCGCGGATTCCTGGCGGATGACGGTGACGGCTCCTTCAGCGTTGGTCCCGTCACCGTTGGAACTAAATACGAGGCGGGCTTGCGGATCGAAGGCCACGGTCGCAGCTCTTCCCAGGCCGGTTGGCACCTTGGTAATCACACGCCCGCTATTCGCATCCAGGACCGCCATCATGCGATTCTCGCAGCCGACGAATAGCCTCGCGTTTTTCTGGTCAAGTGCCATGGACGTGGGGCGCTCACAGGTCCCCGCCTTCCAGGGTTCACCGGCCGCTGCCAGCTTCCGGGCATCGATCGGCAAGATAGCCTCTTTCTCCCAGAGGGTGACAAGAAGACGGCCCTTCCCATCCAACACTGCAAATTCGGGTCTTGCATCCAGTTCGATCGTACCGGACACCGTGCCCTCCTGAGCGTCAACGGCGGTGATGCTGTAGCCGCGCCTATTCAAAGTGAAGACACGCTTCGTCATAGGATCATAGACGATCTGAGTCGGGGCCGGACCTACTTTCACCTCCCCGATGGTTTCCAGCGTCTTCAGATCGAAGATCGTCGACGAGGCGCCCTGGCCGTTGGAGGTAAAGCCGCGCCCCAGATCCGAAGCTACCGCAACCGCCCGGACACCACGCGTTTTGTCGACTTTTCCCACCACTTTTCCGGAACCCATGTCTATGACGTCGACCTGGGTGTTATGCGACACGTACAGCCGCCGGCCAGCGCTGTCCATGGTGCTAAGAACACCAACTACTCCCACGCCGCCTACGGGAATTGTTTGTGATAAATGGTAGCCTCCACTCGGCGAGGCTGCTGTTACGAACGCAAAATTGTCGAAATAGATGGCGCTGTCCGACTTCGTCCACAGGCCCACTTTGCCTGCCTCCGTGAACGTCTTGTCATCCACATCGAAGATCTTGTCGCCGTTGATGTAAACGCTGAAAAGAGAGCCCTGGAACGTGACCCGCAAGGTGCTCCAAACCCCGGTGGGAATTCTGTGGGGGATTCCATAGGTGTTATTAGGTTGGCCCACGGGCGGCAGCGGAATGCGCTCGCTTTTCTCGACTTTGTAAAGCACGACGTTGTCTTCCAACGCGTTGGCTCTGGCGATGTAATAGGTGTCCGGATCCTTGTAGCGCCATACCACGCCGGCGCCCTGGTCAATCTTCCCGGAAATCGGCTTGAAGGCGACGCTCACTTCGCCATCCTTGAGGTTGGAGTTGTCGTAGATTAATAGTGGAAACCGGTTGTCGTCCGGAGATTGTGAAGTCTGCCCCACAACATAGCCCTTCTTGCTAGGTGCGGTGCGGTCTGCGACGACCTCCCATTTGGGCGCGCCGCCCGGATGAGTCATGTTCACTGACCACCCTTGCGGTACCGCGCCAGGCGTATCCGAACCAAAGTTGATCGTCGCCGCATGCAACACAGAACCGGCGAACAAGAGAATCGGAAGTAGCCGTCTCATAGGTCCTCCTTGCTGGGGCATCGGGGAGGCAGGAGATCGCCCGGCCGATCGTCTCCCCAGTTGCCGTTGAGAGTAATAATCGAATCTGAAGATCCCCTGAAGGAAATTCGTGTGAGGGCGCGACTCGCACAAGTCGAAGAAGCGAGTCTAGATCTATCCCTCATTTTGCGTCATACACCAGGATCTCCGCGCTCTGATCGCCCTGCCGACGTGCGGAGACAAAGAGTTTTCCCCACTCGGGCACGAAAAAGCCAGTCCATGCGCCCGGCCCGGTTGGGTAGCTGGCAATCTTGCTGTAGTGATCGGGGTCTTTCTGCTGGAAGACATCTATAAAGCCGGGGCCAGCGGCCCTGGGATCAGCCCCGGTCATTTGCCCGAGCACGTAAACTCTGCCTTTGCTCGCGTCGTAGAAGAGGTCATCCGAACTGGGTCCTTCCAGGGAAGCCACTGTCTTACCGGTTTCGGTATTGAACACGACCAAACTCTTAGGCTCCCGGCATTCAACGAACAGCCGATGATGCATTTCGTCAAGTGTCATCGGGAAATTGTCCTCACAGCTAACCGGCCAATGGGCAACCACACTGCCTTTCGCAAGGTCAGCGACTTGAATCTCATGCCGATCGGGAACATTGACAAAGACTCGAGTTCCGGATTTCTCGAGCTGAAAAGATTCGGGATGGGCATCGACGGCAATCTCCCTGGTCTTCTTTCCCATGGGGTCGAGAAACGCTAGCGCGCCATCTCCCTCACCGCGCACCACTTTTCCAAACAGGAATTTTTCCCCGCCATAGCCGACGAGCACCCGCTTGCTGCGGGCGTCGTAGCGGATGTTATCCGCGTCGCTAGAGAGCTTCACGGTTTGCAGAAGCTGAAACGTCGTTCCGTCAAAAATCTTTACAGCGCCGTCGCCCCCGCAGGGCACGAAAAGCCGATTGGACGAGGCGTCGTAAAATGCTGACTGCGGCTGGTTCAGATCCGCGATCGTGTGCACTTGACGACCGGCCTTCAGGCCGATCACCTCGAGCGTGTGATTGTCAAAAGCCGCCGCGAAGAGGCGCTCGCCCTTCAGATCGACGCCGAGATGATCCATGCGTCCGTTCACATTCGCTAGCGCGATGCGGGTCTTCAGCACCAAGACCGGGGACTCTTGACTCATGGCCAAGATAGGCAAAAAGAGCGCCTGCAAAAGAAGCAGTGTTCTGAAATGTTTTCTCATTGATTCTCCTTGCGGTAGAAAGCTAGCTCAGAGTTGCGGGCCCGCCTTAAGTCCGGCAGCGTAACCCTAGAACCTGAATAGGGCCTGAAAGGATGTCCTCAGGGGCCACACATGGAATTGCCGCACGCTCTGACAATGATCGTGCCGAATGTAATCGGACGGTTGTTAAAGAACTGGACCGGACGGAGCATAAGTCTTCGCAGCATCGGGAGATTGTGTTACAAGGCTATCAAGGCAGATGGTGAAGAAATTTCTTCCTTATCTGCTCACTCGGCATAACTCAGTTGGTGTAACGAAGCCAAAGGCTATTCAACTGAGCTACGGCGCTCTGTCCTTTTACCGATAAACTGACCCGAACTCACACTGAAAAAGAAACAATTGTTATTCGTGTTCTGAACGGGGTAAGTCCCAGCAACGTTGGTGCTACTGGAAATACTCCCCGAGAGCTGAACGACAATCGTGATTCTCTTCATGTATCAAACCGCGTTCATTTCGTGTCGAACACTTGAATGGCAAGGCCCTGCCCGCCGGCGCCTGTCACAGCCTTGAACAGTTGGCCTAGGTCGGGCACGAATAGTCCTGTTTGAGCTTGGCCGGGCGTCGACTAGCGGCCAACACGGTCATAGTGATCGGGATCTTTCTGCTGAAAAACGTCAATAAATCCTAGCCCCAAGACGTAAACACGATCTTTGCTCGCGTCATAGAACAGGTCATCGGTCCGATCCACAGTGGGGTAGGACGCCACGGCCTTGCCCGTTTCCGTGTCCAGCACGGCCGACATCGACGGAATTTGGCAGCCGATAAAAAGACGGTGATGAGCTTCATCGAGCGACATCGGCAGATTGCTGGCACAAACCGTGACCGGCCAGCGCTCGATGACCGTTCCGTTGACCGCGTCGGCGACTTCAATCTCCTTGCGATCGGTGACGTTCACAAAAATTCGCGTTCCTGTCTTCTCCAGTTGAAATGATTCCGGATGAGCGTCGATGGGTATTTCTCGGATCTTTTTCCCCATCGAGTCCATAAAGGCCAGGGCGCCGTCGGTGGCTCCCACGCGGCTCACTTGGTCCCTCACGGATTTTTCTCCGCCGTAGCCGACGATCACCTGCTTGCTCCTTGCGTCGTAGCGGAGATTGTCGGCGTCGGAGGAAAAAGTCACCGTCTGCAGCAGGTCAAACGTTGTTCCGTCAAAAATCTTGACCGTGGCATCACCGCGGCTCGCAGCGAAAAGACGGTTAGTGGCAGCGTCGTAGAAGCACCCCTGCGGCTGGGCCATATTGGAAATTGTGTGTACCTGTCGCCCGGCTTTCAGGTCGATCACCTCCACGGTCTTGTTCGCATTCGCGCACACGAAGAGGCGCTGGCCGCTCACGTCCACGGAGTAATGATCGATGCGCCCGTTGACGTTCGTCAGCGGTATGGAATTTTTGGGCGTCAACGCCGGAGCCTCTTGCGCCGCCGTGCCGCAACTCAGGAGCAAACTCAAGAAAAGTGCTACTCCGAAATATGTCTTCATTAGTCCTCCTCCTATGAGCTGGGATGATCAGTCCGAAATCCCGACTTGGAATTCTCCCATCGCGCAGGCACTCGCCCGATGGAATAACCGTAGCCTTTGATTGTTTGAATCAGGTTCGACCTAATAAGACATTTATTCATACCGAAGCGCCTCAATTGGATCAAGGTGAGAGGCTTTATATGCCGGGTAAAACCCGAAGAAAACGCCCACGGCGGCAGAGAAGAGCACGGCCACGAAGAGAGCTTCGATCGGAATTCGAGTCGGCCATCGGAGTGCACTTGAAATTGCCAGTGAGCCGCCTATACCGATCATCACTCCCAGCGCTCCGCCGAGCAGGCTCAACAATGTGACCTCGCCCAGGAACTGCATGCGCACGTCACTCTCGTTCGCGCCGATGGCCAGGCGCAGGCCGATTTCGCGAGTTCGTTCAGTAACCGAGACGAGCATGATGTTCATGATTCCAATGCCGCCCACGATCAGCGAAACCGAGGCGATACTTGCCAGCAGGATCGTCATGATGCGCTGAGATTCGGCGCCGGCTTGGGCGATCTCCGCAGGGTGACGAAGATTGAAATCGTTATCTTCATCCGCACGCAGATGATGCCGCTCACGCAAAAGAGCCGTGATCTGCTCCTCGGCTGGTTTGATTGCTGCCGGAGAGACTGCTGAGCACATAATGTCATTGAGCCAATCGATCCCTTTAACTTTCTTCTGCACTGTTGTAAACGGCATGATGATGACGTCGTCCTGGTCCTGGCCCGTAGGTGATTGCCCCTTCGGGCTCAGCACTCCAATAGTCCGGCACGGCAGACTCTGGATTCGGATCGTGGCGCCGAGGGGATCTTCGGAGCCAAAGAGATTTTCCACGACAGTTTGACCGAGCAAACACACATTCGAGGCATGCTCCACATCGTCTTGAGAGAACGACGTTCCTCTCGCAACATCCAGGCGGCGCACCGGGAAATACTCCGGCGCGACCCCTCGCACCATCGTGTACCAGTTCTGTCCTTGGTACACGATTTGTACCTGTGTGTTTACGTGGGGTGAAACGTTATACACGAGAGGTGTTTCTTGCTCGATTGCCTTGGCGTCTGCCAAGACTAGAGTTTTAGTGCCTCGCGTGCCAGTCCTCACACCGTTGACGCTGCGTCCCCCAGCCTCGATCCATACCATGTTGTCACCGAGGCTACTGATTTGCTGCTGGATCTGCTCCGAAGCGCCTTCGCCAACCGCGACGCTCGCAATCACCGCGCCAACTCCGATAATGATCCCCAACATGGTCAGCGCGCTGCGCATTTTGTTGCGAGCCAAGGCTCGCATGGCTAACCGCAAGATGCTCGTGAAATCCATCGCTCAGCTCTTCCGCGTCAGCCAGCGCAATTGATTAGGACTGTGGCTCATACACCAGTATTTTTGCGGGCTGGCCGGCATTGCTCGGGACGGCGACATAGAAGCGATTAGCATCCGGTACCAGCAGCGAAGTGCGCGCTCCG
>Ga0137384_10003539_pt1 | contig 12443 bp, 11 predicted proteins | sample SagtaG_2_FD_104922 | JGI IMG/M metagenome (GOLD analysis project Ga0137384, IMG submission 104922) | Vadose zone soil microbial communities from Sagehorn Ranch, Mendocino, California, USA - Sage2_R_60_16 metaG | ecosystem: Environmental > Terrestrial > Soil > Vadose zone | place: USA... | reverse complement strand
GGCCGCCTCGTCGGCGGGCACGGAGGGGTCGATCGCGAAGGCGTTGAGGCTGTCCTGGCCGAGCTCGACGTAGGTGCCGCCCAGCGCCCCCACCACCTGCCGGTACTCGGACTCGGGGTCGATCACCGTCACCCGCGCGCCGTGGAGCGCGTGACGGATCAGCATCGACTTCGCCGCCACGCTCTTCCCGGAGCCGGCCGAGCCGACGATCAGCGCGCTGTAGTTCTGGCGCGAGAAGACGTTGAAGTAGACCGACGAGTTGATGGCGGCGTTGCGGCCCACGAAGGGGTCGGCGGGGTTGCCGAACGGCGTCCCCACCGCGGGCAGCAGGTAGGCCGCGACCTCCGCGGTGGTCATGAAGATGGCGCGGCTCAGCGGCGAGCCGCCGGGGCTGGCGGCGACGGCCACCGTGAAGCTGGGCAGCGTCACCCGCTCCACCTCCAGCCCCTCCTGCATCATCGTGCTCTGGAGGCGCTCCAGGGCGTCGTCGGCCGAGGCGGGATCCTCGGCGTGGACGTGCATCGCCAGCGAGATGCGCAGGGCGCTGGTCTTCTTGGTCAGGAGCAGGTCGTCCAGGCTGGAGGCGTGGTGCAGCAGCAGCTCCGCATCGCGGCTCTGCGTGTGCTTCCACATCGCCTGGTAGACGCCGCGCTGCTCTCGCAGCTCCTTGCGCGCCTGGGCGGCGTCCACCGGGAAGATGAAGAGGCTGGCGCCGCCCTGCACGTGGGCGCGGGTCAGGGCCGAGATGACGGCGCCCGACTGGACCGAGCTGGGCAGGCCGCAGAGCGAGGCGTAGCGGTGGTGACGGCCGCCGAGCACGCCCTCGCCGTCCACGAACGTGGCCTCGGAGCAGCCCAGGGGCGTGCGCCGCATCAGCTCCTCGATGGCCGCCGGCCCCGGCGCCGTCACGTCGAGGCGCAGGTTCGCCCCCTGCCGGAGCGCGACGTCCCGCGCTCGCGACGCGTCGCTCTCCGAGGCGTTGGCCGTCTCGAACAGCCTGGTCAGCCGCGCGGTGGTCGGGATGCCGTCGCGGCCCGCCCAGCGCGGGAACAGCAGGACGTAGTGGCGGAGGACCAGGCTGCTCTGGGCCTGCTCGCCGGCCAGCGTCCGCTCGCTGTCCACCAGCGGGGCGTCGATCCCCCTGACGCGCTCCAGGAACGCCTGCTCGGCCTGCGACCGCTCGCAGTGCGTCGCCTCCACGTAGAGCTGGGCCGGGCAGTCGATGGTCCCCAGCCACGCCATGACCCGGCCGCACCAGGCCGCGTACTCGGCCGTCTGCGGCGCCTCGACCGGGCCCTCCAGCCGCAGGAGGGCGCACCAGCTGCCCGGCGTGCGCTCGAGCATGCCCTCCCCCGCCCGCATCAGGCGCGTCAGCGTCGTCCAGCGGGCCAAGGCGCCCGGCGCCCGCAGCGGCGCCCTGTCGCCGGCCCCCACCTCCAGGTGGCGGACCCCGATCCGGCGCACGGACGCCGCGCGGCCACGGCCGCCCCGGACCACCCGGGGCAGCGACGGGTCGAGCGCGCGGTAGCAGAGGTAGGTGCCGATCCACAGGCCCTCGCGCTCGGGCAGCGAGAGCAGGTAGGCCATCGCGACGATGCTGAAGGCCACCGCCACGCGCGTGCCGCCGCTGGTCGGGAGCTGCAGCGCCAGGATCGCCGCCGGGGAGAGCGTGAACACGACGACGACGGTGCGCAGGGTCACCTGGAACGGGCCGAGCGGGAAGGTCGGGCGGGCTCGCAGCGCCAGCGGCACCGGGATGGGCTGCACCGGCTCAGCCCATCAGCTTGCGCACGTAGGTCGTGCGCTGGTGGACGTTGATCATCCCGGACATGAACCCGCTGTGCCCGGGGAACAGGTGCTTCAGCAGGTGCTGCACGGAGTGGCCGACGAACCAGAGCGAGGCTACGGCCGTGAGCGGGCTGAGCAGGGGCCCGATGCTGCTCGCCGCCGTGCTGGTCTGGGTCGTGAGGATGACGGTCATCGCAACCGCGAACAGCGCGCCCAGCACGATCGGCACCAGCAGGCCCTGGCCCACCAGGCGCAGCCACCACACGACCAGGCTGCTCTGGCCGCTGTAGGCGTAGATCGGGATCAGCAGCGGGGCCACCGAGATGGCGAAGATCATCGCCACGCGGCTGGCCACGACCAGGATCGTCAGGTAGAGGACGACGACCGCCTCGAACAGCACGGGGATCGGCGGCACGTTCGAGAAGAGGGCCGCGGTCGCCCTGTGCATGCCGTCCGGGCCCGCGAAGTTGGCCCAGCCGATCGACATGATGTCCTCGAACAGCGCCCCCCCGATCGAGATCGAGCCGTGCATCAGCTGGGCGAGGGCGATGTAGCTGACGTTGATCGCGAAGGCGGCCAGCGAGCCCCGGATGAGCACGTCCGTGACCAGGAACTGCGGCAGCCCGGTCTGCCGGCGCTGGTCGGTCACCACCTTGAACAGGCGGAACAGCAGCGCCATCCCCAGGACGACGTAGCCGCTCGCCTGCAGATCGTGCCAGATTGCGTAGTAGGTGCAGGAGCCGCCGCCGCCGGTGCAGCTCACCGGCGCGTCGAAGCCGGTGTAGGTGAAGGCGTTCGCGAACATGTCGCTGAGCCAGCCGGGGTGGTCGACCGCCTGGTTGCCGGCCACGGCCTTGCCCAGCCAGCCGGCCACCCAGACCGTCGGGTCGTGGACGATCTGGAGCGGATCGTCCAGGAACGGCGCGTGCGCGACGACCGCCGCCAGGCCCAGGTCCAACCTAGATCCCGGCGAACGCGCGGATGCCGGCGGCGAGGGCCTCCAGCACCGCGACCGCCCCGATCACCTCCAGGACCAGCACCTTGTGGTTGTGCGAGCCCTCGACGAACCGCGCCGCCAGGAAGAGGATGGCCAGGAGCGGGATCAGGACCTGCTGCACGACGTTGAAGATCGGCGCCATCTCCGCGTGGAAGGCGCCCAGCGCGTCGAGCCTCAGCGCGAGGAAGAGGCCGTCCATTCCCAATGCCCTCCCAGCCCGCCGCGCGCGGGCACCGCCGCCGGCGGCAGCGGGTGCGCCGCCGTCAGGACGCGCGCGCTGACGAGCGCCAGGTTCGCCAGGGAGCCCACGCGCAGCGTCGTCTCGTAGCGCTTGCCGCGGGGCCTGGCCTTGATCAGCTTGCCCATGTGCCCAGTGTCGGTGCTGCGAGCGGGACATGAGACGGACATTTGGCGGGGCCCGAAAATCGGGCCGCCACGCGGCCCGAGTGGACCTACAATCGGTGCGTGCGGCGGGACATCTCGCGGACACTGGTGGTGGTCGCCGAGCAGCCCCAGCTGTGGGCCGCCATCCGGGACCGCGTCGACCCGGCCCTGGCCCTGGTGCGCAGCGCCCGGCCGTCCCTGCTGGCCGAGGTCTGGGAGCGCGCCGACCCCTGGCCGTGGCTGGTGGTCGGCGCGACGCGGGAGGTGCCGGACGCCCTGCCGGGGCTGGTGGCCGGCCGGCCGATCCCCGTGCTCTGGCTGCGCCGCCCGGAGGGTGACCTGCCGCCGGGGAGCCACGTGCACCCGGGCTGGGCCAGCCTGGCGGGGCGCCTGGACGCCCTGGCCGGGGCCAGCGTGTTCGGCCTCGGCTTCGCGCCCCGGCGGGGCATCCGGGTCGGGGCCCGCGACCACATCGCCAGGGCCCCCGAGCTGGAGGGCCTGATGGCGGCCCACCCCCGGGCGCTGCCGCCGTTCGAGCACCAGCGCCGCGCGCGCCTGGCGATCGAGCGCCACCACCTGCCCTGCCGGCTCCAGGCGGACGGTCGCACCGTGCGGCTGGAAGCCGCCGCGCGGTGACCATGCCCGGCGCCCACGCCGAGGTGCTGGTCCTCGAGGACGAGCCGGAGCAGCGGGCGCGGCTGGGCGAAGCGGTGAGCGCGGCGGGGCTGGTGGCCCTGCTGGCGCAGCACCCGCGCAAGGCGCTGGCGATGCTCGACGTGCACCGCCCCGTGCTGGCGGTCGTCGACCTGGACATGTCGAAGGCGGAGTGGACCGGCCGGACGGCGGAGGAGGTCCTGGGCCGCCTCTACGAGCGGCACGGCGTCTGCACCCCGATCGTCTACTCGGTCAACGTCGGCGGGGTCGAGCAGCGGGACCGCATCGCCGGCATCCATCCCTACGCGCTGGTGCAGGACAAGCGGGACGGCGAGGAGGCGCTGCTGGAGCGGATGCACAGGCTGCTGCGGGCCCGGTTCGGCGACGTGGCCATCGCCGGCGGCGCGATCCGCCACCTGCCCAGCGGCCGCGTCTTCTCGCACCGGGTGGGCGTCTCTCTGGTGCTGGCCAGGCGGGCCAACCTGGAGGTGGCGCTGGACGACAGCGAGGCCCGCGCGGCGCGCCGCTTCCAGCGCTGGCTGCGCGAGCAGGTCGGCTCCAGCGTCCGCGTCAGGCCCTACCGCAACCGGCACTACGAGCTCGAGCTGGCGGACGGCGGGACGCCCAGCGCGCCCCGCGGCCCCCGGGGCGGCCCGAACCAGGGCGCCGAGGTGCTGGTGCTGGAGGACGACCCCGACGAGCGGCTCCAGGTCGAGGGCGTGGTCGGCCGCCTGCAGCTCACGCCGCTGCTGGCCGGGGACCCGCGCCAGGCGCTGGAGTACCTGGGGCGGCACCGGCCGGTCATGGCCATCGTCGACCTGAACATGTCGAAGGCGCCCGACACCGGACGGACGGTGGCCGAGGTGCTCGGCACCCTCTACGAGCGCCACGGGGGCTGCATCCCCATCGTCTACTCGGCCAACGTGGCCGAGGTCGAGACCCGCGACTGGGTCGCCGCCCAGCACGCGTTCGCCCTGGTCCAGGACAAGCGCGACGGGGAGGCGGGGCTGCGCGAGCGGATCGGCCGGCTGCTCCGAGCCCGCTTCGGCGACCTGCACATCAGCGGCGGCCGCGTCAGGCACGAGCCGACCGGCAAGGACTTCTCCCACCGGATCGCCGTGGCGCTGCTGGTCGCCACGCGGGCCGAGAGCAGCGACGTCGTGCTGGACGACTCCGAGGGCCGCGCCGCCCGCCGGTTCGAGCGCTGGCTGCGAGACGAGGTCGCGTCGGTGGTCCGGGTGCGCCACGAGCGCAGCCACTACGAGCTGGTGCTGACCGGCGACGGCCGAGGAGCGGCGGCCGGCCGACCCGAGAGCCTGCGCTCTGATGCGGCTCGACCCGGCTGAGGTCCCGCAGCTGCCCTTCGCGGCGGCGCTGCTCGATTCGGCGGGCGAGGTGGTGGCGGCCACGCCCGAGTGGCGCGGCGCGGCCCCCGGCGGCATCTCGTTCTCGACCGGGGCCGGCTTCCTGGTCGTCGCCCCGGCGGAGGAGACGCCGCCCGAGCTCGAGGCGCTGATGGAGGCGCTGCTGGCCGCGATCAGGGACGCCCTGCCCGCGCTGGACGGCCGGACGCGGCTGGGGGCGGCCGTCCTGCTGGCGGGGCTCGAGCTGGTCTCCGGCCGGCCCCTCGCGGCCGGCGACTCCGGCACCAGCACCGACGTGCTGGCGCACGCGGAGGCCGCCATCGCGGCTCGGGCGCCCTCCCTGCGGGTGCGGACCCAGCCGGAGGCCGAGCCGCGGACGGTCCCGGCGCCGGCGACGATCGCCCTCGCCCTGGTCCAGCTGGCGGCCAACGCCGCGGCGCACGAGTTCTCCGACGCGGCCGGCGGCCGGCGGGTGGACCTGGTCACGCTGCGGGTGGCGCCCGGGCCCAGCTTCTACGTCGAGTGGCGCACGGAGCGGCCGGCCGGCGTCGTGGTGGCGACGGCGCGCCACCAGGCGCGCCGTCAGCGGTGGGGCTGGGGCTACGTCCGGATGGCGGCGGACGCGCTGGGCGGCGCCGCCGTGCCGCCGGGCCCGACCGGCGACGGCGTGGAGGGAGCGTGCTTCACGATCGGCTCGCGGATGCTGACGGTGCCGCTGGCCTGCTTCGAGTCGGGCGCCGTGGCGCGCAGCACGCAGGCGTGGGAGCAGGAGATCGCGCATGGCGAGCCGGAGGCCAGGGACGCCCTGGCGGCGGACCTGGACGAGCTGCTGCGGGACGCCGTCCTGTCCCCCGGCGTGATCGTTCGGCGCGGCCTGCTCTGCGCCCGGCGCTCCGGCCGCCGGGCCTGGGCGGCGCTGCCCCCCGAGGCGGGCGCGCACCGGGTGCGGGACGTCCTGCGCGGCCTGGAGCACGAGCGCGCGCTCTGGGCCGCGCCGGAGCCGCATGCCACCCGGGTCCACGCACTGGCGCTGGCCATGGCCAGGGCGGTCGGCGACAGCTGGCCGACGTTCGACGCCGGCACCTGGGCGACCGGCTTCCCCGCCGCCTGCGCGGCCCTGGGCCTGCGCGCGCCGCCGGTCGAGGGCGCCGCCGTGTACCCGGACCCTCGGGTGGCCGCCTACCTGCTGGCCGAGCTGGGCGGCCGGCTGGCCGTCGACGAGGAGGTGGTCATCTACCGCCCGCCGCCCGCGGCGGCGGCCGCGCCCATCCTGTCGGTGCTGGACCCGGCGGCGCCCGGAGCCTTCGCGCTCACGCCGCCGCTGGACGCGCTGTTCCGCTGAGCCTCCCTCACCAGGCCGCTACCACCTCGTCCACGTCCACGGTCGACAGGCCGAGGGCGGCGGCCAGCCTGGGCCCCACGGAGCTCTTGCCGCTCGCCGACTCTCCGATCAGGACGACCCGCATCGGCTCCGGCGAACTCCTCGAGCCGGCGGAGCCGCCCACCCCGGGGCTGGACTGTCGAGGCCGGCCGGCGCCGTCCGGGGAGATCCACGAGCGGGGCATCGACCTGCCGACCCCGGTCTGGCACGTGCTCCACCTCACGCGGGACGGCCACGGGGGACTGGTCCCCCAGCCTGGCGTACGCCGCTACGACGGCGCCACGATGAACCCGATCACCGCCGGGTCGGGCCACGCGATCGAGCGCAGGTCGAACGTCTGCCAGTGCGGCTGGACAGTCGGGCTGAAGTCGAGGAAGTTCTGCTCGATCACCTCGTAGCGGCTGCCCTCGACCGCCCGCACAGTGGCGATGTGCCCGAACATGCCGTAGGAGCCGCCGTACACCACCATCGCGCCCGGGACCGGCTGCGAGCTGAGCTGGAAGCGCTCGGCGGATGCCACTCCGTACAGGTCGATGGCGTTGCCGAACAGCGGCGGCAGGTGGCTCCAGCGCGGGTCGCCGGTGTGCATGAGCGCCCACGTGGCCATGGCGCCGGCCACGCACTGGTTGGTCACGCCGGCCGGGTTCATATGGGCGGCCAGGTCGGCCGGCCAATGCGGCGTCGCCACCCGCTGCACCCAGCCCGGGCCCGGGATCGGCGTGACCACCGGCAGGCCGCCACCGCCGACCTGCGGCCCGCGGTAGCGGGTCGCCCAGGCCAGGACCGCGTCGGCGTAGTCCGGGCTCTGCGTGCCGTCCAGGCAGGCCTGGAAGGCCGTAGCGGCGCCTGCGTTGTAGTGACAGAGCGCGGCCCGGACGCCGCTGGGCGCATCGGCGCCCAGGGCACGCAGGTAGCCGGCCGCCGAGGCCACCGCGTCGGCCGGGTTCCACGGGTCCTTCTGCCCGTCGCCGTCGCCGTCGACGCCGTAGGTCACCCACGTGCCCGGCTCGAACTGCGCGGGCCCCACCGCACCGGTCGGGCTGACACCGCAGGTGCGGCCGAAGTCGCACTCCACCTTCAGCAGGCCGGCCAGCACGGTCCAGTCGATCCCCTTCAGTCCGGCCCACCTGGTCACCAGCGCGAGGTACTGGGGTGGGATGTCCTGGAGGGCGAACGCGCTGGGCCCCCACGTGACCAGGCCGCCGCCCAGGTTGCCCATCTCCGCCTGGATCCGGGCCAGGAAGGCCAGGCCGCGGTCGGTGCCGGGCAGGGGCATCGCCCGCAGCAGGTCGGCCGGGAGGGTCCACGGGTGGGAGCGGTCGTCCGCGATCACCTGGGCGACGACGTCGGAGAACTGCAGGACGCCGGCGCCGAGCGCCTGGAGCGCGCGCTCCGCCGCGCCGGCAGCCGCGCCGGTGACGTGCTGGAGATGGCAGGCCACGACGAGGAACGAGTCGTAGACCTTGTAGGGATCCAGGCCGGCGCGGCTCTCCGCCGGCACGTCGGCCTGCCACTGGCGCCAGTCGGAGGGATTCAGCAGGAGGAAGCCGACGCCGTGCTCGCCCTGCAGGTCCGGCACCGCGGTCGTCCAGTCGGACGGGGACAGGTCGCCGGGCAGGCCGAGCATGTCGGTGGTGAGGCCGCCGTGGCGGAGGGCGGTGCGGTCGACGTGGCTCAGGACGTCGGCCGGCACGCCCGAGTCACCGCCGCCGGAGATCGGATTGCGGTAGCGGCCGAAGCCGAGCGCGCCGTCGCTGTTCTCCACCCACGCCATCGCGACCAGGTAGCCGGTGCTCAGCTCCACGTTCGGGGTGAAGTCGCAGCGGGAGGCGGCCACGTACGCGGCCAGGGCGGTCGCGGCGGGCGGCCGGTGGGCCAGGTTGGCGACCGCCTGGACGGCCACGGAGACGAGCGTCCCCACCACCATCGACGCGGCCAGGATCGCGCCCACCAGGGCTGCCGCCACCCACTTCCACAGCCCGGTCCGAAGTCCGGCCTCGATCGCCACCCGGTACCACACGGCCTGCCGCCGACGCTAGCACCGGAGGGCTGGACAAGGAGCGGACATCAATGTCGGGGAGACGACGTCGCCTGGATCGACCGGCGCCACCTGGCCCTCGAGAGCGCCGGTTTGAAGCGGCGCTGCGAGGGCTGGAGCGCCGGCGGGAGAAGACCAGGCTCGGTGACGTGAGAGCCGGCCGCTGCGCCTGGCGGAAAACTGCAACATGTTCTAGCATGCTGCGGATGGGCGGTGAGCACCTGGTGCAGGAGCGCGCCGGCGCGGTCGTGGTGCTCACCATGAACCGGCCGGAGGCGCGGAACGCCTTCAGCCCGGAGATGCTGACCCGGCTGGAGGACGCGTGGGTCGAGGCCGAGGCCGACGACGGCGTCCGCGCCGTCATCCTGACCGGGGCCGGCGGCCACTTCTGCGCCGGCGCCGACCTGAAGGCGCTGTACGGCGGGTCGCCGGACGGGCCCGACACCCGCCGCCTGCGCGAAGACCCCGAGGTGGTCTGGCGGGCGCTCCTGCGGCATCGCCGCTTCTCCAAGCCGCTGGTCGCGGCGATCGAGGGCGCCTGCGTCGCCGGCGGCACCGAGATCCTGCAGTCGACCGACATCAGGATCGCCGGCGCCTCGGCCCGCTTCGGGATCTCGGAGGTGCGCTGGGGCCTGTTCCCGCTGGGCGGCTCCACGGTCCGGCTGCGCCGCCAGGTCCCGTACTGCCGGGCCATGGAGATGCTCCTGACCGGCGACCACCTGCCCGCCGACGAGGCGCAGCGGATCGGCCTCATCAACCGCGTCGTCCCGGACGGGACCGCCCTGGCCGAAGCCCGTCGCGTGGCCGAGCGGATCGCCGCCAACGCGCCGCTCTCGGTGCGCGCCGTCAAGCGGTCCGTCCAGGAGACCGAGGGCAAACCGGAGGACGAGGCGCTCCGCATCGAGATGGAGATCGGGAGCGCCGTCTTCCGCAGCGAGGACGCCAGGGAGGGCACCCGGGCCTTCGCCGAGAAGCGCCAGCCGGACTACAGCGGCCGGTGACGACCGGCGACGTCCTCTCGGCACCCCACCGGCTGTCATATCCCTACCGGCGCTCCGTGGGGCCGGTCCTCGGCCGCTTCCTGACCGGCCTGCGCGAGGCGCGCATCGAGGGGGTGCGGGCGCGGGACGGCCGCGTGCTGGTGCCGCCGCAGGAGCACGACCCCGCCACGGCCGAGGCGCTCGACGAGTGGGTGCCGGTCGGGCCGGGCGGGGTGGTCGTGTCGTGGGCCTGGATCGCGGCGCCGCTCCCCGGCCAGCCGCTGGAGCGACCCTTCGCCTGGGCTCTGGTCCGGCTCGACGGCGCGGACACGGCCCTGCTGCACGCCCTGGACACGGGCGACCCGGAGCAGGTGCGGACCGGCATGCGGGTGACCGTCCGCTGGCGGCCGGAGCGCACCGGCGACATCCGCGACATCGAGTGCTTCGTGCCGGAGCAGCCGCCGGTGAAGAGGATCGACACGCCGATCGCCCTCGACTATCGCTACACGCCCGGCCTGGCCACCTCCCGCTTCCTGCGCGCGCTGGCCGAGGGCCGCGTGGTCGGCGAGCGCTGCCCGGCCTGCGGCAAGGTCTACGTCCCGCCGCGCGGCTCCTGCCCAACGGACGCCGTGCCAACGGCCGAGGAGGTCCAGCTGCCCGACCGGGGCGTCGTCACCACGTTCTGCGTGGTCAACGTCCCGATGTCGGAGCACGCGATCGAGATGCCGTACGTGGCCGCGTCCATCCTGCTCGACGGCGCCGACATCGCCTTCCAGCACCTGCTGCGGGGCGTGCCCGCCGACCAGGTCCGGATCGGCATGCGGGTCCGGGCCGAGTGGCGGCCGCGCCCGGAGTGGGGCCCGACGCTCGAGAGCATCGCCTGCTTCCGGCCGGAGGCGGGCTGATGCGCGACGTCGCGGTCGTCGCCTTCGCCCAGGCGCCGCCCGTCCGCCGGGAGGAGCGGCGCAACGAGGTCGAGATGCTGATGCCCGTCGTGCGCGAGGCCCTGGACGCCTGCGGGCTGCGCCGCGAGGACGTCGGCTTCTTCGTCTCGGGCAGCAGCGACTACCTGACAGGGACGCCGTTCATGTTCGTGCAGGCGCTGGACGCGATCGGCGCCTGGCCGCCGGTCCAGGAGTCCCACCTCGAGATGGACGGCGCGTGGGCGCTCTACGAGGCGTGGGTGCGGCTCCAGCACGGCGACATCGACACCGCCCTGGTCTACGCCTTCGGCCGTTCGTCGCCCGGCCGGCCGCGCGAGCTGCTGGCGCTGCAGCTCGACCCCTACCTGGTGGCGCCGCTCCGGCCGGACACGATCAGCCTGGCCGCGCTGCAGGCCCGGATGCTCCTCGACGCCGGCCTGGCCACCGAGGCCGACCTGGCCGCGGTGGCGGCCCGGAGCCGGGGGGGCACCGCGGACGTCGAGGCGCTCCTGGCCGAGCCCTACCTCGTCTCGCCCCTGCGGCGGCACGACTGCCCACCGATCACGGACGGCGCCGCCGTGGCGGTGCTGGCGGCGGGCGAGCGCGCGGCGGCGCTGCGCGAGCGGCCGGCCTGGATCGCCGGCATCGACCACCGCATCGAGCCCCAGGCGCTGGGCCTGCGGGCCCTCGAGACGTCGCCGTCCACGGCCCTGGCCGCGCGGCACGCGGGAGCCTTCGACGCGCCGGTCGACCTGGTCGAGCTGCACGCGCCCTTCAGCCACCAGGAGCTGATCCTGCGGTCGGCGCTGCGCCTGGACGGCCACGTGGCCGTCAATCCCTCCGGCGGCGCCCTGGTCGCCAACCCGCTGATGGTGGCCGGCCTCGCCCGCATCGGCGAGGCGGCGGCCCGCGTGATGAGCGGCCGGGCCCGGCGGGCCGTCGCCCACGCCACGTCGGGCCCCTGCCTGCAGCAGAACCTCGTCTGCGTCCTGGAGGCGCGGGAGGCGTGAACCGCTGCGCCGTCGTGGGCATCGGCCAGACCCACCACGCGTCGAAGCGGCTCGACGTGTCGATGGCGGGGCTGGTCCGCGAGGCCGCCGGACGCGCGCTGGAGGACGCCGGCCTCGCCTGGACGGACGTCGACGCGGTGGTCGTCGGCAAGGCGCCCGACATGTTCGAGGGCGTCATGATGCCGGAGCTCTACCTCGCGGACGCGCTGGGGGCCGCCGGCAAGCCGATGCTGCGGGTCCACACCGCCGGCAGCGTGGGGGGCTCGACCGCGATCCTGGCCGCGCACCTGGTGACGGCAGGCGTCCACCGGCGGGTGCTCACGGTGGCCTTCGAGAAGCAGTCGGAGGGCGACGCCATGTGGGCGCTCACCGTGCGGGTGCCGTTCCAGCTGCCGGTGGTGGCCGGCGCTGGCGGCTACTTCGCGCCGATCGTGCGCCAGTACATCGCCCGCTCCGGGGCCCCGCCCGACGTCGGCATCCGGGTGGCCGTCAAGGACCGGCGGAACGCCCTGCGCAACCCGTACGCGCACCTGCGGCTGGCGGACATCAGCGACGAGACCGTGGCCGCCTCGCCCATGCTGTGGGACCCGATCCGCTACCTGGAGTGCTGCCCGTCGTCCGACGGCGCGTGCGCCATGGTGCTGGCCGCGGACGACGCGCTGGGCAGCCCGGCGGTGCCCCCCGCCTGGGTGCGGGCGATGGCGATGCGCAGCGAGCCGACGATGTTCGCCGGCCGCGACGAGGTCAGCCCGCGGGCGGGCCGGGAGTGCGCGGCGGACCTCTACCGGCAGGCCGGCATCGTGGACCCCCGCCGGGAGGTGGACGTGGCGGAGCTGTACGTGCCCTTCAGCTGGTTCGAGCCGATGTGGCTGGAGAACCTGGGCTTCGCGCCCCAGGGGCAGGGCTGGCGGCTGACGGCCGCGG
>Ga0137384_10003521_pt1 | contig 12476 bp, 11 predicted proteins | sample SagtaG_2_FD_104922 | JGI IMG/M metagenome (GOLD analysis project Ga0137384, IMG submission 104922) | Vadose zone soil microbial communities from Sagehorn Ranch, Mendocino, California, USA - Sage2_R_60_16 metaG | ecosystem: Environmental > Terrestrial > Soil > Vadose zone | place: USA... | reverse complement strand
CTGGAGACTCTATTCGGGCGCTATTACGAGCGCAGTCGGGAGGGTGGCCGATGAACCGCGGCCTGATCATCCGCGCCTTCCGCGAGTTGTGGCCAACGACGCTGGTGCTCGGACTGGTGCTCATAGGGGTGGAGGCGATGCTCGGCTTCGTCCTGCCAAAGTTCGCGTCGCAGATTGCCCAGGAGTGGCTGCAAATGGAGTTCGCGCGCGGCATCATGCAGGCGATGTTGGGCACGGAGATAGCCGACCGGATCGGGCCGCAGATGTTCCAGGCGATGGCCTGGGTCCACCCGGTCCCGCTGGCGCTGACGTGGGCGCACGCGCTGCTGTGCTGCACGCGAGTGCCTGCCGGTGAGGTGGATCGCGGCACGGCCGACGTGCTCCTCGGCCTGCCGGTGTCGCGCTGGGAAGTCTTCATTTCCGAGACGATGGTGTGGCTGGTTTGCGGCGCGGGCATTCTGGCGGCGGCGCTGGCGGGGAACCTGCTCGGCGGCCTGGGTCTGCCGGCTGAGCAGCGGCCTCCACTGGCGAGGGTGCTGATCGTGCTAGTCAACCTGTACTGCCTGTATGCCAGCGTGGGCGGCCTCGCCTGCCTGGTCTCGTCTTTCAGCAACCGGCGCGGCAGAGCGATCACGATTGTGTTCCTGGTCCTGCTGGCGCTGTTCCTGCTCAATTACCTGGCACAATTTTGGCAGCCGCTGGAGAAGATCGTTTTTCTAAGTCCGCTTCATTACCATAGACCGGTCAACGTGCTGGGGAGCGGAACCTGGCCGTGGAGCGACATGGGCATACTACTCGGCGTCGGAGGAGCGATGTGGTTCGCGGGCGGGATAGTATTCGCAAGACGCGATTTATGTACTGTCTGAGAACAGGAGACAGGAGTCAGGAAAAGACCAGCCCTTGCCGCTGGACCAAATCTGAGCCGATGGTAAACGAATTATCGAATGCGCGCAACGGGACTCAAAAACGGTTCCGTTGCTTTGAATTAATCATTACCAAAGGAGCACTGAAAATTATGACATGGACAAAAACAATAGCAGCAATCGTGGTTGGGACGGCCGTGATTTTAGTCACCATGGCTTTCGCGGCCGACTCATCTTCCCGCGATTTCATTTCCTCCGGCACCGAATTCGTTGACCTGCTGGTCAAAGAGGATTTCACCGGGGCTGTCGGCCGATTTGATTCCACCATGAAAAGCGCCCTGCCTGAGCAAAAACTCCGGGAAGTCTGGCAAAGCCTCCAGAAGCAAGCTGGTCGATTCAAGAAACAACTTCGAACGCGCATGGAGATGCAACAGGGCTATGAAGCGGTGTTTGTGACCTGCCAGTTCGAGCGGGCGACCCTGGATGCGAAAGTGGTGTTCGATGCCAAAAAGCAGATCGCTGGCCTCTTTTTCGTCCCGAGCCAGGCTGCGGCCAAATCATTCACGCCGCCGCCTTACGCGAAGGCCAGCGCTTTTCACGAAAAGGACTTCACCGTTGGCACGGGCGAATGGCGCTTGCCCGGCACACTGACGTTGCCCGCCGGCGGCACCAATCCCTTCCCGCTCTGGTCCTCGTCCACGGCTCAGGGCCAAACGATCGCGATGAAACTGTCCTGGCCAACAAACCGTTTCGCGACCTGGCCTGGGGATTGGCCACTAAGGGCATCGCTGTTCTGCGTTACGAAAAACGGACCAAGGAATACGGCGCCAAGCTCGTCGCCACAGGCATCAGCAAGCTCACTGTGAAGGAAGAAACAATTGATGACGCCCTGGACGCGGTGGCCCGATTGCGCACCACCGATGGCATTGATCCCAGACGCATTTTCGTCCTGGGCCACAGCCTGGGCGGCGTGGTGGCGCCCAGGATCGGTCAGGCCGACCCGAATCTCGCAGGACTAATCATCCTGGCAGGCGCCACTCGCCCTTTGGAAGATCTCATGGTCGAGCAGACCCGCTATCTGCTCGCGTTCCACGGCAAGCCATCCGAGGAGGACCAGGCGAAGATCAACAACCTTCTCGCGGAAGCCGCGAAAGTGAAAAAGTTAACTGCCGCCGATGCGTCTTCCGCGACACTGCTGCTGCAGGCTCCGCCGCTCTACTGGCTGGACCTGCGCGAGCACGACCCGTTGGCCGCCGCCAAAACATTGAAACAGCCCCTCCTGATTCTGCAAGGGGGACGGGACTACCAGGTTACCGGGGTGGACTTCGACGGCTGGAAAAAGGCGCTCGGTTCCCAGCCAGGCGTCACGCTCAAGCTGTATCCGGAACTCAACCACCTGTTTATGGCTGGCGAAGGCAAGAGCACGCCCTCCGAGTACGAACGCCCCGGTCACGTGGCCCAAAGCGTCATAGGCGATATCGCCGAGTGGATTCTGAGAACCGCCAACTAATCAAGTGATCTACATGGCGTGCGATGCCTCCACCGACGATCGTCCGGGAGCCAGACCGACCGGTGGCGTAACAGTAGATCAGCAAAGCCAGCATCATCGCCGGCGGATATTGCTCACTGCCGGTGCCACGGTCATTGACCTGGAGGTGGGCGATCGAGATCTCCTCCACCGCATCCAGGATGAAATGAACGACATGGTCGCCGGGCACCCACTCGCGCAGATCGCAGGGCAAAAACATCGGCGTCTGGCGGTCCAAGTTGAGGAAACGTGCAGCCATGCTGATCCGATCCCCGCCGACTCTCATTTGTTCAAATTATTTCAAAATATTTTCGATCCCTAAGTCCGACAGGCTGCTAGCGGCGTTAGAAAGCTCCAAGAGTTCAGGTGACTTGCAGGGAAAGGCGGCCAGTTAAAGCGGATATTTCCCGCGCTGGACAACCTTTCATTAACACCGTGGCTTCAACCCGGTGGCAACGGATCGGGCTGCGCTCACAGCCATTTCAACGGCTTTCCCTGAGCGCCGCAAACTGTTGAAACAGTTGAGAGTCGTGTCGCCGCTTCTCCCACCGGGCTGAAGCCACGGTGTTAATGAAATGAACATCGAAGGGCTTGGATGCTCAAGAAGACCGTCCGTGATTTCTGGCGCTACCGCTCCCCGACCTGGGCGTGAGCCTGCCTTGAGGTCCGGTTCGGGCGGATGAAAAAGTTGGCAAGGATGCGGCGTGCTCATCAGCGGTTGTTGTTGAACTGGTTCGAAGTCGGCGGCGAGATCTTCAGCGCTGCGGTCCAGGCCCCGATGCTCTCTCGAAAATAAAAAACCCCGCCATTGCCGTGATGACTGCTCCTCTGAACATGGTTAGGATATTTTGGGACCGGCGAAGCTGCTTTCGACTTCCAATTATGGCGTGTCGGCCGCAATTTCTGCTCAGGGTCCCGTGATCGCTCAACTCCCGCTCAAGGCCATAGTCACTGAAAACGAACAGGGCAGGGTAAATTCTGCTTCCAGTCTTCCAAAGAACGCAATTGGGCAATACCGCAACCTTCGTGCCAGTTCCTCCCTTCGAGCGGGCCCGACCTGGAGAACCGCCACAGCAGACGTTTAATCCGCGCAAAGTGTCTTGGGAGGAGGCATTGCCCGTCACTATGCGGGACGGTTAGACCTGACATGAAGTTTGGCAGCGCAGCAGCGCAGAAATGTGGAGGCTTCGTAGCTTTAGCCGCCACTGGCCAGCATAATAGGCCCGCTGCCCGCCGCCGCGCTGCCAAAAAACGATTATAACTGACATTTTGGGGCGGGAACCCTAAAATCCACCCGATTTATGGTCCAGGTGAGTCGATATCATCGCGGTTTCTGCGAGGCTTTCCTCTTCTGGGACAGGCTCTAGTTATGATGTTCGCATCACGGGAAGAGGCGGGGCAACGGCTGGGTCGTTACCTGAAGGAGGAGGGCGTTCGAGCCGGACTGGTCCTGGGATTGCCGCGCGGCGGGGTCGTGGTCGCTGCGGCAGTCGCCCGAGTTCTGCTCTTGCCACTGGAGGTGGTCATCGTGCGCAAGATAGGCCATCCCTGGCACCGGGAATTCGCCGTCGGCGCGTTGGCGGAGAATGGAATCGTGGTCCTCGACCAGGCTGCCGTTGGGACCAATCCGCTTATCCGCGGGGAGTTGAATGAAATCATCAGTGAGGAAGAGCAGCGGTTGCATAGTTATCAATCCAAGTTCCACCGCGATGGCTTCCCCAATTTGGCCGGCAAGACGGTGCTGGTGGTTGATGATGGTTTGGCGACCGGCGCAACGACCGAGGCAGCGGTCTTGTCGGTCAAAAAACTGGAGGCGCGCCGAATCATCGTAGCGGCGCCGGTGGCGTCAACCAACGCTGTTGAACGTCTCCGGCGGGTGGCAGACGAAGTGCGTGCTTTGCTGGTGGACCCAGATTTTGATGCTGTGGGCCGCTATTATGAGGTCTTTTCCCAAACGACTGACGAGGAAGTGCTGGGATTATTGAAGGCGGAGGTGGGGGAGAATCGTGATCCGTAAATTGTAATGCGTGATGAAATCCGAAACCAGACCCCGCATCATACTTCACGTTTCATGTCGCACGCTCCCCGCAGCACGCTTCAGTCCTGATTTACGTTTCCAGGCATCTCCGTTCGGCTAATTTCTCTTCATGCCCGAATTGCCTGAAGTCGAAGTGCTGGTCCGTCATCTGGCGCCTCTGTTGCAAAACAAGATCGTCCGTAATGTGCGCGTGCGGCGGCCGAGAGTGCTGGCGCCAACCTCGGCGCGGCGGCTACGGAAGACCTTGCAAGGGGCAAGGTTTATGGGCTTAACCCGGCGCGGGAAGTACCTCCTGTTCACACTCCGGCAGGCGGACTCGGTCCAACCGCTGCTGCTGGTGGGCCATTTGGGCATGACCGGGCGCATGTATCTGGCTTCAGCAGAAGCGCCGTTGGCCAAACATGCCGCTGTGGTCTTGAATCTCGGCCGCGAGAATTTCGTTTTCGAAGACACACGCTACTTTGGAAGGTTCACTCTCGATGACACCGCGATTGCGAAGCTGGGCCCCGAGCCGCTGGGCGCCGCGTTTACTCCGGAGTATTTAGTGCGGGCGGTGAAACATTCCGCGCAGGCCATTAAAATCAAGTTGCTTGACCAATCCCTGGTCGCCGGCATCGGCAACATTTATGCCAACGAGGCGCTGTTTCGCGCGGGCATCTCGCCGACGCTCCAAGCTCGGACCTTGACACTCAAGCAAGCCAAAGGCCTTTGGGCGGCGGTTCGCGAAGTCCTGTCTGAGGCGGTAGAGTGCGGCAGCACGGCCCCGCTGGATTACTCCGGCAGACGAACTGGCGACCATTTCTTTTACTTTGGCCACGCACCGGAAGCGCCGGCTTTCTACCTGGAGCGCCTCCAGGTTTATGATCGGGCTGGGCAGCCGTGCGTCAACTGTGGCCGCCTGATAGAGCGCCTGGTGCAGGCCTCGCGAAGCACGTATTTTTGTCCCCGTTGCCAGGGACTGACCGGGAGAACGATAAATCAAAATCTCGCCCCAGAGGCCGGGTAAAACCCGAACTTGTCGGGACAAGCTCTTACCGCCAACCGCCATTATGCATCCCTTCTCGTTTGATAGCCTGAAGTCATGATCGCAGTTCGATTCTGGTTCGGAGTGGTCCTGTGGTGTTTATGCGGGGCATGCTCCTTGGCTGATTCTCAACCATCACTCACTCCCCAACAGCAGGGGTGGCTGTCCAAAGCCAAGCGATTCGAACGCGCAGGCTGGATTTACCTGCACACCGAAGGAGAGGCACAGCAGCGAGGGTTCCAACATGGCTATCTGCTGGCGAAGGAGATCGCCCAGGGGCTGCGCGAGACTCGTGCCGGCTGGGAACATCAGAGCGCGATGGAGTGGCAGTGGCTGGTGGTGCGCGCCGCCGCGATGTTCGTTGCGAAGATCGACGCCGAGAACCTGGCCGAACTGGACGGCATCGCGGAAGGAGCGCGCGCTGCTGGAGTCACTGTCTCGCGCGACGAGCTCATCGCCTACAACGGCATCCTGGAGCTGAGTGACTACTGGTGGCCGACCGAGTTGAAGAAGATCAAGGATGAGCCGGTGCCTTCACCAGTCCGGCAGTCTTGCAGCTCGTTCATCGCGACAGGCAATTACACCGCCGATGGCAACGTGGTCCTGGGCCATAACACGATGCAGAGCTACGTGGACGTTCTGCCTGACGTGGTTCAGGACATCGTGCCGGCACACGGCCATCGGATTCTCTGGCAGACCAGCCCGGGTTGGATTCACAGCGGCACCGATTTTTTCATCACGGACGCAGGGATTGTGGGGTCCGAGACGACCATCGGCGGCTTTGAAGGTTTCGACACGAACGGGATTCCTGAATTCGCGCGCATGCGGCGGGCAACACAGGACGCAGGCTCGATCGAGACGTGGTGCGAGATCATGAAAGGCGGCAACAACGGCGGCTACGCCAATGCCTGGCTGCTGGGCGACGTCAACCGCAAGGAGATCGCGCGTTTGGAACTTGGCCTCAAGCACGTCGGCTACGAAAAGAGACGCGACGGTTATTTCGTCGGCTCGAATGTGGCCGAAGATCGGAAGATTCTGAAACTCGAAACCGTCCGGAGTGACACCGACATCCGAGGGTCGTCGGTCGCCCGGCGGGTGCGTTGGAACCAATTGATGAAACAGCACTCCGGCAAGATTGATTTGGAGTTGGCCAAACGCTTCGAGGCCGACCACTTCGACACCTATAGAGGAAAGATATGGGCAGGCGGAAGGACATTGTGCGGGCATTTCGACCTCGATCCCGATGCGGCCGGGCAGGGGCAGAAGGTGCCTTATGATTGCAGCGGAACCGTTGACGCGAAGGTGGTTGATGCGGCGATGGCCAGGCGGATGTCGTTTGCCGCCCGGTTTGGTTCGGCCTGCGGCGCGCAGTTCTCAGCGACGAAATTCCTCGAGGCGCATCCGCAATTCCAGTGGATGACCGGCCTGCTTAAGGACCGGCCCGCCCAACCCTGGGCGGTGTTCAAGGCTGGGGAATGAGTAGCGGTCACATCGTTACATCGTTGCAAAGGTACAAGCTTAGGAGGCGAAAACGTAGAACATCCCGATGCGCGAATCCCCGCGAGACAGGAAATCAATTCACGGTTCACGAAGGAGTTTTCGCCGAGAAAGGCGGCCGCCTGCTGCTGGGAGAGCGCAAGCTCGAAGGCCTGCATCTGACGGTGAATCCGCACGAAAAGAAATTGGTCGCCAAAGAGCGTATCTTTGCCGCCTAATAACTCGGACTATGTCACTCGGTCCCAGAGCGTTTGCTCGGAATGTTCTTGATTGAGTTCAGCCAATGGTTTCCCATCGAGCGCAATATGCGCAAAAGAAATTCAGGGAGATTTACTGTGCCATCGCACCATGTCCGCTTATTAAGCCCGGGCGCCGTGCTCTTCGCGGTGTCCGTCTGGTGCATCTGTCAGGCGGCCGCAGACGGGGTGACGGTTCATAATAAGCAAGACGGAAAAACGGGGAACGTGGCGCAGAGTACTTACGACGGCCGCCTCGTGGCTGTCCAGCCAGCCGAACCACCCATTCAACCGGCATTGCGCACTCCAAAAACACCAGCTCCGGGAACGGTCTTTGGGGGATACAGTACCAATTAGGTTGGGTCCAGGCCAGAGGCGGTTGCGATTGGTGACCTCAACAACGATGGTCGCAATGATGTCGTGTTGACAACCTCCAGCTACTTCGACCCGACGAATGACAACTCCATTTTCGTTTTCTTCCAGAATAAGAACGGGCAACTGGATCCCCCCGTCCGGTATGCAGCAGGAGGCGCTGCGGTCTCGGTGGCGGTGGCCGATCTGAATGGCGATGGAAGAAACGATATCGTAGTGGGGGAAGGATACCGGAGGCATCCGCGTGTTTCTCCAGGACAATGCAGGCGGCTTTCAAATTTTCGCCGATTACCCAACGGCCAACGCCTACAAAATCTGCGTGGGAGATTTCAATCACGACGGTTTGACCGACGTGGCCGGGATAGGATGGTCGTCCGGCCAAGTGGATGTGTTCCCCCAAAGGCTGGATGGGACGCTGCTGTTTTCGGCTCAGTTCACAGCCAATTATGGAGGCTACAACGATCTTAAATCGGGCGATGTCAATGGGGATGGGCTAGCTGACATCGTCGTCATGAGCGGGCAATCCTATGCCATCCCGAACCTTGGCGTGCTGTTGCAGACCAATGGCGGTTTCGCGCCCGTGTCTTATTATGGCATCGGCCCGAACCAACTGACCACCGGAATGGGGATTGGCGATGTCAATGGCGATGGACGCAATGACATCGTGGTGAGCTACGGCGGGAACAGGCCCTATGCAAGGATCGGCGTTTTTCTTCAGCAGCCCAGCGGCATGCTCTCACTCGGCTCGACCAATGCCTCGTACGATATTCCCGAGCCGGTCGTAATAGCGGATGTGGATCTGGACGGCCGCCAGGACGTGGTAACCCTGCATGGCGGCTGGCAACGGCTGGGCATCTATTTCCAAACCAGTCTTGGTTCGCTGGCCACCGAGCAGCTTTATTCCATTCCGTATGCATCAGATTACAACCTCAACGGACTTGCGATTGGGGACGTTAACGGAGACGGCATGCCCGACGCCGTCATCGCAGATTACAACCACGGACTGGTGGTCCTGACCAATCGTCCCGCGCCGCCCGCATTTCAAATCCGAAGCATCAATATCACGCCGGATGGAAAAATCTCACTATCCATTCCTTATCGCGGCGGAAAAGATACCTGCACCGTCCAGGCTTCCGACAATCCAGCCGGGACAAACTGGGCGGCCATCGGCCTGGTCACAGGGGCGAGTTGGATAGACACTAATTCTCCTTCAGGCCAGCCTGGCCGTTTCTATCGTCTTCTGGCCAAATAGCGCCCAAGCCAGACGGGACGGGCCGGGAAGCCGTAGTACCTCCCCGGCCCGTCGAGGGGTCCGCAAGCTCTTAAGAGCAGCCCAGGCTCTCTCCGCAATTGAGACACTTGTAGCAGGCGCCATTGCGCACGGTGACATGGCCGCAATTGGGGCACGTAGGCGCATCCTGTTGAAAATGGGCGATCGATTCACTGAGCGTTTTCACCCTCCGTTCCGCACTGGCACGGCTGCTGTGCAAGTGGCCATTGTTGGTTCCATCGCCGTCGGAGGTCGCGTCCAGGATGTCGGTGTCCTCCGATAAAGGCAGTTCAGGCACCGGGCGGTTCACTTTTTTTTTCACCTCTTCGAGCAGGCCCGGCATGGCCAGTTCAGGCTGCGTGCGGTCCGGCGAATTGGCCTCGCGATAGCCAGGAACAAATTGCATGGCCATCCAGCGGAAAACATAATCAATGATTGACGACGCGTTGGGGATCTCCGGGTTCCTGGTGAAACCCGAAGGCTCGAACCGCTGGTGCGCGAATTTTCGGACCAGCGCCTCCAAAGGCACGCCATATTGCAACGCCAGGCTGGTCAAAGTCCCGATGCTGTCCATCAACCCGCCAATGGTGGAGCCTTCCTTGGCCACCGTGATGAACAATTCGCCAGGCTGGCCATTTTCAAACAAACCCACGGTCAGGTAGCCTTCGTGACCTGCGATGTCGAATTTGTGCGTGATAGCCGGGCGAGTATCCACCAGGCGGCGGCGCAGGGGTTTGCCGGCGTTATCGCGCAGACCGGTCACCTCAGCTTCGAGCTCCTTAAAGCGGACCTCCAGAGTCGAGTCCGCCGCGGAGGATTTGTCGCCGCCTTCGTTGGTTTTTTTCGTGTTGAGCGGTTGCGAGCGTTTTGAGCCGTCCCGGTAAATGGCCACACACTTGAGGCCCAGCTTCCAGGCCTGCACGTAGGCGTCGCGAACGTTCTCGACCGTGCTTTCCCTGGGCATATTCACGGTCTTGGAGATCGCGCCGCTGATAAAGGGCTGCGCGGCGGCCATCATCTTCAGGTGGGCCAGGTAATGGATGCTGCGCCGGCCACGATATGCCTTGAAGGCGCAATCGAACACCGGCAAATGCTCCGGCTTGAGTCCGCTCTGAACGGTCCGGCTGCCGGCGTCCGCCGTTTCGGCGGCTTCTTCGGCGTCCTCTATCGTGTCGAACTTTTCAATATGCGCTATAATCCGCTCGATTTCCTGCGCGGTGTAACCGAGCCGGGACAACCCTTCCGGCACGGTGCGATTGACTATCTTCAACAGGCCGCCGCCGGCCAGCAGCTTGTATTTGACCAGCGCAATGTCGGGTTCAATACCCGTGGTGTCGCAGTCCATCAGGAACGCGATCGTGCCGGTTGGGGCCAGCACCGTGACTTGCGCGTTGCGGTAACCGGCGGTTCGACCCCGCTCCAGGGCGCCATTCCAGACTTCGCGCGCCTGGTCTTTCAAATAATTGAACTCCTGGCTGGGCTGAATTTTCTCGACGGCATCGCGGTGCTGCTGGATGACGCCGAGCATGGAATCAACGTTGTCTGTGGCCAGCGGCTTGGACACGTGCGCGCAACGCGCGTCGCGATAACCCTTGAAGGCGCCCATGACCTCCGCGATTTCAGCCGACCGCTCGTAAGCGTGGCCGGTCATCAGCGCGGTAATCGCTCCGGCCAGCGCCCGGCTGGCGTCTGAGTCGTACGGCAGCCCATAGCTCATGATGAGCGAGCCGAGGTTGGCAAAGCCCAAACCCAGCGTGCGGAAGAGGTGTGAATTCTCAGCGATTTCTTTGGTGGGATAGCTGGCGTTATCCACAAGGATTTCCTGCGCAGTGATGAAAACCCGGACGGCGGCTTTGAACCGCTCGACATCGAAGGCGCCATCGGCGCGCTTGAACTTCATCAAGTTGAGCGACGCCAGGTTGCAAGCGGTGTTGTTGAGGAAGACATATTCCGAGCATGGGTTGGTTGAATGAATCGGCTCGGTGCCTTTGCACGTGTGCCATTTCTGGATGGCCCCATCGTACTGCAGGCCGGGGTCGCCGCACAGCCAGGCGCCTTCGGCGATCTTGCGCAACAGCGCGGCGGCGTCTTTCTTTTCCAGCGGCTTGCCCGTGGTGACGGCCCGCGTCCACCATTCCTTGCCCTCCAGCGCGGCGCGCATGAAGTCGTCGCTGGCGCGCACGGAAAGGTTTTCGTTTTGGTACATGACGCTGCCGTAGGCCTCGCCGTTGTAGGAGCCGTCGTAGCCTTGCTCAATGAGCGCCCAAGCCTTCTTCTCCTCCCTCATTTTGGCCTCGATGAACTCCTGGATGTCGCCGTGCCAATCGCGCAAGGTGTTCATTTTAGCGGCGCGCCGGGTCTTGCCGCCGCTTTTGACCACGTTGGCAACCTGATCATAGACTTTGAGGAACGACAGGGGGCCGCTGGGCCGGCCGCCACCGCTAAGCTTTTCCTTGCCCGAACGCAGGGGCGAGAGATCGGTGCCGGTACCCGAGCCGAACTTGAAGAGCATGGCCTCGCTGTGCGCCAGGCGCATGATCGACTCCATATTGTCGTCCACCGATTGGATGAAGCAGGCGCTGCACTGCGGATAGACGTACTGGGTTTCGGCACGCTCTGCCTGGCTGGTCTTGCGATTGTAAAACCAGTTGCCCCGGCTGGAATGGTTGCCGACGGCATACTGATGATAAAGGCCGACGTTAAACCAAACCGGTGAGTTAAACGCGCCGTATTGGTTGAGGCACAGCCAGGTCAATTCGCCGTAAAACACCTCACCGTCTGCCTGGCTGAAGTAACCATCCTTGATTCCCCAGTCCGCAATAGTGCGGCTAATGCGGTGGATGAGCTGGCGCACGGAGGTTTCCCGCTCCGGCGTGCCTTGTTCGCCGTAAAAGTATTTTGAAACTACAACTTTTGTGGCCAGCACAGACCAGGACTTGGGCACCTCGACATTTTCCTGTTTGAAAATGACCTTGCCGGCGTCATCATTGATTTCCGCGGTGCGCCGTTCCCACTCGATCTGGTCGAACGGGTCGGTGTTGGGATCGCTAAAGGTTCGTTCGATCTTCAACGATCTTTTCGCCGGTGGAAGGCTGCTCTTGGCAGTGCGGCTGGCGCTAACCGTCGCGGAACGACGTTGGTCCTGCTGGGCAGTGGCAGACAAAACTTCTTCAGTTGCATCAATCATGGCTCTTCCCTTTAACTGATATTTCAGCCGTTTGTTCCGCTTGACCGGCCCCAACGAAACCCCCGGCAGATTGGTTCAAACTCAGCCTGTTTCCGTGAACTGGGGGCCTCTCCCGGAGGCCCGGCAAATACCCCATTAGTGGGGAACACTATAACCTTACCCACCACATATTGCGTGGACAAGGAAAATTTTCAAAAAAGTTACGCAAACGTTATTCCCAGGGCAAAATTCAAATATCGCTTCGATGAATAAGCTGCTTGGAGCACTTGTTCGCATCTGCGAATAAATCGGGTGTGAACAACAAAGCGTGTCCCTCTATTTCAAACCGTCGAAATTGTACTGGGTCAGTGGCGGCGGACTACAACGTTATCGGAGTGCGCCCGTCCTCGGGCGCAGCGAGCACCGGTTGTTCCGATGCGTCCGATTCCATTGGGGCTCGCTCGCGTTCCGACATTGCTGCG
>Ga0137384_10003516_pt1 | contig 12481 bp, 6 predicted proteins | sample SagtaG_2_FD_104922 | JGI IMG/M metagenome (GOLD analysis project Ga0137384, IMG submission 104922) | Vadose zone soil microbial communities from Sagehorn Ranch, Mendocino, California, USA - Sage2_R_60_16 metaG | ecosystem: Environmental > Terrestrial > Soil > Vadose zone | place: USA: California... | reverse complement strand
TCTAGACGGCGGACGGGAGCCGTCGCCTCTATATTTTCTCCCCATGTCATCCCCTCGCCCCCGCGACCGCATCCTCGGCAACCTCGAGTCCATCTACCGCGAGGCGTACGAGCGCGCCAAGGGTGCGAGCGACCAGGTGCGCATGGCCGATCTCGACGCCGCCTACCAGCGGGAACAGCTGCTGCTCGAGGTGCTCCTCGACATCCGCGATGCGCTCACGTCCCTTCCGGCCTCCGCCGAGCCGGGCTCCGGGAAGACCCCCGGACCCGACCCGATCGCCGCGCTCGAGACCATCCACCGCATCACCAGACTGCGCTGAGGGAACGCCATGCGCCTGCGCCTGACCGTGGGACTCCTCTGCCTGGCGCTTGGCGCCTGTGCCCGGAAAGCGGACATGATCATCTCCGGAGGGATGGTCTGGACGGGCCTGTCGACCGGGGCGCCCCACGCGGGAGCCGTGGCCGTCGCCGGCGGCAGGATCCTCGCGATCGGCGACAGCGCGCAGGTGTGGCGCTATGTGGGCTCCAACACGCAATGGATTCAGGCGAACGGCGGGCTCGTGCTTCCGGGCTTCACTGACGGACACACCCATTTCATCGGCGGCGGGTTTCAGCTCGCGTCGGTGGACCTTCATGACGCCGCGACCCCGCAGGAGTTTATCCGGCGCGTCAAGGAGTACGCGAAGACCCTGAAGCCGGGCGAATGGATCAGCGATGGCCGCTGGGACCATACGCTCTGGCGCGGTCAGCCGCTGCCCCGGCACGAATGGATCGATTCGGTCACGCCGGCCAACCCGGTATTCGTGAGTCGGGTCGACGGCCATGAAGCGCTCGCCAACGCCGCCGCGATGCGGGCCGCCGCGGTCACAAAGGACACGCCAAGCCCGCCCGGTGGCGAGATCCTGCACGACGCGAGGACGGGCGAGCCTCTCGGCATCTTCAAAGACCAGGCGCTCGACTTGATCGCCCGGGCGATCCCGGACCCGTCGCCGGATCAGCGTGATTCGGCCCTCGCGCGTGCGCTCGCCTACGCCGCGTCGCTGGGCGTCACTGCCACGTCACACGTGTCCGCGTCGTGGGCCGATCTCGCGAGCTATCGCCGCTTCGAGCGGGCTGGCCGGCTCACCATGCGGGTGGCGCTCTATCTGCCGCTCGATTCCTGGCGCGCGGTCGCCGAAACGTTGAGCCATTCAGGCCGCGGCGACGACTGGGTGAAAATCGGCGGGCTCAAGGGCTACATGGACGGCTCGGCGGGGTCGCGCACCGCGTACTTCTTCGAGCCGTACAGCGACTCGGCGGGCTACCGTGGGCTCGTGCAGTACCCAGAGGCGGACATGCGCCGCTGGATCGGCAGCGCCGACTCGGCGGGCCTGCAGATCGCCGTCCACGCGATTGGCGACCGCGCTAACGCCATTCTCCTCTCGATCTACGATAGCGTCGCGCGGGCGCACGGGCCGCGCGATCGGCGCTTCCGGATCGAGCACGCCCAACACCTGCGCCCGCAGGACATCCCCCTGTTCGGGAAGTTCGGCGTGATCGCCTCGATGCAGCCGTATCACGCCATCGATGACGGACGCTGGGTGGAGCGGCGCATCGGGCCGGTCCGCATCAAGACGACCTACGCGTTCCGTACACTGCTCGACGCGGGAGGGCGGCTCGGGTTCGGGTCTGACTGGACGGTCGCGCCGCTCGACCCGATCCTCGGCGTGTACGCCGCGGTCACGCGCCGCACGCTCGACGGCAAGAACCCGGAGGGGTGGGTGCCGGAGCAGAAGATCTCAGTGGGAGAGGCGCTGCGTGCGTATACGGCCGGCAACGCATATGCGACGTTCGACGAGGCCAAACGGGGCACGCTTGCACCGGGCGCTGACGCGGACGTCGTCATACTGGACCGCAACCTCTTCACCCTGCCGCCCGATTCCCTCGATCGGGCCCGGGTGCGCTATACGATCGCGGGGGGTAGGGTGGTCTACCGGCCCTAGCCGGTGTACGTGAGCCCCGAGTCCTGAAGCGTGAGGGGCCGCGCCCCCTCGTGCTCCACGCCGGCTTCGACCACCTCACCCAAGACCAGCGTATGGTCGCCGCTCGGGAGTGTTGCGACGACCCGACACTCCACCCACCCGAGCGCGTCGGCGAGCACCGGCGCGCCGGAGACTGGCCCCGGCTTGGTCTTGATTCCCTTGAGCTTCGGCGACGCGCCCCCCGCGCCCCCCGGGCCGCGCCCAAGCTTCTCCGCCACGTCGCGTTGCCCCTCGTGAAACACGCTGACGGCGAAATGATGCGCGTCCCGGATCATCTCGATCATCCTGGACGTGCTCTCTACCGCCACCACGACCATCGGGGGTTCGAACGAGGCTTGGCTGACCCAGTTGGCGGTTACGCCGTGCTCATCGCCCTCACGCTTCACGGTGAGCGCGTACAGGCCGTAGGTGAAATGTCGGAGGACCGTCCGTTTCGCGGCCGCGTTCATGGCAAGGGAATATGGTACTATCTTTGTCTCATGGCGACGCGCGCTCAACCCCGGCCCCGGGCCGCCAAATCCCTGTCCAAGCCCGATCTGCTCGATATGTACCGGCTGATGCTCCTGTCGCGGCGCATCGACGACAAGGAGATTCAGCTCAAGCGGCAGAACAAGATCTTCTTCCAGATCTCAGGCGCCGGGCACGAAGCCGTGCTGGTGGCCGCCGGGAGAGTGCTCCGCCCCGCATACGACTGGTTTTATCCCTACTATCGCGACCGCGCGCTCTGTCTGAGCCTCGGCATGACCCCCACCGAGATGTTCCTCTCCGCGGTCGGCGCGGCCGAGGATCCCAACTCGGGGGGCCGCCAGATGCCTTCCCACTGGGGGCATAAAGCGCTCAACATCGTCAGCCAGTCGAGCCCCACCGGCACGCAGCTGCTCCAAGCCGTGGGCTGTGCGGAAGCGTGGCTTCGCTACGATCGCATCGCCGCGATCGTCGACAAACCGATCCAGGGCGACGAGCTCGTGTACGTCTCGGCGGGGGACGGCACGACCAGCGAAGGGGAGTTCTGGGAGGCGCTCAACACGGCTACCAATCTGAAGCTGCCGGTGCTGTTCCTCATCGAGGACAACAAGTACGCGATCTCCGTGCCCGTCGAGGTGCAGACCGCGGGGGGCTCCGTGTCGAAGCTCGTGCGGAACTTCCCCGGCCTCCTGGTGGAGGAGGTGGACGGCTGCGATCCGGTCGTCTCCTACGACGTGCTGTTGCGGGCATCGGAATACGTCCGCCAGCGCAAGGGGCCCGCACTCGTCCATGCACACGTGACCAGGCCCTACTCGCACTCCCTCTCGGACGATGAGGTGCTGTACAAGCCGCCCAAAGAGCGGGAAGAGGAGGCACGCCGCGACTGCCTCGCCCTGTTCCCCAAGCGGCTCATCGCCGACGGCGTGGCCAGCGCAGCCGAAATCGAGGCCATCAAGCGCCAGGTGGAGGAGGAAGTCGGCGTCGCCGCCGACATGGCGCTGGCCTCGCCTCAGCCCGAGCCGGAGACGGCGCTCCTGTACGTCTACTCGCCCGAAGTCGATCCCACGTCCGAGCAGTTCGATACGGAGGACGACCCGCAGTTCGGGGGTGATCCCACGACCATGGTGGACCTGCTCAACACCTGTCTGAAGGATGAAATGGCGCGCGATCCCCGCATCGTGGTGTTCGGCGAGGACGTGGCGGACGCGAGCCGCGAGCAGCACTTGGGGCAGGTGAAGGGCAAGGGCGGCGTCTTCAAGGTGACGTGGGGGCTGCAGCGACAGTTCGGGAGCGATCGCGTCTACAACTCCCCGCTCGCGGAAGCGAACATCGTGGGCCGCGCGATCGGCCTCGCGACCCGCGGCCTGAAGCCCGTCGTGGAGATTCAATTCTTCGACTACATCTGGCCCGCCTATCATCAGCTCCGCAACGAGCTCGCCACGCTGCGCTGGCGTTCCAGCAACGCTTTCTCGAGCCCGGTCGTGGTACGCGTCACCTACGGGGGCTATCTCAAGGGCGGCTCGATCTATCATTCCCAGACGGGCGCCGTGGTGTTCACGGCCGTTCCCGGGCTGCGGGTGGTTTGCCCCAGCACCGCGCTCGACGCGAACGGCCTGTTGCGCACGGCGATTCGGTGTGACGACCCCGTGTTGTTCCTCGAGCACAAGCATCTCTATCGCCAGACGTACAACAAAGCGCCCAATCCTGGGCCGAATTTCATGATCCCGTTCGGCAAGGCGAAGGTGGTGCGGGAGGGGCGGGACCTCACAGTGGTAACGTACGGCGCCGTGGTGCAGCGCTCGCTCGTCGCCGCGAAGGAGCTCGAGGAGCGAGACGGGGTGAGCGTGGAGGTGATCGACCTGCGAAGCCTCTCCCCCGTGGACTGGGAGGCGATAAGGGCGTCGGTGACCAAGACGAGCAAGGTGCTCGTCGCCTATGAAGATGCCCGGTCGTGGGGCTACGGCGCTGAGCTCGCCGCCCGGATCGCCGACGAGTGCTTCCCGTGGCTGGACGCGCCCGTGAAGCGGGTGGCCTCGACCGACACCTTCGTCGGCTACGCGCCCAGGCTCGAAGACTTCATCCTACCCCAAGTGGAGGATCTCGCGCGGGCGATGCGCGACCTGCATGCGTTCTAGCGCGGCCCGCGCCTACAGTCTTCTCTTCTTCTTGTCCGGAGCCACAGGGCTCGTCTACGAGCTCCTTTGGGTCCGGGTCCTCTATCAGACGTTCGGCTCCACCATTCAGTCGGTAACGACGGTGGTGGCCGCCTACATGGGCGGCCTGGGCCTCGGCGCCTGGCTGCTGGGTCGCCGCGCGGATCGCGATCCTCGGCCGGCCGCCCTGTACGGCATGCTGGAAATCGCGATTGCAGTGTTCGGCTTGATCTCCCCCCTCGTGCTTGGGCTCGCACACCGGCTGTATCTCGGCGTCGCGGGAGCGCTCCAGCTCACTGGTGCCGTCAGTGTCGCGCTGCGGTTCGGGCTCGCCGTGTTGGTGCTACTCGTTCCCACGACCCTCATGGGCGGCACGCTTCCGGTGCTCACCCGCGCGTTCATGGGCACCGACCGCGGCGAGTTGAAGCGCTCGCTCGGCCTGCTCTACGGTCTCAATACGCTCGGCGCCGTTGTGGGCACGGCGCTGGCGGGCTTCTTCCTGATTGAGCTCCTCGGCATTCGGGCGAGTCTGTGGGGGACGGCGGCCGTGAATCTCGCGTTGGGCGCGGGCGCCCTCGCCCTGGCACGGCCCGTGGCCCCGGTGTCCCAGTCGGTCCGCGCGCCGGATGCGGCGATATCGGGGCCCGCGCCCCAGCGGCTCCGCTATCTCGCCTGCGCCCTCCTCACCCTCACGGCCTTCGCGTCGCTGCTCGACGAGATCGCGTGGACGCGGGTGCTGGTGATGGTGGTGGGCGGCTCGACTTATGCGTTTACGTTGGTTCTGCTCGTCTTCCTGCTCGGGATCGGGCTGGGAAGCGGGTTCGTGGCGCGTCGTACCGCCGTCCGGGCCGCCAGCGCCGCCGACGCGGCCCTGGCTCAAGGCATCACCGGCGCCGGCGCCGCACTCCTCCTCCTGTTCTTCGCCGCCCTACCGGTCTACGTCATCGCGGTCTTCGGGCACGTCGAGTTCGGCGCCGGGACGCGCCTGCTGCTGCTGGGCGTCGCGGTCGGCGCAGTCGTGCTCATTCCGGCGGTGGGTATGGGGCTCAGCTTCCCGCTGTTGACCGACCTGGCCGCTCCGCGAGACGCCGCCCGCGCCGCCGATGTCGGAACGGCATATGCGCTCAACACGCTCGGTAGCATCGCCGGAGCGGTCCTGACCGGCTTCGTCCTGGTCGTCGCGCTGGGCACCGAAACGACGCTTCGCATCGGCCTCGTGATCAACGGCGCCGCAGCGCTCGCGCTGGCGGGGTTCGCGGCGCACGGCGTCGCGGAAGGCTCGCCGGAGCATCGCGCCCTGCGCCGCCGCGTGCTTGTGGCCGGGGTGCTCGCCGGGGTCGCGCTGGGCGTCGCCATCGGCGCGCCGCCGTGGGGCACCCGCCTGATCGATCTGGGTCCGACTATCTACGCCCGCGAGCCGATGGACGCCGCGCGGCGCCAGGCCTTCCTCGCCCACCGCGGGTCGCGGCTGCTCGCGTTCCAGGAGGGCCGGAACGCCACCGTGAGCGTCTGGGAGGGGCTGACTGGCCGAACGCTCCGGGTGAACGGCAAGGTGGACGCGTCCGATCACGGCGACATGAACACCCAGATCATGGTCGGCCTCGCGGCGGCTGCTGCGCGACCGGATCCGGCGTCGGCTTTGGTCATCGGCTTCGGGAGCGGTGTGACCACCCGCGTGCTCGCCGAGGTTCCGGGAATACAGCGGGTGCGTGTGGTGGAGATCGAGCCTGCCGTCCTGGAGATGGGGCGGTACTTCACCGGAGTGAATGACACGGTGCTCGCGCGCCCCAGCGTCGCGGCCGTGGTCGACGACGCACGGAGCGCCCTGCAGCTCAAGGACGAGCGCTATGACATCATCGTGTCGGAGCCCTCCAACCCGTGGGTCGCCGGAGTGGCGACGCTGTACACGCCCGAATACTTCCAGATCGTTCGCTCGCGCCTCGCAGACGACGGTGTGTTCTGTCAGTGGCTCCAGATCTACCAGCTCCCCCTGGATGTCGCGGCGGGGATCGTCCGTAACCTGCGTCAGGCGTTCCCGCACGTGGAGGTCTGGTTCTCCACCAGCTTGGACCTGCAGATCCTGGCCTCCGGCCGGCCGCTGCGGTACGACCGGGCTTGGCTCGAGCGCCTGTTCGATGCGACGACGCCGATCGGTGTCCTGAGCCGTGAGTGGCTCGGGGTCGACTCCGCGGGAGACCACTTCGGGCGCCGACTGCTGGGCGAAGCGGGCGCGACGCTCCTCAGCAACCGGGGGACGCTCATACATCGGGATGACCGGCCGCAGCTCGAGTTCGTCGCCGCTCGGAGATTTCTCGATCCGGTGTGGGATCCCGTTGTGTTCGACTCGTTGCTCGCGATCGGAGCGCAGGCAGGCGAGTCGCCGGGGGGCTCGCCGGTCCTCCTCGCGCGCGGGATGACGGCCCCCCGGGCGCCGTCTGTCCAGATCGAGCTGCTCGAGGCGGCCCACCGGGCGCGGCCGGATGACCCCGTCTGGGTCGTGCGGCTCGCGCTGGCCCGCTTCGGGGCAGGGGACACGAGTTATGCCGATAGCGTCCTGCCGGCCGTCGTCGCGCGTGGCCGCGCGCCGGAGGCGTTGGCGTTCGCAGGGTGGCTAGCCGGGCGGCGTGGGAATGTCGCGGGCAGTCGCGCCCTGCTCACGCAGGCCCTGTCGCGGGGAAGCGATACGGGGCAGGCGGCCGCCGGCCTCGCCGCGCTTGCGGCTCGTGACGGCAGATGGGCGGAGGCCGGGGCTTGGACCCGAGCCGCCGTGCGCGTCGGCCGCGGCACGTATCGACACCCGTTCCCCGTCGACGCGCTGCGCGAGACGTTGACCTCAGTCGCGCTGCGCGCGCCGCCGGCGCTGGCGGACAGCCTCCTCGCCGCGGCGCTTGCCGCCCGCCCCGGGTGGGCGACGCTGTACGAGCTCCGGGCTGTCGTTGCCCTGCGCGACGGCCGCTGCGACGCCGCCGTCGCGGCCTTCGTGGACCTGGCGTCCTTCGGAGTAGAGCCGGCGGACGCGCCCGAGCGGGTCGAGCGCTGCCGGCGTGGAGAGACGCCCTAAGCGCCGGTCTGCTCGCCCAGCACCGCTTTGATTTCGCCTGCCGCGGCGATCACGTGGTCCACGTCCCGCGACAGCGCACGGGCCTGCTGGGTGGCGCGAGTGAGATCGTCGAGCGCCACGGCCACTCCCGCGGATCGGAGCCGCAGCAGGTCGAACCGGACGTTCTGCATCGCCAGCACGCACGACTCCAGCTGGTCCGCGACGAGTTGCCGCCTCGTGAGGAGATCCGTGAGCGCCTGGCGCTGGCGCTCCAGCAGACCCACTTGTCGATTCCGTTCCGTGCTGTCCCCTTGATGCTTGGTCGCCTGGATCTTTTCCTCGAGGCGGGCCAGTGCGCCCCGGTCCACGCTCCCGCTCATGGCATGCAGGGTTCGGGCCAGTTCTTCCGCGCGATTCAGGAGCGCGTCCGCCGTCGCGACCACGTCCGGGAGCAGCTTTCGCTCCGATTTGGGAAGACGATCGACGATCCGCAGGATGGCCTTGCGATCGCTGCGGGCCTGCTGGATCGGCTCGGCGTGGCCACCGAACTCGTCGGTCGTGGCGCGCGGCAGGTCTACGGGTCGGCTCCCCACCGCTGCGAGGCGCGCTTCGATCGCGTCCGGCGCCGGCGGCCGGGCGAAGACATCGCGCCAGGAATAGCCGGCGTGCCACAGCCGTATGTAACGCGGGACCAGCGCCGTGCCACCCCAGATCGCCGCGACGAACAGCGACCAGCTCGGTGCATGGTTGCCGGTGGCCACGTCGATGATGAATAGCGAACCGCACACCGAGGCCCATGTGACGAACCGGCTCCGCAGCTCCCGCACGATCTCGGGCTCGCCGCTGGGGGCGAGCCTCGGTCGGTCGCGCATCCGGGCCCGCTGGGCGCGCTGATCGAGGGCCCCCGCCCCCCCCGCCCCTCCTACTCCCGGCCCACGGAACGGGGGCGGGGCGAGCGGCGCCGGCGCTCGCACCCCGCGAGACGGCGAGGGTCCGCTCGAGCGGCGCGGCTTGTGCATGGTGGCGCTCCGTGCCTCGAGCGCTCGCCGCAGCGCGTCCGCCGTCGGCCAGCGGTCCTCCGGGTCCTTCTCGAGTGAGCGCATCACGCAAGCCGCGAGATCCTCGGGGACCTCCGGCCGCCGGTCGGTGACGAGCGGGGCCCTCTCCGTAATTTGCTTCATCAGGATGCCGGGGACCGTAGGGGCTTGGAAGGGGAGCTCTCCCGCGAGCATCTGGTAGGCTACCACTCCCAGACTGTAGATGTCGGACCGCCCGTCGATCTCACGGTCTCCCGCCGCCTGCTCCGGGCTCATGTAGTGCGGGGTACCGATCGCGACGCCGGTGGCGGTGAGCGTCGTGGAGCCCGTCGTCGAGGACAACGCCTTCGCGATCCCGAAGTCGGTGACGACCACCCGGCCCCGGCTGCCCTCGAGCAGGATGTTGTCGGGCTTTACATCGCGGTGAATGATCCCAAACGCGTGCGCGGCGCCCAACGCGTCGGCGGTTTCGAGCATGATGCGGCGCGCCTCGTCCGGCGGCAGCCGGCCGCGGCGCTTGAGCTTCGCCCCGAGGGACTCGCCGTCCACATACGCCATCACGAAGTAGACCAGCCCGTCCGGCCCCTCGCCGACGGAATGGATCGGCACGATATGGGGGTGCGACAGGCGCGCCGCCGTCTCGGCCTCGCGCAGGAAGCGCAGCCGGATCTCCTCGCGGAACGCGAGATCCGGCGGCAGCACTTTGACGGCGACCTGCCGCTTCAGGCGCTCGTCGCGGGCGTTGAACACCACGCCCATGCCGCCCCGGCCGATCTCTCCCTCGAGCGTGTAGGAGGTGCCGAGCGCCCGGGTCAGGCGGGTGGCGAGTGCCTTGTCTGCATCGTTCATCGAGCTTCGCGTGAAGTGCGCGCGGATAGATTAGCCGCGCGGCGACGAGCGTGCAACCTGTAAGCCGCTTTTGACTTACAGCGTGGCCGCCGGCTTGGCGTCTGCGCGGTGGCTATTCGGCAGCGACTGCCTTATTGGCCGCCGGTCCGAGGAACGGACGTGCTCAGCAAAGCGTTCTATCGTGGCACGGACGATGCTTAACAGCGCGCGAACCGTGGGTATGCTTACCCCTCAAGAGAGTTGATCCCTATGTCTGAACGACTGACGCTCCCCGTGCTTCCACTGCGGGAGGTCGTGCTGTTTCCGGGTGTTTCGACGCCGGTAGGCGCCGGGCGGCCCACGACGCTGCGCGCGATCGAGGCGGCGCTGAAGAGCGACTCCCGCCTCATCTTTGCCGTCGCGCAGCGCGAGAACGTTGACACGGTCAGCCCCGAGGTGCTGTACACGACGGGGACGATCGCCAAGATCAGCCAGATCCAGCGTGGCCTGGGCGGCGTGCAGCTGCTGTTGCACGGCGAGCGCCGCGGCACGGCCCTGCATTACACGGATAACGGTCGCTACCTCGAGGTGGTAGTCCGCGAAGTCGACGATCTAGCGCCCCTGAACGCGGAGGATCCCGCGTTCGTCGGCTTGCACCGCGAAGCGCGCGAGCGGGCCGCGGAGCTGGGCCAGAAATCCGGTCTCCCCGAGGAAGTCGTCCGTCAGGTGCTCGAAGAGGTCGCCGACCCCGGTCGGCTCGCCGACCTGGTGGCCGGCTACCTCGAGATCCCGCCGGCGGAGCGGCAGGGGCTGCTCGAGACGCTGTCCGTCGAGGAACGGCTGCGTCGTGTCCTCATTCACGTCCAGCGGCAGATCGGCGTGCTCGACGCCCAGGAGCACATCAAGTCCCAGGTCCAGGAAGAGCTGGGCGAGCGCCAACGCGAGATGTTCCTGCGGGAGCAGATGAAGGCGATCCGCAAAGAGCTCGGCGAAGAGGACGAAGGGACTGAGGTGGAGGAGCTGCGGAAGCGGTTCGCGGCGCTCGACCTCCCCGAGGCCGCGCGCAAGGAAGTCGACCGCGAGCTCGAGCGGCTGGAGCGGGCGAATCGCGACTCGATGGAGGCGCAGGTGATTCGCACGTACCTCGAGACGATGGCGGAATTGCCATGGAACAAGCGCGCCGAGGAGTCGCTCGACCTGAAGCGGGCGGTGGAAATCCTCGAGCAGGATCACTACGGCCTCAAGGACGTGAAGGATCAGGTCCTCGAGTTCCTGGCGGTGCGCCAGCTGCGCCAGCGCTCGCCCGCCGCGGCGGCGCAGGGCAACGAAGACGACAAGCAGGGACGGGGCCAGATCCTCTTGTTCGTCGGCCCCCCGGGCGTCGGTAAGACCTCGATCGCCAAGTCGATCGCGCGCACCATGGGCCGGCCGTACGTTCGCATTTCGCTGGGCGGCGCCCGCGACGAGGCGGACATCCGCGGCCACCGGCGCACCTACGTCGGCGCCATGCCCGGTCGGATCATCCAGGGCATGAAGCAGGCGGGCGCCAAGAACCCGGTCTTCCTCCTCGACGAGCTCGACAAGCTGGGCGTGTCCTTCCAGGGCGACCCGGCGGCGGCGTTGCTCGAGGTGCTCGATCCGGCGCAGAACGATTCGTTCACCGATCACTACCTCGGCGTGCCGTTCGACCTGTCGGAAGTGCTGTTCGTCGCGACCGCGAACTTCCAGCAGAGCATCCCGGGCCCGCTGCTCGACCGCCTGGAGACCGTGACCTTCGCGGGTTACACCGAGCGGGAAAAGCTCGAGATCGCGAAGCGCTATCTGGTCCCGCGGCAGCTGCGCGAGAACGGTCTGACGCCGGAGCAGCTCACGGTGACGGACGCTGCGCTGAGCGAGATCATCACGAGCTACACGCGTGAGGCCGGCGTCCGCCAGCTGGAGCGCGAGATCGGGAAGCTCGGCCGCAAGGTCGCGCGCCAGATCGCCAGCGCTGAGGTCGAGCGGGTCGCGGTCGACGCCAAGGATGTGGACGACCTGCTCGGGCGTCCCAAAGTCCATCCGGAGCACATGGCGCGCGAGGACCAGGTTGGCGTGGCGACGGCCATGTACTACACGCCCGTCGGCGGCGACATCATGTTCGTCGAGGCGAGTGTGATGCGCGGCAAGGGCGAGCTCGTGCTCACGGGCCAGCTGGGCGACGTCATGAAGGAATCGGCCCGGGCGGCGCTCACTTACGCCAAGTCCCACGCCGATCAGCTCGGTATCCCGGAAGAGGCGTTCGCCGGGACGGACGTCCACGTCCATGTCCCTGCGGGTGCCATCCCGAAGGACGGCCCATCGGCGGGCGTGACGATGGCGACGGCGCTGGTCTCGGCGTTGTCCCGGCGGCCGGCTCGCCACGACCTCGCCATGACCGGTGAGATCACCCTGCGGGGCCGGGTGCTGCCAATCGGGGGTGTGAAGGAAAAGGTGCTGGGCGCAGTGCGCGCGGGCATCCGGACCATCGTGCTGCCCAAGGAGAACGCCGCAGACCTGGACGATCTCCCCGAGGATGTGCGCTCGTCGCTCGACGTACACCTCGTGGAGGATCTGGACGAAGTCCTGACCTTGGCCCTACGGGGAGCACGGTTCGAGGCTGGCCACCTCGTGTTCGACGGCGAAGTCCCCGTCGAGCCGAGCCTGCTCGCCAAGCACAACTAAGCCTCGAGAACGAACAAGCCCTCGGTGTCTCCGGGGGCTTGTTCGGTTCTGGTCACGGCCGGAACCTGCCCAACCCTTTCCCCGTAAGACCTGTCTAATCGTCCGACCAGGTCAAGGGGAGCTGCCGTTATGCCGGCTGTCGTCCTGCTCGCGATCCTCCTGCAAACCGCCACGCCGCCTGCCGGCACCGGCGGCGGCGTCGCACCTCCGCCGTCCAGCGCCACCCAGGCAAAGGCCG
>Ga0137384_10003510_pt1 | contig 12492 bp, 16 predicted proteins | sample SagtaG_2_FD_104922 | JGI IMG/M metagenome (GOLD analysis project Ga0137384, IMG submission 104922) | Vadose zone soil microbial communities from Sagehorn Ranch, Mendocino, California, USA - Sage2_R_60_16 metaG | ecosystem: Environmental > Terrestrial > Soil > Vadose zone | place: USA... | reverse complement strand
GCGAATGCCGATCTGGACCGCAGCCACCACCCCTGGGTCGCGGAACGTGCGTGACGGGAGTCTGGTTCCGTCCGCGGGGCTATAGCTCAGCTGGAAGAGCACCTGCTTTGCAAGCAGGGGGTCGCGAGTTCGAGTCTCGCTAGCTCCACCAGGCCAAATGCCGTCGTGGCAAACCTGGGGCAGCATCATTGTAGCTACGTGTTGTAGCAACGGGTCAGCCTTCGCCATGATCGAGTAAGCCATGAAGCCTGGTCAGCGCCTCGCGTTTGGCCTCGTCATCGACGTTGGTATAGATCTCCAGCGTGGTGCTCATCCTGGTGTGTCCAAGGATCACCTGAGCGTCGCGAGCCGATACCTTCAGATCCTTCAGCAACGAACCGACGGTGTGCCGCAGATGATGCACCTTGATCACGCGGATCTGGTTGTCCTCGCAGATGCGGCGGAATGATCGGACGAAGTTGCGCGGCTCGATCGGCCGCCCGGTCCTGGTCGTGAACACCAGATCGATACCAGGCCAGGCCGAGCCCATGTCGGCACGATGGATGGCTTGCAGCGCAGCCTGCCCGGCGAGCGCATCACATGCAAGATCGAGAAGCGGCATATCGCGCTTGCCGGCTCGGGTCTTGACGGGGCCGAGCAGCAGCTGGCCGCGGATACGCTGTAGCTGCTGGCGAATCTGGATCGTTCCGGCCTCGAAGTCGATGTCTGTCCATGGCAGACGGAGCGCCTCGCCACGTCGCAGGCCGTAAAGAATGAGCAGCAAGAATGCCGCATAGAGCGGATCGGACCTGGCGGCCGTCAGAAAACGCTTGGCCTCGTCGACCGTCCAGGGGCGGATCGTGGTGCGATGCCATTCTGGTAGTTCCACGAGGCGAACCACATTGCGTGGGATCAGTTCCTCGCGAACGGCCCTGGTCAGCGCGGCGCTGAGCACGGTCCGCATGACCTGTACCTTGCGAACGGAATCGCCCTTCTCTATGCGCTGGTTCAGGAACATTTGCACTGCCGACACCGACAGCCGGTTCAGCTGGCACGTACCCAGGCCGGGAACCAGGTAGAGGCGGATGTTGTACTCGTAGAGCGCGTAGGTGGCGGGCCGCCGGTTGTGCTTGACCACGTGCTCGAGCCAGTAGTGCAGGTACGGGCCGAGCTTCCATGACTCGTCAGGAACGGGCACGCCGGAGCGAGCTTGCTCTTGCGCTTTGCCGAGCTTGGCCCGGGCCTCGTCGAGAGTTTTGCCGTAGACGACGACTCGTTTCCGCGCGCCTGACGTGGTGTAGGCATAGAAGGCGCCGACCCAGTAGCCGTCCTGTCGTTTGTAGACGGACCCGTCGCCGTTGAGGCGACGGCGCCTGCTGAGTTGCCGGTTTGATGGCATTTTTCTAGCTCGCTTCCTCGTATTGCTGTTCGAGTGTTCGTACGTACTGGCGAAGGGCATCGGCGGTGATGAACCGGAATTTGCCGTCCTTGATGGAGCGGATCTTGTTGGCGCGGATCAGCCCGTACAAGACGGTTTTGCTGATGCCGAGCACGGCGGCCTCGCGGGGCCGGTAGAGCAGCTTGTCCATTGGTTTCCTTCCAGGTCAGGTCATCCAGGCTTCCTCTCGTGCGATCCGGTCGTGCTCACGGGCGCGGGCGGCGGCAGCGAGCGCAAGCTGGTGCTCGCCGGTGGTAGCGTGGCCGGTTCCCGCGTATTGCCAGGCCGAGATGATCAGGACGATCCGGGCGTCCAGGCTGCGGCCCCAAGGGTCTTTCTCGCCGTCGGGGTGCCGTTCCGCGCGGCGGTGAAAGATCCGCGCTTGGCGCAACTGGGTGAAGGTGACCGAGTAGCGGCGGGACTTGGTGAGGAAGTGGCCCCGGTAGCCGAGCATGTGGGTCCAGCGGTTCAGTGCCAGCTGGCTGGCAGCGGGATCTTTGCCGAGTTCCCAGCAGGTAGTGATCAGCCGCTTGTGATGGCTGCTGGCGCGCAGCCTGCCGATGGCAGCGGGACCCGAAAGGGGCCGGTGGGGGAGTCCGGGCGCGCCGGTGGTCTTGGTGGCGTATTTGGCGATGTAGTTCGCGACCGCCTGTGCTGACAGCGCTGTCCCAGTGCCCGGCAGCCCGCCAGGGTCGTGGCGGATAGCGCGGGTATCAATTTGTGTCCCGAACCGCAGGATACGCCCGAGGCCAGGGTCAATGACAGGCAGCGAGTCGACCGGGTTGGCGCCTGCGGCCCGCCAGAGCATCCGGGCGAGCAGGACCACAGTGTCGCAGCTGATGGCTGCGGCGGTGGCCTGGATGGCGGCCGTCAGGAGCGCGGTGTCGTACCGGAGCGGGGGTGGCTGGTAGGTATCGCCGGGGGCATCGAGGCGGATGACGGCGTGGTAGTGGACGATGCCGCGGGCCTGGTATTCGGCGACCTTGACGAACCGGACGGTGACCTGGGATCGCAATGCCTTCTGGGTGATGCCGAGCAGGCGGGCCATCTGGCGCGGCAGGTAGATGGTGAACCGGCGCCACAGTTCGGGGCCGAGGGCGTTGAACAGGACGTGCCCGGTGTAGTCGTAGCAATCCGGGCACAACGCCTGGCCCAGCCTTGGGTCGCCGGGCTGGTGGTGGCGAGGGCAGGAGACATCGCTGCCGTGCGGGCAGCGCCGGTGGTGGGCATCGCGGCGGGGGCGGCATGCCAGGGTGCGGCCGTTGCGTGCGGTGCGGGTCGTGTGGACCGGGCCGAAGCCGGGCGCGGTGAGGGTGACGAACACGCACGGGTGGCCGGTGACGGTGTCTGGCATGCCCTTGCCGCCGGTCAAGCCGGTGCGGATGATCTGCCGGGCGTCGCCCTTGTAGACCTCAGAACAGCCGGGGCAGACGGCTTCGCGCCGGTTGCCGCAGCCGGTAAGCAGGACACCGCCGGGCTCGGCTGCGGTGTCGTAGATGGGCGCGGTCTGGCCGGTGGCGCGGTCGATGGCGTCGATCCGGCCGGCCAAACGGATCGGGTGGGCGCAGTGCCCGGTGCTGGCGAGTTGTTGTTCCCAGCGGTGGAAGTCGTCGCGGGAGGCGGCTTGGAGGAGGGTTCCGGCTGTGGCTCCCGCCCCCAGGCCGGGCTCGGTCCTGGGAGTGAGAGTGACGGCCGGGACCGTCATGCGCTGGTGACCTCGCGGACGAGGGTGAGCGCGCGGTGCTTGAGGGGCTCGGGTCGGATCAGGGTCCGGTTGAGCCGGGTTTCCCAGCTGCGCGCGGTGCGGACGTGGTCGAGGTATTCGCCTGCCGCCTGGACGAGCCCGTAGGCGGTGCCTGCGATCTGCTCGTTGGTGGGGGAGTCGAACAGCATCCGCAGGGCTTTGCGGGCTTCGTCGACGTTGCGGGCGACCCGGTCGGTGATGAGCCCGTCGGGGGGCAGGGGAATGAATTGGGTGATGAACAGTCATGGCCGGTCACCTCCATGCGGTGTCGTGGTCGTGGTCGTGGTCGTGTTGCTGCTGGCAAGTCGGGCACAGGCCCGTGTCGGGCGGTTCGCTGATGTAGGCGTCACCGCAGTCCTGGCACGCCCATCGGGGCATGGCGGACTCACCTTCCTTTCGGTTGAGTAGATGGCGGGGTGTCCCCGGAGCCCTGATGGCTCCGGTGGACATCCCTTGGTTGCCTGCTAGGAGGCGGCGTCCAGGTTGGTGCCTGGTTCGGCCTGGCGTGATGTGAGTGCCAGGCCGGAGACGACGACGTTGTGCGCGGCGAGGGTGTCCCTGCGCACAATGTCGACGGTGACGAGTTGCGCCCATCGCTTGGAGCGTTCGACGCGGGCTTCCCTGGCGTAGCAGGCGGCGGTGATTTCACCGGTGTGGGCTTCGAAGTCCTCGAAGCAGATCCCGGCGCGGCACCAGATCAGTGCCCGTTCGCCGACTTCGGTGGGGTGGATGCGCAGGATCAGGGACAGCCGCCCGGACCTGGTGTGCATCCTGGTTTCGAAGAACACCCTCTGCAGCCGGTGTCGTGAGGCGATGCACCAGATGCGGCGGATCAGGAACCGCCTGGAAAACGGATGGATGAGGGCGAAGGCCAGCAGCGGAATGACGGCCGAGAGGACCCCGACGAGGCTAATCGACCGGGCCAGTAGCCATCCGCCGATGCCGGCGGTCAGTACGGTGAGTGTTTCGGTACGGAACCGCCAGATGACGCCGATGGCGCTGCGGTGCATGGTGGCGAACAGGTCATCGATCATGTACGGGTTGTTGCGGTGGTTCCGGTAGCTCCTCTTGCCGCTCATCGCGAGCGCCTCGTGCTTGTCTCGGAGGAGGTGAGTGCGGCAAATCGCGGGTCGCGGTAGACCCAGGTGCCGAGTCCGTTGGCCTTGCCCGCGTACCAGCCGTTCATGGCGGCGAAGTCGTTGTCGCGGGCGAGTTGGTCGCGGTTGCGGCGGGCGTGACGGGTCAGCCAGCCGCTGATAGCGTGAAACATGCCACTGTCCTTTCTGCAATGGGAGTTGCGAGGGATTTGGTGTGGCTGGCCGGGCCGGGGGAATGTGAGTCCTCCTGGCCCGGCACTACCGTCAGGGTCCTTCGTCGTGCTGGCGCAGCCGGATGTCGATGCTGAGCGCCGACAGGGCTTCGCTAGCCAGGTCGATGCAGTCCAGCGCCTCGGCGATGACGGCCAGGACGTGAGTCATGTCCAGCCGCGAGATGGCGTTGCTGTCGCAGGGGATCCGCATCGCGGAGGCCATGTCCTGGATGTTCTTGATGAGACGTTCAGCCTCGTACAGGCCGGAGGTAGCCAAGCCGGTGGTGTAGTAGACCTGGTCCTCACGGGCGCGGATGATGCCGTGCGGACGGTATGGTCCAATACCGGTATCGGCGGTGTCGGTAGCGGTGCCGTCACTGACGGCCTTGGTGATCGTTTTGCTGCTGGTCATGGCAGCGGTTCCTTCCTGTGCTGCGGCCCGGGCATCCGGCCGCTGGCCAGCCCGTGACAGCTGGCCGAGGGCGTTCCTGGGCGATGCGTGCAGGACTGCTACGCGGCCTTGACCGCAGCAGGCTGGATGGCAGCGGCGCGGTAGGCCACACCCGACTTGCCGTTGTTGGTCCAGGCGATCGCCTCAAGATCGGCGAACGAGACAGGTTGACCCTGGCGCACTTTGGGCTCATCACCAGCCACCGTGACCCGGATCACCTCCCCGCGCTCCGCGTCCATGGCGAGCACCTCAACCACCCATTGCGGGCGGCCCGTGTCGCGGTCCATCTTCTGCTGGTCCTTGCCGTAGTCCTTGCGCGGCTCAGGAGCCTTCGTCACCGTGAAGGCGACCTTGGAGGTGTCGAGCACCAGACGCATGAAAACCACTCCTTCTGTGGCAGCCCACAATTTGGGCTACTACTGTTTTGGCTGGGATTAGCCACACCTGAGATTGGGCCCTCACCGTTCGCTCCGGCTAGTGACAGCTGCGGGGGCAAGCCCATGACAGTTGCCTGACACTGCGGTGTCACCGTGTCCTGTCACCCCGCCCGATCTGCGACACTCGAAGGGAAGCAGGACTGGTTAGGAGCAGCAGCCGATGACCGAGGACCGGCCCACGTGGGCACGCCGGATGACCAACGAGCGAGAGGCTCGCGGCTGGAGCCAGGCCGATGCGGTCAGGGCGCTGAAGGCACACGCGGCACCGGACGAGACACTCCACGCCGACGACGCGAGCCTGCTTCGGCAATGGAAGCGCTGGGAAAGCGGCGAGATCAAGCCCGGCGAGTTCTATCAGCCCATCATCGCCCGGGCGCTCGGCACTGTGACGCACGCGGTGTTCCCGGTGCCGCCCCGCCGTGATGCCAACGCCGATGTCCTTGCCATCACCGGAATGGACGCTCTTGAGCTAGTCAGCCGGTTGCAGCGTTCTGACCTCGACGAGGCCTCACTCAGCGGCCTGCGAGTCATGGCAGACAGCCTGTGCTCTGAGTACCCGTTTATGCCCGCCGACCAACTGCTCACCGAGGGACGAGCCTGGCTACGGCGCATCACGAAGCTGCAGGGCCAGCGCCTGACCTTGAGGCAGCACCGCGAGATCCTCGTGCAGGCCGGATGGGTCGCGTTGCTGCTCGCCTGTGTCGAGTACGACACCGGCAACCGGCAGGCCGCAGACACCACTCGTCAGGCCGCGCTGTCCCTGGGCATCGAAGCTGATCACAGCGAGATCTCCGCGTGGGCGCACGAGATCCGGGCCTAGATGAACCTCACCGGCGGCGACTACAACGGAGTCATCGCTGCGGCGCACGCCGGAACCGAAGCCGCTCCCGTGCACAGCGTCACCGTCCAGCTGGCCGCCCAGGAGGCCAAGGCCTGGGCGCGGATCGGCGACCGGCGCCAGACTGAAGTCACGCTGGACCGCGGGAGGCGGCTCCTTGAGGCCATGCCCTACCCGGAGAACCTTGACCATCACTTCGTCGTCGATCCAACCAAATTCGATTTCTACGCCATGGACTGCTATCGGCACCTCGGCGAGGATCGGATGGCCGAGACGCTCGCCGAAGAGGTAATCAAATCGAGCACCGACTTCGACGGCTCCGAGAGAGCGCCCATGCGTACCGCCGAAGCCCGCATCACCCTCGGTGTCGTCGCCGCCCGCCAAGGCGATGTCGATCAAGCTACTACCTATGGCGAGCAGGCTCTCACCGCCGAGCGTAAATCCGTGCCGTCGCTCGTCATGGTCAGCCGGGATCTCACTAAGATCCTCAGAACCCAATATCCCACCGAACCAAAAGCCAAGTCCTATCTCGATCACCTGCAAGCTCTCGTTCAAGGATGTAACTTAAGGCAAAGACGCTAAATACTGCAAGATCATCTTACTTATTCCTGCCCGTAAAATACATAGAAAGTGCCCGCCAATGACATCAGTATGGATCTCTGCCCAGGATGGTATACATCACTAATCCAGCTGTGATGACGAGTGCCTGAGACTGTCCGAGCCAACTGACACAATTGAGCGACGAGAGGTTCTCCTCCCACGTGATCGTCATCAGAGAGGTCAAGGCATGAGCGACAACGACAGGCTACAGACTCCCGCCGAAGAAGACGCTAAGGCTGATGGTCATCGAGAGCCAAAAGACCCTTTTCTGGCCATCCTGGTGAAGACCATTAACGAGAGTCCGGACTGGGAGATCGGTGTAACTCTGCACGTCAACGGAGTGATCATCTCGGGACTGCTGTGCTCGATGACAAGCTTCTTCGAGGAGCAAGCCGAGATGATCCGACAACTCGGCTCGGTGGAGACCACCGAAGCACGACAGGGGTTCGCCGAAGTTTTTGACTGGCTCGCTGAGCAGGCTCAGGCGCGACCAGACAGCGAGCATACCGAAGGTGACGAAGCCGCGGAGACCGAGGCAACAGAAGTGGATCTACCGGGATTCATCCACCTGCGGGCCGCCACCGTCCATGCGCCAGGCGCAGATGCAACTTTGCCAGAAACCCTCTGGCGCGGTCGTCTTGATCACGTCAGCGGCTGGTCGATTGGCAACTTCGGACCCAAGCCGCCACCCCGCATCAGAGCGACTGCCGAGTAGATATCCGCATAGCATCGTGCCCGTTACACGCCCGATAGGGCGCGGTCGATGGGAGCCCAATTCAGGACTTGACGTGCGAGTCCGCGAGAACCGTCGTTCGGCATCTGGCCGACAACACGGAATTCAGATGCCTATCACTGAAATATCGAAGTCCTTAGCAACAACGGGCGGCTGCCACTTAGTGGCTTCAAGGTACCGGAGCAACAGATAGTTATGTGGGTCACGACTGAGTACAGATCGTGCTGCTCCTTCGTTGTCTCCTGCTAGCAGAAGACCAAGAGCAAAAACTCGCAACAGTAGGGGATCAGCAGTGCGATCGACTCGTCCTCGAATCAGATTGCGACCGAGGACGGGGTTCACTGTGCAAATGCGTTGTGCTGCAATTGCGACTTGTTGGAGGCTGGCGCTGCTCTCAAGCCATCGGCGAAGTACTGACATAACTGGTGAGGGTAGGTGGGCAGTGGGGAAGGCTAGCGCAAATTGTGAAGAGACCCAGTCAAGACGTCCCCATACGGACGCTTGGTAACTGTAGAACCATTCGCCAAACGTTGGCCACAGAGATGGATCGGCTTCAGCAGCTCCACGGAGATAACGCCCGAGGTTGTCAGCGACATGAGGCAATGCCGCCGCGGCATTTCGCCACTCTTCATGGCGTGAAAATTGATTATTGTTTGTAAGGGACACGAGGATTGCTTTGGCTACGGTTCGAGCAACCTTTGTTGGATTCTCAAGAAGGTTGTTCTCAAGATTGTGCAATAGATCAAGATCAGGGATGAACTGAACGTCATCTGTGTAATCACCCGGTGTGATCGCTGTGACAGGTACACGGATTTCCTTAAGATCATCGAGTCGAAGCAAATGCGCTGTCTCCGCGACTGGCGAAAGATGCGTCTTCGAACTATTGAGTTCCAGCCCTACCTGGCGGGCACGTTCTTGGAGATCCATCAGAAGCGCAAATAGGGCCGCTGCGTCGCCTTCGGCGCTAATGTCATCCATCCACCGTCGAACAGCGATCACACCAGCGGTCAAGGCAGCGGCAAGAGCATCATCGATAGGTTGCAAGACCACATGGGCTAGAACCGCCGATGCGAAGCTGCGTTGTGGCAATCCGCTCCGGGTGGAAAGGGAGTCATGTGAACGGATCACGTCCATAATGATGTGCGCAGCGGCCACTTTCCCAAGACGTCCGTATACCAACTGCTCAAGCCGCTCCGGCCGGATGGAGGCAAAAAATGAGGTGATATCCGTAAGAAGGCCATAGTTCTGTGTATCGGCCGACGGTAGGCATGCTACATAGGCGGTCCACTCCGGACCTCCCGAGGCAACGATGTCGCCACCACGTTTACGCCAACCATAGACCCAGTCCGGTAGGGAAGAGTGGAGTTTGTCGAGTCCAGCCTGTGTGGCTGACAGATATGCCAAGCGGCTGAGCGAATCCTGTACCACGGCAGGTCGAACGCCGAGCCACGTCTTCGGAACGTCGATGAGGTGGAACGCTGGCGGGTGAACGAGGTGATATTCCCCTCTGACCGTGCGAGCTACAAATAGGTCGGTCTCTACATCCAGACTCTTGACGAAGCCGATCCCCAGTTCTGGCCAACTCCAGGGGTCACGGTACCAGTCACCGTACATCTCCGTCGCGGCAAGCGCCGCCCCGGCGGCGAGGTCCAAACCCAGGTTTCCCACGTTCACCTTCTTAATCAATCAGACGTATCAACTTTGGCGCCGTCTTGAACGGAGACCTCCTTGTGTGGCAACCGGTTGTACCCCCAAGCAAGGAAGAGAACAATTGCTACTGTTGAATAAAACGGAAGAGTACCATTTCTCATGGTTTAGTATTGCACGAGCAGGAGAAGTAGTAACAGGTTTCCACAAGGTTCGCCCAGCCGTTGCTGCTCGGAGAGACCGGTGTGGTCCGTGGCGCTCATCACGTCTTGACCCTTCCGATAGGCGCGGTCATGTGCCAACGAAGATCACAGGCCAGAGTCTCGCAGAGCACCATCCGAAGGACACGAGCGCAGCGAGCACTCTTGAATGGTGGATCTTAGGCCAGGATATGCCGCGCTGTGCCGCCGCTGACCTGTAATAACCTTCTCTACGATTTCAAGGGCGCGCGAAGCGCGCCGGGCCGGTGGCTGGTCGTCGGCACATGCGACAGCGCCGCCGCGAAGCCTCCAGCTGGCGTAGATCGGCGCAGGCGCGCCCCCGCGGCTGGTCGGCCGCAGTCGGCTTCCGCCGTGCGTCGGGCGCCGGCTGCCTTCCTTTGGCCCTGCCGGGCCACGTCGGCGCCGACGCGGCGGTCAAGCCCGCGACCCGCCGCACGGGGCTGGCGCCGTAACGTCCGCTGTCGCGCGCGGTGCTGCAAAGCGGGCCATCCCTCCGGCGCCTCATCCTGAAGCCCTGCGGATCGCGGTCAAGAGCGCGCCTGCCAGGCGCGTCGCTCCGCGATCCCTCCGGGACCCTGGACCGCTCCTCGCAGGGTCTCACGCGGCGCCAATCGGAGGGATGGCAGGCTCCGAGCCATAGCGGACATCTGTGACTGAACTCGCGTTGCGCCGGACCATCGGCTCGTGCCGCTCCACCGGCACCTTGACGGGCTAGTGATCCGTCAGAGGGTCACTGCCAACTGAACCGTTGGTAGAAGCCATACTGGCCCCACACCCTCAACTGGTATATGACTCCTACGCCCCAGCCCGAGAGGTAGAGATTGGTACCACCACTGTTCTGTGTGGCATACCGGTTGATCCATCGGAACACATTGTCCGCGTCTTTGACCCGGGCCCAGACGATACCAGTGCCGCCGTTGCAGGGGCGGATCTCGATGGTGTTGAGATCGCCTGCGACTGCAACGCACTTGGTGGCGTCCGCGCTGAATTGGAGCAGGTAGTTGGGATGATGGTCGAATGTAGTTCCCAGGGGCGTCTGGATGAGGTTGCGGCCGGGGTTGGCCTCATACACCGACGTGTAAAGGTCGAGGTTCGCGCTGCCGAGGCAGTAGGTCGTAGGATCATAGGTCTCGCACAGGTGGTTGCTCGCTGCGCTGGCGGGCAGCGGCGCGGCGAAAATCGCGGCCGGTATCGCCAGTGTCGCGAGCAGGATCGTGGCGGCACGGACAGCGTTGCGGATCATGGCAGATGCTCCCTGGTTGCCGGATGGGTATCGCTCTGTCATGTAAATTATGACATTCAAATCACATTTAGTCTATATCCGAAGAAGATTATTAATCCAGAAAATCGGATTTTTCCAGCTCTCGGCTGTCGTGGCTGTAGCGGCTTCCTGTAGCAACCGTCCCGATCCATGACACACTCAGCCGGTCATCAGAACCGAAGGACACCACGTCAAGCACTATCCCGGCCGCTCTGCGCGAGTTTTGCAAGCAGGGGGTCGCGAGTTCGAGTCTCGCTAGCTCCACGATTTCCCGAGGTCAGAGGTGTTCTGGCCGATCTTGGTGAGGTACTGTTCCGCTCCGTGCCCGTGGTGTACCCGGTCGGTTCTGTCCGGGGTTGCGATACATCATTCAAGCCTGGTCAACAGGGCTCGGTCCACTCGCCCGCTACATCGAGAGGTCGATGTGAGGAATCGTGGCTGGGCGGTCACTTCTGCGGCTCGCTGCCCTGGGCGGATCGGATTATTCGTACCTGGTCGGCCAGGCGAGGTACGTCGATGACGGCCACGTCCCAAAGGATGTCGAGATCAACTTCGAAATAACCGTGCACAACCCGGTTACGTGTCGCGACGATCTGACGCCAGGGCACCTCCGGATGCTGTGCTGTCAGCTCATCCGACAGGCCAGAAGCTGCCTCACCTATCACCTGGATCAGGTGCACCAATACAATCTGGACATCCTCGTCCGCGTCGAAAGCCTGCCGACCTTTGGCCACACGCAGAGACATCTTGTCCGCCGCCTCCAAGATGTCCGCGAGCCGTTCGCTGTCGCGCCTCACAGGGCAACGGCCTCCCGGAGGACGCGGTCTCTCATCCGGAGCTTCAGACCGCGGGGAGTCGCTACCTGGGTCAGGACGCCGAGTCGGTCCTCGACGCCCAGGGCGAAACCCGCCATGTCAAAGTAACCGTGGCCAGAATCGACATCGACGAGCAGATCCAGGTCACTGTCCGGCGTGGCCTCGCCACGTGCAACCGACCCAAAGACCCGGATATTGCGGACACCGAACCGCTCGCCAAGCCGGCGGATCTCTGCGTCGTGGGCGCGAACTTCGTCCAACGTGACTGCCCGCCTCGGGGCATCAACCTTCACCTGTCCACCTCCGCACCTCGCCCTCCACAGCATAGAGGCCTGCCAAGCGGCAGCTCAGGCACGCGCATGCCAATCCGGACCTGACCGTGCCCGTGGCGTGCCCGATCGGACGGTGATCAGCGGTAAGTCACGGTCGCTCGCGGGCACGCCGCATAAGAGCTGACCTGCGTAGGGCCAGCTCAGAGGCTGGCGTTAACGATCTTTGCAAGCAGGGGGTCAGGGGTTCGAGTCCCCTTAGCTCCACGTGGAGGTCATCACGTTTTACCGGTATCCATGTTCACGTATGGGGCTGACATTTTGGTCCCTGGCCCTGCCAGCGCCACGGCGAATGAAGATATTGAGGACAACCAAGTCTGCGCCGCGCTGACCCGGCCTTTCGCGATTCTGCTCGACCCCGACGTCCACGAACGCGCTCAAACCTGGGCCGACGACCCCGCCGGCAGTATCACCACACGCGAAACCCATATCGCATGTCGAGCGGGACGAGTCGAAACGGATGAGAAAACTCGTCTCACGGTATCCGCGAGGACCTCAGTCAAGTGCCGACGTAGACCGCGAGGTGCTCGCCGGTGAGGGTGGAGCGGGCGGCGACGAGGTTGGCGGGCGTGCCCTCGAAGACGATCCGGCCGCCGTCGTGGCCGGCGCCGGGGCCGAGGTCGATGATCCAGTCGGCGTGCGCCATGACCGCCTGGTGGTGCTCGATGACGATGACCGACTTGCCGGAGT
>Ga0137384_10003504_pt1 | contig 12501 bp, 13 predicted proteins | sample SagtaG_2_FD_104922 | JGI IMG/M metagenome (GOLD analysis project Ga0137384, IMG submission 104922) | Vadose zone soil microbial communities from Sagehorn Ranch, Mendocino, California, USA - Sage2_R_60_16 metaG | ecosystem: Environmental > Terrestrial > Soil > Vadose zone | place: USA... | reverse complement strand
TGAGCACCCGCAGAGCCGCGGGCCACACAGTGGGCGCGGTCACACCACGACGGGTGGCTCATCGGACCGGCTGACAGTGGCGGCACATCAAGGGGTACCCGCATCCCGGGCACCACCTGGCCGGACCGCGCACCGCCCAACCAGCGGCGAGGCCGACCAGCAGGGCACCGACCGCCACCAGGAACAGGATCACGGGGTACCTCTCCTCGTTCGACGGATCGGGCGGGCGCGGCGGCCGGGCGGCTGCTGAGGTCGACTCGCGACCACCGCGCCCTACCGCCATGCTTCCGATGCTCGCGCGTGAGGGCAATATTCCATCTCGGATTTCCGAGTCCGTCGTTGACATTCGCAACAAACCGTTGGAGTGTCTTCCACACCGGAGCGCCAGGGTCTCCGGAAACCGCTTCTCGCGGAGGCCGCATTGACGACCGACTTCGGCTCAACCGTTCCGCGCCGCCAACTCGGCCGGTACCTGCGCAGGCTCCGCGAGGACGGCCAGGTCACCATCAAGGCGGCAGCGGAAGCGCTGGAGTGGTCCCCGCAGAAGATCTGGCGCATCGAGAACGGCGCCGTCGCCATGCGCTCCCACGACGTGGAGACGATGTGCCGCATCTTTGGCGCCAACGCGGACACGACCGAGGCGCTCGTCGCCCTCGCCCGCGAGACCAAGGCGCGAGGCTGGTGGCAGGAGTACGGCGACGCGGTCACCGCAGGCTTCCATCTGTTCATCGGCCTGGAGAGCGCCGCAAGTCGGCTGCGGGACTACGCACCCGAACTGATCCCTGGACTGCTGCAGACCAAGGCGTACGCCCGCGAGGTGATGGCCGTGGAGGACCCGACCGCCGCCGAATCCGAACGGGAGGGTTGGACGGCCGTGCGACTTCACCGGCAGGCGGTCCTGGAGCGCCGGCTTCCGGCCCCGCCGCACCTGGACGCGATCATCAACGAACATGTGCTGCGCCGGCCGCTCCATGACCGCGAAGCGATGGCCGGCCAACTCAACCATCTCCTGGACATGATCGAGCATCCCCAGGTGACCATTCGCGTCCTGCCGATGAGCGCCGGAATCCACGCCGCTTCCACCGCAGGGGCATTCGTGCTCTTCGACTTCCCGCGTGACGGCGGCCGAGAACCCGAGCCGCCGACCGTCTTCCGGGACGGACTCACCGGAGGGCAGTATGCGGACAAGCCCGCCGAGGTGGAAGCATACGCGGCAGCCTGGAATGGTCTGGAGCGCGCCGTGCTCAGTGAGGGAGAATCGAAGGCGCTGATCAAGGCGGTTGCTGAGGAGTACGCACCATGATTGATCTGTCTCTTGCCCGGTGGCGCAAGAGCGCCCGGAGCGGCAGCGGTGGCGGTAACAGCTGTGTCGAGGTCGCTGACAACCTAGCGGGCGTTGTCGCGCTCCGGGACTCGAAGGATCCGGACGGGGCGGTGCTGGTGTTCACGCGCACCGAGTGGGCAGCGTTCATCGGCCGGGTCAAGGACGGCGAGTTCGACCAGCCCGGGGAGATCACGCGTTCCCGGCAGAATCCGCAGTCTGACTGAGGATTCTGCCGGGAAATGGCGATCAAGCCGCATCCCGGACGCGGCGGCCGCCGCCGGGCCAACCTCAGCGGAAGCGCAGGGCTGTCGGGCCCTGGACCTTGGAGCCGCGGCGCTGCTTGGCCGGCATCGTGGCGAGCTTCTCGCGCAGCTCCACGGCGTACGAGGCGAGCGCCTCCACCAGATCCGGTACCGAGGCATGCGCGGGTTGCACGTCGACCCGCAGGCCGAACTCCACCGCCGTGTCGGCTGTCTTGGGGCCGATGACCGCGACGACGGTGCGGGTGTGCGGCTTGCCGGCGATCCCGACCAGGTTGCGGACTGTCGACGAGGACGTGAAGAGGACCGCGTCGAACCCGCCGGACTTGATCGCGTCGCGGATCTCGGCCGGCGGCGGGGCGGCCCGTACCGTCCGGTACGCGGTCACGTCGTCGACCTCCCAGCCGCGCTCGGTCAGCCCGGCGGCCAGCGTCTCGGTCGCGATATCGGCGCGCGGGAGCAGTACCCGGCCAACCGGGTCCAGGACCTCGTCGTGTGGGGAGAACTCGGCGAGCAGACCCTCGCTGGACTGCTCCCCGGCGGGTACCAGCTCGGGCTGGATGCCGAAGTCGCGCACGGCGGCGGCGGTGGCCTCCCCGATGCAGGCGATCTTCACGCCGCCGAAGTGCCGGGCGTCGAGGCCGTGCTCGGCGAACTTCTCCCACACCGCGCGCACCGCGTTCACCGAGGTGAAGACGACCCAGGCGTAGCGCCCGTCGACCAGGCCCTTGATGGCCCGCTCCATCTGGGCCGGGGTGCGTGGCGGCCCGACCGCGATCGTCGGTACCTCGCACGGGATCGCCCCGTACCCGCGCAGCCGCTCGCTCATCGCGCCGGCCTGCTCCTTGGTGCGGGGTACCAGCACCTTCCAGCCGTACAGCGGCCGGTTCTCCCACCAGGACAGCTTGTCCCGGGTCGCCACGGCCGGACCGAGACTCAGCACCACCCGGCCGGTGAAGCCCAGCGCGGCGGACACCATACTGTCCACAGTGGACGTGCTGGTGTGCTGAGTCTCGCCGGTACCGTCGCCGGTGACGCCGACCGGGGTCGCCGGGTCCAGGCCGGCGGCGAGCAACCCGTCCCGTACCCCGGCCAGTTCGCCGGCCGGCACGGACAGCGCGGCGGAACCGTGTGCCACGGCGGCGACCAGCGCCGGAAAGTCCACAGTGGACAGATCCGCCACGTCGGCGGCCGCGCGTACCCCGGTCAGCGGTACCCCGGCATAGGTCGCGACACCGGCGGCCTGGCCGATCCCCGGCACCACCTCGAACGGCACCGCGGTGCGTGCGACGGCCTGCACCTCCCGCACCACCGACTCGTGCCCGAACGGATCACCCGCCACCAGGTGTACCGCGTGCAGTCCGGACCGCGCGGCTGACAGCAACACCTTCGCCACGTCGCCGGACGCGCCCTCGGCGGGCGAGAACTGCGCGTCCGGGCGGGCGTCGGCGCGCACCGCCGCGAGCAGCGCATCCGGCACGCCGCGGTCGAAGACCACCTGGTCGGCCCCGGCCAGGGCGTCCAGCGCCCGGCGGGTGAGCAGGCCCGGGTCGCCGGGGCCGGCCCCGACGAAGCTGATGTGGCCGGTGGACTTGCGCGTACGGGTCATCGCTGTACTCCCAGTACTGTGTCGGCGCCGGCGCGCAGCAACTCCTCGGCCAGCAAGCGGCCGGTCGATGCGGCGCCGGCGAGCGTTCCGGTGCGGGAGAGCCGGACGGCGACGCGCCCGTCCGGACTCAGTACCGCACCGCGCAGGTGGATCTGACCCTCCCCGGCCGCCTCGGCGAGGCCGGCGACGGGTGCGCTGCAACCCGCTTCGAGCGTGGCGAGCAGCGTCCGTTCGGCGTCCACGGCCGCCCGGGTGGCCGGGTCGTCCAATGTGGACAGAACGGCGAACATGGGATCGGCGGCCCGGCACTCCACGGCCAGCGCGCCTTGTGCGGGCGCCGGCAGCATCAGCGCCGGGTCGAGGATCTCGGTGGCCTCGTGCGCCCGGCCGAGCCGGGCCAGGCCGGCCCGGGCCAGCACGACGGCGTCCAGCTCGCCCTCAGCGACCTTGCGCAGCCGGGTGTCCACGTTGCCGCGGATCGGCACGGTCTCGATCGGCAGGCCGAGCGCGCGCAGCTGGGCAATGCGACGCACCGCGCCGGTGCCGACGTGCGCGCCGGGCGGAAGCTGCGCGAGGGTCAGACCGTCGCGGGCCACGAGCGCGTCGCGGGGGTCTTCACGCGGGGGTACCGCGGCGATCGCCAGCCCGTCGGCCGGCGCGGTTGGCAGGTCCTTGTACGAGTGGACGGCGACGTCGATCTCCTTGGCCAGCAGGGCCTCGCGCAGCGCGGAGACGAAGACGCCGATGCCGAGTTGGGCGACCGGCGCGCTGGACGTGTCACCGCTGGTCGTGATGCGCACCAGCTCGACGGGTTCGCCGGTGCGCTCCTCGATGGCGCGCGCGACCATGCCGGACTGCGCCAGCGCGAGCGCGCTGCCCCTGGTGCCGAGCCTCATGAATCGACCTCCGGAATCTCGGTCAGCGCGCCGGAGGACGGTACATCGAGGTCGAACAGTTCGCGCAGCAGTTCCGGGTACCGGTCCCCGCCGGGTCCCGCGGCCAGCTCCCGTACCCGTACCGTCGGCTGGTGCAGCAGCCGCTGGACCAGCCGGTGCAGGGTGTGCGCCACGTCGGCGCGCTGCTCGGCGGTCAGGTCGGGGCGGCGGTGCGCCAGCCGGCGCAGCTCGGTCTCGACGAGCTGGTCGGCCCGGCCGCGCAGCGCGGCGAGGGTGGGTGCCAGGTCGAGCCCGCGCAGCCAGGTGCGGAAACCCTCGACCTCGGTCGCCACGATCGCCTCGACGGCGGCCCGGTCGGCGGCCAGCCCACCGAAGTCGCGCAGGGCCGCACCGAGCAGTTCCAGGTCGATCAGCCGTACCCCGGGCAGCTCGGCCACTGCCGGGTCGACATCGCGGGGTACCGCGAGATCGACGATCGTCACCGGCTGGGTCACCTCGGCCGGCCCGATGACGTACCCGCGCGAGGTTGTGGCCGACACCACCAGGTCCACTGTGGACAGATCGAGCGCCGGCACCGGTACCGCGCCGTGCAGCTCGGCCAGCCGGAGCGCGCGGTCCGGCGTCCGGTTGGTGACGTACAGCGGCCCGGCTCCGGCGCGACGCAGCGTGGCGAGCGCGAGCGCACCCATCGCCCCGGCCCCGATGACCAGCGCCGACCGCCCGGCAAGGTCCGGGGCGGCGCCAGCGGAAGAACCTGCCGCCAGCGACAGGGCGGCCGACACGAAGTTCTGGCCGGCGCGGTCGATCCCGGTCTCCGCGTGGGCCCGCTTGCCGACCCGCAGTGCCTGCTGCATCAGCTCGTGCAGCAGCCGCCCGGTGGAGTCCTGCTCGGCGGCGATGGCGTACGCGTCGCGCAACTGCCCGAGGATCTGCGCCTCGCCGACGACCATCGAGTCCAGCCCGGTGGCCACCCGGTACGCGTGCCGGACTGCCTCGGCGTCGTAGTGCACGTAGGCGTACGGGGCGAGCTCCGTCGGCGCGCACCCGGCCCGGCGGGCCAGCACGGCGACGATCTCGGTGAGCCCGCCGTGGAACCCGCTCACCCCGGCGTGGACCTCCACCCGGTTGCAGGTGGACAGCACCAGCGCCTCGCCGATGAACTCGCCGGTCAGCAGGTCGGCGAGCAACTGCGGGACGTCTGCGGGCGAGGCGGCCAGCCGCTCCAGGACAGGTACCGGCGCGGTGCGGTGCGAGACACCGACAACCAGAAGGTTCATGAGCCAACCGCCGTTCCAGGTAACGCGGTCAAGGTGGCCTTGCGGTGCTCGTGGAAGGACAGGATCTGCAGCTCGATGGCGAGGTCGACCTTGCGGACGTCGACGTTGTCGGGTACCGACAGCACGCACGGCGCGAAGTTGAGGATGCTGGTCACCCCGCAGGCGATGAGTGCGTCGGCGACGGACTGCGCGGCGTCGGCCGGCGTCGCGACCACCGCGATCGAGATGCCTTCCTGCTCGACCACCTCGGACAGCTCGTCGATGTGCCGGACGACCAGCCCGCTGATCTCCTCCCCCACCCGGGCCGGGTCGGCGTCGAAGAGCGCGGCGATGTGGAACCCGCGCGTACCGAACCCCGCGTACCCGGCCAGCGCGTGCCCGAGGTTGCCGACCCCTACGAGCGCCACCGCCCGGTGCAGGTTCAGCCCGAGCACGTACTCGATCTTGTCGATCAGCTGGCCGACGTCGTACCCGACCCCCCGGGTACCATTCGAGCGCAGGTACGACAGGTCCTTGCGCAGCTTGGCGGAGTTGACCCCGGCGGCCGTCGCCAGTTCCTCGCTGGATACCATGTCGTTGCCGGTCCGGGACAGGTCGTGCAGCGCGCGGAGGTACTCCGGAAGCCGGGCCACGGTCGCGTCGGGAAGATCCGGGAAGTCCGCCGACGGCTCCAGTGGCCGTTCGCTGCGCTGCTGGCTCATGAGGCTCCGTGCCGACTTGCTGACGAGTTCTCGTCACAGAGTAGGCGCTTGTGAAGTCGTGCACAAATCGCGATCTTGACGTGTCCCACGGACGGGGTAGGGGCATCCCTACCAGGAAGAGTCCGGCCGGCGGGCTGGGTCGCCGCCGCCGAAGTCCCTACCGTTTGTCGCATGTCGAAGCTCGTCCGCCAACTCGGCGTGGATACCGCGTACCTGCTGATCGGGTTCCCCATCGCCGTGGTCGCCTACACCGTCGTCCTGACCCTTTTCTCCACCGGGACCGGGATGGTCGTCACGCTCGTGGGCTTCCCGATCCTGGTCACCCCGCTCGCGGACGTCGCTGGTACACGCGATCGTCGCGCACCGGCCGGATGTGTCCATCGTCGACGTGCGGATGCCGCCGTCGCACACCGACGAGGGGCTGCGCGCGGCCGTGGAGGCCCGTGCGCTGGTACCGGGATCGCTGGTACTCGTGCTTTCCCAGTACGTCGAGGTGTCCTACGCCGACCGAGGAGCAGCACCGCCGGGTACTGGCCGTGCTCGCCTATCTGGGCGGCTGATCCGTTGGCGCTCGCTCCGCTCGCGCGGGCCCGTGGCTCCTCAGGCGACGTCTTCCCTCCTCGCTGCGCTCGTCAGTCCAGACGCCGCCCGCCACGGGCTAGCTCGCCGGCCCCGGCCAGGCGGACCGCCTCGGTCAGCGTGTGCGCCACCGGCCGGCCGGTGGCCCGCAGCCGGTCGACGTCGGTGAACCCGCCCGAGTACAGCACGCAGGCGGCCCCGACCGCCTCGGCGGCCTCGGCGTCGTCGACCGAGTCGCCGATGAGCACGCAGTCCGGTCCGGTCAGCCCGAGCGCGGCCAGGTGCGCCACCAGGTGCGGAGTCTTCGGGCCGCCGCCGATCTCCGCGCGCAGCCCGTCGACCCGGGCGAAGTACCCGGAGAGGCCGTACCGGTCGATCGCCGGTACCAGCCGGTCGTGGAACCACATGGACAGCAGCGACTGGGTACCCGGCCAGGATCCGAGGGCGGAGTGCGCGCCGGCGGCCAGCGCGCAGGCGGTCAGGCCGGCGCCGTAGGTGTCGTGGAACACCCGGTCCAACCGGGCGAAGTCCGGCTCGCCGATGGCGCGGCCGAGGGCCAGCGCGTAGTACGCGGACACCGGGCGGCGGAACTCCCGGCGGTGCTCCTCGGCCGTGGTCGGCCCGCCGCCGAAGAGGGCCAGGCAGGCGTTGGTGGCGTCGACCACGAGGGTCAGGTCGTCGAGCAGCGTGCCGTTCCAGTCCCAGACGAGGTGTGCCACGGGAAGCGAGCCTATCTCGCGAGATCCCGGCGCAGCCGGTCCTCCTCGACCCGCCAGTACCCGTGCTCCCTGCCGTCGAGCAGCACCACCGGTACCCGGTCGCCGTACTCGCGCTCCAGTTCGAGGTCGGACTCGACGTTGAGCTCGGTCCACGGTTCGCCGATGCGGTCCAGCGCCTGCGCGGCGACGTCGCACAGATGGCAGCCCGGCCGGGTGATCAACGTCAGCCTAGCCGCGTAGCTTGTCGGAGCGGCTACCAGCCGGCGATCGTCAGCCACGCAGGGCCGCCTTGCGGACCTTGCCGGTCGCCGAGTGCGGCATCGACGCCACGAACTCGATCGCCGTCGGGCACTTGAACCGGGCGAGATTGCGCTCGCAGTACCCCAGCAGCTCCTCGGTGCCGACCGGTTCCCGGGTCACCACGAACGCCTTGACCGTCTGGCCGGTGTACGGGTGCGGTACCCCGAGCACCGCCGCCTCGGCGACCGCCGGGTGGTTCTGGAGCACCTGCTCGACCTCGTATGGGTACACGTTGAAGCCGCTGACCAGGATCAGCTCGCGGAGCCGGTCGACGAGGAACAGGTCGCCGTCGCCGTCGGCGTACGCCACGTCGCCGGTCGGCCACCAGCCGTCGCCGGCCGGGCCGTCCCGCCCGTCCGGCCAGTACCCGGAGAAGAGGTTGGCGCCGCGCGCGACGATCTCGCCCGGGTCGGTACCGGGTGAGCCGGGCGCGTCGTCGTCGAAGTCGTCCTCGGTGACCTCGATCTCCTCGCCCCCGGCGCCGACCAGCTTGATCGACACGCCCGGCAGCGCCCGGCCGATCGAGCCGGTCTTCGGAGTCGGCGACGCGAGGGACGTGGTCAGTACCGGCCCGGTCTCGGTCAGCCCGTACCCCTCGAAGACCGGATGGCCGGTCGCGACCAGGAACCGGCGGGCGGCGGCCGGGTCGAGCGGAGCCGCGCCGCACACCGCGACCCGGAACTAGGCGACCAGCTCGACGCACTCGGAAAGCAGCGACCACGCGATGAACATCGCTGGTACGCCGATGACGACGCTGACCTGGTGCAGACCGATCAGGCGCAGCGATTCGACCGGGTCGAAGCGCTCCAGGAGGACCCCGGTCGCCGCGTGGTAGGCCACGGCGCCGAGGCTGGAGTTGAGCCCGTACGCGTGGAACAGCGGGACGGCCAGGAGCAGCACGTCGTCCCGACCGACCGGCGGCGGCTCGACCGCGGCGACCTGTTCGTGGTTGGCCAGCAGCGCGCGGTGCGAGAGCATGGCGCCCTTCGGATCACCCTCGGTACCGCTCGTGTAGATCAGAACCGCCAGGTCCTCGCCACCGGTCGGCGCCTCGACCGGCTCCCCCGACTTCTCCGGCGGTGCGGTGTACCGGTGCGGCACCGGCACCGACACGGCGTCGAGCACGGTAGCCGCGCCGACCAGTACCGCGGCACCGGAGTCGGTGAGCAGCTGGTCCAACTCACGCTGCGTGTACCCGGGATTTACCAGTACCGCGACCAGGCCGGCGCGCAGGACGCCGAAGTACGCGACGGCGAAGTCGGGTACGTTCGGCAGCGCGATCGCCACCCGGGCCGGGTGCCCGGCGCTGTCCGGCAGGTCGAGGGCGCGCAGCGCCCACGCCGCCGCGTCGACCCGCGCGTCCAGCTCACGCCAGGTCAGGCTGAGGTCCTGCCAGATCAGCGCGGGTTTGTCGCCCGCTTCCCGGGCAGCCCGGCGGACCAGGTCGGCTACGTTGCGCGGCACCTGCACGGTGGGTGAGTCTGGCACAGGACCCGGTGCACCGGTAGGCCAATGACGCCTAACGAACGTGTGGCGCCGGCGGGTCGCATCGCGGGTCGTCACGAACATGACGCACATAGTGTGCGACGCCTCCGGCGAAGGGTCCGAAATACTTCGCCCCTGTGTAACGGACTCCGCACGCGTCAGTGACGTGCGCCCTATTATCGCTGGGGTGCTTTCCCTCGCTTTACCCCTACTCGACACCTCTCACCCCAGAGGAGGCCGTAGTGCCCTATAAAGCACCGCATCGGCTGGCGCCGTCCCGCACCTCGACGGGGGCGGTGCGGTGACCGGGTACGAGATCAGTCCCGAGGTGTTCAACGCCCGCGAGGCGCTGGCTGCCGGCCTGGCCGACCTGCGCTGGACGGTACTGGAGATGTTCAGCGTCGGGCTGCGCGGCGACGGCGGCACCTCCCGGATCCGCAACCGGCCGCCGACCAACGACCGGCACCACCCCGGAGGGCCGGCCAAGCCGGCCGCGGGGCGGACCCGGCCGATCCCGGCGCAACCGCCCGAGCCGACCGGTACCGGCGGCGTCGCCCTGTCGGACGACACCACCACGATCCTGCCACCCGCGACGGAGACGGCACCCGGGCCGCCCCGGCAGCCCGACCGGCCCGACCCCGGCGACGCGGCGGCCGAGGTCTGGGCGCTGGTCGAGCGGGCCCAGGCCGGCGAGGCGGAGGCGTTCGGCCTGATCTACGACCGGTACGTGGACACCGTGTTCCGGTTCATCTACTTCCGGGTCGGCAACCGCCAGCTGGCCGAGGACCTCACCTCCGACACCTTCCTCCGCGCGCTCAAACGGATCGGCAGCTTCACCTGGCAGGGCCGCGACCTCGGCGCCTGGCTGGTGACGATCGCCCGCAACCTGGTGGCCGACCACTTCAAGTCCGGCCGGTACCGGCTGGAAGTTACAACGGGTGACGTACTGGACGCGGATCGCGAGGACCGTGGACCGGAAGGCAGCCCGGAGGCGGCCGTGGTCGACCACATCACCAACGTCGCCCTGCTCGGCGCGGTCAAGCAGCTCAACCCCGAGCAGCAGGAATGCATCGTGCTGCGCTTCCTGCAGGGCTTCTCGGTCGCCGAGACCGCGCAGGCGATGGGCAAGAACGAGGGGGCGATCAAGGCACTGCAGTACCGGGCCGTCCGGGCGCTCGCCCGGCTGCTGCCCGAGGGCTTCCAGCCGTGAGCGGAGAGGGGCGCAGCCGTGAGGTTCATCACTGATGGTGACAAAACCTGGCGCCAGCCCGTAACCCACGCTAACGCCCGCACGTTGGTACTGATGCCACCGGCGCCGGCCGGAGCGCACGACGACGTCGAAGGGGGGTGCGCGCGGTGACTACATCTCTCTTCCACCGGCGCCGGGCCGAGCGCCTGGCACAGCTTCTCGACGAGGCGACCGGCGGCCCGCGGCACCACGCCCGCGCCACGCACGACGAGGAGCTGGCCGGGTACGTCCGGCTCGGCGAAGGGCTCGTGCGCAGCGCCGGGGTCCTCTCCGGTCCGACCGCGGATTTCCGATCGAGCCTGCGCGCCATGCTCGTCGCAGCCGCCGAGCGCGACGGCGTGGGCGTGGCCGACGAGGCCTCCGAGACAGGTGGCAGGCGGGCCCGCCCGAGCCAGCCGGTGGTCGGCGGCAAACGGGCCCGCGGTGCCGTTCTCGTCGGGCTCGCCGCCGGTACCCTCGCCTTGTCCGGAATGTCTGCGGCCAGCGGCAACGCGATGCCCGGCGACCCCCTCTACGGCGTGAAACGCTCCACGGAGAGCGCCCGCCTCGCGCTGGCCGGCTCGGACATCAGCCGGGGCCAGCTCTACCTCGAGTTCGCCCGCAACCGGCTGGCCGAGGCCGGCGAGACCGGCGCGCACGGCAACAACCTCGCCAACATGCTCACCGACATGGACAACGAGACGCGCGCCGGCGTCCGGCTGCTCACGATGACGGCCCAGAACCGGCGGGACACCACCGCGCTGGACGTCATCGACACGTTCGTGCGGGCGCAGCGCGCCCCACTCGGCCGCTTCAGCGACACCGAGCGCACCAAGCCGTCGCTGGCGCTGCTCGACCGCATCGCCGCGCGGTCCGCGGGCCTGCGTACCAGCCTGCGCTGCGGCGCCAGTGCCACGGCGACCGACGAGCTGGGCGCGGTCGCACCGGCCTGCCCGATCGCACCCACCGGTACCTCGCGCTCCGGTATCGGGCCGACCGGCCAGGCCGCGACCGGGCGGCCCGCGGGCGGCACAGTGCCGCACCCGGAACCGGGTACCGCCGGCAGCGCGCCGGCAACTCCCACCCCGTCGCCTTCGTCGAGCGGTCTGTTGGACGACCTCGGCCGGCTGATCGGCGGCGGACACTAGATTCGAGCAGCTACCCGGTTGGGGGACTTCGGCGGTAATGCTGAAGTCCCCGATCCGTCTTCGGGTACGGATACCCTCGCAGGGTCAACGAAAGGAGGGCCGCCGTGGCTGGAGCATCCGAACACGAGGTACTCGCCGGCTGGGCGGCCGCCGAGCTGGAGATGGCGCTCGCGGTACCGCCGGACGCGACCGCGGCGGCCTTCTTCGACGTGGACAACACGATGATGCAGGGCGCGTCGATCTACTGGTTCGCCCGCGGGCTCGCCGCCCGCAAGTACTTCACGACCGGTGACCTGCTGCGCTTCGCCTGGGGCCAGCTGAAGTTCCGGCTGCTCGCGACCGAGCACCACGGCGACATGTCGGAGGCCAAGCAGGCCGCGCTCGCCTTCATCACCGGCTGGCGGGTCGACGACATCCACCGGCTGGCCGAGGAGATCTTCGACGAGCTGATGGCCGAGCGGATCTGGTCCGGTACCCGGGCGCTGGCCCAGCTGCACCTCGACGCGGGGCAGCGGGTGTGGCTGGTGACCGCCGCGCCGGTCGAACTGGGCCGGGTGATCGCGGCGCGGTTGGGGCTGACCGGCGCGCTGGGTACGGTCGCGGAGGTCGAGGACGGGGCGTACACCGGCCGGCTGGTCGGCGACCTGCTGCACGGGCCGGCCAAGGCCGAGGCGATCACCGCGCTGGCCGCCGAGGAGGGGCTGGACCTGTCCCGCTGCACGGCCTACAGCGACTCGGCCAACGACCTGCCGATGCTCTCGCTGGTCGGGCACGCGGTCGCGGTCAACCCCGACACCTCGCTGCGCCGCGAGGCCCGCCGGCGTAACTGGGAGGTCCGCGACTTCCGCACCGGGCGCAAGGCCGCAAAGGTCGCGGTACCGGCAACGCTAGGTGCCGGGATCGCCATCGGCGCAGCGGTACTTGCGACGGCAGCCGTGCGGCGCCGGGCCCGCATGCATTAGACCGTCGTGGCGC
>Ga0137384_10003502_pt1 | contig 12503 bp, 7 predicted proteins | sample SagtaG_2_FD_104922 | JGI IMG/M metagenome (GOLD analysis project Ga0137384, IMG submission 104922) | Vadose zone soil microbial communities from Sagehorn Ranch, Mendocino, California, USA - Sage2_R_60_16 metaG | ecosystem: Environmental > Terrestrial > Soil > Vadose zone | place: USA: California... | reverse complement strand
GAGATCATCCCGGAGCTGCCCATCCCCGCCCCCCACGACGACGACCGCATCACCGCCTGGGGCATCGTCCGCCACGACGGCCTGCACAACTGGTGGGAGCTCCACCCGCTCGTCGGCTGGGCCCACGGCCGGATCACCGCGCCGAGCATCGGCGGGCTCGACGATTAGCGCAATGCTCCAACTGCCCTCGCTAGCCCGGATGCCAACAGCGACGGGACGGCAATCCTGTTGTTGGCAAGGCAGTGCGCCGCCGAGGTCGACAGGTTGGGTGACCCTTGCGTGCGAGTCGATCGTGCGCCAACCCGTGGTCAGGCACCCGATCCGGGCCTCACCCAAGCCGCCGTCAAGCAGCTCCCACCGACCACTGCCCACCACCGGCCGGTCACCCCGCGGCCGGAAGAGTCACGCGTTGACGCTTCGGCCGATGCCACCAGACCGGACCCGTCCTGACGGCCGCAGGCGCGGGCTGACGCGCCACGGCCGCGACGCGACCAGCGACAACCTGACCACCATCAACGATCGAGCGCGACACGAAGGCAACCATCCGCCGGCGCGGTTGGATCTGGTCAGCGAGCCGCGGGCCGAGGCTGGCTTCGTGATCGCCGTGAGTGACGCCGTATCACCATAGCGTGTCCGCTGACACGAGTCTGACTGCAAAGGCCAACGCTCCCTGCAGTCCTTCGATTTCCAGTCCGGGCGTTATGCCTGGCCGCCCTATGAGGCGCGCAGGATGAGAGGGGATGCCGCTGGCGGAATGACCTCCTCGTAGACGTGTCGCATGGCCTGGACGGTCTGCGGCCACAGCCACCTGGACCGCAACTGGGCCGCCGCGGCCATGCCGAGCCGCTGGCGGAGGCCCGCGTTGTGGACGAGCCTGATGAGCTGGCGGCTCAACGCCTGCACATCCGTCGGGGGGAACAGGAGCCCGGTGTGCTCGTCGTGGAGGATCTCTGCGGGACCACCGACGGCGGACGCGACGATCGGGAGCCCGTGCAGCATGCCTTCCAGGATGACCATGCCGAAGGGCTCGTAGCGGCTGGGGACGACGAGCACGTCGGCGCGGCGGTACCAGACGGCGACCTCCTCGGGGGTGAGCCAGCCGGTGAAGTGGATCTGGCTGCGGTAGGCAACCAGCTCGGCGGGCAGCCACTGCTGCTGCAGTTGCGCCCCGGTGAGCCCTGGGGGGCCGCCGGCCAGGACGAACAAGGCGCGCGGGGCGGCGTGGAGAACGAGCGGGATGGCGGCGAGCAGCTCGCGGATGCCCTTTCGCTCGACCAGGCGCCCGCTGTAGAGCACCAGCGGGGTGGGCGTGAGCCGCTGCTTGTGCACGGCCGCTCGGGCTTCGGCCGAGTCGTCGATCCCGTTGCCCACCACGCGGATACGATGCTGGCACGCTGGATAGTAGTGGGCGAGCAGGTCGTGTTCGTTGCGGGACAGGGCGATCAGCCGGTCGGCGGCATGGATGGCCGCTTCCTGGGCGTGGCTGTGCGCCAGCCACTGGTTGGGTTCGTGTCCGAGCTCGTATTCGGCGCGGTCCACCGAGTGGACGTGGTAGACCAGCGGCTTGCCGGTCTGCTGCTGGATGGCGTCGGCCACCGCCCACAGCATGGCGGTGTGCAGGTGGACGACGTCGGCGTGCCAGTCCTGTGCCAGCCGCACGCCGACCTGGACCGCCTTTGCCCAGGAAGTCTGAAAGAACCTGATCCCCTGGCGATCGACCAGGCCGTGCGGTTGCGCCGCTGCGATCGCGGCGCCGGCGCCGTAGGCGGCCGGGTCGAGCACCAGGGGTCCCTCGACGAGCAGGACGCCGACCGTCATCCCAGCGCGGGCGGAGGCGGTCACCCAGCCGCCGACGGCGGTGCCGAGGCCGCCGTAGATGACCGGTGGGTACTCGGTCGTCAGGTGCAGGATCCGCCGGCCTGGCACGGGCGGGGTGCTGGCGGCCGTAGCTGGTTCGGGCCGGTGGAGTCCGATCGGGCCAGGTGTCGCGGCGGTGGGCTGCATGGCCGATTCCGATCGCGCGGAGCGCTGTTACGCGTGGTGCTTGCGGCTAAGGGAGCTGCTTGATGCGGATGGCGCGGAAGGAGACCGGGCCGGTGTGCTCCTGCAGGCCGATGAACCCGGAGTTGGGGTCGGTCTGGGGTGGCAGGCCGCGGTTGGGGTCCTTGTTGGTGAAGGTTGTGGTCTGGTAGCCGTTGAGGCGCACTGTGTAGGTGTCGCCCTGCACCTGGATCTCCAGGTCGTTCCACTCCCCGGGCTGCAGCGCCGAGCCGCGCCGGTAGTCCTGCTGGCCGGCGGCCTGGCCGAGGTCGATGTCGTAGACCGCCCCGGTGCGGTGCTTGTCGAGGCCGTCGGGGCCTGCCGCCTCGTCGATCTGGACCTCGAAGCCGGTGTCGACCGCCACAAAGGCCGGGTTGGCGGCCACGCGGGGGTCGTTGAGGGTGGCGGGCGGCTGGGTCGGGTCGTGGCTGCGGACGAACACGCCGGAGTTGTTGCCGCGGCCGTCGATGCGGACCTGCAGCCGCAGCAGGAAGTCGCCGAACCGCTGGGCGGTGTAGTACAGCAGACCGAGCTCGTTGCCCGGGTGGGCGGTCAGGACCAGCTCGCCGCCGACCAGTTCGAAGCTGCCCGGGCCGGCCTGCGCCCAGTTGGCGAAGCTGGCCGGGGTGCCATCGAACAGCCAGGCGAAGCCGTTCTCCAGCGCGGGGGCCGGCAGTGGGGCGACCAGGTGGTCGCCCAGCCGCCTGGCCAGCGCGACCCCCGAAAGCATCGGGTTGGGCGAGCCCATCGTGGGCAGCAGCGCGGGGCCGATGGCGTAGGCGTTGACGACGTGGTGGAAGCGAGCATTGGGGGTGGTCACCGAGGCGGTCGGGTCCTCGCCCATCCACAGCGTGCCCGACTCATGGTGGGTGCTGCCCAGCCCGTCGCGGACCCGGGCCGAGATCTCCTCGAAGGGCTGGCCGGCGGCGATCACGTCGCGGACAGCGTCGGCGGCATTGTCCATCGCCTGCCACAGCTCGCGGTCGTTACTGGTCTGGGGGCTCTCGGCCGGGGTGGCCGGGCCGCGGGCGTCGCCGAGCTGCACAAACGCACGTTGCATGCCGAACTCGTCCACTTCGCCGGACAGGGTGATGCGGCTGGCGGGGTTCTGCGGTTGCATCTCCCCCACGCCACGCAGGGTGATGACGACCCGGTCGTCGGCGATCGCGCGGAACTGGTCGAGCAGGTCGATGTCGGGGATAGCCTGGAACAGCTCGACCTCGGAGTTGCCGCCCGGGGCGTGCAGGCCGGCGGCGGTGATCTGCAGGTGGAAGTGGCTTTCCGACCCGTCGGCGTGCGGCTTGCGGCCCTTGACGAACAGGGCCGACTCCTGCAGGTCTTGGACGCCCGCGCCCAGGTACTGCAGGGCCTGACGGGGAATTCGGAAGGTGTAGTTGGAACGCATGTGGGCCATGAGGTTGGTGCCCATCAGCCCGTACCCAAGCGTGCCCTGGAACGCCAGCAACGCCACCCGCGTGCTCTCGATCGTCCCAGCGGCCAGCACCACCACGCCGCGGTCGGGCACCGGGATCGGCCCGTGGTTGGTGTGGACCACTCGGACCTGGCCGACGCCGCTGTCCACGGTGGTCTCCAGCCCGGTGACGTGGCAGTTGGGCACGACCATCAGGCGCTTGCGGACGTCGTCGCCGCCGGAGTCGGCCCAGGCCTGGCGGGCGGCCTTCATCAGCAGTGGCATGCCGCTGAACTTGTTGAGCGGGAAAAACCCCGAGCGTGGCCCGCGGCCCTGGACGGCCAGTGGAGCCTCCAGCTTGAGCTGCTCGCTGGTGGCCGGAGCGACGCCGGGAGGGAGGTCGAGGACGTCCGGCAGTTCGTTGAGCGGCACAGCGTTGGCGACCGCGCCGGCCTGCAGTCCGTCGAAGACCTGCCGGCGCAAGGCCCGGTGCATCGGGCCGAAGATGAAGTCGTTGGTCTCGGTGACGCCGATCTGGCGGGCTGCCTGGTGGAAGTAGCCGCCCTGCTCGCTGTCCAGCACCCGGGTGCGCAGATCGGCGAGCACGCTGACGGGCCACCGGTCGGCCGGCGTCTCGGCCTCGAGGAGCTGGGGGGACCAGCCGCCCCAAAACAGCGACCGCCCACCGGTGCAGTACGCGAGGCCGGGGAAGCCGTCGGGGACGTTGGAGCGCCACGGCAGCCCCCACACCTCGGCGCGGGGGACGCCCGGATCCACGGTGATGGGTGGTGGGGCGGCCACCCCCACCATGGGCAGGTTCTGGACGTGCTCGGCGAATACGAACGGGCCGGCCTCCAGCACCAGGATCCGGTGGTTGCCGAAGGCGTCGCGGTCGAGGGCGTGCTGCGCCAGGGCGGAGCCGAAGGACCCGCCGCCGACCACGATGATGTCGAAGGGGTGGGCGTCGGGGCGTCCGCTGGTGCTGGCCAGCGCCTCGTCCAGCCCGTTGCAGATGTAGCGGCCGAGCACGTCCTTGCTGAAGTCGGTGTACTGCGGGGTCGGGCTGGTCATGGCGCTGCCTCCTTCACCAGGCAGGGCAAGGGAATGCGTTGATGAGACCGATGGCATCCAAGCAAGGCCGCATCGCTTGAGGAGGCCAGACACCCAGACGAAGCGCCCCCCTCTGTCGGCACGGGCCTGCTCTGATACAAGGGAGTCGGCACGGGCCTGCTCTGATACAAGCGGAGCGAGGTTCGCGTGTCAGTGACCGGTGACACCAGGAGCCTGTGACGATGCGCACAGACCGAACTTGCGGATGCTACGAGGCAACGCGGCCAAGGAAGCCTTGCCCAAGCCTTGCCCGACGTTTTCCGAAGAGCTATCAAGGGTAATCAAGCAGAACAAGCCAATAAGGACACCTGGCATGAGATCAACCCCGGAAATCGCGCGAAGCCAGCCCGACCAAGCTCCGGCGCCCGTGCGGGTCGCTCGAAGCCTTGAGCAGATCGAGCGGTGCCGCTACCCAACCGGGCTGTACAGCGCGGTTCCAGCCGACAGCGACGTCCTGCTCGACCTTTATCGCAGTGTCTGGATCCGCGACACCATCTACACGCTGCTGGCCTTCGAGGCCATCGGCGACCTGGAGCGCCTGCGGGCCGGCGTGTACGCCATGTTGGACCGGGTGCTGCTGCGCTGGTCCTACCGGCTGGACTGGCGCATCGTCGAAGGGCTGCCCGACAACCAGATGGAATACCTGCATCCGCGCTACAACCCCGACGGCTCCGAGATCTACACCCAGCTGTGGGGGCTCCGCCAGGACGACGCGGTTGGCCTGGCGATCTGGGCGCTCAGCCGCTGGCAAGAACGCTTCGACCTCTTCCGCAACGACTACCAGGACTTCCACCTGGTCCAAAAGCTGATCTGGTACTGCGACCGGATCCTCGTGCCCCACATCCCCGACAATGGTATTTGGGAAGAGGAAGGGCCGACCAAGACCGTCCACCTGTCCTCGATCGCCGCGGTCGCCGCCGGCCTGCACCAGGCCGCCCGCATCGGGGTCAAGGACATCCCCGACCGGTTGCGCCACGACACGCTGCTCAAGATCGACCAGCTGGCCGGACGAGAATCGGACCATCACGCGACCGACCTGGCACTGCTGACGCTGGTCTGGCCCTTGGGCGAGGACCTGCCCATCCCACGGTCAACCCTGCGCGACATCGTCCAGCGGGTCGAAGACCAGCTCACCGGGACGCGCGGCGTCGTCCGCTACGACGGCGACGCCTACCACAACTGCCACGGCGGCCCGCCGGAATGGACGATGGGCTTCGGGTTCCTGGCGCTTGCCTGGAACGCGCTCGGCGAGCGTGAGCGCGGCCAGTGGTACCTGCACCGGCTCGGGAACGTGGCGACCGACACCGGCGAGCTGCCCGAGAGCTGGTGTCGCGACCCGGAGCACCACCAGTACTACAACTCTCCGCTGTGCTGGTCGCACGCCCTACATGTCATCGCGGCCAGCTCGTTGGGCCACCAAACAGAGGACGCCGCGACATCACCTCGACCCGGCGGCCGACCGGAAGTCGTGGTCCTGCCGACGGTCCGGGACGCCGCGGCGGAAGAGTGACAGTACGCCAGGAGCGCACCCCCACCCGGTGACCACGCCGAGCGCCGGCCCGTACGCGGGTCTTGCCCACCTCGGCGCCGACTTGGTGAGCGTGGTCGACGTACGCCGCCGGGTGGTGCTGGCCGACATCGCCGGGATACCCGCACCCCATGGCGTGCTGGTGGTGCCCGCGCTTGGCCGCGCCTACGCCTCGGCGACCGCCGCCCACCAGCTCGTCACCCTGGATGCCGCCAGCTACTGGGTGCTGGCCGCACCCCGGCTGGGCAGTTCCCCGACGGGATCACCTACCACCTCGCCACCGGCAAGCTGTTTGTCTCCGACGAGTCGGGCAAGGCCGAGATCGTCGCCGACTCGGCCAGCGGGCAGCGCATCGGCAAATTCGCTCTGCGGCGACACCGGCAACGTCGTGGTCGACCCGGGCGGCCCGGGCGGCGGGCAGGTGCTGGTGGCAGTGCAGAGCTGCGACCGCTCGCGGTGATCGACCTGTGTGGCCAGCAGATCGTCCGCCGGAGTCGGGCTGGCTGGCTGTGACCACGGCCTGCTGGTGGACGCGTCCCGGCGGCTGGCGTTTGTAGCCTGCGACGGCAACGCGCGGCTGCTGGTGGTCGACCTCGACCAGATGCGGGTGACCGCCGCCCATCGGGTCGGCCGCTCCCCGGACGCCTTCTTGGAGGGCATGCGGGCGCTGAGCGCCAACTGCCCACGAGCTGCCGCGGTGATGTTCCGGGGCATGCTCACCGAGGTGGTCCGCGACAAGGGCAGCGATGCTGCGCGGCAGGCGCCCACCCTCTTCCAGCAGCTCAAGGTCATGGAGCAGGAAGGCACGCTGCACCTCAGCCTGGTCGAGTGGGCTGCCGAGATCCGCCTGGTGGCGAATGCCGCCGCGCACGTCGACAAGCTGGAGCCGGTCGACCAGGCCGAGGCCGCCGACCTTGCCCGGCTGTGCCGCCATCTCATCACCATGGTTTACGAAACTCCCGCCCGCATCCGCCGCGCCAGGCGGCCACAGCCGTCGCCATGAGCGAACTCGTCTTCACCTATCCCAGCAGCGGACTCGTCGGCGTGCGGGGCCCTACCGGGCGGCCTTCTCCTCGGCGATCTTGAGGACGATCGCCAGGCGCTCCTCCAACGCGGCGACCACACGCAGGCGCATCTCGTCGGTGGTCTCCCGGTAGACGCGGCCGATACGGCTGCCGTGCTTGGGCGTGCGTCCGCCGGCATGCCCCATCAGCTTATCGATGACCCGTGAGGGGGATGCCGGCGTCCTCCGGCCAGGTCGCGTGGGTGTGGTGCAGGTTTTCTCGGAGGGGCGTCGCAGCAAGGCGCTTGAGCGTATCAAGGTGGGTCGCGCTCGGCGTCGTGGCGTCGGCGTCGTGGCGTCGGCGACGGCCGCCACCAAGCGTGCGCCCTCCGCCCTTCCGACAGGTCTTCTCGGCGGCGGACCCGGTGTGCTGGTCACTCCCAGCCTTGCAGGAGCTGGTCGATCCGGCTGACCGCTGCGGCGAGATGCGCCCGGCCTCGCTCCAGCGAGACGGCAATCGTCATGAGCACCAGGCCGACCGCGGTCAGCACGATCCACAGCGCGGCGGCGTGGAACTCGGGCACGAGTTGCGCGACCGGCACGGCGAGCATGCCGACCAGGGCCAGCAGCAGCGTCACCGACCCGACGATCACGCGGCGCCGGACCCTGGTGGCGGCCCCCCAGACGCACAGGCCGATCCCGAGCAGGCCAGCCAGCAGGCCGTAGCTGGTTGTCCTGGTCACCGTCTGGGCCAGGGCGGCACCGACCACCAGCAGCATGCCAGCGTGCTCGAGCAGCCTGAGCTCCGGGGCGAGCGGCTTGCGGGCACGGCGGTGCTGCGCGCGGGTCATCTCGACCACCACGAGCAGCGTGAGCCCGACCGGGATGGTGAGCCACTGCGCATCGCCGCCGATCGCCTCGGCGGTGAGCTCGAGCCAGGCGCCGCAGGCAAGCGGCGGGGCCAGGCGGCCGAGTCCGGGGCGGGCCAGCACCAGGCTCCCAGCGGCGGCCTGGAGCCCGACGACCAGCAACCCGGCGGCGAGCAGGCTCCGCCGTCCGTCCACGGCCGCGGCCAGCAGCCCACCGCCCGCCGCCGCGGCGGCAAACGGCACCAGCGTGTCGAGCCAGACGGTTTTCCGGGACCAGCCTGCCGGGTCGACCTGGGATGGCTCGGCATCTCCGGGCGTCTGCCGCCGGGTCCACCACAGGGCGAGGCAGGTCGCCGTGGCCGCGACGGCGAGCGTCAGCGTGGCCAGCGCCCAGCGTGCCGGTGGCGTCCGGCCGGCGGCCAGCAGGACCTGGGCGGCGCCGAAGGCGAGCAGGCCGGCGGCGGGCCGCAGCGCGGGCCGGCCGAGCGGCCTGGCGGCCAGCCCAGCCGCCGCGGCCAGCAGGCCCCACCCGGCGGCGATGGCCAGCCCTGGCAGGCCGGACGGCACGTCCGCGACAGCCCCTTGGCTGCCGCCTGCGATGAGCACGCCCGTGATCGCGCTCGCGGCCAGCAGCCCGATCGGGGTCGCCCAGTCGTTGGCGAGCCGGCCGGCGCGGACCAGAACGACGATCCCACAGGCCAGGCCGCCAGCCGCCAGAGCGGTCAGCCCGATGGCGAGCTGGCTCGACCAGGAGGCCCAGTCGATCAGTTCCAGCCATGCCCAACCGCCGGCGACCACGCTGGAGACCTGGAGGCCGCCACGCAGCGGGTGGCCGCTCCGCGCCGCCGCCAGCGCCGTGCCGGCGGCGGTGCCGGCCAGCGCCAGCGCCAGCCAGCCAGGACCCGCCACCGATGCCCCGGCGAGGGTCAGCGCGACCCCCGCGAGCGCCCATGGCCAGCCTCGCCGCCAGGCCGCCACGGCGCACGCCAGCAGCCCGGCCCCGGACGCGGTCAGCGCCATCTGCATCCGGGGCGCGGCGGGGACGGACACGCCAGGGTTGCCCACCCCGGCCAGGACGATGGCCTGACCGATCGCGGCGAGTGCCACGCCGTGGGCGACGACCAGCGGCGCCAGGTCCCAGCGCAGCCACGGGTCGTTTGCGCGCTCGCGCCGCTCGAGCAGCCAGCTCGCCCCGGCCAGCACCGCGGCCCAGAGCACGCCCAGCCATGGCGGGCTGGGCTCGTGGACCGGCCGCAGCAGCACCAGCGCCGTGGTGAGCAGCGCCCAGCTGAGGCCGCTGACCGCGCCGGCGCGGAGCTGCACGGCCACGACCAGTGAGCAAGCCGCGCCGGCCAGGCACCAGGCGGCGAGCACTGCTGGTGGTGCGGTCGTGGCGGAGGCGATCGCGGCGGCCAAGCCGAGCGTGCCCAGCACGACCGGCGCGTCAAGCCAGCTGAGCCGGAGCCATTGCCGGGGCTGGCGCCGACCCGCCCGCAGATCGTCGAGCAACAGCCCACCGAGCAGCAGCAGCGCGCCCCAGCCGCCGAGGACAGCGCGGAGCCCGTTGCCGGCCACACCGGCGCGGTCGGCCAGCAGCAGCCCCAGCGGTGCCGTCAGGGCCCACGCCCACCAGGTCATCGGCGGCCGGCGAAGCTCCCGGCCGCCCACGATGACCACGCCGATGGCGCTGGTCAGGGAGGCAACCAGTGACCACCGGTCCGGGACCGCGAGCGCGACGCTGGCCGCGGAGACCACCAGCCCGGCCAGGGCGAGCACTCCGCCCAGCGGCCGCCGGCCCGTCAGACGGCCGGCCACCGCCCCTTCCGCCAGCGCCAGCAGCGCCAGCGCGACCCCGGACCGCTCCTGCCGCCCGTGCAGAAGCCCTGCCAGGTCGGCGCCCATCAGTATCAGCGGCGGGAGGCCGGCCACCACCATCAGCGCCGGCAGGGCGTGGGCGGCCCGAGCCACCCACGTGCGCTCCCCGACCACGCGGGCCAGCAGATCGATCAGCGGTGCCACGCCGAGTTCCGCCGCCACGGTTGCCACGAGCCAGGCGGCGACCCAGGCCGCCAGCACGGCCGTGCCCCCCGCGCCCGGTCCGAGGAGTCCGGCGAAGGCGAGCGCGCCAAGGCCGACCAGATGACCGATCGCCGCGAGGTGCCCGGCGGTCGGGTTGCGCCAGGCGGTCGCCATCCCCACCAGGACAAGGCCCACAACCGCCCACACCAGGGACCGGACCGTCAGCGACACCCCGGCAGCCTCCAGCCCAAGCGCCATCGACCACGCCAGCGTCGCCGCCGCGGACCACATCCGCAGGGCAGGATGGCGCGGCATCAGCGCCAGGGCCACCCCGCCCAGGCCAGCCGCGACCGCAAGCCACGCGGCCAGCGCGGGTGTCGGTGCCGCCAGCCATTCGCCCATCGTGGCGAGGGCGACCAGCCCCGCGGCCGCGGGCACCAGCCAGGCATAGAGCTCGTCGGCCGGCCGCCAGCGCCGCACCGCCAAGGCGGCCAGCACGGTCAGGCCCGCCAACACGACCCACGCCCGGCCCCCCGGGAGTGCGCGTTGGAGGCCGCTCACCAGCCCCAGGGGCGCCAGACAACCAGCCAGCGCGAGCCCGACCTCCCACTCCGCGCTCCGGCCGAAGGGGCCGGGCAGCCGCCGGATCCGACGGGTGTGCGCCCAGGCGGCGGTGACGGCCGCGGCCGTCACCGCGGTCCACGGCTCGGCCATGGCCAGCGCCAGCCCCGTCGCGGCGACGGCGAGGACGACCAGCGCCACCAGCGGGGCAGGGCGGCACCGCGCGTGCCATTCCAGCAGGACGAGCGATCCGGCGAGAAGGGCGGCGCCGCCGCTGGCCCAGCCGAGCCGGGGCGCGGCCGCGGCCAGGCCAATGCCCAGCACCAGCGACTGCGCCAGCGACGCCCCGCTGGCGGCCGGGAGCCCACCAGCCGGGAGGCGACCGGCCAGCAGCTCGACGGTGAGCAGCGTGGCGGCGGTCGCCGCCAGCGCCGGCCACAACGGCCAGTCCTCCCCGGCGGCGAACACCAGCACCAGAGCGAGGGCCAGGGCTGCCCCCGGCATCGAGGCGATCTCGGTCGGGCGGCTCAGCTGGGGCGCCCGCCAGTGGTGGGCGATCAGCAGCGTCGCGGCCACCGCGGCCGAGACCAGCGCCATCTGCGCGGCCGAGGGACCGCGGTGGAATGCGAGCCCCAGCACCCCCACCGTCGTCCAGGCCAGCGGGGCGACCAGATAGCGCAGCGTGGTCGCCGGGTGCCGGCGCGCAACCAGCGCGTAGACCCCGGCAAGCCCTGCCGCGATCGCGGCCAGCACGGCGACCAGCAGCGGCCCAGGCGGCAGGTCGGGCGGGACGCTGGACCCATCCAGCAGCGACGCGAACGTCACGACGGGCAGCACGGCCCCGCCGAGCAACTCAAGGCTGGCGGCGCCCAGCGGCGCGCCCCGCCGCCAGAGGAACCAGGAGGAGACCAGCAGGACCAGGGGCACGGACCCCTCGGCCAGCGGTCGCAGGCTGGTGTTGACCGAGCGCAGCGAAAAGAGCGTCAGGCCGAGGGTGCCGCTGAACATCAGCAGCACCCCGAGGTAGGCCAGCCCGTGGAGGCCGAGGTCCGAGGCGACCGGCGCCCATGCCCGGCGCAGCCTCGCGGCCCAGGCGCCTGCCCGCCGGGGCTTGGCGTGGGTCGCTCGCGGAGCCGGGCGGGCAGGCGCGGTCCTCCCTGCCAGCGGCTGGGCCTTGGGCGGTGCCGCCGGTGAAGCGGGCCGGGTCGGCCAGACGCCAGCGGTCGGCGCGGTCGGCCATGCGGCGTGGGTGGGCGCAGGGGGCTGCGCGGCGGGGGTCGGGGCGGGGGCGGGCTGCCACGCCGCTCCGGTCAGCGCGCTGTGGGCCTTGTCCAGCTCCCGTTGTAAGCGCGCGTGAGCCTGCTCGTCCAGCAGCCAGTACTGCCTGGCCCACTCCAGGAAACGCGTGGTGTAGGCGATCTTGGCCAGCTCGTCGGCGACCAGGTCCAGGCCGCAGGCCGGACAGGCCCTGCCCCCGCTGCTGATCGCCGCGCCGCAAGCTGGGCACTGCCCCGAGGTCAATCCCGTGGACATTCTCGGCTCCCCACCGCTCCAGATGGCCGTTTGCGAGCGGAGCATCGCCGGTGGGCACCTGCGGCGGTAGCCGGTCTGCGCCTCATCTTTCGGGCGCGGTGCACCCAGCTCGGCCTGGGTAGTTCAGGCACCCGCCTGCCGCGGGCCTCCGTGCTACGCCCGGTCCAGGCCACGCTTGATGGCGTAGCGCATCAGCTCGTAGCGCTTGGAGAGCTGCAGCTTGGTGAGGATGTTCTGGACGTGGTTCTGGACCGTCTTCACGCTGATGACCAGCTTGTCGGCGATCTCGCGGTAGGTGTAGCCCTTAGTGCTCTGGCACGTAAGTTCGATCACGTATCCGAGAGGGGTTCGGTGCCCACGCAGAACTCGTTTCCTTCCGGGTCAGCCATCACAACCCAGTGGAAGCCGTCCTCTTCGATGGGCTCAGGG
>Ga0137384_10003500_pt1 | contig 12505 bp, 12 predicted proteins | sample SagtaG_2_FD_104922 | JGI IMG/M metagenome (GOLD analysis project Ga0137384, IMG submission 104922) | Vadose zone soil microbial communities from Sagehorn Ranch, Mendocino, California, USA - Sage2_R_60_16 metaG | ecosystem: Environmental > Terrestrial > Soil > Vadose zone | place: USA... | reverse complement strand
TTCCGCCATGCGTGCCGCAATGAAACCCGCGAATTGATCGCCTTGGACTCCCACATCGGCAATGAACGGGCCTTGCGCGCTTTCGCCGCCGCCAGCCGCCGCGTCGGGCAAAGTCAGCTCAAACGGTTCCGCTCCCTGCGCGATCATCGGCTGGTGCAGCGGTATCTCAAGGCGGTCGGGGAAGGCCGGGCGCACGGCTGGCACACGCTGGTTTACGGGATCACTCTCTCGGTCTATTCGCTGCCCTTGATTCAAGGGCTGGCAAGCTATGAGCGGCAGACGCTGCTCGGCTTCCTGCACGCCGCCGCCCAGTCTTTGCGGCTTTCGGAAAAGGATTGCCGCGGCGTGGCCGAAGAGTTATGCGCCGATCTGCCCGACAATCTGCCTGCGACGGTCGCCGAGGAGGCGGAGGCCGGCGCGGTTGACCGTTAGCCGAAGGTAGTTGGCTTGAGCGTCGAAAACCAGGCTGCGGCAGCCAGCGGCTCCTCCTCGCGGAAGCCCTGATCACCGGCCGATTGCCTGCCGGCGCGCCGTTTTCCCGCTTCACCACTTTTCGCTGGCCAACTCCGGCGCGGCCCTTCAGAAATAGGGCGCGAATGTGTCGGCCCGCATGAATTATCTTTCCCCCGCCGATTGGTCGGTCATCGTCCTCTATTTGCTGGGCATCTGCGCGTTGGGGGTCTGGTTCGGCAAGGACCAGCGCACGACGCGTGATTATTTTCTCGGCAGCAAAAACATTCCGTGGTGGGGCATTGGCCTGTCGATCGTGGCCGCCGAAACCAGCGCGCTGACGATCATCGGCGTGCCCGGCCTGGCCTGGGGCGGCGATATGACGTTCCTGCAAATGGTCCTCGGCTACGTGATCGCCCGCATTCTGCTGGCGATTATCATGGTGCCGCATTATTTCAAGGGGGAGATTTATTCGCCGTACCAATTGTTCTCCAACGCCTTCGGCCCGGCGGCCCGCCAAACGGCGGGCGGTTTTTTCCTCATCAGTGAAACGCTCGCCGCGGGCGTCCGGGTTTACGTGGCGTGCATTCCGATCCAGCTCATGCTGGGCATTCAAGTGCTGCCCGCCATCGTCCTGTTCGTCGGCCTGTCGCTGTTCTACACCTACGTCGGCGGGGTCAAGGCGGTGATCTGGACCGATGCGGCGCAATTCGGGTTGTTCCTTGCCGGCGGGCTGTTCACGCTCGGTTACATACCCGCTCAGTTGGATGGAGGCTTCGCCGGCGTGTTCGCCGAAGCCGCCCAGGCCCGCAAATTGGTCTGGTGGAATGGAAACATTTCGCTCGCCGCGCCGTTCAATATCTGGATGGGCCTCCTCGGCGGAACGTTTGTCACCCTCTCCTCCCACGGCGCGGAGCAACTGATCGTGCAACGGGTGCTCGCCTGCAAATCCACCGGCGATGGGCGAAAAGCCCTGGTCCTCAGCGCGGTGGTCATCTTCCCGCTCTTTCTGATTTTCCTGCTCTGCGGCGTGATGCTGTGGGTGTATTACCGACATTTTCCGATGGCCATCCCGATTCCCGAAACCAAACCGGGCGCGGGCATCAAGGCCTACGATTTCATTTTCCCGATCTTCATGCTGACGGCGGTGCCCCACTGGCTGAAAGGATTTCTCATCGTCGCCATCCTCTCCGCCGCAATGTCCTCCGTCAGTTCCGCCCTCACGTCGCTCGCCTCGGTCTCCACAATGGATTTCGTCAAACCCCTGGTGGGCCATCAGCGGAGCGAGGATTTCTTTTTGCGCTTCAGCAAATATTCGACCGTAATCTGGGCAGCGGCGCTGATCGCGGTCGCGTACCTCAGCCGCGAAGTTGCCTTCGTCTTGAACGCAGCCTTCTCCCTGCGCGGGCTGACCAGCGGCGCCCTCCTGGGTGGATTGGCGCTGGCGCTCTTCTGGAAAAAGGGGCGAACGCTGCCGGTGGTCGCCGGCATGCTGGTTTCCTTGATGTTTATGACCACGCTCCAGTTTTTTCCAAAAACACCCTGGTACGAGCCGTGGCTGGGATGGGTCCTGCCTGCATTCGAGAATCTTCCGGCCTCAAGATGGAAGGAGCTGCTTGTGCAAGCGGCGCGGCTGGACATTTTCTGGCCATGGTACACCCTCCTGGGCACCGCCATCACCCTCGGTACGGCCTGGCTGGCCAACCGGCTCGCCAGCCGCGGCATCCGGCCAGGCGCTGAGGCAGCGGCCATTCACAAATCCAGGCCAGAGTCATAGGGAGCGGAGCTTAGATGAATTCGTTGATCAAGTTCTCAAGGAATTCCTGGCGGCCGCTCGTGTTGGGTTGGATGTCCCCCTTCTCCAGCATATAGGCTTCGAGTTCCTTGAAGCCGGCTTTGCCCTGCTCGATTTTTTTGCCGAGACCGGTATCCCAGGAACTGTAGCGGTGTCGGACGAATTCGGCCAGCCGGCCATCGCGCCGGATCGCGGCGGCGATTTTGAGCCCGCGCGCGAAAGCGTCCATCCCGGCAATGTGCGCGTAGAACAAATCGATCGGTTCAAAACTCTCGCGGCGGACTTTCGCGTCGAAATTGGTGCCACCGGTGGTGAATCCGCCCATTTTCAAAATCGTGAGCATGCATTGGGTCGTCAGGTAAACGTCGGTCGGGAATTGGTCGGTGTCCCAGCCCAGGAGCAGATCACCCATGTTGGCGTCGATCGAGCCGAGCGCGCCGGCAGCGGCGGCCACTTCGAGTTCGTGCTGCATGGTATGGCCGGCGAGGGTGGCGTGGTTGGTCTCGAGGTTCAGTTTCAAGTGTTCGAGCAGATCGTGCTCGCGGAGAAAATTCAAACAAGCCGCGGCGTCCGAATCGTACTGGTGCTTGGTCGGTTCCTTCGGTTTTGGCTCGATGTAGAGCGCGCCCTTGAAGCCAAGCTCGCGTTTGTAGTCCACCGCCAGGCGCAGGAATCTCGCCAAATGGTCCATCTCACGCTTCAGGTTCGTATTCAGCAGCGTCGAATAACCTTCACGGCCTCCCCAGAACACGTATCCTTCGCCCCCAAGCTCGTGGGTGACCTCGAGCGCCTTCTTGACCTGCGCGGCGGCGAACGCAAACACGTCGGCGTTGCAACTGGTGGCCGCGCCGTGGACGTAGCGAGGATGGGCGAACAGACAGGCAGTCCCCCAGAGCAGCTTGATGCCGGTCCGCTGTTGTTCCTCCTTCAACACTTTCACCACGGCGTCGAGATTCTCGTTGGTTTGCCGCAGCGTGGCGCCTTCGGGCGCCACGTCGCGATCATGGAAGGCATAAAACGGCGCGCCGAGTTTCTCCATGAACTCGAAAGCCACCCGCGCCCGCTTTTGGGCCATGGCGACGGAGTTGGTGCCGTCCTCCCAAGGCCTGATGGCGGCGCCGACGCCGAACATGTCCGCGCCCATGCCGCGGAAGGTATGCCAATAGGTCACTGAAAAACGCAGATGCTCCTTCATCGTTTTGCCTTCGACGCTTTCCTCCGGGTTGTAATGTCTGAACGCCAGCGGGTTCTTTGACCGCGGACCTTCATATTCGATCCGGGAAATCTTTGGGAAAGCGGCGGGCATAGTTTGCGTTCGAATTCGCGGCTTTAAGCGACGTTGGTCCTGAGCAGTGTTCAAGCTGAGTAGAATGTCTTGGCCGCCCGCGGCTCGTCAAGCCGGCGTATTGAATTGGGACATCAGCGGGGCTGAGTGTCCCTGACCGGAGAGCGGCTGCTACGTCCTCAACTGACTAACCCGCAAGCGTCCCGTCGGAACTGAAAGGCTGGCTGAAAGTCCGTTGAGCGTAGTTTGCATTCCGTAGCACTCCACCGCTGCGGCAAGTTTGGAACGCCAAATGTCGATATTTTCCGTCGATGCCGTACCGTTCAGAGAAAAGAGCGGCGCCAGCAGACAGGTCATCAAGGAATGAACCATTTCACTTCTTGATGGTTTCAGTCGCCAGCTTGTTGTGACTCCTCCAGGAACTTTCCCAGTTGAGCTTGAATTTCCCTTGCCCGCTCAGGCGTCTCGCCGGTTCGTGTCTGGAATTCCCAATCTTCAACTGCTTCCATCGCCTCGTTAATTGTATTGGAAAGAAAGGCCAATTCGTCAGGACCAAATGAGATAGTAATGTTGTCTTTTGCGATGTGGGTTGCATTCATAAATCACTTGAGGTTGTCGAAGGCGGTTTTGTCATGAAGTTGGCTTAAAAGCAGTCCCGCCGTCACCACCACGCGGTCTTCCGTGGCTGCGAGTGCGGTAATGTCACCATCCGGCGTACGGTTCTCCTGCGGAAGGTCGAGAGTATGCCTTACATCGTGTCCGGATGCAGCCAATTCGTGGGCCAGGCGACGCGGCAATTGCGCGTCCACGATGAACCTCATGTCGCCACGGGTTCGACGCGCTTGACTCGGCTGAGGCGCGCGCCGTAGGCGAAGGCGGCGCGCAAGTCATCCGCTTCGAGGTCGGGATAGTCGGCGAGAACCTGCTCGAGGGTCATCCCGCCACTGAGCAGTTCGAGAAGGAATTCCACCGGATAACGCAGGCCGCGTACGCACGGTTTACCGTGGCAAATGTTCGGGTCCACCGTGATGCGGGAAAGCAGATTATCGGTCGCCATGCAGAAAATCTACATCAACCTTGACGGCCGGGAAAACCAATTTTTCGCCGCCTTCGGCCACTGGCCGCCAGAGCCTCCTTGAGGTGGGCATGGCTCGTGCCCGCCGCGAAGCCAGCCTCAGTCTTTTCGGTCCCCGACGCGGGCAGGCGATGGCGAAGCCGCGCGCAAGACCCCGGCGGCCCAGTCTCGCGCCCGTTCGATTAGGGTGGTGTCGCCGGACAAGTCTCCAAATCGCAACGGCGGCAGGCCGCTTTGCTGCTGCCCGAGCAGTTCGCCCGGACCGCGCAGCTTCAAGTCGGCCTCGGCAATTCGGAAGCCATCGTTGGTCCCCGCCAGAGTTTTCAGCCGGTCCATGGCTTCCTCGGTTTTGGCGGAAGCCACCAAAATGCAATACGATTCGTGCGCGCCGCGGCCGATGCGGCCACGAAGCTGGTGCAGTTGCGCCAGCCCGAACTGCTCGGCGTTTTCGATCAGCATCACCGTCGCGTTGGGGACGTCAAGCCCCACTTCGATGACGGATGTCGCCAGCAGCACCTGGACCTGATTCGCGCGAAACGCCGCCATGATCCTTCCCTTGTCCTCCGGGCGCATCCGGCCGTGCAGCAAGCCGACGCGGTGCGGCGCAAAAATCTTCTCCGCCTGCTCGAATTCCCGCTGGACCGCTTTGAGCCCGGTCCGCAAGTCGGATTCCTCGATGCGCGGGCAGACCACGTAGCACTGCCTTCCTTCGGAGATCTTCTGGCGGATGAAGGCATGGACTTTCTCCAGTTGTTCGGCGCCGCGCACGAAGGTGCGGACGCGTCCGCGCCCGGCCGGTGGATGATCGATCGCCGAAATGTCGAGATCGCCATAGCGGGTGAGGCCGAGCGTGCGCGGGATCGGCGTGGCCGTCATCACGAGCAGGTGCGGATAACGGCCCTTGCGAAGGAATTTCTCACGCTGCGCCACGCCGAATTTGTGCTGCTCGTCGATGATCACCAGTCCCAAGTTTCGCATCTCGAACGCGGCCTCGATCAAAGCATGCGTGCCGATGAATAGAGTGAGGGGTTCGGGCGGAAGCGCGGAGGGCGGCGCCAGCCTCCCGCTTTCCACTCCCAACTTCGAGAGTTCCCGCCTGGTTTTGTGGGCTCCCGTCTGCAATTCCACCGCGATGCCGAGCGGCGCGAACCAGCGCCGAAATGTTTGGCGATGTTGTTCGGCCAGGATCTCGGTTGGGGCCATGAGCGCGACGTTGAAGCCGCTCTCCAGCGCCATCAACGCGCAGCACGCGGCCACGGCCGTTTTGCCCGAACCGACGTCGCCCTGGAGCAGCCGCCGCATCGGAACGGTCCGCGCCATGTCCCTTCGCAATTCGCGCAAGACGCGCGTCTGCGCCGCCGTAAGCTGGAAGCCCAGCTGGTGAAGAAACGGCTTGATCAAGCGGTTGTCGCCCGTGCAGGGCAGGCCGCGGGCGCCGGCCTGAAGTTTTTTGCGCCGGCCCTGGATCCCCAGTTGCAGTTCCATGAATTCATCGAGGGCAAGCCGCTGCCGTGCAATTTCCACGTCCGCCAGCTCGGCCGGAAAGTGGAGCATGTGGATGGCGTTGGCGCGCGAAGGCAGTTCGGGCAGCTTCGCGGCGGCGGGAGGGAGCGGCTGCCCGCGCGCCGCGCGCGGTGGCGGAGAGACGGCCGTCCACCACGGCTCGGCGATTTGCGATCCGCAGCCGGCCAGCGTTCGCCAGATCAGGCCGCGGAGCCAGCGTTGCGGCAGTCCTTCGGTGAGCGGATAGACCGGCACGATGCGGTTCATGTGGAGGGAAGCATCCTCGCTCGATTCGACGACTTCGGTTTCCGGATGCTCGATGGTGCGCGGTTTGAGGCAGTCCGGCTTGCCGAAGACAAAAACGTCGTCGCCGGTCCGAAAGTATTTTTCCATGAACGGCAGGTTCCACCAGCGGCAGTGCAACCGCGCGCTGCCATCATCGATGATTAATTCAAAGACCGATTTGGTTCCTTTGCGGTAACGCTTCAGCCCGAGCGCCACCACTCGCCCGCGGACGGTGGCCGCTTGGCCCAGGCGCATCTGCGCGATGGTGATGACCTGCCGCCGGTCTTCATGGCGGCGCGGGCGATGGAGCAGGAGATCGCCCACCGTGAAGAGCGCCAGACGCGCCAGTTGCGCGGCCCGTTCGCGGCCCACGCCGCGCAGGGCTTCCAACGGCGCGGCCAGCGAAGCGGAGAGCGTGGCCGGCATGGGAGCGTTATAGCGAGTCCCCGGCCCCAAGTCCAAAGGGCAAAGTCGGCTGACCGCGGCCAGGGGAAAAACTTTGGACTTTGGACTCGGTGGTTTGGACATTATGTTGGGTCGCAATGTCAAGTTCCTCCGATTCACCGCTGGACCGGCTGTGGCAGGAATACAGCGAAGTCTTCCGCGACTTCGATGACCTCACGCTGGCGCGCTGGCTGGCGCAGACGCTCGGCCAACTCGAGGGCCGCGCCTGGCGCTTGTCGCATCCACTGCTGGGCGCGTGCCGGCTGGCGGCGCAACTGGCGCATGACCGCCAGGTCTGGCTCAAGCGGCTGGCGACGCCGCCGGCGGCTTATCGCGAATCGCCCTGTTGCCGCGCCCCGCTGCTGCCGCTCTTCACCCGCGACGTGGTCGAGACGGGCCTGATCTGCCAGCATTGCGCCGAGACGTGCGTGCCGTTCGAGGAAATTCCCGCGGAACTCCAGCCGGAAATCCGCGCCTGGGCGGAGAGCTATGCGCCGGTGCACGCCGTCGCGCACTGGGATGACGTGCAACGCAAACGGGCGGGCGACTACAACGGCAGGTTCGAGGAGGCCGCGGAAAAAGCGGAGCAGTTGCTGTGGACGGCGGGGACAAAAATCGCGCCGAAACTCCTGGAGCACTACCCCGCGCTCGTCTGGGAGGACCAGGACGAATGCCTGGAGGTGCGACCCGAGGACGTCTCCTTATGATACGCCGGCCTCGAACCTCAAGCTCCCGCTGCCGATGAATGCCGCCGCCGCGCCGACTCCGGCCTCGGAAGCCGGGACCCGGAAATGGACCTCGCGCCGGAAGAAAATCCTTGGCTGGACGCTGGGCGTCGCCGGTTTTCTGCTCACGCTGCTGCTGACTTGCCTCTTGTGCAAGGACGCGATCGTCAAGTCGATTGCCGAACGGCGGATCCGCCAACGGACCGGGTTCACGGCCCGCATCGGCCAGCTCAAGGCCGGCTTCGGGTCGGTGAAAGTGGCGGTGAAGGACTTCCAACTGTTCAATCCGCCGGAATTCGGCGGGCTTGCGGTGTTCGACATTCCCGACTTGTTCATGGAGCTGGACGCCGCCCAATTAGCGGAAGGGAAGGTCCATTTCCGCAATCTGCGCCTGAATTTAACCGAGCTCAATGTGATCAAAGGGAAAGATGGTGGGGTGAATTTGAAGAAGCTCGAGGAGGCCCTCACGCGCGAGCCGGAGAAGCATGACGAGTGGAAGCTGCGGTTCGTCTATGGCGGCATCGATAAATTGAGCCTTACCCTGGGCAAGCTCACCTATAGCGATCTGCAACAACCCGCCAACAACCAGCAAATCGTCCTGGACCTGCGCGACGAGCGCGCGACGGACCTTCGGACCGAAGACGATTTGCGAAACTGGCTTGGCTCGCTAGCCTTTCGGCTGTTCCTGCAGGAGTACTACCACGGCCGCGGCAAGCTCAAGGGCCAAGGTCGGGATCTATTTCTGGAGCCGTTCCGCAAGCCGTAGTCGAGCGTGGCTCATTTCATCTCCACGTTCATCTTGTGGCGCTCGAGCGTGGCGCCCTCATCGAGGGCGAGGGTGGCCAACGCCTTATTGTAGTCGGCCAAGGCCCGGATTTCCGCCGAGCGCGCGGTCGTCAGATCGCGCTGAAGTTGGAGCACCACGAAACTGGTGCTGGCGCCGTTTTCGAGCTTCTTTTGTTCGGCCTCCAGCGCTTCTTCCGCGTAGATTCGCGCCCGGCGGCTTGAGTCCACGCTGCTGAAGCTGGTGCGAACCTGGCCCACGTCGTTGTCGATTTGCGACAGGATGGTTTCCTCCAGTTTTTTCAACGTGAGCAGGGCTTGATCGGCCGCCAGCTTGCCCTGCCGGTAACGGCTCCGGCCAGCAAGGTTGTCCAGGGGAACGGTAACGATGGCGCCGAAAGAATAAGACGGCTTATCACCGGTGCGGAAGTCGTTGAAGGCATCGCTGAATTCCCGGATGCCGGACCCGTTGGCGTTGTGCGCGTAGGTGCCGGTCAAATCCAGTTCGGGCAGCCGCTGGTTTTTGTAATACTTGACATCGATGCCCGTCTTCTCGAGGTCGAGGCGGCTTTCCAGCAGGTCAGGTCGCTGGTTCAGGCCCTTGCCCCAGCTTTCCTGCAAATCCAGGGTTGTCGGGAGCGCGATGAGCGGTTCGCTGGGTTCCAGCCGGGTGTCGTGCAGGAGGCGGTACCGGGCCGTGATGAGCGTCTTCAACACATTCTCCTGGGTGTTGAGCGTGGCTATTGCCGTGATCAAATCGGTCTGGCGGGCCGCGACCTGGGACTCGGCCTGCTTTTCATCCAGGCGGGCAAGGGTGCCAATTTCCACGCGCTTCTTATTCTCGGCAAAGAGCCGCTCCGCCAGTTGCAGTCCTTTCTCCTGCACCTTCACGTTTTCAAAGTCGAAAATCAGCTCGTAGTAAGCCTGCTCCACCGCGTTGAGGATGCTCATAATCTGCTGGCGCAGGTGCAGGTCGGAGTATTTGACCCGGTTCTTGGCGACCAGGATGTTGTAACGAGTGGGGTCGATTAGGAAGTTCTTGAGCAACGGCTGCGTGAGTGAGAGGCCAACGGAACCTCGAGTCTGGTCGGTGGGGCTGCCACCAATGGTGCCGTAGGTTTCCCCGGCATTGCCCGACAAAGTATAGCCTAAGCCAAGTGGCGCCAGGCCGGTGATGCCAGAAGTGAACGTGTCGGATTCCAACTTAGAGCCAGGTGTCGGCAATAGAGTCTTCGGGTCGATCCCGCCACCGCCCAAACTGTTGCCATGCACCGAAGACGCGATGAACGCGGGATCGTAGCCGGCCCGGGCGATCTCCAGGTCCATGAGCTTGAGACCTGGGTTGATGCGTTCGATTTGGAGATCGAGGTTGTATTTGAGCGCCAGATCGAAACATTCCTGGAGCGTGATGGTGCGCGCGGGCGCCGCATTGGTTTGCTCCGCCGCCGAGGATGCCGGCGGGTGGAGCAAAACCAGGACCAGAGGGAACAAGCGCAAATTTTGCATGGCTGATTTCGGGCGGTTTTAAGTTTTGCGGGGCACGCGGATAGTTAAGCGGTATGTGCGGGCGAACATCATTCGTAGCGCAGCGCATCGATCGGATCGAGCTCCGCAGCTTTGTGCGCCGGGTAGAATCCGAAAAAGATGCCGATCACCGCGCTGACGACAAAGGCGACCACAATCGAGTCGGCCGAGATCAAGGTCGGCCAGCTCAACTTCGCCGAAATCACCCGCGATCCGACGATGCCCGACAGGATGCCCAGCGTTCCGCCCACCACGCTGAGCGTGACCGCTTCGATCAGGAATTGCAGCAAAATATCGCGGCCCCGCGCGCCAACGGCCAGACGGACGCCAATCTCGCGAGTGCGCTCCGTCACGCTCACGAGCATGATGTTCATGATGCCGATGCCGCCCACCAGCAGCGACACGCCCGCGACGGACCCCAGCAGCACTGTCATAGTGCTCGAAACGGCGGTGACCCGGTCGGCGATTTCCTGTTGAGTCTGGATAAAGAAGTCGTCATCGCGGCCTTCGCCGATCCGGTGTCGCTGGTGGAGCAGGTCGGTGATTTGGGAGTACGCGGCGGCCAGTGATCTGGCGTCGGCGACCTGCGCATAGATCGAGCGGAACGTTGTGGCGCCGGTCAGCCGCTTCATGGCGCTGGTATACGGCACGAGCACGACGTCGTCCTGGTCGCTGCCCATCATCGAACTTCCCTTGCTGGCCAGCGCGCCAACAATCGTGAAGGGAGCGCTCTTGATTCGGATGATCTGGCCGACCGGGTCGGCATCGCCGAAGAGGGTGTTGGCCGTGGTCTTGCCGATCAGCGCGACTTTGTTCGCGGTTCGCACGTCCTGCTCGGAGAAATTCTGGCCGAAGGTCAAATCCCACGAGCGGACGGTGAGGTACTCGGCGCCCACGCCCTTGATTTGGACGTAGTTGTTCTGGTTGCCGGCGGCGACCTGCGCAAAGGCGTTCACTTCGGGGCTGAGGCCGTTGAGGGCCGGGATTTCGCGGCGCATCGCGTCGTAGTCGTCTCGGGTCAATGTCCCGGCGGAGCCGAACCCCATCCGAAAGCCGCCGCGCGACACGTTGCCCGACATGATGAGGATCACGTTCTGGCCCAAGCTGGCGATCTGGGCCTCGACCTGCGACTTGGCGCCGTTGCCGATGCTCACCGTGGCGATGACCGCGGCCACCCCGATGATGATGCCGAGCATGGTCAGCAGGGTCCGCAGCGTGTTGCGGCGCAGCGCCCGCACCGCGATTCGCAAGGTGGCAAGAACAATCATGGCGCGAGCTGGACGGCCTGTTGTTCCTGTTGGAGTTTCTTAAGCTCCGCTGCGGCGTCGAGCCGGTCGGCAACCGGTTTGTCGGCCACGATGCGGCCGTCGCGCATGATGACGGTGCGCATGCTGTAGCGGGCGATGTCCAATTCGTGAGTAACCATCACGACGGTCATGCCCCGCCGGTTGAGATTCTGGAAAATGCCCATGATCTCGATGCTGGTCTGGCTGTCGAGGTTGCCGGTCGGTTCGTCGGCCAGCAGCAGTTTGGGCTGATTGACCAGCGCGCGGGCAATGGCCACGCGCTGTTGCTGGCCGCCGGAGAGTTGGTTGGGATGATGGTGCGCCCGGTCGGCCAATCCCACCAACTCCAGCGCCTGGCCCGCGCGCGTGTGCTGCTCTCGGCCGCGGAGGCCCGGCCGCGAATAAAGCATCGGCAATTCGATGTTCTCGATCGCCGAGGTGCGCGAGAGCAAGTTGAAGCCCTGGAAGACAAACCCGATTTTTTGGTTGCGCAGGTCGGCCAGCTCATCGCGATTGAGCTTCCCCACATCGACACCGTCGAGCCGGTAACGGCCGGAACTGGGCCGATCCAGGCAGCCCAGCGCGTTCATCATCGTCGATTTGCCGGAGCCGCTGGCGCCCATGATCGCGATGAATTCGCCGGGTTGAATTTCCAAAGAGACGTGCCGAACGGCGTGCACCTCGACATCGCCCTGGTGGTACGTCTTCGAGAAATCTTCCAACTGGATGACCGCAGGCATGCTGAGGAGGGTTCGGGTCCTAACGCGGCCGGAAGCCGCCTCCGGGCGGGCCGCCAAACGGGCTGCTGCCTCCGGGCTGAGTGAGGCCCGCGGCGGCCGTGGCCGGCAGATTCACGCCGGTGATGATGACGTCGTTCTCCTGCAAACCATCCAGCACTTCGGTGGACGAGCCATCCGTGATGCCGGTTTTGACGGTCACGGGGCGGGCCATTTGTTGTTCCTTGCCGGTCGCCGATTTGCTCCTGACCAGGAGGTAAACGGTGCGGGTGGCCGGTCCCTCCTGCGGCTTGCTGCGCGGAGCGCCGCCGGAGTTGCCGGAGCCCGGTGGCCCGCCTTCGCCAAAACGGGCGCGCATTTTTTCGCGCCAGGCCGCCCGCTGTTCGGGCGACATGCTCTCGAAACGGCGGCGCATGTCCTCCGAGCCGGACGGCGAATCGGCCGATCCGTCCGCGCTGGCAAGGGCGTTGCTGGCGCCGCTATCGTGGGTTGAAGCCAGCGCGGCGACCGGCGCATTGGTCGGAGTCTTCAAGATGGCGGTCTCTGGCGGACGAAAACGCAACGCGGCATTGGGGATTTTGAGGATGCCCCGCCGTTGCGCGGTAATGATCGA
>Ga0137384_10003499_pt1 | contig 12505 bp, 14 predicted proteins | sample SagtaG_2_FD_104922 | JGI IMG/M metagenome (GOLD analysis project Ga0137384, IMG submission 104922) | Vadose zone soil microbial communities from Sagehorn Ranch, Mendocino, California, USA - Sage2_R_60_16 metaG | ecosystem: Environmental > Terrestrial > Soil > Vadose zone | place: USA... | reverse complement strand
TGGCGAATCTTGGGGGAAGCTGGCGCGCCAGCGACGGCAACCTGCGGCAACCTGCGGCAACCGACGGCAACGCCAGGCCCCAACCACGCCGCGCTCAGGTCGCATCATGCTCTGCGGCCAGCCTCGGCAGCTCGGTGCGCAGCTCGGTGCGCAGCTCGGTGCGCAGCTCGGTGCGCAGCTCGGTGCGCAGCACGTCCTCAGCGGTCGCATACCACAGCGCGCCCACCCACACGCGGTAGCTGGTGGTCGGCCGCGAGCGGCGCCGCCGCTGCGGCCTGGCACGCCGGGACGGGCAGACGCTGGCGCTGGGAGCGGTGTGGGCTGGGACCCCGGCCTCTCGGAATGCCGCAAGGAGCGCGTCCACGAACTCCTCGCCGACGTCGGCGAGGGGCGCCCAACCCGGAGCGTCCAGCCCGTTGCCACGGCCAAACGGTGGGAGCCACGCCGCACGCCCTGCCCCATGCGCGGGTGGCCCGCCCGGTGCTGGGACCGAGGCGCTCGTCACGCACGAACCCTGGTCATTGTCCGCCCGCCCTGCCGCGCTCACCCTGGCTTTGATGGGGATCGCCGAGCTGGTCGAGCGGGACCGCCGGACCGCCGGACCGCCGCCGAAGATCCGCCCGTCCAGCAGGGCCAACGCCCGCAGCCAGGCATCCGCCTCGGTCCTGGCCGGGTCGTAGCGCAGCGACCAGGCGCGCTTCTCGTCCAGCTCGGCCAGCTCCCAGGCGAGCACGTCGAGCCGGGCCCGCACCACCTCCCGTACTACTCGCCGCGGCAGGGCTGCGCGCCCATCAGCCTCGGGCCCGGGTTGCGCCAGGGCGTGCCGGACGCACAGCCCGTGCGCGACCTCGTAGCGGGCGGCCACCTCCCGGTCCCCCAGCGCCGCCAGCAGCAGCGCAAGGGCACGGCGCTCGCCACGCTGGTATGCCTGGCAGGCCGCGCACGCGTACGGCTGGGGCCGCAGCCCGAACGCGTCACGGCGGTCCCGATCCCGGCCCCGGCCCCGGCCCCGGTCCCGGCGTGGCCTGCGGGCCAGCGTCTCCTTGGCGGCGGCGCGCAGCCAGGCTGCCGCGTGCCAGCCGCCGTGCTGCCGCCATGAGGCCCGCCACACCGCCGGCAGCGTCCCAAGCCAGCCACGCAGGCTCATCCGTGGGCTGATCTCCGCCTCCAGCGCCGCGAGGAAGCGCTGCAGCTCGCCCTGCCAGCGCCGGGCGCTGCGGGTGGCGAACGCGCTGCCGGCCCCTGGGGCGGCCACGGTCACGTCGCACAGGTGGCGCGGGCACAGCTGCGTCGCCTCCCAGGCCGACGTGGCGGTCTGGCCCTTGTCGCTGGTCACCAGCCAGTCGAGGTAGCGCCGCTCGGCCCGCGCGCCCGCCAGGCACGCGGGGCAGGCATCCACCTCCAAGTCGGCGCCAAGCCGTTGCAGCGTCGCGCGACTCGGCCGACCGGCTCCAGACCCAGACCCGGACCCGGACCCGGACGCGGGCCCGGACGGCGGCTGGCCTTCGGGGGCAGGGAGGCGGCTACGCAGCCAGCGGTGTGCCGGACCATCGGGGTCGCCGCCTGCCAGCAGTTCGAGGAGCCGTCCAGCCCCAGCCTCCGCCTCCGCCTCCACCTCCGCCTCCACCTCCGGCTCCGACTCCGGCCCCGATCGGGCGGCAAGGCACTCGGCGAGCACCGAGGCCAGCAGCCGGTGCTCGGCGGGCGCGGGTGGGGCCAGCACCGTGACGCCGTGCGGCAGGCACAACCCGCCGGCGGCACGGTAGCCGTCGGCCACCGCCGCATCGCCCAGGCCCGCCAGCAGCGTCCCGATCGCGTGGCCGGTGTGCTCGGCCACCGCCTGGCACGCCGGGCATGGGCCGGCCGCCCGCGGCTCGTCGAGCCTGCGGATGGCGGCGGCGACCACCCCACGCAACGTGGTGATCAGCACCCCGGCTGGCGGGTCGCGCAGCAGCCGGCGGGTGTGCGGCGGGCACAGGCCGAGGCTCGCCCGCAGCTTCGCCCGCATCTCTCCGTACTGGTAGGACTCGGCCACAAACCAGAAGAAGAACCGCTCGGTCGCCTGCCGCTCCGCCTGGCACGCTGGGCAGGCGCCGCCTGCCTGGTGCAGCACCCGGGTCGCGGCGCTCACCTCGTCGGCGTCCGGGCCGTGCGGGCCGTCCGGGCCTCGCGGTCGAGCGAGCCTCGCCATCACCAGCACCCGCACGACGCACGCTGGAGGCGGCGGGCGTTGTCGGCGGCAGGGCGCACACGGCTTGGGTCCACTATCGAACCTCGCCTCCCCCATCCTGCGGTGACGGGACGATCACCCCCGCCCCCGCGAGCCGGGCACGGGCCTCCTGGATCCCGGCCAGCAGGCGCGTATGCAGCTCTGTCCACTCATCTGGGAGGTCGTCCAGCCCCCATGCCCGCCGCAGCCGCTCCGGCTCGATATCGACCAGGTCGGACCATAGGATCGACAGCAGCGACTCAGCCGCGCGCCGCATCGAGTAGGACGCTGGAACAGCACCGATCCGGCGGGCGGCCTCGTCGACCGCTGCCAATGCTGGCGCTAGCGCCGCCGCCAGGTCGCCGGCGTCATCGCTGCGCCGGGTCAGTGCGAGATCCCGCGCCGGCTCGACCAGCAGACCCCGCAGCTGCCGCTCGGCTCCCGCCAACCGCACCGCGACCAGCCGCCGCGCCCGACCGTCCTCCCAGCTCACCGGCGTGGATCCTCCACGCCTGCCAACCTGGCCGCAGGTGCCACCGTGACCGTGACCGTCGCTGTCGAACCCATGCCGGCTCCCTTCGCCGCTATCAACCCGGCAGGAGCCATCAGCCACGAGGGCGAGCACGAGGAGCCCCATCCCCGACGACAACCACCATGGTCTGACGCCGGGTAGGTTCCCGCAAGCACCCACCAGTCATGCCGGGATGCCGTGCTGGAACAGCAGGCGCTCATCAAGCCGCCGGTCGATCCATGCGGCAAGACGTCGCACCTCGCTGGTGTCGCCGCTGGCTCGGGCGGCACGCAGGCGGGCGCCCGCATCCGCCAAGGCATCGTCGAGCTCGGCCACGGGGTCGCAGGTGACCAGCATCTCGAGCCGGTCACCGATCACGATGTCGTGCACGGCTGCTCCCGCGACTCTGCCGGGTCGACCGCCCCGGTCCGGCACCGCGACGACCATGCCCCAAGGGGTGCCAAGCCCCGATCGGCGCTGCCGGGCTCGTCCATGCCGCTCCTCGCCAGCTTCTTCAAGGGGACTGCGGCCTGGGAGGCGCCACGCCCCCTACCGCCCCGAAACGTCTTGGTGGTAGAGGCCATCAGCGCCAGCCGGCGCGATCACGCGAGCCTCATCGCGGGCTTGATCATCGGGCACAGCCGACGACACGGTCAAGGCCGCCTGGACCGGTGGCGTCAGGGGTCCAGCGGCCTACCGTCGGTGGGCGATCCAGCCCCGGTACAATGTTGGCAGGCGATGAGGCCCGCCTGAAATGCCGCGGTGGCTGATGGCTTCTACGGGATACCGAACCGGTGGAAGCTGATGGTGTGCTGGATCGCCTCGAACTCGACTCACCTTCCGGTCGAGGCCTGCCAGTGCCGGTCCGCTGCACGCCGCCGCTCCTGAGGTGAGCTGTTCCGGTGCGATTTCACAGCATCCTCGTTGACCAGCCGGCGGGCGGCGCCGAGACCGGCGCGCCGATTGAGCCAGCGTTCTTCCCCGACCTGAACCTCGACCAGGTGCTGGAGCCGATGACCGCCGGCCGCGAGGAGTACGACCTCAAGCCCTTCTTCTATGCGCCGCTGCGGGACGTTTCTGCGGTGCGGTACCGCCATGAGGTCCTCCGCGACCTGGAGAAACCCCCGGTGCTGGCGGCCGTCGAAGCGTTCGCGGAGCAGCTGCGGAGCATGCGCGAGCATCTGGCGCAGGCAGAGCGGCTGCACTACCAGCGCCAGAAGCAGCGCTGGTTCCTGGACGCGGTGGGGATCTACTGCGACGCGGTCGCCTCCCTGACAGCGGCGCTTACGGCGCTGGAGGCCGGGGCGGAAATCGCGTCGCGTGGCCTGCGGGCGTTTGGTGCGTACCTGGTCGCCTACGTGGCATCCGACGGCTTCACCGCGCTGCAAGGCGAGACCCGGGCGCTCCAGGACGCACTGGCTGGAGTGCGGTATGCGGTGCACATCAAGGGAGGCCGGGTCACGGTCAGCGGCTACGGCGGGGAGGCTGACTACAGCGCGGAGGTCGCGGAGACGTTCGCGAAGTTCCGCCAGGGCGCGGTCAAGGACTACCGGGTCAAGCTGTCGGACTGGGCGGACATGAACCACGTGGAGGCGCGCGTCCTGGACCTGGTCGCGCGGCTGTACCCGGCGGTCTTCGGGGGGCTGGAGGACTACTGCGCCCGCCACCGCGGCTACCTCGACGCCACCATCGGCGCGTTTGACCGTGAAGTGCAGTTCTATCTCGCGTATCTCGGCTACATCCAGCGCTGCAAGGCCGCTGGGCTGCCGTTTTGCTACCCACAGGTGTCGGACCGGTCCAAGGAGGTCGCCGCCGAGGCTGCCTTCGACCTGGCCTTGGCGCACAAGCTCACGATTGCGCGAGACGGGGCGGCGGTGGTGACCAACGACTTCCACCTCACCGGCCCAGAGCGGATCCTGGTGGTCACCGGCCCCAACCAGGGCGGCAAGACGACCTTCGCGCGGATGTTCGGCCAGTTGCACTACCTGGCCGGCCTCGGCCTTCCCATCCCCGCCCGCAGCGCCCGGCTGTTCCTGCCCGACCAGCTGTTCACCCACTTCGAACGTGAGGAGGACCTCGCCAACCTGCGGGGCAAGCTGGAGGACGAGCTGATCCGGGTCCACGACATCCTGGGGCAGGCGAGCAGCCAGAGCCTCCTGATCATGAACGAGAGCTTCACCGCCACCACCCTGCACGATGCGCTGCTGCTCGGGACGGCGGTGCTGCGGCAGGTCATCGCGCTGGGCGCGGTGTGCGTGTGCGTGACGTTCGTGGACGAGCTGGCATCGCTTGGCGAGGCCACCGTCAGCATGGTCGCAACGGTGGTTCCCGACAATCCCGCCCAGCGGACCTTCAAGATCGTGCGAAAGCCGGCCGACGGGCTCGCCTACGCGGCAGCGATCGCCAACCAGTACGGGCTGACCTCCGAGGCGCTGCGACGGCACATCGGGAACGGGAGCGGGAGTGGGAGCGCGGGGCGAGTCACGGGATGAAGGCCTTCCTCATGCACCAAGACGAGGACTTCGACCTGCAGCGCCCGCTGCCGGCAAACGAAGCGGACCTGCTGCAGGACCTGGAGCTTCCTACCTTGCTGGAGGCCATGGCGGGCGGTGATCGGTTCCTGTTTGACGTGGCCAAACAGGCCGTCCTCTCGAGCCTGACCGACCCCGAGGCGATCATCTACCGCCAGCAGGTGCTTGCCGACTGCCTCAAGCAACCAGCCATCGTGCGGGAGCTCCACCAGGTCGCCGTCGAGGCGCTGCAAGCGGAGCGGCGATCGTATTTCGGGATGGGGATCTCCAGGTACTCGTCGCCGGACAGCATCCTGGCGCGGTCGGTGAGCGTCCTGGAGGTGCTGCTTGGCAGCCTCAAGCGGCTGCGGGCCATCGCCGACCAGCACACCGACGAGTTCCGCTCCGACGGGTTCACGCCGTTGTTCGCGATGTTCCAGAAGGAACTCGGCGACGAGTACTTCGAGACGGTCGAAACCCACCTCAAGGAGCTCAAGTTCCGCCGTGGTGTCCTGCTCAGCGCCCAGCTCGGCAAGGGCAACAAGGGCATCCGTCACGTGTTGCGACGACCCCGGCCGCAGCGCTGGATCGAACGGGTCACCCCCATTCCCATCAATCGCTCCGGGTACAGCTTCCAGATCCCCGACCGTGACGACAACGGCTTCCGGGCGCTGGAGGCGCTGCGCGGGCGGGGCATCAACCTGGTCGCCAACGCGCTGGCGCAGTCGGCCGACCATGTCCTGAGCTTCTTCGTCATGCTGCGCACCGAGCTCGCCTTCTACGTCGGCTGCCTGAACCTGCACGAACGGCTTGCCGCCAACGGCGAGCCAACCTGCGTCCCCGTCCCGGTCCCGGTCGCCTCCGAGGCGGAGGACGAGCCCGTGCTGTCCGCGCAGGACCTCTACGACCCATGCCTGACGCTGCACCTCAAGGGCGAGCAACGCGCGGTGGGCAACGCGCTGCACGCCGACGGCAAGCGGCTGGTGCTGATCACCGGCGCCAACCAGGGCGGCAAGTCGACGATGCTGCGCGCCATCGGCGTCGCGCAGCTGATGCTGCAGTGCGGCATGTTCGTGGCCGCCACCTCGTTCCGCGCCAACCCCTGCGCGGGCCTGTTCACCCACTACAAACGCGAGGAAGACACCACCATGGAAAGCGGCAAGCTCGATGAGGAGCTTTCAAGGATGGCCGCCATCGCCGACCAGATCACACCCGGCGCCATCCTGCTCTGCAACGAGTCGTTTGCGGCCACCAACGAGCGGGAGGGCTCCGAGATCGCCCGGCAGGTCGTCGGTTCCCTGGTCGAAGCGGGCGTCAAGGTCTTCTTCGTCACCCACCTGTTCGACCTGGCGCAGGGATTCCACCAGGCGGGGATGGATGACGCCCTGTTCCTGCGGGCCGAGCGCCAGCCCGACGGTCGCCGCACCTACCGGGTGGTGGAGGGCGAGCCGCTGCCGACCAGCTTCGGCGAAGACGCCTACCGGCGCATCTTCGGCAGCGCCGCCTCCGCCCCGACGGGCGGCCTCGGACGCCCGATCATGACGGTCGCTGCTCCGGCCAGGCGCGAGGAGCACGAGGAGACTGATGAGCAAGGTGACCGGCGAGGAACTCCTGGACCATATCCGTGACGTGCACGGGACACCGCTCGAGCAGTCCGATCTCTTCGAGCACCTGGAGGATCTGGCCGCGTTCGTGCATGCGGCCATGCACAACGGCCGCGCCTACGTCGGGCACTTCCAGCACGACGACGAGGTGCTTGGCCTCTGGGATGCGAGCGGACGCATCCAGCAGGTAGAGACGCATGGAAAGATTTGATCGGCCGAACTCCAAAGGCCGAGTTCTATGGGCAGTGGTGCTGGTTGTAGTGCCTGACGCAGACTCGCAGGACTTGCTCCAGGTGTCGGCGTCCGACGATCAGCAGCCAGTCCAGGCCCTTCAGGATGATGCCCACTGCAAAGGTCTGATCGAGCAGATCCCTTGGCCGAAACCACCGCATCGTGAAGCCTCATCTTTGGTCTTGCGCTCGAACTTGACGCCACCGGCCACAAGCCCTCTGGCGGTCGGGTCGCCGCATACCGCCCGTGATGGGCGAACCACGCTACCATGGCAGAGTCCGCAGCAGCGGTGCGGTCACGCGCATTACCCAAAGAGGTGGGGGTACATGCAGGGCTACCGCAACGGCTACCTGACCGCCCAGGAGGTAGCCGGGATCTTCCACGTCGGGCCAAAGACCGTGGCTCGCTGGGCTAAACAGGGCAAGTTGCCGTTCATGCGCACCCTTGGTGGCCATCGGCGCTACCCGGCTGACCGGATTGAGGCGCTAGCCAGGGAACTGGAGACGGAAGGGGAGTTCCCCACGCCGACGGCGTAACCATGCCGGCTGCCGTGCGCTCCTAGTCGACCGTGACCAGGAGCGCAGCAAGCACCAGGACGGGAACGAGGCCGCGCCGTTAGGCGTCGTTGCGCTCCCTCAGGCTGGTTCGAGCCGGTTGAAGCAGAACCGCACCGGCCCGTAGGTCCAGAAACCCGAACGTCAGACCGCGTCCTGGTAGTACTCGTGTACGAGGCCGCCCAGACGGTCCCGGCGCCGGACCATCGCCGGACCATCGTGGAGGCGCCAACGCGCGGCACGATTCGGCGTTGGTCATCGTTGGCGTGAAGGGTACGAAAAATGGGTCATGCCGCTCGCTGGTAGTACTCGTGCAGCAGCCCGCCGAGCAGGTCGCGTCGACCGACCCCACCCCGCCGATCCTCACCAGCCACGATCACCTCCAGGAGTCGCTCTGGTGCTCGTAGTTCCAAGGCCCGGTGGGGACGGTGCTGGTTGTAATGCTCGACGTAGACCCGAAGCACCCGCTCCAAGTGCCCGCGTCCGACGATCAGCAGCCAGTCCAGACACTCGGCGCGGACCGTGCGGATCCAGCGTTCGCATACGCGTTCGCCTTGGGTGCCCGCACCGGGGTGCGCAGCACCTGGATGGCTTCGGCGCCGAACACGTCGTCGAAGCTGCGGCAGAACTTCGCGTCGCGGTCGCGCAGGGGAATCGGACCTGGCGTCCCCGCTCGCCCAAGGTCAGCAGCAGGTTGCGGGCCTGCTGGGTGACCCAGCTGCCGTTGGGGTTGGCGGTCACCCCGGCCAGCTGCACCCGTCGGGTCTCCAGCTCGATGAACACCAGCACCTGCAGCCGCTTGAGCCACACCGTGTCGACGGTGAAGAAGTCACACGCCACGATCCCGGCGGCTTGCTGGCGCAGAAACACCCGCCACGTGCCGCTGCCGGCACGCCGTGGTGCCGGGTCGAGGCCGTGGCGGCGCAGCGTAGCCTGGATCGCGGTCGCCGACGCCGCCATGCCGAGTCGGAGCAGCTCGCCCTTGATCCGCTGGTAGCCCCAGCGGGGATTCTCCCTGGCCAGCCGAACGATCAGCTGCTGAAGCTGCTCATCGAGGGGCGGTCGTCCGGGCCGGCGGTGTGGGTCGGTCCAGACGCCAGCGACCAAGCGGCGGTGCCAGCGCAGCAGCGTCTCCGGCCTGACGACAAAGCGCGATCAGCTCAACCTTGGCAGCCTGCGGCTGAGCGCAGCCAGCAAGGCACGGTCCGCCGGCTCCAGCTTTGGCCGTGGAACTTGGCGGCGCAGCACCGTGAGCTGGTGGCGCAGGACCAGGATCTCCAGGTCCTTGACGACGTCGCCGCGGCTGCGCAGGGCGAGCAGCTGGATGGAGCGGCACAAGGTGAGGTAGACGAGTTTCGGTAGCACGCAAGACGGCCTCCAAGGGGTTTGGGAGGCGTCACCCTATCGAGCCTGGGCGAGTGCGAACTCGCAGCTCACACACCACGTCCGGGTTTTCGTACCCTACACGTACCGCCACTGCCCAGCGACCTTCACGTAGGTTTCGTCGACCTGCCAGCGGTCCCCCACCCGGTGGCGGCAGGGCCGGGCGGCCTCGGCAAGCAACGGCATGAACCGCTGGACCCAGCGGTAGACGCTAACGTGGTCGACGTTGATGCCACGTTCGGTGAGGAGTTCTTCGACGTCGCGGTAGGAGAGGCCGTAGCGCAGGTACCAGCGCACCGCCAGGATGATCACGTCAGGTGGGAAGCGGAAGCCGCCGAAGGCGGACCGAGTGACGGGAGCAGGGCGAGGGCAGCGGGTTCTCATCCCGGTAGTCTCGCCGCTCGGACGCCGTCGCAGCGGATGCAACAGTGCCGCTGTGCGACCGCTCGCCGCCGTCGCGTGCATCAACCTGGTTCAATACACACGTCCACGGCATACTTGAGGTCCGCACAAGGAGTCTCCGGCGAACGACGAAAGGGTCACATGGCAAGCGAGCCACCGAAGGCGGTCTATGCGAATGTCGTGAATATGACTGCTGGGCCCTTCGACGTCGTGCTCGACTTCGGCTTCAGGCCTCCTGAGTCCATTCAACGGCAATCGCCCGACTATGAGGTGGTGTCCCGTGTGGCGATGAGCCTCGCGCATGCGAAGACCATGCTCCCCCTGCTGGCCCGCATCATCGCTGAGTATGAGGAGAAGGTCGGTCCGATCACCGCACCCGGGTTCGAGGACTTCGGGAAGGGGTAACGCCATGGCAACGATTAAGGCGACTACCTGGATAAAGGGCTGGGAGCGACGCTCGGCCGGCTCCGCAGGTATCACCCAACATGCGGAAGCGCCGGTCAAACGCAGCCGAGTCTTCGACCGCCTCCGTGAAATCCTCGGCTATGACATCGGTGAGCAGCGGCTCCTCGCAGAGGGCTACCGTGAGTTCGCCGCAGAGTCGTTGACGCTGGCCGAGAGCACCCTCGCGGCCAGCGTCGAGGCGTTGCCGCCTGACGAACCCGAGAAGTAGGCCACACTGAGCCGCATCCAGCGATCGCCTTCGTTCCCGCGCAGAGGCGGCGTGTACATGGTGGACTTCAATCCTGCCCGCGGTTCGGAACAAGCAGGGCACCGGCCTGCCTTGGTCATCTCTAGCGACGTTGGCAATCAGCACAGCTCCGTCGTGATCGTCGCGGCTATCACAAGGACGATCCCGAAGAAGCCATACCCGCAGTGCGTTCCCTTGCCGGGACGCCCTGATGGGCCATTGCCGCAGCCAGGGACCATCTTGTGCAGCCAGCTCATGACGATCGACAAAGCACGCTTGGGTGACTATCGCGGGCCACTGTCACCTAGCCAGCTCCAGCAGGTCGATAAGGCCCTCCGCGTCAGCCTGAGCCTCTAGATGCTGGTACCCCGATCGGCCTCGACCAGCTCAACGAACCCGGCGACCTGGAGCACCTCGACAGCGGAGGCGGGCAGCTCGGCCACCTCACCCTCGACGACGACGTGCTCGTAGCCCTCCGACAACTGACGCCGGAACACGTGATGCTGTGAGGGATCGGCGGGGACGGAGGTGGTCCGACGCTGCACCACCGGACCACGACCGGCGGTAATCCTGTGGGTGCCGGTTATTCGGTCATCTCATGCGACCTGCGCATACTCATGGATCAGCCCTGTGGGGCGCGGAAATCATGATTCATCATGCTGCGACCTCGTGATACTCATGGATCAGGCCGCCGAGCACATCGCGACGCCGCACTTCTCCAGGGTTGACCTTCCGAGGGTTGACCTGCGGTGACTGCCGCTCCCCCCGTGGGGTTCAGAAACCCCAACGTCATGCTGCGGCCTCGTAGTATTCGTGAACAAGACCGCCGAGACGGTCCCGGCGTTGGACCGTGGTGACGATTGGGACAGCGCGCGCTGCAGATCCCCTGTTGATCGCGCTCGGCGGCACGAGATCAAGGCTTCGGTGCGGTCGCTGCTCGTTGTAGTGCCGCACGTACTCGTCGAGGACTCGCACAAGGTGGCGTCGACCCCAGATCAGCGTCCAGTCCAGGCACTCCTGCCGTGCGGTTCGTACCCATCGCTCGGCGAACGCGTTGGCGTTTGGCGCCTGGATGGGGGTCTTGATGATCTTGGTGCCGTCGGCAGCGAAGACGTCATCGAAGGCACGGGGGAACTTGCTGTCGCGGTCACGAATCAAGAACCGAGGTGCGCTGGTTCCCCCCGCCCATTCTCCGTCTCTGTTCATCGAGAGCTCTCTTGCTCGCTGGACCACCCAGGACCCGTTGGGACGGTCGGTGACACCAGCAAGTCGGACCCGCCGCGTGTGCAGCTCGATGCAGAACAAGACGTAGAGCGTCTTGAGGCGGACGGTCTCAACCGTGAAGAAGTCGGTGGCGATGATGCCCGTGGCCTGCGCCCGAAGGAATGCTCGCCACGTGACGGACGCCCGTCGAGGCGCGGGCCGAAGCCCGTTGCCGAGGAGCACCGACCTGATGGTGGTCGCTGACACTTGGATCCCGAGCTTCTTCAGCTCGCCTTGGATGCGCCGGTAGCCCCAGCGCGGGTTCTCTGGCCAGCCGCAAGATCAGCGCAACCACCTGCTCGGCGAGCGGCGGACGCCCGCCTCGACAGTAGGGCTGCGTCCACTTGCGGGTGACCAGCCGGCGGTGCCAGCGCAGGATCGTGGCCGGGGTCACCAGGAAAATCGACCAGCGCTGACGAGGAAGCGCTTGGCTCAGCGCCGCGAGCAGCGCACGATCGGCGGGGCGGAGCTCAGGCCGCTTGACCTGGCGGCGCAGCACCTCGAGCTGGTGGCGCAGCACCGCGATCTCGACGTCCTTGGCGCACTCGCTTCGGAAGCTCCCGAGCAGCATACCGACGAGTCGCCGCGTCATGAGGTAGAGAAAGGACAGGGCCATCGGCAGATTATGTCTTGACCCGATCCTCGCTGCTCAACGCACATGGCCGAGTTTCTGAACCCTACGGGCATCCACGACCGGGACCGACGACGGCTCCCACTCATGTGCTGCAACCGGCCCCGACCTCGCCGGGTCGGACCACTTCCCTCATCCGGGGCGTCCGTGGCCGGCCAAGGGTGGCAATCAGTCAGACGAGGCTCGGCATGTCGGTGCCTTCCTCAGAGCGGTACTCAACGCCACCCCCGGAACCAGCCGGGATGCTATGCAACCCTGGGACCTCGGTGTGGATCAAGCACCGGAGTCCCTTACATGAGGGCTGAGGTGGCTGCGTTCTGCGGTGCAGGTTGCAGGCCTAAGGTCACGTCACTGCACGTCCACGCCGCTCCCGCTCCCGCTACCGCGAGCCGGGCCGGCGCTCGCACTTGTCGGTGACTGATCGAAGGCACACCGGCCGGCTCCTTAGGTCCCACGCCGCTACCGCTACCGCTGCTGGCGGCGTCCATCGGCGACGCCACGCAAGTAGCTCGCGGC